>RRYU01009787.1_pt1 | contig 19631 bp, 16 predicted proteins | sample 2162651 | NCBI WGS metagenome assembly RRYU01 (sample SAMN10267283, study PRJNA491782) | microbial mat metagenome | isolation source: biomat in the production well | place: Japan: Minami-Kanto gas field, natural gas well KTG3 | collected 2017-06 | reverse complement strand
ACGGTGATCGTAGCCCCCAGGTTGGTGCCCTTGGAATCGTTGTACCAGCGCACTCCCCGCTTCTGCGCGACCAACTGGGTGCGATGCGATAAACCGCGAAAGCGTCTCAAGCCTTCCAGCATGGCAGTCACTGGCAGTCCTGCTGCCTCGCCCAGGGCCAGAGCGGCCAGGGCATTGGCGATATTGTGATTGCCCGCCAACTGCAATTCCGCCACCGGCAGCAAGTGACGCCCGCCACGGCACAACCAGGTCTCGCCCTCCCTCTCGCTCAGGCCGTAATCCCCCTCATCCGGACTGCTCAGGGAGAATCCGCGCTCATGCCTTGCAATACCACGCATGGCCAGTACACGCGGATCATCCAGATTGATCACTCCGTTCTCGGCGTTATGGTAGATACGCGCCTTGGCCTGGGCGTAATCCTCCACGGAGGTATAGCGGTCCATATGGTCAGGCGACACATTCAGTACCGCCGCCGCTTTGGGCTCCAGGGAATGGGTGGTTTCCAGCTGAAAACTGGAAAGCTCCAGTACATAAAAGCGGTTGTCTTCATCCAGCAGATCCAGGGCCGGCTCTCCCAGATTGCCGCCCACTGCAGTGCGCCAACCGGCGTGCGCGGCCATCTCTCCCAGCAGGCTCACCACCGTACTCTTGCCGTTGGAGCCGGTAACCGCCACCACGGGAGCAAGTACTGCACGCGCAAACAACTCGATATCGCCTATGACCGGCACACCACGCGCCAGTGCGCCCTGGATCAGGGGCTCTGCCACCGACACGCCGGGACTGACGATAATCTGCTCCGCCACCTCGAACACCTCGGCCTTGAAGCCACCCAGGAACAAGGCGGTATCGGGTAATTCCTCCCGCAGCATGCTAAGGCCCGGAGGCTGATTCCGGGTATCCGTGATGGCGACCCGGATACCCTGGCGGCTGAGGAAGCGGGCGCAGGACAGACCGGTCTTGCCCAGACCCACGATCAGGGTCTTGCAATTACCGGATTCCTTGTTGTGCGGCGCCGTGGCGTTCATATTTCTCTTCTTATCTGATCTTTAGACTGGCCAGCCCGACCAGTACCAGGATGACGGTAATAATCCAGAAACGCACAATGACGCGCGGCTCCGGCCAGCCCTTCAACTCGAAGTGGTGATGCAATGGGGCCATGCGAAACAAGCGTTTACCGGTAAGCTTGTATGAGGTCACCTGCAACATCACCGACAGGGTCTCCATCACGAACACCCCACCCATGATCATGAGTACGACTTCCTGCCGCACCTCCACTGCCAGCACACCCAGGGCCGCACCCAGGGCAAGCGCCCCCACATCACCCATGAATACCTGGGCCGGGTAGGCGTTAAACCAGAGAAAGCCCAGGCCTGCACCCACCAGCGCACCACTGAACACCACCAGCTCGCCCACTCCGGGAAGGTGTGGAATTTTCAGATAGGCGGCGAAGTCCACGTGCCCGGATACGTAGGCGAAGATACCCAGGGCGCCACCCACCATCACCGTGGGCAGTATGGCCAGACCATCCAGGCCATCGGTCAGGTTGACCGCATTGCTGGATCCGACGATGACGAAATAGGTGAGTACGATGAACCAGGGACCGAGTTGAATGGATACATCCTTGAAATAGGGTATCAGCAGCTCGGTCTCGACCGGCGATTGCGCACCGAAGTACAGCACCAGGGCGGCGGCCAAACCCGCCAGTGATTGCCATAGATACTTGTAGCGCGCCGCCAGTCCTTTGGGATCACGCATCACCAGTTTCTTGTAATCATCCACCAGGCCGATAATGCCGTAGGCCAGGGTTACCGCCATCACTATCCAGACATAGCGGTTTCCCAGGTCGGACCACAACAGGGTGCTGATGGCGATGGCCACCAGGATCAGTGCCCCACCCATTGTGGGGGTGCCCGCTTTCGAGAAATGCGACTCGGGGCCGTCGTCGCGTACCGTCTGGCCAATCTTGAAACCGGTCAGATGACGGATCATCACCGGCCCCACCATGAAGGAAATGATGAGTGCGGTCAGCACCCCAAGAATCGCCCGCAGGGTAAGGTACTGGAAGACATTGAAGGCGTTATCGTAAGTCGCCAGCCAGTCGGTCAGGTACAGCAGCATGCCTCAATCCCCCTCGTCCATGACCAGCGCGGATACCACCCGATCCATTGCCGCGCTACGTGAACCCTTGATCAGGACCAGGTCCTCCGGTCCCAGATGGTTTTCCAACTCGATGCACAGGGAAGACCGGTCATTAAAGTGTCGTGCACCCTCACCGAAGCCTGCCACCGCCTCACGGCTCAACTCACCTACCGCCCACAACCCGTCCAGACCCGCCTGCTTGGCCATGCGCCCGACCCGGGCATGCAATTCTGGCCCATCACTGCCAAGCTCCGCCAGGTCACCCAAAACCAGCCAACGACGGCCTGGCAGTTCACGCAGCACATTCAGGGCAGCACCCATTGAATCCGGGTTGGCATTGTAGCTGTCGTCGATCAGGCGGCCACCGAAACGCCCGTCCAGGACCTGCATGCGCCCGGGCACCGGCCTCAATGTCCGCAGGGCGTCTCGCATGTCCAGTAAAGCCACACCCAGGGACTCACCCACGGCGATGGCGGCCAGGGCGTTCATGCGGCTGTGCAGTCCGGGCAGGGCCAGATCCAGGGTGAATTCGCCGCGCGGGGTGATGACATCACAGGCATTGTGAAAGCCATCGCCGTTCAAGCGCAGGGGGTGGGATCGCATACCCGTGCGCACCTGGGCATCCCCGGCATGGCCAAACGTCATTAGCGTCCGCCCGCCTGCCAGTTCCCGCCACATGGAGGCCCAGGCATCGTCCGCATTGAGCAGAAAAACACCGTCCTGCGGCAGGCCGGCAATAATCTCACCCTTGGCCCGCGCCACTCCCTCTATGCTGCCGAATCCCTCTATATGCGCCAGCCCGGCATTGGTGATCAATGCCAGATCCGGCCGCGCGATAGCGGTCAGGGCAGCTATTTCACCCGGGTGATTGGCGCCCATTTCCAATACCAGAAAATCCTCGCTCCTGGCGGACAACAGGGTCAGGGGCAGACCGATGTCGTTATTCAGATTGCCCCGGGTGGCACAAACGCTGCCCGCGCGTGCCAGCACAGCAGCGATCATTTCCTTGGTGCTGGTCTTGCCGTTGCTACCGGTCAGGGCGACCACCTTGCCCGGCAGTGTGTCTCGCCAGGCCGCCGCCAACCGGCCGAGGGCAAGGCGGGTGTCTGCCACCAGCACCTGCGGCAGGCCGACATCCAGCTCCCGGTTCACCAGCATGGCTGCAGCCCCGCCGGTCCTGGCCTGATCAGCGAAATCATGGCCATCGAAACATGGCCCGGACAGGGCCACGAACAACTGACCCGACTGGATTGCACGGGTGTCAGTGCCAACAGAATCTATGCGGACATCCGCGCCAATCAGACGGGCATCCAGCCATCGGGCCACCTGCGACAGGGGAAACATGCTCATCAGACACACCCCCCCCGCTCATTCAAGGCCTGGGTCACCTGGGCGCGGTCACTGAACAGGATGCGCAGTTCACCCATTTCCTGGGTGGTCTCGTGTCCCTTACCGGCCACCAGCAATATATCTCCGGGTCCCGCCATACACACACCGTGGCGGATTGCCCGGCCCCGGTTGCTTTGCACCAGTGCTTGATGCGGATTCTGCATCCCGGAGAGGATTTCATTGATTATGGACTTGCCGTCCTCGCCACGGGGATTATCGTCAGTGAGTATCAGCAGGTCGCTGAGGCGTTCCGCCACCGCCCCCATCTGCGGGCGCTTGCCACGGTCACGCTCGCCACCGCAACCGAACAGGCAGATCAGCCTGCGCGGGCCATGCTCCCGCAATACGCTCAACACCTGTTCCAGGGCATCCGGAGTATGGGCGTAGTCAACAACCACCAGGGGTTGACCTAAATTGCCAAATCGTTCCATGCGGCCCGGCACACCGCCGACGTCCTCAAGGGCCTGTATGGCCTGCTCCAGCCCATAGCCCCGTAACAGCAGAACCGCCAGTACCGCCAACAGATTGGAGACATTGAAGCGGCCGAGCAGTCCTGTAGTGAATTCGCCTTTTCCCCAAGTCCCATGCAACTGCACACGCATGCCAGCCAGGCCTGAGTCGATATGTACGGCCTGCAGCCAGTGAACGTCTCCCTGCGGGGGCAGCCATGCCGGATTGATACTGGTCACCACCGTTTCAATTCCCGCATCCAGGGCATCCAGTATCACTTGCCCGAAAGGATCGTCCAGGTTCAGCACCGCCTGACGCAGGCCCGGCATACGGAACAGACCCTGCTTGGCCTTGGCGTAGGCGGCCATGTCCGCATGGTAATCCAGATGGTCCCGGGTCAGATTGGTGAACACGGCGGTGTCCACCGGCAGGGCGGCCACCCGTCCCTGGTCCAAGGCATGGGAGGAAACCTCCATGGCCACTGCTGCCGCACCCCGTGCCTTGAGTTCCGCCAGCATGGCCTGCAGGCGTATTGCATCTGGTGTGGTATGAGTGGTGTCGGCCAGGCTCCCGGGAAAGCCGTATCCCAGCGTGCCGACCATGGCGCAGGGACGTTCGCCATCCATCGCCTGGGCCAGAAAGCGGCAGACGCTGGTCTTGCCGTTGGTGCCGGTCACCGCAATCAGATCCAAATCCGCGCCTGGGTCGCCGTACAGACGTCCGGCCAAGGCACTGATGCGTAAGGAAAGGCCGGGAACGGCATACACAGGCACACCCAGCAGTGCCTGCTGAGCAACGATTGCAGTCTCATCCCAGGTAGCATCCGGCTCCGCCAGCACTGCCACGGCACCCCGGGCAATGGCAGCGGACGCAAACTCCAGACCATGACCGCGAGTCCCGGACAGAGCGCAGAAAACATCACCCGGATCAACTGCCCTGCTGTCCAGGCTCAGTGAGGCCACTGCTCGGTCACACTCCTGAGTCACTATCGGCTTGCCATCCAGCAGGCTGGACAGGGTGAATGATTGCGGGGATCCGGGCATGGCCATCATTGCACGGACCCCAGGTCAGCCAGCCGCACATCCCGGCTGGGAATAGCGTCCGGCGGCACATTGAGCAGGCGCATGGCCCTGGACATGACCCGGGAAAAGACCGGGGCCGCCACCTGGCCACCGTAGAACTTGCCGGCATTGGGTTCATCGATCAGCACCACCATGACCAGTCGCGGATCGGTGGCCGGAAGCATGCCGGCAAATAACGCACGGTAACGTTTCTCTGCATAGCCTCCCCGGATCGCCACCTTGACGGTACCGGTTTTACCCGCCACCCGATAGCCTTCCACAGAGGCGCTGCGCGCCGTACCCTCTTCCGAGACCACGGTTTCCAGCATCTCGCGCACGGCTTGGGCCGTCTGCGCGCTCATCACCCTGCGGCCGTCCGGGATACGATCCTGCTTCAGCAGGGAGACCGGGCGGGACAGTCCGTCGTCGGCCAGGACCGCATAAGCCTTGGCCAGTTGCAGGGTGGTGACGGACAGGCCGTAGCCGAACGCATTGGTCGCCTGGACAAATGGTGACCAGGTCGCATGGTGGTGCAGAACACCTGAACGCTCACCAGGGAATCCGCTATTGCTCTTCTCGCCGATACCCAAGGACTGGAAAAATCGCCACATGACCTGCGGCTGCATTTTCCAGGACAGCTTGGCGATGCCCACGTTGCTGGATTTGGTCAACACCCCAGCCACATCCAAGGTGCCGTAATTTCGGTGATCCGATACCTTGTTACGCCCGACCGGAAGGTAACCCGGGGCCGTTTCCACTGGCGTGTCCGGTCTCACCAGGCCCTGTTCAAGGGCAGCGGCCACAACGAAGGGCTTCATGGTTGAACCGGGCTCGAAGACATTGAAAACCGCCCGGTTGCGCAGCAGGGATTTATCCTTTCTTATCTGGCTGCGGTCGTGAGGGTTGTAGGACGGTTGATTGACCATGGCCAGGACCTCCCCCGTGCCAGGGTCAAGGATCACAGCGGAACCGCCCTTGGCCTTGTGTGTGAGCACCGCCCGCTTCAATTCCTGGTAGGCGAGAAACTGTAGGCGCCGATCCAGGCTCAGGGTCAGGGATTCACCAGGTCGAGGTTCCAGTATTCCCTCGACTTCTTCCACTACGCGCTGGCGTGCATCCAGCACGACGCGCCGCTTCCCGGGCGTACCGGACAACCAGCCATTGAACGCCAGTTCCATACCCTCTATACCCGATTCATCGGTATTCGTGAGCCCTATGATGTGAGCGGTCACTTCTCCGCCAGGGTAGTAGCGACGGGACTCTTGATCCATATTCAGAGAATCCACATGGTATTTTTTCCCTAGCGCCTGCAATTGGTCTGCCGTTTCCTTTGACACGCCGCGCTTGAGGTAGACATAGGTCCTGTTGCCATAGCTCTCGAGGTGTTTTGCCAGGGCCCCCGCAGACATGCCCAGCACTTTCGCCAGCGGCCTCACCACCTCGGCGTTCGGCGGCAATTGCCGCGGATCGACCTTGACTGAATAGACGGGGGCGCTCAATGCCAGGGGCTCACCGTGCCGATCACGGATCACGCCACGGCGTACCGGGATGCTTTTGGCTCTCAGGTACAGGGCCTTCCCCTTGTGTTGAAGTTCCTCCGTGCTGAGGATCTGCCGATTCACGGCGCTGACCAGCAGCGCCAGCAGACCACAGGCCAGACCAGCCATGAGCACCCGCCGACGCATGCGGTAATCCGGCGTCGGCATCTCCAGAGACTTGCGTTTTTGCTTAGTACCGCGCATCGCTATTGTCTCAACACCACTACTTCATCGGCCTGCGGAATACGCATGCCGAGCCGCTTGCGGGCGTCCGCTTCCAGTTTCGAGTAGGTAACCAGGCTGCCCTGTTCGAGTTGCAGCCGTACCCAGCGCAGTTCCACCCGGCCACGTTCGTCACGCAAGGCTTGCAACTTGACAAAATCACTCCTGCTCAAATATTTGGAATAGACGACTCCGACCCCGGAGAAGACCACTCCGAGAACCAGTAACAGCAGCAACCAGACCTTGGCGCTGCTCATCTGAGCTTCTCCGCGCCACGCAGAATGGCACTGCGCGACCTGGGATTGGCCTCCACTTCGACTGCCGAGGGCCTTTGTCCACGATTTAGCAGGCGCAGCACGGGGGGGGCCATGGCGTCTGCAGTCACTGGGACGCCGCGTGGCAGATCATCGCCGCGCGCGCCGGCCTTGAAAAAGCGTTTCACCAACCGGTCCTCCAGTGAATGAAAACTGATCACCGCCAGCCTGCCGCCCACCGCCAGAACATGCACCGACTGTTCAAGCACGCTGGCGATCTCCTCCAGTTCCCGGTTTATATGGATTCGTATAGCCTGGAAACTGCGGGTGGCGGGGTGTTTCCCCCTTTCCCACGCGGGATGCGCGGATGCCACGATCTCCGCCAGTCGGCCAGTACGCACAATCGGCTGCAACTCGCGCTCCCGCACGATGGCCCGTGCAATGCGCCGCGCATGGCGCTCCTCGCCGTAATCCCGCAAAACCGCAGCAATTTCGGATTCCCCCGCGTCCGCCAGCCAATCGGCAGCGCTGGGCTGCGCCGGGTGCGGATTCATGCGCATATCCAAGGGGCCGTCGTTCGAAAAACCAAACCCCCTTGCGGGGATATCGAGTTGCGGCGAGGACACCCCCAGATCCAGCAGTATCCCGTCTACACGTCCCAACAGGCCATGGGCCTCGATCCGCTCGGCCAGCCTGGAGAACTCCACATGCTCGACCTTCAAACGGCTATCCTCCCCGGCCAGACGATGCGCCTCCAACACCGCATCCGGATCCCGGTCCATGACCAGGAGCACGCCTTCGCTTCCCAACTCGGCGAGTATGGCCCGGCTGTGCCCACCACGACCGAAGGTGCCGTCCACATAGACCCCCCCCGGATGTACGGCCAGGAGTTCTGTCGCCTCGCGCAGCAGTACCGGGCGATGCATGGGCGCGGAAGCCGTCACCGCTTATATCGACAGAGTATCCATGTCGCCGGGCAGTTCGAGGTTTTCCAGATCCACCTCCTCCAGCCAGCCGTCACGGTTGCCGGTCCAGATATCCTCGTCCCACAGTTCGAATTTCTTGCCCTGTCCCACCAAGGCCACGCGCCGATCCAGTCCGGCGAACTTGCGCAGCTCCGGCGGCACCAGGATGCGCCCCTGCCCGTCCATCTCCAACTCCGTGGCATGGCCGATGTACAGACGCTGCAGAATCCGGGCGGCCTTGTTGAAACTCGGCAGGCTATCCAGCTTGCGCTCTATCACCGTCCATTCCGGCTCTGGATACAACAGCAGACAATGATCCTTGTCCACGGTGATCACCAACTGGGAGGCACAGATGTCCCGCAACCGATCGCGGTAACGCGTCGGAATGGCCATTCGGCCCTTTGCATCGAGATTGAGCGTATTTACGCCCCGGAACACGTCGCGTCTCCCCCAACCGTCATGATCCCAGTATCCGGAGTTGGCAGGTCCTCCCCCCACCTAAACACCACTTTCCGGCCGATATTTCCCCTCTGTACCACTAATCACCACTTTCCATCACATAATAGGCGGGAGCCAGAACAGCGTCAAGCAGGAAAACACAAAAAAACCTTTAGGCTTCAAATACTTATAAAATCAACTTAATGCCGATAAGGCAAGAAAGAAAATAGATTTATTTCAGGGGGATAAACGGTAAAGCTAGAATCGATCTGACGTATGGCCAGGAGTAAGGGCCAAGCAGAATTGGAAGAAAAGCGGGAGCCGGCCTGTAAGCCGGGTTCTGTCACGGTGACGGAAGTCACCGCCGACGGCCATTCATCTGGGATACGCGTCACCGCGCACCTCAAGCAACCTACCCGGGAGCCGTGCGGGCCGCACGATCGCTCCCCTATTCGGTCTTGCTCCGGGTGGGGTTTACCCTGCCATCGGTGTTGCCACCGACGCGGTGCGCTCTTACCGCACCTTTTCACCCTTACCTGACACCACTGGGGCGCACAGGCGGTATATTTTCTGTGGCACTGGCCGTGGGCTCACGCCCCCCAGGTGTTACCTGGCACCCAGCCCTATGGAGCCCGGACTTTCCTCCCCCACGCACCGCGAACGGAACGCAGGCGCGGCCGTCCGGCCGACTCCCGCAGCAGGAGTTTAACCGCACACCAGGGAGCATGACCAGATACTTGTGCGGAATTCAGGATATTGAGCAGAGAGTGAACCACAGGACATGTCCAGCAAGGCTTAGACGTGTCTGCAGCATGGATCCTTAAGATCCTGCTAAAACCCTGCCCGTGAGCAGTCGCTCTGAAAGGCTTCCGCGATGGCGTATCGGCACTACTCCATATCTATGTTTCTTGCTCATTAATCCGCAGGGCCAGCCGATACAGATCATTCTTCCTGCCACCGCCGATGCGTGCCGCCAGAGCTACCGCCTGTTTGACAGGCAGGTCTTCCAGAAGAATCCTAAGTAAGCGCTCACTTTCATCCCCACCAGCCATCCCGTCCTGCATTTCGCCCTGCACCATCAGCACGTGCTCCCCCTTGCACTGGTTAGAGTCGGCCTCCAGTATTTTTGCGATGCTGCAGGCATCCCCGCTCAGAAAGGTCTCGTGTATTTTGGTCAACTCGCGGGCCAACACCACCCGCCGCCGCTGCCCAAACAAACGGCACAGCACTTCCAGGCTTTCCCTGATGCGGTGACTGGATTCATAGAAAATGAGTGTGCCCGACTCTCTGGCCAGCCCTGCAAACCAGGCATGACGTTTATCCGCGCCCCTAGGTGGAAAACCGGCAAACAAAAAACGGTCCGATGGCAGCCCGGAAGCCGATAATGCGGCGATAAGAGCGCTCGGACCCGGTACCGGCACTACCCTCAGCCCCATGCGCCGCGCCGCGCTGACCAGACGATAGCCGGGATCGCTCACCAGTGGTGTACCGGCATCAGAGACCAGAGCTATGCGCGCACCCCTGGCAATAGACAGGGCCAGTTTTGGCGCAGCCTTATCCTCATTGTGCTCATGATAGGCCTGCATGGGGGTGCGGATGCCGTACTCACGCAGCAGAACCGAGGTCTTGCGCGTATCCTCGGCAGCGATCAGGTCCACATCCGCCAGCACATCCAAGGCGCGCCGCCCCAAATCGGCGAGATTGCCTATGGGCGTGGCTACCACGTATAGTATTCCATCTTCGTTCGCTATCATCTGTGTACTCAAATTCGCTAATCAGCGGCCGCGCTGCGGTCGCCATGGACCCAAACATCTATGAACGGACACCCCGCCCTGGCCCGGAACCTGACGGCCGCTGTCCTGCTGTCCTTGCTGGCCGCCTGCACCCAAACACCGGAAGTAAAGCCACGCCCCCCGGAGCATACCCCGCAACAGGCAGCTCAGATCCGTCAGGCGGACAGATTGGCTGCCTCCGGCGATTTTACCGCAGCCGCCGCGACTTACGGGGCGCTTGCAAACTCCGTTAAACCCCCACTGCAGGACCAGCTCTGGGTGCAGGCGGCCGACGCCTGGGTGCAGGCGGGAGAGATGGGGCAGGCGGCCACTGCCCTGGGACGGGCCAATCGTGACAGGCTCGGCCGGGAAATGCACATGCTGGCCCGCCTGGCAGAGGCCGAAATCCTGCTTGCAGGCGGTCGGCCTGAACCCGCACTGGCCACTCTGGGTGAACCGATGCCCGGGATTGCAGCCGGCGGGCTGAGCTTGCGCTGGATTAACGCCAGGGCCCGGGCACTGTCCGCTACCGGCAATGCCCTGGAAGCCGCACGCAGCCTGTCCCAGTTGGACCAGCTGCTGACCGACGAAACCTTGCGCCTGGAAAACCAGGTCCGCCTGATCGACACTTTGTCCAACCTCACCGACAGCTCTTTGCAGACACTGAGGCCCTCGCCTCCCGGCATTTTCGGTGGCTGGATGGATCTGGCCCGCAGCCTGCGCTCAGATCAGCCTGAACTGGCCATCGACACCTGGCGCACGACCCACCCCGGACACCCGGCGCTGCCGCAACTACTGGCCCGATATATGGATGCCGCCGAGGCAGACCTGCTCGCATACGGGCGCATTGCTGTATTACTGCCCGCCTCCGGGCGCTACGCCAAGGCAGGACAGGCCCTGCGCTCAGGTCTGATGGCCGCCTACTATGCCGCCGCACCCGAGCATCGTCCCCCGCTGAGCTTTTACGATACCAGCAACAGTGCCGACGTCTGGCCCCTGTATCAACAGGCTGTTGCCGATGGTGCCGGTGCCGTGATCGGACCGCTGCAGAAATCTTCGGTGGAACAACTGGCGCGGGCAGGGGAACTGGCGATACCGGTACTGGCCCTGAACCGGGTGAACCTGGACATACCGCCCCCCGCCGGATTCTACCAGTTCGGCCTTTCCCCCGAGGACGAAGCAAGCCAGGCGGCGGAGAAGGCCTGGCGCGAAGGCGTCGTCACCGCCCTCGCCCTGGTGCCGGACAGCGACTGGGGTATGCGCCTGCTGAACAGCTTCCGCGAACGCTTCGAATCCCTGGGTGGCCGCCTGGCCGAGCACCAGTCCTATGATCCGACCCAGCACGATTTCTCCGAACCCATTGAGGCCCTGCTCAACCTGGACGACAGCCAGACCAGATACAAGGCCCTGACCAAGACCCTGGGCCGACGGTTCGAATTCGAACCCGCCCCGCGTGGTGACGCAGGGGTATTGTTTCTCGCCGCCAATGCCGCAAAGGCACGGCAGATATGGCCTCAGCTGCAATTCAACCGGGTGAGCGGCATTCCTGTCTACAGCACCTCCGACATCTACACCGGACATTTCTCCGTCCCGCGTGACCTGGACCTGATCGGCCTGAACTTCAGCGACATCCCCTGGCTGCTGGATCCCGGTGAACGCGCCCCATTCACCCCGGACAACGCCCCTGCGGGCATTCCTACCCAGGGCGCCCTGGGACGACTCTTCGCCATGGGCATGGACAGCTATCGCCTGCTGGCGGGCCTCAAGCGGCTGGAGGCCTTTCCCGGCGCCAGCCTGCCCGGAGCCACCGGCGATCTGAGCCTGGACGAACTCAACCGGGTGCACCGCGAACTGCTGTGGGCACGCATGGAACGCGAGGGACCACGGATACATGGCAGGACCGCCACACCACAGGCGGAAGACGCGACACTGGACGACAGGGAGCCGGCCAGCACCGATGCCGCCTCGCAATGACACGGCTCCCGCCATTGGCGGGAGTATGGAAACCGTGGCCTTGCGCTACCTGGAGGCGCGCGGACTGCAGACCCTGGAGCGAAATTACCGCTGCCGCTCGGGCGAGATCGACCTGATCATGCGTGACGCCGACTGCCTCAGCTTCATCGAGGTGCGCTACCGCAGGAACGATGGATTCGGCAAGGCCGCCGAAACAGTGGACCGGCGCAAGCAACAACGCCTGATCCGCGCCGCCCAGCACTATCTGCAACGCCATCCCAGCGGTTTGGATTGTCGCTTCGACGTGCTCGCCATCACCGGCAGTCAGATCGAATGGCTGAAAAACGCCTTCGATGCCGGCTGATTCGGCCAACCTCCGCCCGGAACCCTCTCATGGAACTATCCCAACGCGCACTGTCCCTGTTCGAAGCCAGCATTGAAACCAAGCGGCAGGCCTCCCAACACCTGCCCACAGCCATAGCCGCCGCCGCCCGCCATGTCGTGTCCCGGCTGTTGCAGGGCGGCAAGGTACTCAGCTGCGGCAATGGCGGCTCCGCCGGCGACGCCCAGCATTTCTCATCGGAAATGCTCAACCGCTTTGAAAAAGAACGTCCGGGGCTGCCTGCCCTGGCCTTGACCACGGACAGTTCCACCCTGACATCCATTGCCAACGACCACCATTTCGACGAGGTTTTCGCCAGGCAGGTGCGGGCCCTGGGTCATCCCGGGGATCTGCTGCTGGCCATAAGCACCAGCGGCAACTCACCCAATGTCAACGCCGCCGTGGATGCCGCCCATGAAAAGGACATGGACGTGATCGCACTGACCGGCCGCGATGGCGGAGAACTCGTCCAGCGTCTTCGCGGCGACGACATAGAGATCCGCGTCCCCTCCGATTCCACCGCCCGCATCCAGGAAGTACACCTGCTGAGCATCCATTGCCTGTGCGACCTGATCGATTGCCAGCTGTTCGGCACTACCGGTGCCGATTAACCCTACCAAGGAATATGCACGCCCATGAAAACCTCTATCCGCCGATTGCTGCCCCTGTTGCTCCTGCCCCTGCTGATCCAGGCCTGCGCGCCCGTGGTGGTGGGGGGTGCCGCCGTGGGCGCCTCCATGCTGCACGACCGGCGCGCTTCCATGCGCATCCTGGACGATGAAAAGACCGAGTTGCAGATCAGCGCCGCCATCGGTGAGGACGAGGAACTGAGCAAGCACAGCAGCGTCGGCATCACCAGCTACAACGGAACCGTGCTGCTCACCGGGCAGGTGCGCGACGAGGCCTTGCGCACGCGCATCAGCGAGATAGCGCACAAACAACCCAAGGCCGTGCGCGTGCTGGATGAAACCACCCTAGGGGAACGTCTCAGCCTCGCCGAAGTCAGCAACGACGCCGTTCTGACCTCAAGGGTCAAGCTGGCCTTGTTCGAGTTGGAATTGCCGGATCTGGACCCGACCCGCATCAAGGTGGTCACGGATAACCATGTGGTCTATCTCATGGGTCTGGTGACCCGGGAAGAGGCCGCCGCAGTGGTGGAAAAGGCCCGCTTCGTGCGCGGCGTGCGACGAGTGGTGAAGATCTTTGAATACATCCAGCCCCCCGGCAACTGAACTGGACATCAGACTCATCCGGCGGCTGCACGAACTGTTCGGCCCGGACGGACTGCTCACCGAGCCCGCCGACTGCTGGCCCTACGGCTATGACAACAGCCGCCGCCAGGCCCTGCCGCAGGCCGTGGCCTTCGCCCGCACCCAACCACAGGTCAGCGAACTGCTGGCCTTGTGCAACCGGCATGAGCTGCCCCTGGTGGCTCGCGGACGCGGCACAGGCACCACCGGCGCCACGGTGCCGGACCGGGGCGGCATCGTGCTCTCCTTCGAGCGCATGGACCGCATCCTGGAGATCAGCGCCGATGACCGCCTGGCGGTGGTGGAGCCGGGGGTCACCAATCAGGCCCTGCAACGGGCAGCCGCCGAGCTGGGCTTTTTCTGGCCGCCCGACCCCACCAGCGCAGCCGTGTGCACCATCGGCGGCAATCTGGCCTACAATTCCGCCGGCCCCAGGGCCGTGAAGTACGGCACCCCCCGCGACAATACCCTGGGCCTGTGCGCAGTCACCGGCGCGGGCCGGCCGATACGCACCGGGGTGCGCACCAGCAAGGGCGTGGTCGGTTACGACCTCACCCGCCTGCTGATCGGCTCCGAGGGCACCCTGGCGCTGACCACCCAGGCCACGCTCAAGCTGACGCCGCTGGCCGAGACCCGGCGCACCCTGCGGGCGGTCTACGCCGACATGCACGCCGCCGCCGAGGCGGTGGCCGCCATCATGGCCCAACCGGTCACCCCCTGCGCCCTGGAGTTCATGGACGGGGCCGCCATCGGCCTGGTGCGCGACTACGCCGGGCTGGCGCTGCCGCAGGATGCCGGGGCCATGTTGATGATCGAGGTGGACGGCCCCGCCGGATGCATAGACCAGGCCGTGGAGTCAGTACGCGCGGCCGCACGGGTCAAGGGTCTGGAGGAACTGCACACCGCCGCCGACGCCGCCGAGGTGGCGGGCCTGTGGAAGGCGCGCAAGGCCCTGTCGCCGGCCCTGCGCAAGGTGGCTCCGAAGAAGATCAACGAAGACGTGGTCGTGCCCGTTTCACGCATGCCCGAGTTCATCGAGCGCCTGCACGGGCTGGGCCAGAGTCATGGCATCACGATCGTCAATTTCGGCCATGCCGGCAATGGCAACATCCATGTCAACCTGCTGGTCGACCCGGACGACCCGGACGAGATGCGCAGGGCCTGGGACTGTCTGTCCCAGGTCTTCGACCTGGTGCTGGAACTCCAGGGCTCCCTGACCGGTGAACACGGCGTGGGCCTGGAAAAACGGGATTTCGTGGGGCGCGAGATCGAACCCGCCACCCTGGATCTGATGCGGGCGATCAAGCGGCAATTTGATCCTAAGGGCATCCTCAACCCGGGCAAGGGCTTCCCGGATGCGATATGAGCCTCAGGATGAATCCGTTGAATCATAGACCAGTACTATAATCACCCATCTCCATCCGGGAAAAAGGCTTCGTCCAGCATCTGTTCCAGGGTGTAGGGGCAGGTCGACGGAAACGCTTGTTGCTCGATGCCGGTTTCCTCTTCCGCCAGCAAAGCCGCCTTTCGATACGCACTGTCCATGCGCCGGGTCATCTCATGCGCCAGACTGGGACTATCGTTCAATAAATCCATGATATCCAGACGTTGCACGCGCAGGGTATTGCGCCAACTCCTCGAGCGCCGGGCGGGTTGGAATTGCCATTTCAAAAGGTGCGCCAGCAGTACCGTGAGGCGGCTCATCAAGGCCCGTCTTTCGCTCTTGCCCAAGGCCTCCAATTCCTCAGCGATATGCAGGGCATCGATCTCCTGAAGCTTTCCGTCCTGTAACAAGCGGCTGTTTTCCGTGAGCCACGAGTAGAAGTCCCTGTCGTAAAGGGTGCTGGCTTGTGTCATTTGAATTGGCCTGTTCGTGCTTCTTAGAGAGAAGCATATGTGCTCGTATCGACTTTGTCACATTGGCCCTGTCCTGGACTTACATGCTCTGCCATACGTCGCTCGACCCTGGCCGGACGGACCAGACGAGGCAGTGTGGATTTCGGATCGTCACGATCCCGAAAGGGAGGGATGCGGGTGGACATAACTTGCAGGTGAATGTTTCCGGTCCGCCCGCGACCGTCCTGGCAGGCTGCCCGGGAGCGGCGTCCCGGGCAGGTTTGGATCAGCGGTTCTGGAAGAAGGACGGCCGCTCCAGGAAACTGTCGAAGGCATCGGTGCCGTAGGTCAGCGGGTACAGGCGGGTGCCCCACCAGGTGAAGTTGTACTCCACGCTGAGCCCGTTCTGGTCGACGATAGGCTCGTAAAGATCGCAGACCGGGCCGAAATCCTCACAAAAGGTCTGCCAGCGCCAGAGTGGATTTTTTGATTCCTCCGTTGCCGCCAGGTCGGTGCGCATGCTGCACGCTACCATTCTTGAAAATGTATAAACTGGCATTGAGCAGAAGGCGTTTCAGGCAACCTGCCCCTACACAGGAACAGATGCTATATGATGTATTTTCCTTGGTGAAGTGGAATAACCCTCACAGAAAAGGTTATATGTACCAGACTCTACTTGCTGAAGCCCCTGGGAGACTTCAGTGTCCCAGGGGGCATTTATATCAAGGACTCTGGTAGAATCCTGGCAGTTCCAGAAAGTTATCGAAAGCATCTGAACCACTAGTCAGTGGTATCGGACTCGGCCACCAAGTGAAGTTATACTCTACATTTAAGCCATTAGTGATTATTGCTGGCTCATACACCAAGCATACCGGGCCGTAGTCTTGGCAAAAGTTCTGCCAACGCCAGATCGGATTGGTTGAGTTGGCCGTTGCCGCCAGATCAGTTCTCACACAGTCGGCCGTATCGGTGCTTTCGAGGGCTGACTCACAAGTATTCCCAGGCGCATACGAACAACTTTTAATATCGTCCGCAGTGTCCGGAATTTCATCCGGTCCGTTACTAGTCGTCACATTCAACACCTGACACACCGTATTCTCAGACCTGCACTCGAATTCAGTCTCCGAGAAGGTAATGCAGTTTGCTGCGGTGGAACGCTGGAAATTCACCTCAATAAAATAATCTCCTGGACCTTCCAAGCCAAAATGGACAGTCTCTGCTGTATCGGTATTGAAGGAAATTAGCGGAGTACCATCAGAACGGGTCACCTCTATAAACCAGAAAGTATCCTCTGTACAAGCCTCCTTGCCGCACCAAGCTAGTTGTACCTGTTCCGGTCTCCCTGCGGTGTATTTAAAAATATCCTTATCGGTCTGCAGATAAATAGGATTACCTTCAGCATCCGTACCTATGGCGGTACCGTCGGTGACCTGCCTCAATAAACCGAACATGGTCACGCCGATGGTGATGACATTTGCAGTTTCGTTGGTATCGTTAGGCTCCACCTCCACGTCATGGAAATTGACGTCCAACGGGGCTGTGTCCAGGCTGGCGAAGGTCAGCACAGCGGCCAGATTGTAGGGCGAGAACAGGATGCTCAGGTTGTTCAGGTCGGTGCCCGCCGGATCGAGCAGCAGGTTGCCGGAACCGTCGGCCAGACGCGGCACCACCACCACATAGTAGGTGCCCGTGTGTCCCAGAAAGACCGGGTAGGTGATCTCCTTGGACTCGTTCTTGTTCGCCGTGTTGGGATCGTCCAGGGCGAAACGGGTGTCGAACTGGGCGTAGATACTGCCCGCGGCATCGCGCACCTGCACCATCCAGCCCTGGGACAGGCGGGTATTGTCCGCCAGCACACGGTCCGGCACGGTGAAGGTGAGGGTGAGCAGCTGGTTGGGTTCGATGGTGGTGATGTAGAACCAGTCCTCGTCCTTCAGTTCACGGCTCTGGCCCCAGTAGATCACCTGGGTTATCAGGGGATCCGCCGCCACGATATGGTCATTGGGCTCGGTCTCGCCGAACTGGGCGCCGCTGAGCACCGAGGACAGGCTGATGCCGCAGGGATTAATGCCCTCCGCGCAACCACAACTGGCAGGGTCGCCGATACACAGCGCAGACGATTCCTGGGCGCCCGTGGCCTTGCCTTGAGCAAAGGCGGCCTGCACATCGCCCTCGGAGAAAATGGGGTCACCCAGGCCGGGGACTGAGACCACTCCTGCGAAAACCGCCGGGGCCAGGCCCGCGAGCAGGACCATAATGAATAATCTGGCGCGAATGAACATGAGACCTTGCCTCTCGGAAAATATGCCTACAGACCGGATTACCGGACACGGCAGACACCGACCGTGCCGAACGGGTTGGGATAAGCATGGCAAGGGCGGGCGGAAACATCAAGTCGTTTGTTATGAAAAAACGCTATTTTTTTGACTTGAAAAGAGAAATTCGTCTCACTTTATAACTTCGGGTACGACTGGGCGGGCGATCGCACAGCAAGACTTTAAGCTATGTTCCATGGGTTTTGCACAACGGTTGGCGGATTAATTGACAGGCATCACTTTCCGGGCCGCACCAGGCCGCCCAGCCCGTGATCATCCAGGGCCTGGGTCAGCAGGCTGCGCACCTGCTGCGCAGTCTCACAGGCCAGGGCCTGGCGCAGATATTCCCGCGCCTGCTGCATGTGAAAACGGCGGATCACCGCTTTCACCGGCAACAGGCCACCGGTACTCATGCTCAGGCTGTCCACCCCCATGCCCAGCAGCAGTACGGCGGCCCGGGGACTGCCGGCCATCTCGCCGCAGATGCTGAGCTCGCGGCCGGCCGCCCGGGCGCCCTCGGCGATCTGGGACAAGGCATGCAACACCGCTGGATGCAGGTCATCGTACAGTCCAGCCACGTCCCGGTTGTTGCGGTCCACCGCCAGCAGGTATTGGGTCAGATCATTGGTGCCCACGGACAGGAAATCCACCCGCGCGGCCAATTTGCCGACCTGGTATACGGCCGCCGGCACCTCGATCATCACACCCACCGGGGGCAGGCGCACCTCATATCCTTCCTCCAGCAGTTCAGCATGGGCGCGGTGGATCATCGCCTTGGCGGCATCCACCTCCTCCAGGGTGCTGATCATGGGCAGCAGGATGCGCAGATTGCCCAGCCCCTCGTCCGCCCTCAGCATGGCACGGAGCTGGGTGAGGAATATCTCGGGGTGGTCCAGGGAGATGCGGATGCCGCGCCATCCCAGGAAGGGATTGGCCTCACGCACCGGGAAATAGCTCAGGGGCTTGTCTCCGCCGATGTCCAGGGTACGGATGTTCACCGGCCGGGGCGCGAAGGTCTCCAGCACCTGACGGTAGTTGTGCCGCTGTTCATCTTCACTCGGGAAACTGTCGCGCACCATAAAGGGCAGTTCGGTACGGTACAGACCGACGCCGAGGGACTCTTCGATGCCCAGGGGGTGGATCTCTGAGGCCAGACCGGTATTCAGATACAGGGGCAGGCTGTAGCCGTCCACACTGCGCGGCGGCAGGCCGCGCAGGTCTTCCAGTTCCTGCCCCAGGGCTCGGTCTTCCTCGGCCAGGCGCGCGTACTCCTTGCGTACCGAGGGGGCGGGTTTGGCGTAGATCCGGCCACGGTAGCCATCCAGGATCACCTCCAATCCGTCCATGCGGCTGACCGGCAGGTCAGCCAGCCCCATGACCACAGGCACACCCATGCCCCGGGCCAGGATGGCCAAGTGCGAAGACCTGGACCCAGTGGTGGAAAACACCCCGGCCAACTGGCCATCGGGCACCTCAGCCAGTTGCATGGCGCTGATCTCCTCGCCGGCGAGGATGACGCTGGACGGATACTCCCGATCCTGCGGCTGGGTATTCTGCATGTGCATGAGGATACGCCGGCCGAGATCGCGCACATCCGAGGCGCGTTCGCGCAGATAGATGTCCTCCATGGCATCGAACACCTGGGCATGCTCCTCGATGGCCTCGCG
>RRYU01002608.1_pt1 | contig 19631 bp, 13 predicted proteins | sample 2162651 | NCBI WGS metagenome assembly RRYU01 (sample SAMN10267283, study PRJNA491782) | microbial mat metagenome | isolation source: biomat in the production well | place: Japan: Minami-Kanto gas field, natural gas well KTG3 | collected 2017-06 | reverse complement strand
CGCAAGACGATCTCCTCTGGTTCAAAAACCGCCCCGTTTCAAAAAGCCTCTAACACTTTTCCAATTGACAAACACAATCAGATTATCTATAATATACCCATACGGGGTATAGGTTCCCGATAGAATCGAACAAAGCAGATAAACGAAGACAAGCAGTAGTTTAAGGAGGATATGTTTATGGCCAAGCCTATCGCAATAACTGATGCCGATTTCGAGCAGACGGTACTCAAAGCTACAACACCGGTTGTCGTTGACTTCTGGGCCCCCTGGTGCGGTCCCTGTCGCGCAATTGCGCCGATTCTAGATAAACTCGCTGGCGATTATGAAGGTCGTTTGACAATTGCCAAAGTGAACACCGACGATCACCAGCGCTGGGCAGGCGAATATGGTGTTCAGGGCATTCCGACACTTATCGTCTTCAAAGAAGGGCAACCAGTTGAGCGGTTAGTTGGTTCCCGTCCCGAGAGTGTCTACAAAGATGTCTTTGACCGGGTTCTCGGATAAAAGCATAAGGCATATGACCGGGGCGTTCAGTTTTTTAGCATGATGACTGAATGCCCGGGTCTGTTCCCCCAGGAAGCTATGACAGATTCAGTACGTACCGTTTCGCCCGAAGCACGTGAGGATGTGCTGCTGCGCCTGCGCCGGATCGAGGGGCAGGTGCGCGGCATTCAGCGCATGGTGGAGGAAGGCCGTGACTGCCGCCAGATTGTCGATCAGGTGTCTGCGGTTAAAGCGGCCCTGAATAGTGTCACTGCGCAGGTACTCGAGTGCTATGCGCGTGATTGCCTCGATAGTGTGGCTGGCAGCCACGATGAGACAGTAGCACAACTGATCGATGTGGTTTTAAAGGCCTCGCGTTAAGATCTCGCTGATCAATACAGGTATGCAGCGTCGGTCGCGTATTTTAAACCACGAAGCACACGAAGCGCGAAAGAATGCGTACCTATGCGTTCTCTTCGTGCCCTTCGAGTGCTTTGTGGTAGAGAACACGCCCCGATCAAGAGACTGCTGGTACCTGTTCACGATCGGGGTAGCGCCAGATGATCCGGGCGCAGCAACACCCAACTGGATCCAGTAGTGGCAGCAGAACAAGCGATCCTCCGTGCCTCTGTGTCTCCGTGGTCAATCGTTTCCCCTATGTGTGAACAGGTACAATGCGGAATATGCCCGTGCAAATGTGCTAACTGTGGTATACTGATGTATATTACCCGCATACTGCTCTGGGATATCTAGCCATGTCAGCATCACGCACGCAGTCGCGTACCCGGTCGATCCATGCCGCTGGTAGTTCGCGTGACGAACTACGTAACTACCAACTGCATGAACGAGTCGGTCTAGACGAACTGGCTACGGTTTATCGCGCCACACATCTGGGACTGGATCGACCGGTCTTTATCTCGATTTTACGGCGTACTGACGATGTATCGGTTCGCCGCTTCCACCTGGCGGCCCGTCTGGCCGCACGTTTAGATCATCCCCATCTCCTACCAGTTATCGACGCCGGTCAGGATGATCAGTATGGTGATTATCTGGTAACGCCTCACTTTGAAGCCCATACGCTCGATGCCATATTGAGCAGTGGCGCGCTCGATCCTCTGCTGGTACTGCGTATTGCCACCCAGATCGGCAGCGTCCTGGACTATCTACATGCCAGTGGTATCGTCCATCGTGATGTGCAGCCAGCCAATGTGCTGGTTTCGCCTCAGGGAGTGGCCTATCTGACGAACCTCAGTCTGGCGGCTGGCCCGGATACGCCTGATCTCAGCGGTGTGCTCGAGGCCGACTATCTTACGCCCTATACCGCACCTGAATTACGCCTTGACCAGGACGATGCAACGGCAGCCCTGGATGTGTATGGCCTGGGGGCGGTGATCTATCATATGTTCAGCGGTGATCCCCCCCAGGTACCCGGTATTATTCCGCCCCCACTGGCCGACAACGCGCCGGATCTGGCCGAGGTTGACCAGGTGCTGCAGCGTATGCTGGCCGAAGATCCATCTGCCCGCTTTGCTTCGCTGAGTAGTGCTATCGCCGCCTTGCGCCAGGCACTACGTACCCAGATCGACCAATCTACCGAAGACATGGAGGAGTCTACCTGGCAACCCGGTGCCGAGTGGTTGGAGAATCCGCTCGAGACTGTGCTGGGCGATATGCTCGACCAGGATTTCCTCAAGCGCAGCCGCAAACGTGCCGACGATATCCATCGTGCCAATACGCTGCGACGCCTGTTGAATCGCTGGAGTCGCAAGGGGACTTTTCGGCGTGCTGGCCTGGGCCAACTGGTTCAGCCCGAGCAGATCGTCAGCTATAATATTTACTTCTACGCCCTGCGCACCCTGTATGAAACCCGCACAGCACCCCAACCGCACCAGAAAGCCCAGACCGGTGCTGAACGCACGGCTACGCTGCCCATACCGCCAGTATGGACGGCTCAGGTGATCGATGTGCCTCCGCTTACGGAAATCACCGAAGTACCTGCCCGCGAGGTGGTACTGGAAAACTCAATGCGTGTCTTTACCTGCCCGCAGTGCGGCGGAGTCAGCCAGGTCGTCTGCCCAACCTGCAAGGGGGCTAATACGGTTGAACGTACGCGTCGTGTGCGCAACACCGATGGAAGTTCTGGTCAGGAAACGATCACCGTACAGTGCCCCGATTGTCGCGGGTACGGACGGCAAACATGTAGCCTTTGCAAGGGCAGTGGCAACCTGGTAGAAGAACAGGTGTTTACCTTTGCTCGCCATGCCCGGCTCTGGGAAAATACCGACGATATTGAAGGCCTGCCCCGGCTGGCGCTGCAACAACGGCTGGAAAAAGTCTATGAAGCGCCGATTAACGCCTACAAAGGGCAGTGGCATAGCGTCGCACCCCTGGCCGAACTCTTACGCTCGGCTGTGAGTAATCTCAACGAGGATACCCGCCTGGTTGCCGCGACGCTGTCGATCCATGGCACGCCCATTACCGAGGTAGAGTACCAGTTCAATGACACGCCCTATCTGCTATATATTATTGGCTTTGATAATGAAATCTTCGGTGACCTCTGGGCCTTACTCAACCCTGAACGTCTGGCACTGGTGGTGATTGTGGTGGCTCTGACACTGCTAGCATTGATTGCCGCCGTGCTGGTAATGCTGGGGTAGCAATGCTATATACGTCCACGAAGAGGCCACAAATGCGCGAAAATACGGTAGCGGCACCCATGCGCCCCTACCGTATTTTTACCTCAGGCCAGCAGCTCAAGCTTCGTCTGCATCTCTTGCTGGTAGGTATTGACAACCTCGTTCGGGGCCAGCCAGACAAAAGTGCGTAGCGCCAGGATCAGCAGCATCAAATCGTCGATTTGTCCTACAATTGGCAGCACATCGGGCACAAGATCAATCGGCAAAATCATATAGACCAGAACTGCCGCTGGTATCGCCTTGGTGTAGATAGGCACACGTTTATCACGCACCAGGTGCCAGACAATATTGAGTTCCCCCGTCATTTGTTTCCAGTATCGAGGATGGAATACGTTTGGTATAAGTTTCTTGAGCATGGTTTCACCCTTTCACAGATATAATTGTCTTAACCAGTGTTCTAGCAACATCCGTGCCGATTGCTCTCACGGATGTAACCGTCACCTTTCAGACAGTAATCGGCCATTCGATACGTGGGGCTTGCGGGGGCCGCAGGCCCATATGCATCACGTTACGCCTCTCGGCGGGGGTTTGGGGGCCTCCGGCCCCCCAAAGCATGTCTTTGTTGTGCGAGATGTGGCAGCTTTGCTGGCACCATCTCGCACGACAAAGTGGGTTTGTAGGGCTACCGCCCTCAAGTTGATGCGTATGGGGCCGGAGGCCCCCGCAAAAAAAGTGTTTTCGGTGTGGTGTGGCGGCAAAGCCGCCACACCACACCGAAAACACTTTGATCTCGGCGGGGCTGCGCCCCGCCGGTATCCGTGGAAGGCGGGAAGCTACCCACACGTGTACCGCATCAGGATGCGGTACACGTGTGGGTAATGGGATGAGAGCGTATCGTACAGCTAAACTGTAAAGTACTGGTGAACCATGCCTAATATAGAAAAGAGGAACATAGAATGCATCAGGAACTTTTCAGCCAGATAGACACCTATATTGCCGACTTGTTTGTACCAACCGATGCGGCGCTGGACGAGGCTCTGCGCACATCCGAGCAGGCGGGTCTTCCGGGTATTCAGGTATCGCCGGTACAGGGCAAGCTACTGTATATGCTGGCATTATTAAGTCGGGCGCACAACATTCTCGAGATCGGCACGCTGGGCGGCTACAGCACAATCTGGATGGCGCGGGCGTTGCCGGAAAATGGCCGACTGATCAGTCTGGAGTATAACGCAAACCATGCTGATGTGGCCCGTGCCAATATTGCCCGCGCCGGGTTGGCGCAGAAAGTTGAGATACGCGTGGGGCATGCGCTAGATCTGCTCCCTCAACTGGCATCCGAGCAAGGTGTGCCGTTCGATATGATTTTTATCGATGCGGATAAAGAACCCTACAGCGACTATTTCCACTGGTCTCTGCGCCTGGCGCGTCCAGGCACATTAATCATAGCCGACAATGTCATACGTAAGGGAGCTGTGCTTGAGACAGCCGAAACAGACGCCAGTCTGGCTGGCATTCAGCAGTTCAACGCAGCAGTCGCAGCAGAACCACGTGTGGAGGGACTTATTTTGCCAATGGTGGGCAACAAAGGATACGATGGCATAGCGCTGGCTGTGGTGAAAGATACGGAAGAGGCAGAGTAGCAGACATAGCGGATGGAGGATATAGGTGACGATGTGACACGGTGAACCTGGACAGACAGCCTCCCCGCTGTCTCCTTATCACCATGTCACCCTTCACTGGTCATTCAGCCAGATCCTTAGACTGAGTACCACTGCTCGGTAAGGATCTCAAAGCGACTATCTTCAAGCGAACTGGCCGAACGCTCTACAGAATGGGTCTTGACGCCAAACCTGCCATTGCGATGCAGGTAGTCACGTGCAGCTTCCACAGCCGGATTAGGCTTGTCGGCAGGCCAGATAACGACCAGATCAGTCAACAGCTTTTCAAGTTCATGCTGACTACTCATGGTATCCCCTTTCTTGTGTGTGTCGTATCTACCGAACTATGTACTGTGTTGCCACAGTGTCCTTTCGATGAGAACCGCACTTTACAGCCTGGTTCCCTCGAAGACAAGCATTGAGACACAGGGGGAATAGCAAGAAGTATGCCGCCGCTGCGCATCATCCATAGGACTTTGGGACGTTGAAGGGACTTGAGGAGTTGCTTTAACCCGACTTGACCTACTGTTCCTAAACTTTCTATTATACACAGGCGAGTTACGAACTCCCGGGTTCGCTACAGTATACCGCACGAGGATGTATCTGTATAAGATCCATTAAAACCTGGACTTATGCGATCTTTATGAAACACATATCATTTGCGCAAGAATATTTTTCTGGTTAGAACCTTTCCCTGCCAGTAGTTTCACCTGAAATTGCCAGGAGGTGTGGCATGTTACAAGGGTATTTTTTGTGATGGATCGCATCAGGATCAGGATGTGGTAGAAATCGCGTCTTCCTGCCATCCACAGGGTTCGGCGGGGCGTAGCCCATGCGCATCAAGTTAAGCCTCCCGGCGGGGGTTTGGGGGCCGGAGGCCCCCAAAGAATATCTTTGTCGTGCGAGATGTTGCCAGCTTTGCTGGCAACATCTCGCACGACAAAGTGAGTTTTTAGGGCTACCGCCCTAAAATTGATGCGTATGGGGGCGTAGCCCCGCCGAGATTATATTGTTTTCGGTTTGTTTTGGCGGCAAAGCCGCCAAAACAAACCGAAAACAATTTTTTTGCGGGGGCCTCCGGCCCCCGCACCCCCGATTTATGGATAATGTATTGCTGTATGCCGTATGATCGAAAGGCGACGATCAGCATCTCCTCCGTGCCTCCGTGCCTCCGTGGTGAATCGTGTCCCCCAATCGTGAACAGTTACTTATTTTCTAGTTCTTGACAAAGCGACATAGCAATAGTATCATTGGCAAGAACTACATAGATATGCTCATCCAGAGGGGTGGAGGGACCGGCCCGATGAAACCCCGGCAACCCCCTTGACCAGTACCGCGCAGGGTGCAACGAGTGTTATGCTCGGTCTACCCGCCGACTAACTGTCAAGGAAGGTGCCAACTCCGGCAGAAACGATTCTGGAAGATGAGTGGCAGTCACAGCACAGGCGTAGATTGTCTTGCCCTCATCTGGAATAGATGAGGGTTTTTTGTTGTTCTCAGGATATAGTAAGAAGGATATGAAGTATGTCAGATGCACCCCACTACACCGGATTTGAAACGCTGGCGCTGCACGGTGGGCAACAACCCGACCCGACTACCGGCGCACGGGCTGTGCCGATCTATCAGACCACATCGTATGTCTTTCAAGATACCGATCATGCTGCACGTCTATTTGCCCTGGAAGAGCCAGGCAATATTTATACGCGCATTATGAACCCGACCACCGATGTACTAGAGCAGCGCATTTCTTTACTAGAAGGTGGCGTCGGGGCGCTGGCATTTGCCTCAGGCCAGGCCGCCGAGACAACGGCGATCTTGAATGTTGCCCATGCTGGCGATAATATTGTTTCGGCTACCAGTCTATATGGCGGCACATATAATCTGTTCCACTATACCCTGCCCAAGCTGGGCATTACGGTGCGTTTTGTAGACGCGAGTAGCCCCAACGATTTTCACGCTGCGATTGATGACCATACACGGGCGATCTATATCGAGAGTCTTGGTAATCCCAAGCTGGATGTTGTCGATATTCAGGCTATCGCGGATGTGGCCCATGCGCATGGCTTGCCGCTAATTGTTGATAATACGGTGCCGACGCCCTATCTGCTGCGCCCGTTTGAACACGGGGCCGATATTATCGTCCACTCGGGCACGAAGTTTATCGGTGGTCATGGTACAACTATCGCCGGTTTGCTGGTTGACGGTGGTCGTTTCGATTGGGCTGCCAGTGGGCGTTTCACTGGCTTTACCGAGCCAGATCCCTCGTACCATGGGGTACGTTTTGCTGACCTGGGCGCACCGGCATATATTCTAAAGGCGCGGGTGCAGTTTCTGCGCGATATGGGCGCATGTATCAGTCCGTTTAATGCTTTTCTGCTGCTGCAAGGTCTGGAGACACTGCCACTGCGCATAGAGCGCCATTGCAGTAATGCGCTCCAGGTGGCGAAATATCTGAGCGAGCATGGCAAGGTGACCTGGGTCAACTATCCTGGCTTGCCCAACCATCCGACGTATGCCCGGGCGCAGCGTTATCTGCCCAGAGGTCAGGGGGCGCTGCTTGGTTTTGGCATTGTGGGCGGGCGCGAGGCTGGACGAAGCTTTATCAACCAGCTGAAGCTTTTTTCGCATCTGGCAAACATTGGCGATGCCAAATCGCTGGCGATTCATCCGGCAACGACCACGCATCAGCAGTTAACCGCCGAGGAGCAGCGTGCTACCGGTGTCACCGACGACTATGTACGGCTGTCTGTTGGCATCGAGTCGATCGATGATATTCTGGCCGATCTGGATCAGGCGCTGGCGGCTGTGTAAAAGGTGACGGGGTTGAGAGATACTCTTGCTTCAGGTAGGTATGGAGTGGAGTGCGTAAGCATGGATTGCTCAGCCCCTGCATCATCCATTTCATCCACAGGAATAATGAATAGTGATACACGCATAATCTACATACAACTGGTGGAGGTATATCTATGAATATTGGCGATGTTCCCAGCGTTCTGCAAGCTTCGTTCGGCCATTCTGCGGGCATCGTCCAGACGCAGTTCGCCACTTTCGAGGAGCCGTTGCGCCTTGAAAGTGGTGCTTTTCTGGCCGCGCCATGGACACTTGCGTATGAAACATATGGCCGGCTCAATGCTGAGCATTCAAATGCTATTCTGCTCTGCCATGCGCTGTCTGGCGATGCGCATGCCGCCGGGGTGCATGGCCATAATGGACGGCGGGCGGGCTGGTGGGATGCTTTTGTTGGCCCGGGACGGGCCTTTGATACCGACCGCTATTTTGTGATCTGCTCGAATGTGATCGGTGGCTGTAGTGGTTCTACCGGGCCGTCTTCGCTAAACCCGCAAACCGATCAGCCGTATGGTAGTCGTTTTCCGGTGGTGACCATTGGCGATATGGTTGCGGCGCAGGCACGTCTGCTCGATCTGCTGGGCATCGACCGCTTGCTGGCGGTGGCCGGTGGCTCGATGGGCGGCATGCAGGCATTGCAATGGGCTGTTGCTTATCCCGAACGAGTACATGGCGTGATGGCGCTGGCAACAACAGCACGTTCTAGCGCGATGACAATTGCCCTGAATACGATTGGCCGCCAGGCGATCATGCGCGACTCGCGCTGGCGCGGGGGCGACTACTACGACGGAGTACGTCCGGCAGATGGCCTGGCGATTGCGCGCATGGTCGGGCATATTTCGTATCTTAGCGAAGATGCCCTGGCTGAGAAGTTCGACCGGCGGCTGCAGTGGCATGATCAGTTCCAGTATGCTGTCGAACCAGAATTTGCGGTTGAAAGCTATCTAAGCCATCAGGGTGATGCCTTTGTGCAGCGTTTTGACGCAAATTCGTATCTGGTAATTACTAAGGCCATGGATTACTTTGATCTGTCTGGTCGTTATGGGTCGCTACGCCAGGCCTTTGAGCATACCCGCTCGCGCTTCCTGACGATCTCTTTCGATAGCGACTGGCTGTATCCAACGGATGAACTGGTAGCTCTGGCAGCCGGGTTGCGTGCCGCCGGTCGCCCGGTGAAGCAGGTTGAGCTGAGTAGTGCCAAAGGCCATGATGCCTTTCTGCTTGAGGACGGTCTGATGAAGCCGGTGATCGATGCATTTTTGGAGGATTTGGAACTACGAGAACGTACTGCGTAGGGTATATACTATTGGTAACAGGATCATTTTCTCTGCATAATCCACGACGATGGCTCTGATGAGACAGAAGATTTTGTTAGCGCGAATACGTCCTGAGGTAACCACACGCCCTCACCCCCTGCCCCTTTCCCTCAGGGCTATACATTACCCACAAGTGGGGCGTGCGGGGGCCTCCGGCCCTCATAAAAAATTATTTTCGGTTTGTTTTGGCGGCTTTGCCGCCAAAACAAACCGAAAATAATATAATCTCGGCGGGGCGCAGCCCCGCCCATACCTGTTGAGGGTGGTGAATTGCCCTCTCTACCGCATCCTGATGAGGTATAATTCTGGGTAATGATACGCCCTGAGGGAGAGGGGGATCACAGGGGTAATTCAAATGCACGTTTCGCCGAACTGATAGTTGGGAGTCTCCACCATCCCAGAGCTTTTTCGCGCTAATAAGATTTTCATATCGCCCGATCCATTGGAGTGTCATTCATCAGGTTTCGCGTCATGATCTGACAAGATTCTGTAGCCGACGTGATGGAATATGGAAGTGAGAGATGAAACAAGATGAATCTTCAAACATCGAAGGGACACGCATTCAACCAACCGCCCATATTGTTGTCCATGTTGATCAGCAACCACCTCGAATGGTATTGCTGGATCGACCAGCCTTTACAGTCGGACGTGAACAAGGCAATGATATCCTGATTGAGCATGGGTCGGTGTCACGTCGCCATGCACGACTAGAACAGCGTGATGGTACGTGGTATTACCGCGACCTGGGCAGCGCGAATGGAAGTTTTCACACCGGTCAGCGTATTCAGGAACATGTCTTGCAGGATGGCGATGATGTATATCTGAGCAACCCGCTTGGAGGCGGGCGGGTGTACCTGACGTTTCAAGCCTTGCCGCGAGTGAGCAATGTGGTTGCCGATGATCAACTACCTGCGCTTAGCAACCCCGTGCTGGCACTCCCGCCAACCCCGGCGGTAACTCCCCCTTCCTCATCCGCAAACACCGTGGCTGGTAGCACAGCAGATCCCCAGACGACAGGAGCATTTCTGACCATTCAGGCAATCGGTCAGTCGTCCTATAAGGTCAATCTGGATCGCAACAGCTTGACTCTGGGACGGGCGACGCAGAACGATATTCTCTTGCCGCAACCGGCATCGCGTCAGCATGGGCGACTGGAACGACGGGGCACTACCTGGCACTATACGGATCTGGGCAGCACCAACGGCAGCTTTCTGAACGAAAAACGCGTTACAGAGACAGATCTGCGCGATGGCGATCTTTTGCGCGTGGGCGATGAGCAGGGGAACTGGATGCGGCTTATCTTCCATGATCCGGCTGCGGCAAATAACGCTGCCGCTGGCGGGCAGGCAATCACAAGCACAATTATGCTGGGTGATAAGCAGGTTGGCGCACCGACTAGCCGCTTTATCGGGCGCAATCCAGACTCTGATATTCCCGTCGAGGCACCGAATGTTTCCTGGCAGCACGCCCGGCTCGATCAAACACCCGTAGGATTTACCCTGGTTGATCTGGGGAGTACGAATGGTACCTTTGTGAACGGCCAACGCATTACAACGCCCCGCATATTGGGCAAGGGCGATCTTATTCAGATTGGCTCTTTTCGCTTGCTCTTTGATGGCAATGCCCTGCAACAGTACGATCAGCGCCGCGGCCTGCGCATTGATGTGCGCAACATGACGTTGAAACTGCGGAATGGGCGCAAAATTCTGAATGATATCTCGCTCACAATTGCGCCGCGTGAATTTGTAGCTCTGGTTGGGGGCAGCGGGGCGGGCAAGAGTTCGCTGATGAAGGCGATGAGCGGGTTCAACCGGGCAACTGATGGGAACCCCAGGCCGGTTCAGGTGAACGGGGACGATTACTATGGCAACTTTGATGCGTATCGGTCGGTACTGGGTTATGTACCGCAGGACGATATTTTGCACAGGTTGTTGCCGGTTAACCGGGCACTGCACTACTCGGCTAATTTACGCTTGCCCACCGATACGGCAGCAGCCGAGATTGTCGAGCGAATCACCCGTTCTCTGGATGTGGTTGAGATGGGGAAACATACTCACACCATCGTCGATGCTCTCTCTGGGGGGCAACGCAAGCGTGTGAGTATCGCATGTGAAATGCTGGCTGATCCCAGTCTGTTTTTTCTGGACGAGCCGACGAGTGGGCTTGATCCTGGCCTGGAAAAGAAGATGATGTATACGCTGCGCCGCCTGGCTGATAGTGGACGTACCGTGGTGCTGGTGACCCATGCGACCGATAATATCACGCAGTGTGATCATGTTGCGCTGATGGAAATGGGCAATCTGGTCTATTTTGGTCCGCCGACCGAGGCGCTGGACTTCTTTGGCGTAACCAGCGGGAGCTTTGCGGATATCTATATGTATCTGAAGGCCGAGCCGGGTGATGAGCTGTATAAGCAGCTTGTTCAGGGTGTGTTGCGTCCCGAGTATCACGACTGGGAGCAAAGCCATCCGTCTCAGTCCCCCCCACCGCTCGTCGATCTCTGGAAGGCACGCTATCATAAATCGGAGCAATACAAGGACTATGTGTTTGAACGCCAGCGAGCCCAACCCACATTACCGATCATGCCTCAGATGGAAATGCCCGGCACAACCAGCACCCGTGCGCCAGACACACCCTCGGTGGAAACATCCGGCACAACCAGCACCCGTGCGCCGCGTATGTCCTGGTGGCGGCAGCTTCAGATTTTGACCCGCCGTTATCTTGATCTAACCATACGTGATCAGCGCAATCTGGCTATTTTGCTCATCCAATCACCGCTGGTGGCATTCTTTATCTTGTTGCTGGCCAAATCCGATGACCTGATCGGCAGCACACAACCGGATGTAGTTCAGCGTCTCAATGCACAGAGCGTGCTGTTTGTGCTGACTGTCGTTGGCATCTGGTTTGGTATCAATAATTCATCAAGCGAAATTACCAAAGAACGCGATATCTATCGGCGCGAACGGCTCTCCAATCTGTCGATCTCGGCCTATATCAGCTCAAAGGTGCTGGTTCTCAGCCTGCTTTTGTTTATCCAGAATGGCGTATTGCTGCTGATTGTCTGGATGTTCGGCAGGGGTGTAGACTTGCCAACCGGCAGTGGATTGTTGCTACCGGCGTGGCTGGAGATATTTGGCTCGATGATGCTGGCATCACTGGCTGGCATGTCCATCGGGCTGATTATTAGCACCGCCAGCCGCAATGTCAGCCAGGCGATCAGCCTGGTACCTCTGGCACTTATTCCCCAACTCCTATTTACCGGTATTATCTTCAAGGTAGAAGAAGGTCTGACCAATCACATCTCACGGATCATGATCAGCCGCTGGGCACTTGATGCCCTGGGCACCAGCGCCGAGCTATCGGCGCTGTGTCAGTTGCCGAATGTCCTGCAAAACAACGAGGTGCAAACCCAGTGCGCGATTAATGAGACTCTCCGAGATACCCCATCCGCTGCGACGTCGTCGCTGCTACAGACGTATATCGATGACCCGAAGGGCTTTCCGTTTCCGGGTGCTTTTACCTATGAGGTCAATCATTTGCTACTATCCTGGGGCGTGCTGCTGGCCTTTGTGCTGGTTGGGCTGGTTATCACCATGGTGTTGCTCAAGCGTCAGGATCGCCGCCTGTGACCAGTCAAACAAGTGACGAAAACCCCTCTTCAGACGGATTACCACACGCCCTGTGTCGTATAAAATACCAGGACATAAGCCTGTTTCGACTAATTTAACATGAGTTACGCGGTCACTCAAGCAACCAGACTGTACAGTACACGTGAACCATGTCTAATGGAATACATACCTTCTTGTTGTATACAAACAGGTAGCGATAGTAGGAGTAAGTGGGATGACACGGTTGAATCTGCTGGGTCGCACGCTAGATGATTTTGAGATCCTCTCCGAATTAGGGCGCGGAGCTATGGGGGTAGTCTATAAGGCACGGCAGATCAGCCTGAAGCGTGTGGTGGCCATGAAGGTGCTGCCGCCAGAGTTTACTTATGATGAAAACTATATTATGCGATTTCACCGTGAAGCACAGAGTGCCGCACGGTTAGAACATCCCCATATTATTCCAATCTACGAGGTAGGTGAACACGATTCCTTTCACTACATTATTATGCGCTATATCGAAGGGCAAACCCTCCGCGAGGTGATGCAGCACGAGGGAGCTATGAGCCTTGATCGTGTAGTTACGTTGCTGAATCCGGTTGCCTCGGCGCTCGATTATGCCCATGACCACGATATCATTCATCGGGATATCAAGCCGTCGAATATTATGGTGGCGCGCAACGAGATTGTCTATCTGGCCGATTTTGGTCTGGCGCGTGGTATCGGTGGGGCCAGTGGCATAACCTCTACCGGGATGATTATGGGCACGCCAGACTATATGTCGCCCGAGCAGGCCCGGGGGTTGAGCAATATCGGTGCGCCAACCGATATTTATGCGCTGGGCATTGTCATGTACCAGATGCTGACCGGTGCGCTGCCGTTTGAGGCTGAATCGACGCTAGGTTTGCTGCATGCGCGCCTGATGGAGCCACCAAAGCCGCCGCGTATCTTCCGGCCAGACTTGTCTTATGATATTGAGCAAGTTATCCTGCATGCACTGGCGCGTGAGCCAGAGGATCGCTATGCCCGTGCTGGCGTGCTACTCGCAGATCTGTACGAAGCCGTACGCCCGGTAACAGCCGCTAATCAAACTACCTATGTTGCATCGCTAAACCGTTCCGCCCAACCCACCGCGTTATTGTCTGGTTCTACATCTCTGCCAGCGGTGTTAACCCCGCCGGGTGGTACACCTGTGCCGCCAGCTCCACCGGCAAAAACTCCGTCTACGCCGAGTCAGCCTGTGCCGAGGGTGTTAACACCGCCGGATGGCACACCCGTGCCGCCAGCTCTACCGGCAAAAACTTCGTCTACGCCGAGTCAGCCCGTGCCGAGGGTGTTAACACTGCCGGATGGCACACCCAGCGCAGGCGTCAGTAACTTACCCCCAACCATAAAAATCAAGCGAGGAGCATCAGTATGGAAATGGTTGGGACTATTCATGCTTGCTGGTGGTGCGATTGGGGTTATGCTGCTAGTGGTTGCATTTTTGTTCTTGTTTACCCGTGCCGGTCAGGCTACAGATGAGCCTGCAGCTACCAGCGCGGCTGTCGTGGCTGTACTCACATCCACGGCTATGTTAGAACCGACGGCTATGTTAGAACCGACTGTTATATCAGAACCATCGGCTATACCAGAACCATCGGCTATACCAGAACCAACGGTTATGAACGAGCCAGCAGCGGTTATTGGCGATGTGCAGACATCTACGACCTTTTTTGGCGAGCAGGCGACTGATCCGGTTGTGATCACAATCACTGGTGCATATCTGGATCGGTTCAACGAGGCGATTATCCGTAAAAGAGATGATAGCCAGGCAACGTTCCGCCCGGTTGAAGTCGTATCGCCTGAGGAACTAACCCTACAACTCGCAACCCGCGATGACCTGCCCGTCGTACCGCAGGGTGATACCACCTATGATGTGGAGCTACGTGGCGTGGGAGCTGCGCTTACCTTTTCGTTTGAACTGCATGACTATCTGGATATCAGAGAGGTAAAGGGTGTATGGGCGGATTATACCTATACCAACCGCGTGGCGACTGAGGGTAAGGATGTTTATACACGCATGCGTAGTGCTGCCGATGTAGACAGTGAGCCAGCCGCGCAACTGCGCAATGGTGATGAAGTCGAAATAGTGCGTGATGATGTGGCAGGATGGTATCAGACACGCATCCGTGCGCTCAACGATTTATCCGCTGGTGAACAGGGGCTGATTGGGCAGATCGGCTGGATCGAGCGCTGGCTGGTAGACAACGAGAATGTGCCGTCGCCACCGCCACCACCGCCGACTTTGCCGCCGCGCCTGGTTCAGCCACAGCCACAGCCAGAGAGTCCACCATCACAGCCAGAGATTTCACAGCCGCAACCGCAGCCTGCCCAACCGCAGCCTGCCCAGCCGCAACCGCAACCCGCTCAGCCGACGCCAGGGTTTGATTAAGCTACAGTGTATCCCTTGATCTGTACATGAACCCGAACAAAGGAGTTTCCTATGGTCAGAACGCTATCTCGATTGGTGGCTATCTGTATCGTTGTTAGTCTACTGCTGCTTACAGCCCTTCCCACTGTCTCGTTCGCGCAGACGCAGCCCGACCAGCAGGAAGCATGCTTTGAGCAGACTGGTTTCTGTATTAGTGGTGCCATTCTCAGATTCTGGCAACAGAATGGTGGATTACCTGTTTTTGGTTATCCTCTTTCGCCGCAACAGGAAACGTATGTTGGTCTGCTGACACCGAGCCAGGTGACAGGTTTTGTACCGGGAGTGCGTGTTCAGGCCCAGCAGTTTGAGCGTAATCGCCTGGAAGAGCATCCAGATGGCTCGGTAAAGGTTGGACGTCTGGGAGCGGATGTGCTGGCACAGCAAGGCCGGGATTGGTTTACAATCTTTCCGCGCAGCGCACCCCAACCCGGTTGCGAGTTTTTTGAGGCAACGGGGCACAATATCTGTGGCGACATGCTACAGGCATGGCGTGCGTCTGGCGGCATGGAGCTGATCGGTATGCCATTGAGCGACCCGATCGAGGAATTGATTGAGGATGGCAATGTCTATACTGTGCAATGGTTCGAGCGCGCCCGCTTCCAGATTACGCCTGGTGTCGGCGTACAACTGGGGCGGCTCGGGGCGCTGGATCTATGTGCAAGCATACCTGCGCCAGTGAATGCCGACCTTAGCCCGAGCAACTGTCTGATTCGCGGCGTTGAGGCCAGCACACGCATTTATGGCTTTCCGGCTGGCTCGCAGGTGCGTACCTGGGCCGTGCTGGATGGTGGCATTGTGTTATCGCCGGAAGATCTGGGTGAGGAGTTTATCTTTACGGTGGATGCAGCCGGTAGCCTGACGCTGCCAATTGGCGCTATACCGTACGAACTGGGCAATCGGCTGTATTTCATTTTTCAGGGCGAGGGCGATGCACGGGCGAGCATCTATCTCAACCTGATTGACCCTGAGCTAACACCGGCAGCTACCTCGGTTTTTCACCCTTGCTTTAATTTACCGCCCCCCGGCAATGGCGTTGCCATGCCGATTAACGAAAACTTTGAGGTGATTGGCGATACAACAAGCTGTGGCGCACCAGGAGTTGAAGCACTTGGGGTCATGACTGGTGGCTTTACGCCGGGTGAGCCGGTCAAGGTGACATTCACTGCACCCAATGGTGTCACCAACCAGGCCGGTCTGGTGGCAAATGACGAGGGTGTAGCGCTAAACAATGGCAACTTGCCGCGCTTCCGGGTCAGCGAACGTCGTTCGTTCCCTGGTCTCTATATGGTTTTCTTTGTGGGTGAGTGGAGCAACAATGTTGCGGTGGTGCCGATTATGGTATCGAATGTGCCGCTGCCCTATGTACCACCCGCCAGCGCCACGTTAAGCATTATCAATGAGTCGCAGCAGACGATCTGTTATGTCAACTTCTCACTAACGACTGAAGACAACTGGGGACCGGATCGACTGGGGCCAACGGAGACCATTCCTACGGGTGGATCACGTTCTTTCGATATCGCTCCGGGCGAGTATGATATCCGTTTGCTTGATTGTGAAAGCAATGTGCTGCTGGATCAGCGCAATGTGCCGATCTTCGATGGGTATGAGTTACGGTTCAGAGGGTAGGGACACAATGCCCCTACGACCACAATCCACGCACATACCCCGATAAGGGCGCTAAACATCACCGCACTGGCGGTGATCCAGGACTGGCTGAAGGCTGGCCAGATCAGGAAGTTGGCGATCTGGGCCAGCATCAGCAATGCCAGGGCGATGCGCAGCATGAATGGTCGTTGTTCGACCAGCGGCAGGGCGGCCAGCAATCCGGCGCTGATCGGCAACAAGTATTGGGGGCTAAAGATGCGGTTGAGCAGCAGAAAAAGCACAGGGGCCATGGCGGCCAGGGCCAGTGTGCGCCGCAGGTCTGGAGGGCGCAACAGGGCGATCAGGCCGAGTAGCGCCAGCAGGCCGAGTTGAATACTGACCATGAGGGGTACAGACAGCACGGTACTGGTGAATTCACCCCAGGGCGCGCCGATGCGCCCGATCAGGCTGCGGTCGAAGGGCAGGGCCACCAGCAGCCAGATACTCTCGCCAATCACGCCACGTCCCCCTTGGAGCGTGTAGGGTAGCACAAAGTTGGTCGGGTTGTTCAGGGCAAAGGGCAGCGAGAGCAGGGCCAGGGCGATCCCGAACAACCCGCTCAAAGACCCCAGGTTGCGCCAGTGCCGTTGTTGCAACAGATAGAGGCCCAAAAAGGGCGCGGATAGCAGCGGTGTCCACTTGATCGTAGTGCCCGCCCCCAACGCCAGCCCGGCCAATCCGGGCCGCCGGGTCGCAAAGAGGGCCAGGCCGCCTATGGCCAGCGCGGCTGGCAGGGCATCGTATTTGGCGAAGACAAATGGTTCCAGCAGGGGCGAGAGGGCATAGAAAGCTGCGGGCGCAAAGATAAAAGCGGGTGATCGATCTTCGCTGGCAATCGCCTGGCGTGCCAGGTGATACAGGGCCGCAACAATCAGCAGGTCACACCCGATGTTGACCAGGGGCACAAGCAGGGCAAAGGCTTCACGGCTATCGCCACTCAACCGGCTCAGAATGGCCCAGGGCAGCAGTGCGCCGCTAGGATATTCGACTTCAGGCAGGCCGACTTCGCGCAAGGCCATACCATAAGCGTAGAAGAGTTCAATATCGCTGTCCAGAGCCGTCTTGCCGCTGAGTAGCCGCCCGCCCAGCAACACCAGGCGCAAAAGGGCTGCCGCCAGGATCAGGTGTTGCAGATGTGTACTGGCAGACTGGGGACGGGTGACCTGGAAGCTGGCGCCCAGGGCCAGCAGCCCACAGGCTAACAGCAATGGCAGCGTAGCCCATGGTGGGGTGATGCTGGTGATCAGAGCCAGATAGGCCAGGGCGATCATGCCAGTCCAGATTAAAATCGGCACAACTGTGCCTGGGCGTGTTGCTACCCCCCACTTTTTCCAGGCCAGCATGCCACCCCCAGCCAGCATAGCCAGCATCGGCAGATAGGCGATGGCACCAGGTATGGCAAGCACAGGCAGCAACAGCAGCGCTAGCACGAATGGCCAGCGCAGACGTTGCCCGCCAGCCAGGAATGCCGTTAGCAACAGGGCAAGCCAGCTTAGAATAAGCAGCAAACCAGGGCCGCGCCAGCCGGTGCTAACGGTGCGCACATCGGTGATGATCAGGCCCAGCATGCGTACATCAGGTTGCCAGGTGGCGCTGCTCACCTGCAGGCGTGCCAGGTCGCCAGATGGAAGCGAAACTGGTACAAGCAGCAGAAAGCGGCGTGGTTCGGCGGGTATATGCAGGTCGGTCAGAAGGTGACCGTTCAAGCCCAGGTGCGCCGGAATAGGGAGTGTGCCAGCGGGGCGCCCGCTGCGCATACCTATATCAAAGATCAGCGGTGTGCCATAGCCAGAACTAGACAGGCGTACCTCGGCATAGCCGTCTGTCCAGCGAAAAGTCGTGCCGCTGGCCTGTTCGCGAGTTTCAAAGCCACGGGCGCAGGCCAGGTCGCTCTTCATACCAATGTTGCAGGCGGATAGCGGCGCGATCTGAATGGTCAGCACGGCGCAAAGCATGGCAACGAGCGTGATTATTCCTAACGATTTCATGGTGATTTTATGTATGAAGTAAAGATACAGAGTATCGGTACGCGCTAATGAAGGCTTTATGATACGAGAGGTTGCGGGTTTGAGCAAGCATGCCTTACATGGTTCGTAGGTACTCTATATCCATTGGTGTGCATTGAGGGCGCAGCCGGCTGATCACGCCGGAGCGCCTATGGATGCGGGATGGCGTGTTAGGGCTATCTGCCTGGGTTGGGAAAGGGCTGCGCCCCTACGGCGTTGTCGTCGTTGCGCCCGCAATGAATACCATGCATCCATCGTATTGCAGTGCGGGCATCGGTGTCATCGCCGCACATCGTATGCGATGATATCCATGCGTTGGGGCGCAGCATCGTCCATCCGTCCGTCCATAGTGAGACGTGTGTTGGATGCTGCGCCCGCAATGATCGAACGATGTATTGCAGTGCGGGCGTAGCCCGCTGATCGCGTCAGAGGCCCATGGATGCGGGATGGCGTGTAGCGCTATCTGCCCAGTTTGGGAAAGGGCTGCGCCTCTACTGCTGCACCTCCGGCATGCTATAATCTCGCAGGGATTTTTGAGGCGAGGAAGTGCCATTTATGCTTAATGATACGCCAACGGGGCAGAAGCAGCGATTATTGTATCTGGGACTGGCGCTGGCTGTGGGGCTACTGGCGCTGGGGCTGCGCGCCTGGGGGGCTGCCTGGTCGCTGCCGTATGTGGATCACCCTGATGAGCCAGCCGTGGTCAACCAGGTGTTGCGGATGGTTGAAGGTCAGTTGAACCCGGATACGTTTTTCTATCCGACCTTGATGAAGTATGTGCTGGCACTGGTTTTCAAGCTGCATTTCGCGTGGGGCATGCAGACTGGTCTGTATAGTGTGCCGCTGGAGTTGCCGCGTACAACCGATTTTTATACTACTGTTCCGCAAGCGTATGTGTGGGGGCGCATGGTGACGGCGGTGCTGGGGGCGGGTAGCGTAGTGGCACTGGCAATCTGGGGGGGG
>RRYU01004266.1_pt1 | contig 19646 bp, 20 predicted proteins | sample 2162651 | NCBI WGS metagenome assembly RRYU01 (sample SAMN10267283, study PRJNA491782) | microbial mat metagenome | isolation source: biomat in the production well | place: Japan: Minami-Kanto gas field, natural gas well KTG3 | collected 2017-06 | reverse complement strand
CAAAGGGTTGCTATTGTAGCGCTATTCTCAACTGAGGAATTTAGGATAATCCAGGCTCTCGCGCCGCAGATGTCGCAGCCCGTCGATGACCGGGACCTGTGCCGCATGTTCACGAGCTTGTGCATACACCCGTTCGCGCAGACCGAACAGGTGACGTTCTCCCGGAATCACGCTGATGAACAGACCACCGGGCTTTAGCACCCGCAAGGTCTCTGCGTTTGCCTCAGGGGCGAACACACGCAGGATGCAGTCGACAGAAGCGTCCGGCACCGGCAGATCCGCATTGCTGGCCACCGCGAAACTGATGTCCGGATAGCGCCTGGACGCCAGACGCGCCGCATCCCGGGCGATGTCGATGCCACCGGCATGTATTTCCCCGGGTGATGCCGCGTCCCTCAATGCGGTGAAGACTGCATCCGTGTAATAGCCTTCACCACAACCCACATCCAACACGCGGAACGGTTTCTCCGGGGCCTGCCGCAACTGCTCCAGACACAGCCCGGCCAGCAGGTCGGCCAGGGGCCGGTAGTGGCCCTGGTCCAGGAATTCCCGGCGGCTGCGCAGCATGTGGATGTCGTCTCCCGGGGCGGCACTGTGCTTGCGGTTGACCGGCAGCAGATTGACATAGCCTTCTTTGGCCTGGTCGAAGGCATGACCGCCGACGCAGTGGAATTGCCGCCCGTCCAGCATCAGGGGCCAATGGCAGTGGGGATAGCGCCAATGCGGCATGGTCATATCGCACTCACCTCATTGTCCATCGGGTTGCACCGCAGGCACGGCCTTACCCTGACCCTGCGTCAGGGTGTGGTAGGCGCCGCGGGCGGGAGCGGGAAAGCCTTCCACCGCACCCCCCGGCCAATGCACGACAAGCCGCTGCAGGGCCGGCCTGCCGGCGAGGCCGACCAACAACCGGGGATCGTTCGCGGAGGCATAGCTGCCGGCGCTGCGGGCGACTCTCCAGATGGCCGAACCATCGCTGAACCGCAATTCCACCCGTGCCCCCAGGGCCGGGGCCTCATGACGCAGGCGCAGATCCAGGCCCACCCAGGGCGAATCCTGCCCGACCCGGTTGAGCAGCAAATGGGCCGGTCCGCTGTTATTGCTCACCAGGATGTCGGTATCGCCGTCATTGTCGATATCACCGAATGCCGCACCCCGGCCGATGGCCGAGCGGTGAAACACGGGACCTGAGCCGGCGCTGACATCCAGAAACAGCCCTGAACGATTCTCGAACAGCTGGTCCGGCTGGTCCAGGGGATAGGCGGAGGCGTCGGCACTGAGGGCACGCACCAGACTGACCTCGCCATTGGCCACGAACACGTCCAGGTCGCCATCGTTGTCATAGTCCAGCCAGCCCGCACCAAAACCTGTACTGGCCTTGCTCGGGGCGCCCAGACCCGTGCCGACGCTGCGGTCTTCGAACCAGCCCTTGCCGTCATTGACATAGACCGTGTTGCTCTCCCCTGTGAGATGGGTCATGAACAAGTCCTCGTCGCCGTCGTTATCATAGTCCCCGGCGGCCACGCCCATGCTGCCCTCCGCCGCACCCTCCATATTGACCGCCACACCGGCGAACAGGCCGTCTTCCCTGAAAGCGCCGCGTTTGTCGTTTATCCACAGCAGATTGGGCTTGGCGTCGTTGGCCACATAGATATCCGGCCAGCCGTCACCATTGGCATCCAGGTCTATCACCCCCAGGGCCGGTCCCAGGGCCGCATGCAGGCCGGCACTGGCGCTGACATCCTGAAAACGTCCATCACCCAGGTTGCGGTACAGCTGGTCCGGCTGATCCTTATGCACCATGGGCGTACAGTAGTCGGGTGCGGAGCTGGGGGCACGGCAGGGGATGTGCCCCTGCAGGCGCACCTGCACATAATTACCCACATACAGGTCCAGTTGCCCGTCCCGGTCATAGTCCAGGAAGGCCGCGCTCACGCCCCAGCCCACATCCCCCACCCCGGCCTGCACCGTCCGGTCCTCGAAGCGGCCGTCGCCCGTATTGCGCAACAGGCGGTTGCGGCCGAAGTTGGTGACATAGAGGTCAGTCCAACCGTCATTGTCGTAGTCTCCGCTGGCCACCCCCATGCCATAATCGGTGGCCGTCAAACCGGCTGATCGGCTCACATCGGTGAATCGAGGTAAGCTCCGGCCGGATGCCTGCGTGCTGGAATCGTTGCGGAACAGCCTGTCTGTGAGCAGGGCACCTGCAGGCGGGGCAAGCCTGGCCTGTTTCCAGTCCTTGCCCGGCCCCAGCATGGCCCCCTGCACCAGATAGACATCCAGGTCGCCGTCCTTGTCATAATCGAGCAGGGCGGCACCCGCCCCCATGACCTCCGGCAGATAGAAGGCGCCGGACATGCCGTTGTAGTGGGTAAATCGCAAACCGGTCCTGGCGGCCATCTCCTCAAAAACCACAGATGTCTGTGCCGCGGCCAGCCCCGTAGCCAGAACGGCGAAAGCGAGTCCATACAGGCATCCCAGCGCCCAGGCCTTTGCCCATCGCCTGCATGGAGTAGCCGGGGATATCGGCCGCCCACAGTCCCGCTGAGCGTCATCAAGGGCGCTGATCCATTGTCTATTGCGCATTGACCAGCACCCGCCGCATCTGCTCAAACCCCTGGTCCGCCACAGTCGAATAATGGGCATGCAGCCGTTCCCTCAGGTCTTCGCGCTGGGCACGCAGGCTCATACGCATGTCCTGTTCAAGATCATCCCGGTTCAATAGCTCGTCCGCCTCCAGCACCGCCTTGTCCACCAATACCCAGGCGGCGGCTCCCGCCGCCACACCTCCCAGCAGCGCACAAGCCGGGGCCAGGGGGGCGCCCACCAAACTGCCCGCGCATACTGCCGCACCGCTCGCCGCGCCGGTTCCGGCACTGGCCAGGGCGCCCCCTCCCTTGGCCGCCGATTTCAACCCCAGTTTGACGGCCAGGGCGGCCAGCATGCCGCCGGACTGCTTCCCGGCAATGAGCGCAGTGCTCTTGGCCACTGTGCTGGCCCCCAGTTTCTTGAATGCGGCAGCTGAGACCGCCACACCTGCACCCGTGGCCGCTCCCTGACGGCCCAAGTCCTTGCCCGACAGGGCCAGCAGGGGTCCCAGGCCCTGCCGCAGCGCCCGTCCTGCATCCCATTCGCCTTCGATATGCACATCCGCCGAGCCGGCACGCAAGCGGTGTTCCTGCAGCAGGCGTGTCACCTCGGACTGATAATCCTCAGCCGAACGACCCAATTCCCGGGCCAGCCTGGCATCCATGTCGCCCACCAGGCGGTCCAGAGCCGTTGCGGTGGCAGCGGGCCGGAACACCAGTTCCTCGATACGTTCACCCAGAAATTCCGGCAGGTCGCCGCTGATTGCATGATACAGGCGCAGGTATTCGCCACTGAGGGAATAGTACCAATCGGCGAAATCCGCCACCCTGGCCTCCGCCAGCGCGAAAACCTGGTCCAGGGACGGATTCAATACATCGCTCAACCCCCTGTCCAACCGGCGGCGCTGCTCCTCCAGCCAGTCATTGGTGCGATCCTGTATGTAGGACAGATCCTCCGGTGGCAGATACAGGGATTCACCGCCGCTCAGGGTGACCCATATCACCTCCGTGAGCGGAGAAGGCGGCAGGCTGCTGTTTTCCAGTTCCTGCTGCGCCCATTGCTGTCCTTCACGGATGACGGCGAATATCATCAGCATGAAACCCGCGAGCAGCAGCAGGATGAAGCCACCCCAGAACCAGCGCTTCATCATGCCCCCCTCATGTCCCTGTTCCGCCTTTTTGCCACAAACACCAGGGCCGCGACAGGACGCCGGTCAACACTCGGCTGTGCAGCCAGGCGATAAGGAAGGATACACCGGAAACGGCCAGCACCAGCAGCCAGGCAGGCATTGTCTGCTCCAGCCGACTCGTTTCTGCAGACAGGTTTTGCATGGCCCAGGCCGACATGGCCTCGGCCACGGCCTGCACTCTGCCCAGCAGGGCCAGGGCATCGCATCCAGGCTGGACATCCGCCACAGACCGCTGCAACACCTGCCGCCAAGCCATATCGGCATAGTCTGGATAGGGCACATGCCAGGCCGCGCTCAGCAAGGCGATCCACAAGATAAACGCGTTGCATCTATGTGCCCATTGGCGCAGCAGGGGTGCACACAGATCCGCCCGGACCTCTCCCGCCAGCAGATGCCGCAGCAGCACCGACAGCAGGGACAGCAGCAAGGCATCGGCCGCCAATATGCCGCGCTGCAGGGGGGCAAGCGCCATGATGCCGGTCACCAGCAGCAATACCAGCAGCAGGGACTTGATGGTCTGCAGGCTCAGCATCAGCAGTCCGGGCCGCAGCAGTCCGCCCAGCCGGCCGCGCGGCTCCAGGTAACGGGTGATGAAGGCCACCCGGCGCACCCCGGCCGCTTCCGCCGAGGCCATGCCCAGGGCGATCCACAGGGGAACAAGGTACAGGGCACTGGCCAGGCAGTTCATACCGGACGCCGCCCAGGGCCAGGCGGCCAGGGCCAGAGAGAATACAAACATGAGTGCAATCCGCCACGGCGTGGGATGATCCACTTACAATGTCCCTCGTTATCTGTGCGGGTCAGACAGTTATAGTTGGGGGTATTCTGCACGTTCGCACAAGGGAACCAAACCCAATGATGCATTTCGGCATTGCCAACCTCATTCGTTTTCTACTCGGCATCCTGATCGTGCAGGCCGCCACCGCGGTACAGGTTTATGCTGCCCTGCAGACGGACAAGCCCTTGCTCTGGATCGCATTCGCAGGACTGTCCCTGGCCCTGGGCATACTGGCGGCACTGTGGTTTTCATCGCTGCTGAGAAATTCGCAAAAAGATGCGGTAGAGAACATGAAGGAGCGTTTTTCCAAGGAGCGGGAGACTATTCGCCTGCGCGCGGAACGGGAAAAGACCAAGGTCATCAAGCAGAGTCACAAACAGTTGATCAAAGACCGGGATCGCACCCAAAGCCGTGCCAATATGAAAGTCGGGGCCTCCTTCGCCGGGATCATCGGCCTGGGGGGCCTAATGCTGTTCACCCAGTTCATCACCTTTGGCCTGCTGCTCATGAGCACCGCCGGCGGTGGCCTGGCCGGATACGCCCTGCGCACGCGTCAGGAGTACAAGAGCCGTAGAGATGCAGCCGCCAGCCTGCCGGAAAAACCCCCTTTGAAACGCATCGGAGTGGACTTTGCACACCGCCTGGGCGAAGCCATGACGGGCAAACCCAAGGAAAAAAAGCACTAAAATAATAAGTTTATCGTGATATACTGATTTGCACGTCGATCGGCGCGCAAGTCGTCATGCACATCAAAAGCCTTTTCTCATTCTTCATACTCCTGCTGTCCAGCCTGGTCATCCGGGCCGATCCAGGGTTGCTCGACCATACAACCCGGGACTGGTCCGAGGTATCACTGGCGGCGGCATCCACAGGACTGCCGATAGCCATACTGGTGACCAGCGAGGACTGTCCCTACTGTGACCTGCTGAAGAGGGAAGTCCTGCTGCCCATGCTGCGCACAGGCGGGCTGACACGCCAACTGGTATTGCGGGAACTGCCTCTGCATACCGGGGGCAAGCTGGTTGATTTCGATGGAGAAAAGGTACGTGCGCGGATATTTCTACGCCGCTACGGGGTGTTCGTCACCCCTACCCTGCTGTTCCTGAATGCCCGGGGTGAGGCCTTGCACAAGCCCCTGGTTGGCTACAAGGGCGCAGACACCTATCAAACTCGCTTAAATAGGCTTCTGACTCTTATCGCCGACTCCAGACTCGGCAGCACATCGGACTAGGGCCACCCTGGCCTTATTCCGGCATAATAGCCGGATGAACCCGCCTGGCGAGCAACAAAGCGCATCCCATCCATCTGAACCTTCATGGCAACGGCAGTTGCTGCTGCTGGGACTGCTGGCCCTCGGCAGCACAATGGTGTTTTGGCTCAGCGACCTGGACCTTCAGGTCTCCGCCCTGTTTTATGATCCGGACAACCCGCTGCTGCACTGGCCCCACGAGTACGACACCCTGTGGCGCATCTTCTACCATGGCGCGCCGCTGTTTACCGGGCTGTATGCCGTGGGCGGTGTCCTCGTCATCCTGCTGGGCATGGCCGTCAAGCGCCTGCGGCCCTGGCGGCGGCCGGCGGCCCTGCTGCTGCTTACCCTGGTCATTGGCCCCGGCCTGCTGGTTAACATGCTGTTCAAGGAAAACTGGGGCAGGCCCAGACCGCGGCAGGTGGAACAACTGGGCGGGCAGGAGGCCTACCTCCCGCCTTTGCGCATGAATCTGCAAGGCAACGGCAAATCCTTCGCCGCCGGTCATGCCTCAATCGGCTTCTCCCTGTGCTTTCTTTGGTTTCTATGGCGACGCGAGCGGCCGCGCCTGGCCCGGGCAGGCCTGGTCTCGGCCATTGCCCTGGGTCTGTTGATGGGACTCGGGCGCATAGCATCCGGGGCGCATTTTCTGTCCGATGTGCTGTGGGCCGGCTATATCACCTTTTTCGCCGGGCTGGTGGCACATTTTTTCATACTGCGGCCGCACAAGCCTGATACCCAGGCCGCAGACCAGCAGGGCGATGACAAGGTAGCGTCCCTGATCGGATACGGAACCCTGGGAATCGCATTGCTGCTCGGATCCCTGATGAGTTATCCGGTCAACGAGCGCATCCACTTCGAGACCACCGGTTCAGAGCTTCCCCTGCCCCCGAGCATACGGCTCGATCTTGGCCGGGCGGACGTATTCCTGCGCCTGGCGCATAATCCAGACACGCCCCTGAAGATCAATGGCGTATTGCACGGATTCGGTCTGCCGACCTACGTGTTCGAAACCTATTTCGGACGGATTCGCGAGGAAAAGGGAGTGGTTCTGCACTACCTATATCGGGAAAAGGGGCTGTTTGCCGAGCTGAATGCAAGAATCGACATCGAAGTGGACCCCACCCGCCTGGAAAGCCTGCATGTGTACCTGCGGGAAGGGGACATACATCTGTTGCAGGGCAATCTGCCGCCCCCAGCGCAATTCCTCCTGGAGACATCGCACGGCCGGGTGATCAAGGCGCAGGCAGCGGAACCTGCCTCATAAGCGGCCGCGTAAGTCACGCAGGGAAAAGCCCATCAGGGCCTCGTCAATGCCCCTGACCAGCCCCAGGACCTGAAAACGCTCACCCATCTCACCCGGCAGTAGCAGATATTTGAGTCCCTGTGCCGCTCGCACGTGGGCCAGGGTATCGGCCGGGTCGATTTGCGCCATCAGGTTTTCGATACCGCAACCCAGCAGAAAATGGGCCTGGGTGGAGTATCCGGCCAGGCTCAGACCGGACTCGATACCGGCCTGGGCCACCCGGGTGAAATCCACATAGGCGGTGATGTCCTGCAGGCCGACCAGACGGTAGGGATCGGGATGGGCGCGGTGCCGGTAATGGCACATCAGGGTGCCCTGCCTGCGTTCCGGCAGATAGTATTCCCGCTGCGGATAGCCGTAGTCGATGAGCAGCAGCAGACCCGCATCCATGCATTGTGACAGGGAGGCTACCCAGGGAGCTGCGCGCAGGTTGATCTCGGAGAGGTAGCCCTCCGGCAGGCCGCCGAGGTCCTGCAGCAGCCGTTCGGCCGCCTGCTGCAGATCAGCCGGGGCAGGGAAGCCCAGGCACTGCTCGAAGCCTTCCCCGTCCCAGTGCACCCGGACCTCGCCGATGCGGCCATGATCCAGGGCAAAGCGATGCACCGGCATGGCATCCAGTACCTCGTTGGCCAGCATGATGCCACGAAAACCACGAGGGGGCCGGTCCAGCCATTGCACCCGCTTCGACAGGGGACCGGACAGGGTTTCCATCTGGCGTTCGCGCAACTCGGGACTGGGCTCCAGGATAAGGTAGCGGCCGGGCAGGCAGCCAAGAGCATCAAGCTCCTGCAGGATCTCCCGCGCCAGGCTGCCGCTGCCTGCACCGAACTCCAGGATATCGCCATCGCCCAGGGCCTCCAGCACCTGCACGCACTGGCGGGCGAGGCTGCGGCCGAACAGAGGGGATATCTCGGGCGCAGTGACGAAATCCCCCCGCGCGCCCAGTTTATGGCTGCCTGCCACATAGTAGCCCATGCCCGGCGCGTACAAGGCCAGGTCCATGAATCGGTCGAACGGCAGGCTGCCTCCGGCGGACTGCATTTCATTGCGAATCAGCCTGGAAAGTCTTTCGCAGTGAGCCTGGGCCCCGGCATCCGGCGTAGGCAAAGCGTTGGAAGACAAGCGTTGAACCCCCATGAGTTAGTATGATGTGTTCTGTCCATGTGTTTATTACAAATTCTGCTCGCCCATCATTAAACACGGAGCCCCCCTGTGACGCAAAGCCCCGCTTCCCTGCACGGCCATGTCGCCCTCATCACCGGTGCGGCGCAACGCATCGGCGCCCGCATCGCCCGTCTGTTGCATGCCCAGGGCATGGACCTGGCGATTCATTTTCGAAACTCCGCCACTGCGGCACAGGCGCTGAAAGACGAACTGGAGAAGGTCCGCCCCGACTCCGTCCTGCTGATCCAGGCGGACCTGCATGACATCGATCGTTATCCCGCCCTGATAGCGGAGGTGACGTCCTGGCGCCCGCGCCTGGACCTGCTGGTCAACAATGCCTCCAGCTTCTATCCAACCCCGCTGCAACAGGCAGACGAGTCGCAATGGGATGAACTCTTGGGCAGCAACCTGAAGGCACCCTTCTTTCTGGCCCGGCATGCCGCGCAGGCGCTGAAGGCCAGTGGCGGCTGCATCATCAATATGCTGGACATCCATGCCCAGCGCCCGCTCAAGAATCATCCCATCTATTCCATAGCCAAGGCGGGCAATGCCATGATGGTAAAGAGCCTGGCCAGGGAACTCGGACCCGAGGTTAGAGTAAACGGCATCGCACCCGGGGCCATCCTGTGGCCGGAGATACCGTTGAGCGGAAACGCCAAACAGGAGATTCTTGAGCGCACCGCCCTGAAACGGCCCGGAGACCCGGACGATATCGCCCGTGCCCTGCTGTTTCTATTCCGCGACGCACCCTATGTCACCGGTCAGATACTGGCCGTAGACGGTGGGAGAACCGTGCAGCAATGAGCAAGAACGCGAGTATTCGGACGCAGCCAAGTCATGACTGAGAATGCATCGGAACCAGCCAAGGGCAAACTGCACACCAGCGCCGACCACAGTGCACCCTACCCCGTCAGCCGCCTGGCCCCGCCCGTGGAACTGGTGGACCTGGCCCGGGAGATCGCCCAGGCCGACCGCATGCTTTCGATCCGCACCAATGCAAAATTGCGGATTATCGCCGACCAGGTTAAGGCCCTGCAGAACGAGGCACGCAAGATACTCAAAGAAGCGCAAAAGGACGCGGACCTGAATCATGCCCGTTGCAGCTTCAAAAAGGTGCCGGGCCTGGTCTATCACCTGTACCGTGAGGCCGCTGGCGAAATGGGTTTCTCCATGCTGTCACCGGAGGATTGGGGCGGACATCCACCTCACCCCTATCTGGGCGCCTACCGGCTGGAGGCGGACCTGTCCTGGAGCCCGGCGGACACCGCTGCTCAAGGGGACGCTTACCGGGAACTGGTGCAGCGGCTGCTGCTCGATGAGCGGGAATGAGTCATGGGTGATAAATCCAGGTCAACCTCCCACATCGGCTGGCTGTCCTGGTCAAAGGCTCGCCACAACTCGGCATAGCTGACACCTTGCAGAGGATGAATCACCTCGCCCGCCAGTTCCGCCAGGGGACGCAACACGAAAGCGTAGCGCAGAATCTCGTCCCTGGGCAGTTCTATGCCCCCTTCATGCATGACCAGGTCGCCGTAGGTGAGCATATCGATGTCCAGGGTCCGGGGCGCAAACCGGTCCGGACCGCGCTCCCGCCCATGGGCCTGTTCAATGGCATGGAAACATCGGTTTAAATCCTCGGGGGCTGCCCCGCTGTCCAGGCCGACCACCATGTTATAGAACGGCGGCCCGGCGCTGCCCACCGCCTCGCTCTCGTACACCCGGGACAGGATCAACTCACCGAAATGCCGGCGCAGCTCGGCCACAGCGCCACGCAGGGAGCGCTCGCGTTCCAGATTACTGCCCAGACTGAGCCATACCCGTGGCATGCGTCTCAGCCCCGCTCGCCACGCTCGATCAGCACACCCACGTCGCGCGCGCCCGTGACCGCCCCGACCTTGTTGACGCTGAGCCGTACCCAGGGCACGGCGAATTCATCCAGGATGATCCCGGCACAGCGTTCGGCCAGGGTCTCCACCAGCTGAAATTGACTCTCTCCCACGAACTGGATCAGGCGTTTGGTCACGGCCTTGTAATCCAGTGCATCCTCGATACGGTCCGTGGCCGCACCCTTGCTCACATCGGTGGCCATCTCCAGGTCCAGAATCACGGGTTGCTTGATCTCACGCTCCCAGTCGTAGATGCCGATCACTGTCTCAATGCGCAGTTCACGCAGAAATACGATATCCATACAGTCCTCCCGTAAGTAACGCGCGACATGGTAATGCAGGCACGCACATTTACAAGTCCGAGACTGTACAATCCCTGGGAATAGTTTTGAGCTCCACATGGAACCGATATGACCCAGGACATTCTGCTCGTTGTCTTCGCCTACCTGCTGGGCTCCGTATCCAGCGCCATCATCGTGTGCAAGATCATGGGCCTGCCGGATCCGCGCACCCAGGGCTCAAACAACCCGGGAGCCACCAATGTACTGCGTATCGGCGGCAAAAAGGCGGCCGCCATCACCCTGGCGGGTGACTGCCTGAAAGGCCTGATCCCCATGCTGGCGGCCCACCTGCTGCATGCCTCGCCGCTGATCCTGGCCCTGACCGGCATGGCTGCCTTCCTCGGCCATCTATACCCAGTGTTTTTCGGCTTCGAGGGCGGCAAGGGGGTGGCCACGGCACTGGGTATGCAGTTCGGCCTGCACTGGATGATAGGCGGAGCGATCGCGCTCATCTGGCTGTTCATGGTCAAGGTGGTAAACATTTCATCCCTATCGGCCTTGGTCGCCATGGCCATGGCCCCGCTGGTGGTTTGGCTGGTATGGCCCGCTCCTGAACTGCTGATCATGCAGATTGCGCTCAGCCTGGTCATGTTCTGGCGCCATCGCAGAAATATCCGCGATCTGATCAACGGATCCGAAGACAGGGTCCGCAAAAAACCCTCCTAGCCGGGGAACGTCCGGCTAAACGCTGTTGGCCACCAGGCTTTCCAGCGGCCAGCGCGGACGCGCGTTGATGACCAAGGCTTCGGACTGTCCCGCCAACAGACGCTGACAACCGGTGTAGGCAATCATGGCGCCGTTGTCGGTGCACAGTTCAGGCCGCGGATAGTAGGTACGGCCACCCTCCTTGGCCATCATCTGGTCCATGCGCGTGCGCAATTGGCGATTAGCGCTTACCCCACCAGCCAGCACCAGGGTACGGCTATGGGTCTCCCGCACCGCACGACGGCATTTGATCAGTAAAGTATCCACCACGGCATCCTCGAAGGCGCGGGCAATGTCGGCTCGGGTCTGCTCGTCCAGGGGTTCATGCGTGCGCAGGGTATTGAGGGCAAAGGTCTTGAGTCCGCTGAAACTGAAATCCAGGCCCGGGCGGTCGGTCATGGGCCTGGGGAAACGAAAACGCCCCGGGTCACCCTGCTGCGCCAGCCGGGCGAGTTCAGGGCCGCCCGGATAGGGCAGGCCGAGCAGCTTGGCGGTCTTGTCGAAGGCCTCGCCGGCGGCATCGTCCAGGGACTCCCCCAGCATGCGGTAGCGGCCGATGTCCTGCACATCCACCAGCTGAGTATGTCCACCTGAGACCAGCAGAGCGACAAAAGGGAAATCCGGCCGCTCCGCCTCCAGCATAGGGGCAAGCATATGGCCCTCCATATGGTGCACGCCCACAGCGGGTATACCCAGGGACCAGGCCAGGCTGCGACCGACCGAGGCCCCCACCAGCAAGGCGCCGATCAAACCAGGGCCCGCCGTATAGGCGACCGCATCCACATCCCCCAGACCCAGGCCGGCCGTATTCAATACCGCTTTGATCAGCGGCAGAGTCTTGCGCACATGGTCCCGCGAAGCCAGTTCCGGCACCACGCCACCGTATTCCGCATGCAGTGCAATCTGGCTGTGTACCTGATGGGCCAACAGTCCATCATTCGAGCAGTACAGGGCCACGCCGGTTTCGTCACAGGAAGTTTCTATGCCGAGAACTCTCACGATATAATTATCTCCAGGGTTTTGCATCCGAGTGTACTTCAGGGTAGAATTCCCGCTCTTTATTTCTGCGGTTTTTCCGCTGACCCCGATAGTTTACAACGAGGCCACAGATTAATGCCCAATGTGCGCGTAAAAGAGAACGAACCCTTCGAAGTCGCCATGCGCCGTTTCAAGCGCTCCTGCGAAAAGGCCGGCGTATTGGCCGAGGTTCGTCGGCGCGAGTTTTACGAAAAACCCACCTCCGAGCGCAAGCGCAAGGCTGCGGCTGCCGTGAAACGCTACGCCAAGAAGGTCCAGCGCGATTCCCGCCGCTGGGAACGCCAGTACTGACCCCTGCCCTGACCACACCCTGCACGCCATGCTGAAGCAAGACATCCAAGCCGATATGAAGGCCGCCATGAAGGCCGGGGACAAGCCCCGTCTGGGCGCCATTCGCCTGATTCTCGCCGCCATCAAACAGCGCGAAGTGGACGAACGTATCGAGCTCAAAGATGAACAGGTGCTGGCGGTACTGGACAAAATGGTCAAGCAGCGCCGCGACTCCATCTCTCAATATGAGAAGGCAGGTCGTGAGGACCTGGCGCAGCAGGAACGCTTCGAAGTCGGAATCCTGCAGACCTACATGCCTGCGGCGCTGGGCGAGGACGAAATCACCGCCCTGATCGAGCAGGCCATGGCGGAGACCGGCGCAGCCTCCATGAAGGACATGGGCAAACTCATGGGCTGGCTCAAGCCCAAACTGCAGGGCCGTGCCGACATGGGCGCAGTCAGCGCCCGGATCAAGCAGAAACTCGCCTGAACCCCGCCTTCTCCTGCAGCATCTGCTAGCCTTTGGGCCATGGCAGGCAGAATCCCCCCTGAATTCATCGATCGACTGTTGAGTCGCGTCGATATAGTCGACGTGATTGATGCACGCACCCACTTGAAAAAGGCGGGCAAGGACTACCAGGCCCTGTGTCCTTTCCATAGCGAAAAATCCCCCTCCTTCACCGTCAGCCAGGACAAGCAGTTCTACCACTGTTTCGGCTGCGGCGCCCACGGCAGCGCCATCGGCTTTCTCATGGACTACGAGCACATGAGTTTCCCCGAAGCCGTGGAGGAACTGGCCGGTACGGCAGGGCTGGAAGTTCCACGCGAGGGCCATGCGCACAGCGCGCCCAGGCAGGATAATGAACCGGCCTACCGCATCCTGGAGCAGGCCGAAGAGTTCTACCGCCGGCAATTACACAGCCACGCCCAAGCCGGCCGCGCGACCGAATACCTGAAAAGCCGTGGATTGAGCGGGCAAATAGCCGCCGAATTCGGCCTCGGTTATGCCCCGCCCGGCTGGGACGCCCTGCGCAAGGAAATGGGCAACGAACCGATACAAAAACGCCAGCTGGTGCAGGAGGGTCTGCTGGTCGAGCAAACCGACAAGTGTTACGACCGCTTCCGCGACCGCATCATGTTTCCCATCCGCGACCGCCGCGGCCGCTGCATCGGTTTCGGCGGACGGGTGATGGGAGACGACAAGCCCAAATACCTCAACTCCCCCGAAACCCCCCTGTTCCACAAGGGGCGGGAATTGTATGGCCTGTTCGAGGCCCGCAAGGCCCTGCGCCACATCGACCGCCTGATGGTGGTGGAAGGCTACATGGATGTCATCGCCCTGGCCCAGTTCGGCATCCGCTACGCGGTGGCTACCCTTGGCACCGCGACCACGGCTGAGCAGTTGGAGCGCCTGTTCCGCGTCAGCCGCAACCTGGTGTTTTGCTTCGATGGCGACCAGGCCGGCCGCGACGCAGCCTGGAAGGCATTGAAGATCGCCCTGCCGCAGGCCCGCGAAGGCCGCGAGTTGCGCTTTCTGTTCCTGCCCGATGGAGAGGACCCGGACTCCCTGGTGCGCAAAATCGGTCCCGAGGCCTTTGAAGACAAAATCCGCTCAGCCCAAACCCTGTCCGGGTTTTTCTTTGAACATCTGAGCGCCGAAGTGGATATGCACAGCCTCGACGGCCGGGCCCGCCTGGCGGAAGAGGCCAAACCCCTGTTGGCACAACTGCCGCCAGGTGTGTTCCGGGAAATGATGAACACCCGCCTGAGCGAACTGGTGGGCCTGCCCAGCCAACGCCTGGGCATCAGCAATCCGGTGACTCGAAAACGCTTGCCGCCCCGCCAGCCGCAACGCATGACACCGGTTCGCCTGGCCGTCGCCATATTGCTGCAACAGCCAAAACTGGCATCCGCCACCAAAAATGAATGCGGGGACTGGCGCCGTCTGCAGGCGCCCGGCATTGCACTATTGGATCAATTACTTGATTTGACGCTGAGCCAGCCTAACCTTACAACAGCAGCCCTGATCGAGCGCTGGCGGGATACCGAACATTTCGCCCATCTGAACAAGCTGGCCAATTACCACCTGGCAGGCATGGAACAAGGTCTCCAACAGGAATTACTGGGTGCCCTGGGGCGACTCAGCCAGCAGGTGCGCGAGCAGGAAATGGAACAGCTATACAGCAGAACCCGGCTCAGCGACATGACACAGGAAGAAAAGGAGCGCCTGAAACGGCTCCTGAACCGACCATCCGATCACGAATCGGACGGATCAAAAATAGAGTGACCAGACAATCTATGCTAGCATGGTTGGTTTGGTTTCTCCGTATTCGACTCATCTTGGTTTAGGCAAAGTATGAATCAGGAACAGCAACAGTCTCAGCTCAAACAGCTCATTGCCAAAGGCAAGGAACAGGGCTTTCTAACCTATTCCGAGGTCAACGATCACCTGCCTCCCGGTATCGTTGAACCAGAGCAGATTGAAGACATCATCCGCATGATAAATGACATGGGTATTACGGTGCATGAAACCGCGCCGGATACCGATGATCAGAATCTCACCGATACCGTCAACGCCGACGAGGACGCGGCGGAAGCCGCAGCAGCGGCACTGGCCACTGTCGACAGCGAGTTTGGCCGCACAACCGATCCGGTGCGCATGTACATGCGTGAAATGGGCACGGTGGAATTGCTGACGCGTGAAGGCGAGCTGAAAATCGCCAAACGCATCGAAGACGGCCTGAACCAGGTCCAGGCCTCCCTGTCACACTATCCGCAAACGGTCGAGGCCCTGCTGGCCAGATTCGATAAAGTCGAGGCCGAGGAGATGCGGCTCACCGACGTGATCAGCGGATTCATCGACCCCAACGAGCCGGACACCCCTGCACCGCCCAAGCCGCAGATCAAGGAAGAAGGGGCCGAAGAGGAGGAGACTCCAGTCGACACCGGCCCCGATCCGGCAGAGGCCGCCAAGCGCGTTGAAGCACTGCGCGCACTGCACGCCAAACTGCTCAAGAACCTGCTCAAGCATGGCCACAAGCACGATAAAACCCAGGCGACCCTGGACAGTATCGCCCAGGTCTTTCTGGAACTGAAACTGGTGCCCAACGTGTTCAATGAGCTGGTGAACAGGCTGCGCGGCACCATTGAGCGTATCCGCAATCAGGAAAAGACCATCATGGGCCTGTGCGTGGAACAATGCGGCATGTCGCGCAAACAGTTCATCACCTCATTCCCGGACAATGAAACCAACCTGGGATGGCTGGACGAGCTAATCAGCTCCGGCAAGCCCTATTCCCATAAGCTCAAGATCTTCAAACGCGACATCCTGCGTGCGCAGAAAAAACTCAGCGAACTGGAAACGGAAAACCATCTGAGCATCGGCGAAATCAAGGAAATCAACCGCAAGATGTCCATCGGCGAGGCCAAGGCACGCCGCGCTAAAAAGGAAATGGTGGAAGCCAACCTGCGCCTGGTCATCTCTATCGCCAAGAAATACACCAATCGCGGCCTGCAGTTTCTCGACCTGATCCAGGAAGGCAACATCGGTCTGATGAAGGCGGTGGACAAGTTTGAGTACCGGCGCGGCTATAAATTCTCCACCTACGCCACCTGGTGGATTCGCCAGGCCATTACTCGCTCCATCGCGGACCAAGCCCGCACCATCCGCATTCCGGTGCACATGATCGAGACCATCAACAAGCTCAACCGCATCTCCCGTCAGATGATTCAGGAGATGGGCCGCGAGGCCACCCCGGAAGAACTGGCCACGCGCATGGAGATGCCCGAGGACAAGGTACGCAAGGTCCTCAAGATCGCCAAAGAACCCATTTCCATGGAGACCCCCATCGGTGATGACGAAGACTCCCACCTGGGTGACTTCATCGAAGACGCCGGTGTACAGTCACCCGTGGAATCCGCTACTGGCGAAGGTCTGCGCGAAGCCACCCAGAACATGCTGGCCGGCTTGACCTCACGCGAGGCCAAGGTTTTGCGCATGCGCTTCGGCATCGACATGAACACCGACCACACCTTGGAGGAGGTCGGCAAACAGTTCGACGTCACCCGCGAACGCATCCGCCAGATCGAAGCCAAGGCCTTGCGCAAACTGCGTCACCCGACCCGCTCGGAGCGCCTGCGCAGTTTTCTGGAGGAATGAACAGTCCGCTACCCAACACCCGCTCTGTTGTGATGCAATGAAGCTTTTGGGCAGACACTTTGAGCGCAAAAGGGGTGGCACATACGGTATTTACACCAGGGTCGTTAGCTCATCGGTTAGAGCAGGGGTGACGAGCGAGCATTGTGACTAAAGGTCACAATACAGCGCGAGGAAAGGCCCGCACGGAGGCGGGACTGGGACAGTACCCCAGGGAGGGGTGACAAACACAGCATTACATCTGGGCCGTTAGCTCAGCGGTTAGAGCAGGGGACTCATAATCCCTTGGTCCGGGGTTCAAATCCCTGACGGCCCACCAACAAGGCCCTGAGTTCAAAAGGATTCAGGGCTTTTTCTTTCCCGCCGCCCCGCCCGCTTCCATACCATCAACTCGGGAAACAAGTATTCCATATCCCACTGGTCTTGGCATTGGTAGAGATGGATAATCTGCCAAAAGTAGCTGAGCAAAGCGCGCTCATTGATGTGCTCGGCCAATTGTTCCAGTTTAGCACCAAGGCATCCTGGGACAGGGCTATCGCATCAAGGACGTCTAATATTCACCATCACTTATATGGTGCGTGAATCATGTGATTTTCCTAGTCAAAGCACCGGAGAATCTCACCCGTATAGCGATAGGTTCCTGGTCGTGCTGAAGAATGGCCGCAGTCCTCGAACTGAGCAGTCAGAAATTCACCGGTAACGCATTTTGGACGAAATATAGTCATAACAGCAACTCTTGGGACAGCCGAAATGTCGAATTTACCGCATATATCAAGGTCGGTGAATACTAGTAAAGTTTGATGCGATAGCCCTGCATCCTGGGACGATCAGAGGTGCGCCGTCGTACCGTCGGTCTTGGTGATTCTCTCCATTGGTGAAAAGCGATAACTGCCCCTGCGGAGGCTGTGCGGCGCTATCTCACTCCAGTGGTAGAGAAAGTGCCAAAACGTCTAATGTTCCCATCGCAGGGAATGATAGTAGAGACAGGATGAACTATAGGGCTGTAACATGAAGGTTCAGCGGTAATGGGTTTACGAGCGTGTGTTGGTGGAAATATTGTAACGGCTATGACAGGTTTAAAGCGTCGCCTCAGCTTCTTTCAAAGAAATAAGTTTCATATCACTTCTTCTAAGATTCAAAACTGTACTTGTATTAAAACCCCTCCAATGCCCTTCAGGAATATTTGCGGCTTGTAATTCTTGGATATCAAAATCCTCTGTTGCATCGAATCTTCTAGGAATATTGATGAGTTTCCCTAAATGGGAGTTGATATCTTCATTGCCAAATCTACGTACATGGTCGAATTGCCCAAAACGTCGACATCGCTCTTCGTTGCTTAATTCTTGATAGCATTCATCATATTTTCCACTCATGAAAGGAATAACGCAAATATGATGGCCATTTTCTTTTAACATCCTGTGTAAGTGAAAGAGAGTGTAGGCAATATTGCAAGGAGTATGCTCCAAAACATGAAGATGAATAATCAGATCAAATTCACGTGATGGTTGCCTATCAAGATTGCATAAATCCATCTTCAGACATCTATCTGCAAAAGGATATCTTTTTGGATCGATATCAGCTACTACATAGTTATCACTATCAATAAACTTTGATAGCACTTCATAAAGCCCTCTATCTGGCGCCAAGTGAAGCACTTTATGTTTTTTCTCTATTTTCAACTTCTGAAGGTACATCCAAAACAAGCGTGTTCTTTCCAACGATCCACACTTCTCACATCGAACTTTTTTTCTATTATTCATGTCAATGAATACATCATTTTGACAAAGGTTGCATCTCATAATTTCACCTATAGATTTTGTTCCTAAATGAAGTCGTCCTACAGTGATCCCTAGACTAAGTAACATGCAGTCAATTTACTGGGCTAGTAGTGAGGCTTCATCACGTACAGATATCATATTTTATATAGCTGAGAAACTTGTCATGTTTTGATGATTATGACCTGCTCCCGGATTTTCGTACCGCTTTTATCTTAGTGGAGTCCGTTTTCAGCGCAGGAGACGTACATGAAGACCACAGTGAATTGGAAAGACCTCCTGGATTCGTCGGTTGATCTCGGAGCCCATGCTGCGAGATGCGGCAATACTGCTCGGACAACATTTGGACATCGCCAATAAGGATACGATCATGACTGCGGTGGCACATTGGATTGTGGAAATCGGCGAACTGGACAGCAGTTTCAAGAAGGATGTTGCCCGACTGAAGGGATTCATAACCGGTGACACGGATAAGGTGCGCAGGCCCTACGCTCGGGCGGACTCAGAGTATCAACACCGGACTGTTTTCTGCGCCACTGTTAATGAGGACAACTTCTTGGTGGACTCGACAGGGAATTCACGGTGGTGGACCCTCCCTGTCATCCGTATTGACTATCAACACGAGATCGACATGCAGCAGGTGTTCGCACAACTGGCAATTGACCTGGGTAAGGGAGCGCAATGGTGGCTGACGAGCGAAGAGGAAGCCCTGCTGGAGGCCAACAACAAGGACCACATGGCGGTCAGTTCAATCGAAGAAAGGTTACTGTCCATCATGGATCTTGAGCTGCCCAAAGAGGACAGGGAGAAGTGTACAGCCACGGAAGCCCTGCAGAAAATTGGCATCTCCAATCCTACCAACTCGCAAGCTCGGGAATGCGGCGGTATTCTTCGGCAACACTTCGGATCACCCAAGAAGATCCAGGGAATTATGAAATGGAGGCTCCCAATAAAGCGGGATAGCCAGTACGAACTATTGCGATAACTGGGGTAGCACATTTCTTCCGCCCCCCCCCCCCCCCCCCCCTCTGCCCCCCTGAAAAATCTCTAGGTTTTCATCGACCTATCCTCAGGGGGGGTAGCAAAAAGACAAAATGAAGAGGGTATTCATAGAGGAGCATCAGCACCGTCGCTCCTCCTACGTCTCTCCAAACTGCTTCCCCTCCCCCCACCTCGTGGAAATTTTGATTGCCCACAAGC
>RRYU01000525.1_pt1 | contig 19655 bp, 23 predicted proteins | sample 2162651 | NCBI WGS metagenome assembly RRYU01 (sample SAMN10267283, study PRJNA491782) | microbial mat metagenome | isolation source: biomat in the production well | place: Japan: Minami-Kanto gas field, natural gas well KTG3 | collected 2017-06 | reverse complement strand
ATATTTTCTCTTAAATTGAGTGTCTGGTTCTATTAGACCACTTCAATCGCTCCAAGATAGCTTTGATGGGTACGAGGTGAGTAACCTTTGAGGGTTAATGCCTCAATCATTTTTTGACGTAATGGGCTCATGACGATGCTCCTCTTGTGAAGACCGGGATTGGTCTTCCAGAAGCATGGTCTAACTGAGGTGGTGTGTGTTGATTGGTGGGAGTTTAAGCGACCGCGAAGCGGTTTAGTTCAACATGTTGATTATGACGACGGCACATATATTGAATTATGACGCCATATTTTCTCATTTGTTTCATCTCTTTTCCTTATCCATGATGATTTTTGGTGGGTATTTATTGAGTTACAAACATAACACCTTAAGTGATTATTCATAGTCCGTTCTACTGATGATAACAATCATTTTAGCCTGTGTAGATAATCAGCTGCCTGTGGCTGAACAAAGAAAATTGTCTTATGATTATCTGACTCTCTCTGTCTGTATAGCTATAAAGAATAACGTCAAATTAAAGCCTGTTAATACCCTTTGGAATTTTTCTCAACCCAGCGACTGCTGTCGTTATTTAGAATCTCGCGTTTCCACAAGGGTACATTGGATTTTAACTCTTCCATAATAAAGCGACAGGCTTCAAATGCATCCTTACGATGTGACGACCAGACTGCTACCACCACTATCGCATCATCAGGTGTTAGCTCACCTACACGATGGGTGATATAAGTATCGAGCAACTCCCATTTTTGCTGCGCCTTCTCGCAAACCTGTTCGAGATGTTTTTCTGTCATTCCAGGGTAGTGTTCCAGCGACATCCCTTTAACCTGATCCCCCTCATTAAAATCCCGCATGGTGCCGATAAAGCTTGTACAGGCACCTGTCATTCCTGGCAACCTGCCTTTAAGTGATTGCTCATACTCTGCAATCAAACTCCAGGGATCGATCTGTTCTGTGGTTAACTTAATAGGCATAACCTTTTTATCCACCGGTTACCGGAGGAAAGAACGCAACTTCATCGCCGCTTTTTACCTGGTGTGAGGCATCGGTATATTCCATATTTACTGACACCAGAATATTCTCTGGCAACGCCTTTCCACCGGAAGCCTGTAGCCAAACATCTGCAGCGGTTGCCACTTCTCCAATCTCCACTGAGGCACCATCGCAACCCATTTGCTCTTTTAAACTGGCAAAGAATTTCACTGTAACCATTGATTTTCCTGTTTAATCGTTTGCTATTGTGAATAAAAAACAAAAACGCCACATACCAAGTTTCAATTATGAATGTTATTAGCGGTTTACGAAAACCTGTGACGAGCCTATCATGAGTTGATATTTTTCAACAATGCAACTGATTAAATATGAGTGAATTGACCCATTTTAACCCTCAAGGCCATGCACACATGGTTGATGTCAGCGAAAAAGCCGACACAGATCGTACGGCCATTGCGCAAGGCAAAATCACCATGAAGGCAGAGACTCTCAATCTAATTCTTCACGGTGAGGCAAAAAAGGGGGATGTGCTTGGGGTTGCCAGACTTGCTGGAATTATGGCTGCAAAAAAAACTGCCGACCTGATCCCTCTCTGCCATCCCCTTGCACTTACCAATATCAATATTGAACTGGATCCACTAACCGATGAGCCAGGAATCAATTGCCAGGCAACCGTAAAAACCAGCGGCCAGACAGGCGTAGAAATGGAGGCGTTAACCGCAGTGCAAATCGCACTTTTAACCGTTTATGATATGTGCAAAGCGATTGATAGAGGAATGACGATTACCGATATCAGACTTATGGAAAAAATGGGTGGAAAATCAGGACACTGGAAACGAACTTGTTAAGTGAGCACAATAGATAATGACATTTACTTCACGCTTAATTGTTAATTATATTTTTCCGATACTGGTGATGATAGTCAGTTACTCTACTCTCAGGCTATTAGGTGGTAATCAAATTCAGTACCATGAGGTTCACGGGCTTGTGATTATCATCTCTTTACTTATCACCATGCTTGCATCACTGGGCTCGCGTTACTATTTCCAGAGCGAAATCCATAACGGATTTGCCTTATTAAAAAATGGTGAATCGTATCTACCCTCTGAAATCAGCTTGAGTATGATCCTTGGTAATCAAATAAAAAAATGGGTCGCCTATGAGCAACCATTAAACACCAATTTGTGTGTCATGATTAACAACAAAATGAATGCTTATTTCGATGTTACCATTCAACGTGAGTTAACTCAGGATGACTTTGGGAAAAGGATCGCGGCCCATCTTAACGAGGCTCTGGTTATCCTGGAGCAAAACGTACAACAGGCTGTCTACGAATCCTCGAAAGTTGACCCGTCAATGGGAGAGCTATTTCAGGCAAACAGACTGCTGAACGAGGATGATGTCGATATTATTAAAAGTAAAATTCTCTCTACTATTGAAATGACTGAAGTCCAGGGTATCAGCTATTCACATGAGATCAGAACCATTGAGTTTGATATATTTTCGGTTCAACGAGAAAACACAGCGATTGCTCAAAACCCAGATGATGCTGATAGTGAAGACGATGACCTTTCCCTGGATATGGATATTCTGAACAAGTTTGGTGACAAAGCCTGATCAACATCATGGCAGAAGCATGACACTCTTCATTGAAATCTTAATATTATGACCCGAATCTATACCCGAAGCGGCGACAATGGCACAACAGGTTTAGCCGATGGTAGCCGTATCGATAAAGACAGTTTACGTGTGGATCTGATTGGTACACTGGATGAGCTTAATGCCTATTTGGGAATGATCCTGTTACATCCTCTGCATTCACCGTTATCGACCATGTTAATTCCCATCCAGCACAGACTGTTTGACTTAGGTGGTGAAATTGCCAAATCACCCCTCTTTTCAATATCAGCCGATGATGTATTACAGCTCGAAGCGCATATTGATCAGCTCCAGAAATCAGTTCCTGAACTAAAACAGTTTATTTTACCCGGTGGAAATACTGAAAGTGCACAGCTACATCTGGCGCGTACCGTATGCCGGCATGCAGAGCGCTTGGCAGTCAGCCTCAACAAACAGGAAACCTTGAATCATCAAATCCTTCAGTACCTTAATCGCTTATCCGACCTGTTATTTGTTGCTGCCCGTTACGCTACCATTATGAAACAGAACAATGAGATTTACTGGCAGAAACAGACTTAACCACCGCATAATTCGTCAATCAGGTTAATCTAAGGAATATCATATGACGTTAGATATTCCTTTGGTACATGAAAGTATTAACAAACCGACAACGATAAGTTGTTGGTTTTGAAACAGGACACAAATCACACTTTGTGTCGTAGCAACCCTGAGAAGTCCTGGGAGAACGTATTCAGGGTTTCCCAAAAAAAACAGACAGGAATTCATAGCATGAGTCAGCAGATTATTATCATTGGTATGGGTGAAATGGCTGGAGTATTTGCCCGTGGCTTTTTAAAATCCGGCTACAGCATTACCCCCGTAAGAAGAGAAGATAGTATCAATGCTATTGCACTAAATCACCCCCATCCTCACCTGGTGTTGATTGCTGTTGGTGAAGCGGATCTACAACAGACATTAAGCCAGTTACCGGATGTATGGAAAGATTCTGTCTGCCTGCTTCAAAACGAACTTCTCCCCGAGCAGTGGTTACCCCATCACATTGATCCCACCGTCATTTCGGTTTGGTTTGAAAAGAAAAAAGGGCAGGATTTCAAGGTGTTGGTACCCTCACCCATTTTTGGTACTCATGCCGCAACGATTCAGCAAAGTCTTGCAAAAATGGATATTCCCTCCTGGACTGTCAATTCCAGTGAAGAGCTGCTCTTTGAATTAGTCAGAAAGAATGTCTATATCCTCACGACTAATATTGCTGGTCTTGCCTTACCTGAGGGAAGTAATGTAGCAACACTCTGGCAACAGCATCACGATTTTGCAATCGCCATTGCAAATGAAATAATGGATCTGCAGTTTGCGATCATTGGACAAAACCTCGACCGTAAAGCACTTTTAAACGGGGTTGAGAGTGCTATAAATGGCGATCTGGCACATCAATGCATGGGACGGTCTGCTCCTGCACGATTGGCGCGTGCTATCACACAGGCACAAACGTTAAAACTGGAACTGGTTGAGTTAAATAAACTTGCCAGAAATCATCCGTAACAACTCTCTTTTACGTGTTAATGATCAATCATTGCTCTTTATACTTAATTCATGCACAGATAAGTCATAGAGGAACAATTCACAACAATCGTAACGGGGAGTGGATCGACTCCTAAATTACGTGTATGTTTTGCGGTATTGTTAGAGAATGTCTACGTTTTCATCAGATGTTTCGCCACAGGATCAATAGATACAAAAATGGCTGCACAAAACACTACAAATTTTACAGGTCTGGCTCGCAAACTCGTTGCTGACGGGTTACTCAATAATGCTGATGCTGAAAAAGCCATAAAAGGATCTCGCGAAGAGAAGGTCTCTTTTGTCACATATATTGTGGCGAATAAAATGATCGATCCAACACAACTTGCTGCGGCCACTTCCATTGAGTTTGGTATTCCATTTTTTGATATTGAAACCCTTGAGGTTGATGATGACGTTATCAAAATGGTGCAGGAAAAGCTGATTCGTCAACACCATGCTCTTCCTATCTTCAAGCGCGGTAACCGCCTTTTTGTAGCCATTTCCGACCCAACCAATATTGTTGCGCTTGATGAGATCAAGTTCCATGTTGGCGCCAATACCGAGCCAGTGCTGGTTGAGGAGCACAAACTTAGTAAAATCATCGATAAAGCCATGGAAGCCCAGGATACATCGATGCAGGACTTTGGCGACTCTGATCTGGATGATCTGGATATTTCCGCTGAAGATGAAGAGAACAAGGATGACAAGGTCTCCGATTCTGAAATTGATGATGCACCTGTGGTTCGCTTTGTTAACAAGGTACTGCTTGATGCAATCAAAAAAGGCGCATCAGATATTCACTTTGAACCCTACGAAAAACGTTATCGGGTCAGATTAAGAACTGACGGTATTCTCAAAGAGGTAGCCTCACCACCGATACAGCTATCAGGAAAAATTGCAGCACGTATCAAGGTTATGTCAAAACTGGATATCTCTGAGCGCCGTGTACCTCAGGATGGTCGGATTAAATTAACCTTGTCAAAAAACAAAGCAATCGACTTTCGTGTCAGTACCTGTCCTACACTGTTTGGTGAAAAGACTGTTATGCGTATTCTCGATCCAAGCAGTGCCAAACTCGGGATCGACATGCTGGGATATGAGCCGGAACAGAAGCAGCTCTATCTTGAAAACCTGGACAAGCCTTATGGCATGATTCTGGTAACAGGACCGACCGGTAGTGGTAAAACCGTTTCCCTATACACCGGTTTAAATATTCTCAATACTGAGGAACGCAATATTTCCACTGCAGAAGATCCTGCTGAGATAAATCTGGAAGGCATTAATCAGGTGAACGTGAATGATCGTGTGGGTCTGACGTTCTCAGCCGCTCTTAAAGCGTTCTTACGCCAGGATCCGGATATTATCATGGTTGGTGAGATTCGTGACAAGGAAACAGCTGAGATAGCCATTAAGGCAGCACAAACAGGTCACATGGTCATGTCTACCTTGCACACCAATGATGCCCCGCAAACTCTTTCGCGTTTAATGAATATTGGTGTAGCACCATACAATATTGCCTCTGCTGTAAACCTGATTATTGCCCAGCGCCTAGGAAGACGTTTATGTAACAACTGCAAAGCGGTTGAGGAGCTTCCTGAGGAAGTACTCATTGAAGAAGGCTTTACCGATGAACAGCGCAAGGATCTCACTATCTATAAGGCTGTTGGCTGCGATCAGTGCAATGAAGGCTACAAAGGCCGGGTAGGTATCTATCAGGTTATGCCAATTTCAGAAGAGATGGGCAAGCTGATTATGCAAGGTGCGACCGCAATCGATCTGGCAGCTCAAGCTAAAAAAGAGGGGATTCCTGACTTACGTGAGTCCGCTATCAAAAAGGTCATTCAGGGTGTCACCAGTCTGGAAGAGATTAACCGGGTAACGAAGGATTAATCAATCATGGCTGAAAAAACTGAAGTAAAAGTTGATACGTTTTTATGGGAAGGATTAAACAAACGCGGCGATAAGGCGAAAGGAGAGATTGTCGGCCCAACCATGACCCTGGTTAAAGCCGAATTGCGTCGTCAGGGAATCACCCCGACCAAAGTAAAACGTAAACCCAAATCCCTGTTTGGCGGCACTGCAAAGAAAAAAACCGGAGGAAAGATCACACCCAAAGATATCAGTCTGTTCTCCCGTCAAATGGCGACCATGATGTCATCCGGTGTACCTCTGGTTCAATCATTCGAAATTGTTGGTAAGGGTAGTGAAAATCCTGCCATGCGAGAGCTGGTATTAACCATCAAAGGGGATATCGAAGGTGGTGGTAACATGGCCAGCGCCTTTTCCAAACACCCCAAATACTTTGATGAGTTAACCTGCAATCTGATCTATGCCGGTGAACAGGGCGGTATTCTTGAGATGATGCTCGATAGAATTGCCACCTATAAAGAAAAAACAGAGGCAATTAAGGCCAAGGTCAAAAAGGCAATGGTCTATCCGGTCGCAATTGTGACGGTTGCTTTAGCTATTACGATTGGTCTGTTAATTTTTGTTATTCCCCAGTTTCAGGCGATCTTTGAAGGATTTGGTGCAGACTTACCAGCTCTAACCCTGATGGTTATTCAAGCATCAGAATTTATGCAAGCGTACTGGTATATCGTTATCGGTAGTATTTTTGGCTTTGTTGCCGGATTCAAACATTTGAATAACACTTCACAACAATTTCGGGATCAAAAGGAGCGTCTATCGCTTAAGGTGCCGATATTTGGTGAAATACTACTCAAATCATCTATTGCTCGATTTGCCAGAACCTTGTCAACCATGTTTGCTGCCGGTGTGCCACTTGTTGAGGCTATGGATTCGGTGGCGGGAGCAGTGGGTAATGTGGTCTATCGTGAAGCACTGTTAAAAATGCGAGATGAGGTTTCAACCGGTACGTCACTCACCGATTCGATGCAGCGTGCTGACGTCTTCCCCAGCATGGTAGTACAAATGACCTCCATTGGTGAAGAAGCGGGTTCTCTGGACTCCATGCTCAGCAAGGTTGCCGATTTTTATGAAGATGAAGTAGATAATATGGTGGATGGCCTGAGTAGTTTGATGGAACCTGTGATTATGGTTGTTCTCGGTGGCCTAGTCGGAACCATCATTATGGCAATGTATCTGCCAATCTTTAAAATGGGACAGGCTGTTTAAGTCTGATGTCAGAAATTTCCCTTTATATTGCTGCAAACGCGCTACTGTTTTGCATCATCGCTGCCATTTTTGGTTTGATTATTGGCAGCTTCCTGAATGTCGTTATCTATCGCCTCCCGAAGATGATGGAAAATGAGTGGCGTGCACAATGTCACGAATTTCTTGAGATAGAAGAGAACAACTTACAGGCGCAATCTTTTAATCTGATTAAACCTGATTCAACCTGTCCTCACTGCGGACATGCGATTACTGCGATGGAGAACATCCCTGTATTGAGTTATCTCTTTCTTGGCGGCAAGTGTAGCCAGTGCCACACCCCTATTTCAAAACGCTATCCACTGGTTGAACTGTTAAGCGCCATCCTGACAGTAGTGATTGCATCACACTACGGCTACAGCTATCAGGCACTATTTGCCATGGTTTTAACCTGGGCTTTAATAGCGCTAACTTTTATTGATATCGATAAACAGTTACTTCCGGATTCCATTACCCTGCCCTTTATCTGGATAGGCCTTATCCTTAACAGCAATGGATTATTTACTGACATCCATAGCAGTCTTTTTGGTGCCGTTACAGGGTATCTGGTTTTATGGATTATCTATCAGCTTTTCAAGCTTGCTACAGGCAAGGAGGGTATGGGATATGGCGACTTTAAATTACTCGCACTCTTTGGTGCCTGGTTTGGTTATCAGTCCCTGCCCTTGATTATTATTCTCTCTGCTGGGGTAGGAACAATCATTACCCTGATGATGATCGCCTTGGGAAAACAACAGCAGCAACAGACCATTCCTTTTGGTCCCTACCTTGCGATGGCAGGATGGATTGCCATGTTATGGGGCGATACCATTACTACTGCCTATCTACGCTGGGCTAATGTTATCTGATCACAGGCCCATCAGAATAGGGTTAACCGGTGGCATTGGCTCAGGAAAAAGTATTGCCTGTCAATATTTTGAATCTCTGGGCGTTCCAGTCTGCGATGCTGATGAGATTGCTCATCAGCTTACCCAACCGGATCACCCTGTGATTAAACAGATTGTTTCTCTATTCGGAAAACAGATTATCGACTGCAACGGTGCATTAATTCGCAGCCGGATACGGGAGCTGGCATTTAGTCAGCCACAACTATTAGTCCAGCTTGAAGAGCTACTCCACCCGCTGATACGTGAAAAAATTGATGCATGGGTTAGAGAGCAACATCACCACTATATTATCTTGTCGATCCCGTTGCTGTTTGAAAAAGGGTGGCAACATCAGCTTGATAGAACTCTGGTAATTGATACCTCGCCAGAAATACAGATGATACGGGCAATACAGCGTGATCATGCCACCAAGCAGACTATTCAGGCGATTATCGACAAGCAGATTGATCGTGAAACACGCCTGACGCTTGCGGATGATATTGTTGAAAATAGTGGAACCATCAACTCACTTCAACAACAGTTACTAAAATTACACCAGTTCTACATCTGTTTAAAAAATGTGAAAAACTGACTTGTTGCGGTTCTATGTTATATTTAGTACCTACCCGACTGATTAATTAATGTGGCGCTTTGTGAATGTCGAAAAAAAATACCATCTATGAGTATCCACTTACTGAGCGAATTCGTACCCTGTTACGAATAGAGCATCTATTTAATCAACTTCACCACTACATCCATGGGAGAAGCGTCTGGGATAGCCGCATTGCCGTAAACACCCTGTTTGATATTCTCGATATCTTTTCACGCTCCGACATAAAAAATGAAGTCATCAAGGAGTCTGATCGTGCTCTGGTAAAACTCAGAGCATTAGCTGAAAATCCACATATCGATACCGCCAGACTTGAAACTATTCTCAAGGCTCTCGAACGAACTAATGGTAATTTGCACACCATGGCCGGGCAACCAGGCAGTACCTTAAAGGAAATACCACTGTTATACGCCATACGTCAACGCAGCACGATTCCTGGTGGCACGTGTGACTTTGATCTTCCGGCATATCATCAATGGCTGGAACAGAGTATGGATAGTCGCCAACAACAACTACAACAGTGGTTCCATGAGCTGGAGCCAATTCAACAATCTATTGAGTTAATCTTGAAACTGCTACGTAACAGTGCTGAGTTTAAAGCACATGAATCTATGAATGGGCTTTATCAGCAGGCACTTGATAATAATGTGGCTTACCAGCTTCTACGTGTTGCGATAGCACACGATTGCAACTATTTTGCAGAGATCAGTGGAAGCAAACACCGCTTTACTATTCGTTTTCTTGAACACACCACCACGGGTAATCATCAGGCAAGTGAAACCCTGAGCTTTAAAATAGCCAAGTGTCTTATATGAGTACAATCGTTAAATGTCCGCAATGCGGTATAGATGTGATATGGAACAAAGAAAACCCATGGCGACCATTTTGCAGTGAGCGTTGTAAGTTGATAGATTTTGGAGACTGGGTTGAAGAGAACAACCGTATTCCAGGTAAACCAGCAAATCCATGGGGTCAGGATGAAAACCCGGATGCTATTAATTAATGACTGGTAACCTTGCCTTCGGAGTGAAAAGGAAACTCAATCTGATATTTTTTGTTGGCACTTCTCCATTCAAGCTGCGCTATCCAGTCGAGGCGTCCTAACGCACACATGGGTAAAATGGCCTTGCCTTCCCAGCGATTATGACTCTGTTTTAAACGATAACGATTTGGTCCCATATCCATATCTTTCATCATAAAACTGATGATGACCTCATCTGGATTGGGGTTTATCGACGCATCTACGGCAAACCCTTTTAATTCCCCAATCCCGCTACCATCACCTAATTGAAGTGAAGCTTTCACTAATCCATTATCAAATTCACAGCGACTGATAGCGCTATCACACTCACTGACCAATCCCAGAGATGTGGTTGCAGATTCTTTTGAACCACAGGAAACAATCAAGGCAAACAGTCCAATAACAATAAAATATTTAAGATTCATCTGAATTCCATAATGAACTGATAGCGGCGATCCCCTGAGCACCGTACTGCTTCGCATCTTGTAAATCGCTGTCTGACAAACCTCCCAGAGCATAAATCGGCAGAGTAACCTCATACACCAACTGGTTAAACTGATGCCATCCGATTGGCGTTGCTTGTGGATGAGAGCGGGTTGCTTTAACAGGAGACAATAGTGCAAAATCAACCTGTGCATTAACCGCAGCAACAAGCTCTGTCTGATTATGACAGGAAGTGGAAAGCAAAAGCCCGGATCGTTGCACCATCTTTGCCTGGCTCTGTAATTGCGACTGGGTTAAATGAAGCCCTGCTGCTCTACTATCCATCACATCATCCCAATTGCTATTAAGTAAAACCTGGCAATCATCAATTGATGTAACTTCAACAACCATATGCGCCAAGGTCCGATAATCAGAGTCACTCAACTGTTTAGAGCGCAACAAAATCAAGGATATCCCATTTTGAGAAAGCGTATCTATTCTATCAAGGAACTCTCCCCATTGGCTTTTAACACCCGGCTCAGGAGTAATTAGCAAGGTATCAGGGAGACGCGCTGCATTAATAATGGGATGGTTAGCCGGGGGAAACTTATACTCATCTAGTTCAGCACGCTTTACCCATATAACAGGCTGTTGCTCCAGACCAGAGGCAATGCCAGAGAAATCGGTCACTCGCCAGACATCCAGTAACACATGGTGTTCAGGATAGGTGTATGGAATAGTGATTAACGGATGATAGCGGGTAGGAGTGATTCCAAGCTCTTCGCGTAGTTCGCGACAAAGTGCAGATTTCACTGTTTCATTAGCTTCTACCTTGCCACCTGGAAACTCCCATAAACCACCCTGATGCAGCTCTTTTGCCCGTTGCGAAATCAGGATCTCTCCCTGCTCATTTTCAATAACGGCAGCAACCACATGCAGTACAGGCCTTGACTGATCCGGAAAGAGTGTTTCAGGTACGGTATTCGGCATTAATTTTTACATAGTCATACGAGAAGTCACAGCTCCAGATAGTTACCTGAGCATCGCCTCGAGCCAGATCAATCGTGATGGTGATTTCTTCAGCGGACATCTCTTTCTGCCCCGCTTCCTCAGTATAACTCGAAGCCCTGCCTCCATTTGAAACAATCACCGTATTACCCAATGAGATGGTGATCGCATCTAAATCCATCTGCGACACACCAGAGCGCCCAACCGCAGCGAGAATACGTCCCCAATTGGGATCTGAAGCAAATAGCGCAGTTTTAACCAGTGGAGAGTGAGCAACGGTATAGGCGACCGCCTCGCACTCTGCTTCTGTTTTACCTGAGCTGACATTAATGGTCACAAACTTGGTAGCACCTTCTCCATCACGAATCAGAAGTTGAGCCAGGCGTTGACATACTGATGTAAGTGCTTGCTGGAAACTGCTAAACGCTTGAGTCCCTTCTTCAATGACTACACCTGCCTTTCCTGTTGCCATTAATACACAGGAGTCATTAGTTGAAGTATCACCATCGACAGTCACACGATTAAATGAATATTTGACGGCTTGGTTTAATAATTTCTGTAACAGTGACTTGTCAATTTGCGCATCCGTAGCGATATATGCCAGCATAGTTGCCATATCGGGCCGAATCATACCGGAGCCCTTGGCAATTCCAGTAATCGTAACTGTTTTTCCATTCAGCTCTAACTGCTGTGATTCTCCCTTTGGCACTGTATCTGTTGTCATAATGCCATGAGCAGCTTTTGCCCAACCATCATACCTCAAGTCATCCAGAGCCGCCGGAATCGCTGCGATAATTTTATCAACCGGGAGAGGTTCTCCGATGACCCCCGTTGAAAAAGGTAAAACCTGTTCAACACGGCATCCCGTTTGTTCGGAAAGCGCATCACAGCTTTTCAATGCATCTGCGTAACCGGACTCACCGGTACCGGCATTGGCATTGCCGGTATTAATGAGAAGGTATTTTACCGAATGTTGTTGCAGATGTGATTTTGAAATCAATACAGGTGCGGCACAAAAATCATTTTTGGTAAAAACAGCTGCGCTGCTGCATTGATCATCGAGTTCAAAGATAACCAGGTCTTTACGGTTAGCTACTTTAATCCCAGCACAAACTGTCCCTAAACGTATGCCGTCAACTGGAAACAATTCAGGAGGCTGATTATACCCTACGGCCATTTTTCACCTACTATGTTTAACTTAATTTACCATGGCATTGCTTATATTTTTTCCCCGATCCACATGGGCAAGGTTCATTGCGTCCGACCTTGCGTCCTTCACGTACATAGGGCTGATGTTCTTCTTCAACAGTCTCGTCTTCCGGAGGCGCCATTGCAGAAACACTTTGGTGTTGATATTCCACTTCAGACTTATTACGACGCTGTTCTTCAACAGCAGCAACATCCTCTTCCTGCTTGACCTGGACTCTGGAGACAACACCAATCACTTCACGTTTAATACGATCAAGTAACTGGGAAAATAGCTCAAACGCTTCTCGCTTATATTCCTGTTTAGGATTCTTTTGTGCATAGCCACGAAGATGAATTCCCTGGCGCAGATAATCCATAGCAGCGAGGTGCTCTTTCCAGAAGGCATCCAGCACCTGTAGCATCACCGCTTTTTCAAAGTGGCGTACAACTTCAGGTCCTGCCAGCTCTTCTTTGGTATGGTACTGCTCAACCATCTCCTGCAAGATGCGTTGGCGTAGTGACTCTTCATGCAGCTCATCATCATCATCCAGCCATTGCTGAATATTGGCATCGAAAGCAAAATCAACACGCAGATGCTCTGTCAAACCATCAACATCCCACTGCTCTTCAATACTTTGTGGAGGAATATGTTCATCAATGACACCATTTACGACATCCTCACGAATTGCGGTGATTGTCTCAGAGATATCGACCTGCCCCATCAACTCATTACGTTGCTGGTAGATAACCTTTCGTTGATCATTGGCGACATCATCATATTCAAGTAGCTGCTTACGAATATCGAAGTTATGACCTTCAACCTTACGTTGGGCATTTTCAATAGCGCGACTCACCCATGGGTGTTCAATCGCTTCGCCCTTCTCCATACCCAGCTTTTTCATCAGGCCGGAAACACGATCAGAGGCAAAGATACGCATCAGGCTATCTTCAAGAGATAGATAAAAACGCGAAGAACCCGGATCACCTTGGCGACCGGAACGACCACGAAGCTGATTATCGATACGTCGTGATTCATGCCGTTCGGTGCCGATGATATGTAAGCCACCGTTTTCAAGCACTTGATTATGACGTTGTTGCCATGCCTGCTTTAACTCTGCAATTTGTTCTTCAGTGGCCTCTTCACCCAATGCTGCTATTTCAGTATTGAGGTTACCGCCCAAAACGATGTCTGTTCCACGACCAGCCATGTTTGTTGCAATCGTCACAGATCCAGGACGACCCGCCTGAGCGACAATTTCTGCTTCACGTTCATGTTGCTTGGCATTGAGCACTTCATGTTTGATCTTCTGCTTTTGCAGCAGTGCAGAAAGATATTCGGAGCTTTCAATGGATGCAGTACCCACCAAAACTGGTTGCTGACGGGTGATACAATCACGAATATCCGCCGCAATAGCATCAAACTTCTCTTCAGTAGTCAGAAAGATCACATCACCACGATCATCTCGAACCATAGGCATATGGGTTGGAATAACTAATACTTCCAAACCATAGATTTGCTGAAATTCATAGGCTTCGGTATCTGCAGTACCAGTCATACCGGATAATTTGTTATACAGACGGAAGTAATTCTGAAAAGTAATAGACGCAAGTGTCTGGTTCTCATTTTGGATCACCACCTGCTCTTTTGCTTCCACGGCCTGGTGCAAACCATCAGACCAGCGTCTACCTGCCATGGTACGTCCGGTAAATTCATCAACAATCACCACCTGATTGTTCTTAACAATGTAATCAACATCTTTCTGGAACAGGTGGTGTGCACGTAATGCCGCATTTAGATGATGCATTAAATTGATATTGGATGCGTCATAGAGACTTTCGCCTTCAGCGATCAGACCCAGTTCGGTGAGTAAGTCTTCAACATGTTGATGACCCTGTTCCGTTAAAAAAATCTGTTTGGACTTCTCATCGACAGTGAAATCTCCGGGTACAACGTCTTCGTCGCTATCTTCCCCCACCTGTTTTACCAAATCGGGAACTAGCTGGTTAATCTTTCCATATAAATCAGAATTATCTTCTGTTGGGCCTGAGATAATTAAAGGAGTACGCGCCTCATCGATAAGGATGGAGTCCACCTCATCAACAACCGCGAAGTTAAGTTCACGCTGTACCTTCTCATCCATTGAGAAAGCCATATTATCCCGCAGATAGTCAAAACCAAATTCGTTATTGGTACCGTAAACCACATCGCAGGCATAGGCTTTTTGACGCTCCACATGATCCAGCCCACTGACTATGACACCTGTTTCTAGTCCAAGAAAACCATATAGTTGACCCATCCATGCAGCATCTCGACTGGCAAGATAATCATTAACGGTAATAACATGAACCCCTTTTCCTGAAATCGCATTGAGATACGCAGGCAAGGTTGCCATCAATGTTTTACCTTCACCAGTGCGCATTTCAGCTATTTTGCCCTGATGCAACACCATGCCACCAATCATCTGCACATCAAAGTGACGCATGCCCAACACACGTTGACTGGCTTCACGAACTGTTGCAAAAGCCTCAGGTAAAAGATCATTCAAGCTGGCGCCGTCTTTATATCTTTGGCGGAACTCTGCCGTTTTCGCTTTTAGTTGCTCATCATCAAGTGCCTGAAATGAGCTTTCCAAAGCGTTGATCCCTTCTACTGTTTTTCGCAGGCGTTTCACCATGCGATCATTTCTACTTCCAAAAATTTTACTGAATAGTTTTGAAACCATTATTAGCTCACAATTATTAATTAATACCCATTTATTAATACGCTATTTACGAAAAATTATGCTGATTCTATCAACACATTAGAAGGAATGCTGCAATACATTTGCGCTATGGGTGTTTTTCAATACCATTCCCTCAATCATTATCATCTGAGGGGGTAACACGATTTTTTTTAGGATTGTTTCAACAAGAAAATGCTAGTTTGATGCAACCTTTCCTTGAATGAAGCGGATAGGATCTTCAGTCCTGCCATTATTCCATACTTCAAAATGTACATGAGGTCCTGTTGAGCGACCACTGCTTCCCATGGTAGCAATCTGTTGTCCCTTACGGACAGTATCCCCAATTTTCACTAATGTCTCTTCATTATGGCCATATCGGGTTACATAGCCGTTACCATGATTAATTTCAACCATATTTCCATAGCCGTAGCGATCTCCTGACCACATCACAACACCGGAAGCAACAGCTATTACTGCAGAGCCTTTTTTACCCGCTAGATCTATGCCCTTATGGAATTCCTGTTTGCCTGTAAATGGATCAGCACGTTTCCCATAGCGTGAGGATACCCACCCTTTAAGGATAGGTCGACCAGTAGGAATGACTTCATCATGGAGGTTTTGATTAATTAATACAGACTCCAGTACGGAAAGTTGTTGCTGGCGATCATCCAACTGTGAAGTGAGCTCATCAAGTTGCATTAAGAAATCAGGAACCTGGAATTCAGTCTGGGTGTTATCTGCTAGTAATGGACCACCTCGAGCGGGTGGTTGTGAAAAATCAAACTCACCATTATTTAAATCACTAAACTCAACCAGGCGCTGCCCTAAAGCATCCAAACGGGTGACATGTGCTTGCATTTGTCCCAGCTTTAATGCTAATGCACTAAGATTATCTTCTGTATCGCGTTTTACTTCAGCAATTTCCTGTTTCTGTTGGGTGTACACCTGATTCCAGGTCTCTGCAATCATTGGGTACTCTGAGTCAGCAACCTTAATACCAACCTGATACCCAAGATAAAGGGTAGTAGCGGGTATTGCCAGAAATGCGAAGAGAGCAAGGGCAGCTACTGACATTCCACTTAATGTCAGTGTGTTAACAGACCCCAAACGCTTTGTGACTAATATTATATTCATTTATTATCACTATGATTTTTAAATTTTTTACCTTATACATGAGAAGCAAGACATGAACAAGCCTACTCACATAACATCCCATTTTAAAAAAGGGAATGACCAGCTGTCACAGCTTCTCACTCACCAGAACCAGCTAAAAAAATGCGAGTTTGAGCTAAAAAACCTATTAAAATCAATACTCCCGGATAATACACCATGGCGACTGGAGAATATCCGTGAACATACTCTCATTTTAGAGACCAATTCTAATGTCTGGGCTACAAGAATACGCTTTCTTGAACGCGAAATCATCAAGCAAATCGCATCATCTTTCCCAAAAATCAAATACTTATCCATAAAAACCAGAGTATTCAACGATCAGGCAGTTGAAGCACGCTCAACTCATTCTAAAATAACCCTTTCGGATAAATCTGCGGAAGTGATTTCGCGCTTTGCCGAAAGCATTGAAGATGAACAACTAGCCAAATCCCTAAAACGTCTTTCTTCCCATACTAATAGAAGATAGTACGCAACACTGCAAGCAAATAAGCAAATATTTCAGATAAAAATCAATTGTTTGGCTTGTTTTTATCGGAAAATAACTTTTCAAGTGGAATAGTGTGCTCACCATTGTGTATCTCTTTTTGTGGACACGGTGTACCGCAGCCCTTCCCAAAGTTTTCGGCACAGCCAGGGCCACAGGCATTATTGCCTTTAATCACCTTTAATATGTAGCGCACAGTCAGGACAAGAGCAGTAACTAATATCAGTATCAGAATCATGGTTTCCATTTTATCTCGTCCTCTAAGTTAGCTGGTGTCCCAGTATGGAAACTGTAAAAGCCAGCAGGTAGGCCATTGATAATGAAAAGCCTATTGAAAATAGAGGCCACTTCCACCCCCCTGTTTCCCGTTTAATCGCACCAATAGTCGCCAAACAGGGCGAATAGAGCAGTACAAAGACCATAAATGCCAGAGCAGTTACCCTATCCATCCTCTGTGATAAAGCGCTTCTTAACGAAGCAGAGTTTTCATCAGCATTATCCTCACTGTTGGCGAGAACAGCATAGCTTGCTACCACAACCTCTTTTGCCACAAAACCGGTTAGTATTGCTACAGACTCCTGCCACTCAAAGCCTACAGGTTTAAAAATGGGCGTGATCGCGGTGCCAATTTGTCCTAAATAACTATCATGCAGTGCTAACGGTTCTGACTGCTGGTTTTCGTTGATTGTAGAGTGAGGAAATGCCTGTAAAAACCAGATAATAATTGAACCAACAACAATTACCCCTCCAACTTTTTGTAAAAAGCCTATCGCTTTTTCCCACATATGAAACAGAATGCCACGTAAGCTTGGAAGCCTGTAGGGAGGAAGCTCCATAACAAAAGGTGTGTTTTCACCCTTAACGATGAATTTACTCAAAAATATTGCAGCGAGCATCGCTGATGCAATACTGATGAGGTACATCAAAAACACCATGGTTCCGGCCATCTCATTAAAGAATGCGCCAGCAAACAGAATGAATACCGGCAGACGCGCAGAACAACTCATAAATGGATTAATCAGTATTGCAATTAAGCGGGTTTTTTCGCTTTCAATGGTACGTGTCGCCATAACAGCGGGAACATTACAACCAAAGCCCATGACTAGCGGGATAAATGCCTTTCCGTGCAGACCGAAGGTGTGCATCAGACGATCCATTAAAAACGAGGCTCGTGACAAATAGCCCGTTTCACTTAATATCGCCAGGAATAGAAATAATATAACAATATTTGGCAGGAATATTATTGTCCCACCGACTCCAGCAATGATTCCGTCCACAATCAGATCATGTAACAGTCCTGCTGGTAATAATGACGAAGCAAATTGAGAAACCCACACAACCCCGGCATCAATCCATGACATGGGTAACTCTCCTAGGGTAAAGGTTGATTCAAACATCAACCACATAAAAGCAAGAAAAAATGGTAAGCCTAAATAACGATTAAGGAAAACATTATCGAGCTGTCTTGTCCGCTCCATTACAGCATATGGATCCTGTTCAGAGCTTCTTATCTCCGCAAGCAAGCCATGAATAAATCCAAACCTGGCCATTGCAAACATCGAATCAACCTCTTCCCCATGCAAAGTGGCCAACTTAAGACGTTCTTCACGAACGGCCATAATTAAATTGTTATGGTCACCCTCTTTTTGCAACAGCTCTTCATCACCTTCCAATAGCTTGATAGCCATCCAGCGACACTGGACTTCACTAAAAATACCAGGATGCAAAGTCGCCACCATAATCGTCGCACGATTTATCGCGGTTTCAAGATGGCTATCATAAGAGAATCGGATGGCATGAGTTTTCAGCTCCCCTTCATTGACTGCAATAATTGCCTGCAGTAACTCTTTTTTGCCCTTGCCCTTACTCGCTACGGTTTCTACAACAGGCCCACCCAGCATTGCTCCCATTGCATCAATATCCAGTGAGATCCCTTTTTTTCTGGACTCATCAACCATATTGAGGACATAGATCAGAGGGCAACCCATTTCAATGAGCTGTGTGGTTAAAAACAGATTACGGTCAAGATTTCCAGCATCGAGAATATTAATTACAATATCCGGACGATATTCCTGAATGAAATCTCGTCCGATTCTCTCTTCAGGGGATTGTGATGAGAGCGAATAGATGCCAGGTAGATCAACAATATTGATTCTGTAACCTTCAAACTCTATCTGACTGCTCTTTTTTTGTACTGTAACTCGATGGTAGTTGGCAACATCTCCACGAGAGCCAGTTAAACTATTGTATAGGCTGGTTTTTCCACTATTAGGATTTCCTACCAGGGCAACGGTAATCTCTTTAGCACTTTTTGAAATCATTTGACCCTGTCTTTGGAATATTGTTAAACCTTTCTTATTGAGTTATTTAGGAAATTTTCAACCCTGGATTGAAAAAGCTTTCCTTTCAAGGACTTTCAATTCAACGTCATCTAAGAATAGTTGGCGTAGAAAACTTACTGATTCAGCTCAACCACTATCTGTTGAGCCTCTTCTTTACGCAATGTTATCTGATAACCCAAAATCATGTAACTACGAGGATCACCCATTGGGGCAGTATAGTCTGCTGCGATGATGGCTCCTCTAACAATACCCATCGAGTTAAGTCTTCTCCTGAGTGAATCATCACCATTGACTTTAACCACCATTGCCTTTTGACCTGTTTTTAATTCAGAGGCTGATTTTTGGACTTTCTGAGGCATTAGCTATTTCACATCAGGGTTGTTATAAACAAGGGCGTATATTGTCACGTTTATAGCTCAAATCAACAATCCTTAGTTGAATAATGGCAAAAAAAA
>RRYU01006185.1_pt1 | contig 19664 bp, 16 predicted proteins | sample 2162651 | NCBI WGS metagenome assembly RRYU01 (sample SAMN10267283, study PRJNA491782) | microbial mat metagenome | isolation source: biomat in the production well | place: Japan: Minami-Kanto gas field, natural gas well KTG3 | collected 2017-06 | reverse complement strand
TTTGTGGGGGTGGGGTCAACGACATCGCTGGAGCCGAATCTGAGCAATAACACCGGCAGTCGCACCTTGCCCTGAACATGAAAGGCATGCTCATATGACCCGCTTCACCCGCCTGTGTCAGACGCCGCAACGTGGTCAATCCCTGGTGTTGATTGCAATTATCCTGACGTTTCTCGTGCCGCTGATTCTGACCAGTATCGAGATTGGTCACCGCTATCTGGAACTGGTCCGCGTGGAGGATGCGCTGCGCCAGGCGGCGCGTACGGCCGTGCAGACCTTTGAGTATGAGCCCTTTGCTGGCAATACGCTGAGCGTGGCGGACGAGCAGCGCATTCGCACCATCGGCCGCAATGCCCTGGCAACCAATCTGGCTACCATCCGTCTTCTGGACGACGGCATGACCCCTGATAACACCGCCGATCTGACCCGGTGGACGATTCTACCGGATGGCGGCACCTGTTGGGATGTCACCCTGGCACACCCGGCGGTCTGTGCCGAGTTGGTGCCGGTGCTGGATGGCCTGGTGTTTGGCGCTGGCACATGGCACCCGCGCCTGCGTGTGGCCGTCGAACTGGATCATATCGATTGAGACGGGATACTATCAACGAAAGGATCACTCGCTATGTCAACACCGTTCCAGCGTCCCGGGAGCGGGGCCACGCCGCTCCTGAATGAACGCCTCACACCGAAGAAGAAGAACGTGTTGGGGCCACTCCTGCTGGTGCTGGGCATTGTGGTCTTTCTGGGAGCCGGGATCTATGGCTACCTGGAAAGCCAGCGCACCGAACGGGTCGTGGTGGCGCTCACCACCATTCCCTATGGACAGCAGATTACCGCTGAGCATCTGGGCACGATTGACCTGGCCCTGCACCGCCCGGTGCAGGTAGCCGGGTTGCCCAACCCGCAGGCGATTGTCGGGCAGTACGCGGCCCGTACGATTGGCGTGCATGATCTGATCAAGCCGGATATGCTCATGACCGAACCCCCGGCCCAGCCGGTCTTTCCGAACGGGCGCACATTGCCGATCAACATGACCACCATCCAGTTTCCCGTCAGTGTGATTGGCCCGGTACGCGATACGGATACCATCAATGTGGGGTATACCGATGCATCTGGCTCCCCGGATCTGTGTATGGACGTCGGTGGTGCGCCCGTGCCCAGCCGCCCCCAGATTGAGGCTCGGCCAGCGTTGCAGGCTGGTCCGCCAGCCAACTCGACCGTGGCTGATCGCGCTGCAATGGGCGAATCCACGCTCGGTGCGCCCTATGCCTGTCGTCTGATGCAGGGCATTGAAGTCTTGTATGTCGCCGGTGAGACCGCCTATCTGTCGGTGACACCCTACCAGGCGCTGGCGCTGCAATCATTGTCCGCACAGGGCATCCAGATGTGGGGCGAGTTATACGGGCGCGTCTCGGATCCGCTGCCATCGATGGATCGACTGTCCCCCGATCAGATTCAGCTTGACCCGCTGACCCGGCTGGTGGTCGAGCCAGATATTCCCGCGACGGAGGAATCGTCCAACGAAGCCGCGACGAGCCAGGACGGAGGGCAGCAATGACAGCCGTAACCGCCTCCATAGACATCCGACCAGTCCATGATCCCGACGACCAGCAGCGCCTACTCGAACTGCGCCAGTGCCAGAATCGCATTCCCTGGCACAAGCCCATGACCGAGGGGTTAATCAGCGCCGGCCTGCCGACGACGCACGGCTGGGCGGAGTGGATGCGTGTGCCCTGGTATGGGCCGCTCAGTGTGCTGCTGCAGGACTATGGCGAGACGCTGAGTGAGATTATTGGCAATGGCTCTGGCCAGCCGCTGAGTGTCATCGACAGGGGCACACGCATGTCCACGGGCATGGTTGTGCATGATGACTGGTTGTCCTTTATCCAGACCCAGTGTCTGCTGCGCACGGGCCTGATTCCGCCCACCAACATCCACGCCTGGCCGAGCGGGAACGCCGCGCTGGGCACGGTGGATGAACGGCTGCGCTTTGCGTTCAAACGCTATCCCATGACGCCGCTCGGCCCGACCATGACCATTCGCGTGTTGCCGGCGCGCTGGCCGACCCTGAACCAGATCATCGAGCAGGACGTGCTGCACCAGCACGGCGCGGATCTGCTCCTGCTCGCGCTGCGCAACGGGGCGACCCTGCTGATTGCTGGCGGCACCGGATCGGGTAAAACCACGCTGACCGGAGCGTTGCTCAAGGCCATCGAAGATGAACAGCGCGTTGTGCTGATTGAGGAAGCCAGCGAACTACCGCGCCTGGCGGATTGTGTCCGTACAGAAGTGCTGCGCAGTGGCTACGACTTTTCGTTCTGTGTCCGCTTTGCCCTGCGCGAAAAGCCCGACCGGATTGTGGTCGGGGAAGTGCGTGGGCCGGAGGCACTGGCGATGATCCAGGCCGCCTCGACCGGGCATCCCGGCGTGTGTACCATTCACGCCCCGGATTGTCAGACCGCCCTGCGCAACCTGGAACGCCTGGCGTCGCAATCCGGCGAGATGCGCCCGGAAATGGTGCGTGGCCTGATGACCTCCAGGGGCTTGAACCTGGTGGTGGTGCATCTTGGCATCATCCAGGGGAAACGGCGCGTCACCGCTATACACGAAGTGACCAACGATGGCAAGCTGCAATCAGGAGGCACGTTTACGACCAACCCACTGCTGAGCTATGACGGACAACGCGGGTGGGTACAGGGCTATCCCGTGCAAAGTGACTGGGGCGCGGGCGTGATGTGATTGGTATCCTGCAGACGACGCAGACATGATAGCAAAGGAGACCTATCGTGGAGAAACCACGCGAACTTGTTGTGATTACCCAGGTGCCGGGCCTGTCCGACGCCCTGCACGGCTATGAGGGCGTGCGCGTCATTCATGGGCCGCGCCTGGAATTTGCCGCTCGCCAGATTGTCAGTGATGTGCCACCCGACGCGATCTATATCGAGGACTCCGGGGGCACGCCCCAGGAACTCTGGGACATTACCCGCGCCGCGCAGAGTCGCCATATTCCGGTCTATCTGGGCCTGTATGGTGTCGGCCTGGCGACGCAGGACGATTTTGTGGCCAGCGGTATCCCGGTACTGACCGACTCGCGCACAGCAGCAGCGATTGCCGCCTGGCTGGCCGGGCATCTGGGCGTGCGCGCACGGGCGGCTGCGACCGGGCAGGTGATGCTGGCCGTGGCGGGATCCAAAGGCGGCATCGGCAAATCGCTGATTGTGCAACTGCTGGCCGAGATCCTGCACTGGCGCGGGGCGCGGGTGCTGGTGGTGGATGGCGACCTCTCCAACTCCGGGATTATCCCGACGTTTCATCTTCCGCCGGGCTTTCGCTCGTATCTATCACTGAAAGACGACGGATCGGGTGCATGGACGGCAGCGAATGTGCAGCGGTTGATCACCGTGCATGAGCCAAGCGGACTACATTTTCTGCTCGGCAGCCAGGAAACCACGCTGGGGATGGATTTCACGACCAACGAGTGGCAACTCTTTATGCAGGCGGTGGGGCAGCTGGATATGTACGATGTCGTGCTGGTGGATACCGGCCCGGAAATGCTCAAGCGTCCCTATGCCCTGGTGACCGCCGCGAATGGGGGCACGGTGGTGTTTCCGACGCCACCGGGGGCGAAAGAGCGCACCGGAGTCGGCAATGCGCTGCGGCTGTTCCAGAGCCGCACCCTGCTTGACCGCTGTGTGCTCCTGTTTATGGAGCCGGAAAAGGGCATGGTGGTGGGCATTGACGATATTGCGCCCATCTTTGCGCAGGAATTTCCCGGTATCCGCTCGATTGGCCGCCTGCCCCGTGCGCCGCGCCAGGTCAGTATGGCGATTGAAACCAATGCCTACGCCTCGCCCCTGCTGGTCGACCCCAACAGCGCCTTTACCCGTGCGGCGCACATGATTGTCGAGACGCTTGCGGTTGATCTGGGGCTGCGGTTGTCAGCAGGGCCGACGCATGGCTCCTTCCTGAAGCGTCTGTTTCGCAAAACACCCACTGCCAGACCACGAGGCGCACCGTCCGTTGGCTCACTGAAGATCTAGCTCGGAGAGGAGAACCAGCGATCCATGGCGTCATACAAAAAAGTCGATCTGGGCGACCTGGGCGTGGTGGAGGATGGTGGCGTCGCCAGTTTGCGCCTTGGCACCGCTATCACCCGTCCCGTTGACCAGTTGCTCACCGATCCAGCCGTGTTGAGTGCTGCCCGTGAGGCGCTGCGGGAGCAATTACCACCAGCCTGCCTGGATCCCTTCGCGCCAGCGGATGCGCGTAATCAGCAGGTCAAAGAAGTCTTGCGCACGGCCATCAGCCATGCGCAGCAGCATGGCGGGGCGCTGGCCGCCGTGCCCGATGAGGTCTCCTGCCTGCTGCGGCTCTTTTCTGCCACGGTGGGCTGGGGGCCAGCGCAGCCCTATCTCGACGATCCACGTGTACAGGAAGTACAGATCATCCGCACGGCTATTCGCGTGCAGGAAGCGGGCCAGCCCTTTATCACCGTCCCAGAACGGTTTGCGAGCAGTGCGGAGGTCTACAATCGAGCCACCTTGCTGGCATCAACACTCAATGTCAAACTCGACAGTTCGACACCCCAGGCCACACTGCCAGTCGCCCACGGCACCCGCATGCATGTCTCGATTGCCCCCTTACTGGCTGACAATAGCATTCTGGTGTGTATCCGGCGCGGACGCACGACCGCCTGGGATCTGCACGATATCCTCGCAAAGGGCACGCTCAATCAGGAGGTGGCCGACCTGCTCCACCTGCTGTGTCGCGCTCGCTGTTCGTTTCTGGTCGCCGGCCATACCGGATCGGGCAAAACGGCCCTGCTGGAGGCCCTGGCCAACTCCTGGCCCGGTGATCCGCATATTCTCACGATTGAAGACCACACGATGGAAATTGTCATCCGCCGCACGCAGACCTGGACGCGCGAGGTGGTCGATACCAAAAAAGACCCGCATGCGTTTGGCAAAGCTGCCCGTGAAGCCCTGCGCCAGACGCCCAACCTGGTGACACCCGGCGAGACTCGTGGCGAGGAGGCCGGGGCCATCCTGTCGCTGGTGACATCGGATCACCCGGTGATCACAACCATTCACGCCCGAACGTGTGCCGATGCAGCCGCCCGGTTTGCCCGCTGTGCCACCCTGCCCCATAGCTATATGTACGAAGGGCGCTTTACGGATGCACTGATCGACACCTGTTCCGGGTTTGAGGTCGTGATCAAGATTGAGAGTTGGGAAGCGGTTGGACGCCGCCTGATCAGTGAGATCGCGCTGATTGATGGGGTACACGAGACGCCTGGCGGGTTGCGGCCCCACACGATTCCGCTGGTGCAGATGCAGGTCGATTCGGATGGGCACGTATCCTGGTCGTGTTACGCGCATCCCACCGCTGAAGGTGATCTGGTCTGGAGCGATGGCACGGATCGCACCCCTGCGGCGCTGCGCGACAAACTGCGCAAAGCCAGAGCCATGGCCGCTGTGCGGTTGAACACATCCCTGACAGTTGTCACCACAGCACTGAGCCGGGCCGAGGATCTCGTACTCTCCGGCGTGTGTGATCGGGCGCTGGCGACGCTGATCCAGGCATGGCAGGCCCGTCCTGATGAGCGCCTGGCGCGCATGGGCCAGCGGGCGATTGCGCTCGCACCGCAGCTGTTTGCCGACCTGACGGAGCGAGCGTCCCGCGAGGTAGGCATCGTCATGCGCTTGATGCACGAGCGCCAGTGGCAGATCGCCCAGGGCCATCTGACCTCGCTGCTGCGTCAGGCGGATATCGCCATCGCCGCTATGCCGGTGGACGGTTGGGGCGTGCTCCAGCAGCAGATTGCTGCCGGGGTGGCACAGATGGCAGCAGCAGATTCCGCGATGCAGCAGGTGCAGCGTGCATTGGGATGCCATGATGTGCAGACAGCACATACCCTGGTGGAGACGATAGATACAGATTTGCTGCCCGAGCGCTATACCGAACCGCTGCTGGATCTGAAGGTGCAGGTGTACACCATGCGTGTGGCGTGCGGGGAAGGGTCGGCGCAGGTTCTCGATACATTGCGCACGCAGCTGTATGCGCTGCGCAGTGCGGTCGGGCGTGTCCAGGATGCGGCGGATGCCGAGCAGCAAGCCGCCTGAGCAGATGATGAAGCAGAAAGGAGACGGGGACGCCCACATGCCGGGCGTCCTCCAGACAGCATGAAACAGTGGTTTCGACGATCCCATCACCCGGTCGTCAGCGATCCGCTACGGGAGCCGGGGCAGTGGCCGCTGGCTCTGCAAGTCGCTGGCGATTCTGACCTGGGGACAGCCATCCAGAGGCGGGTGCATGCATCCCGCACGGTGGATGAGCCGGCTATGACCGACGTCTATCTGACGGCAGATGGTCTGCGCCGGCCGATGCTGGTGCTGGGCGCGAATTCATCCAGCATCACGCAGACACTCATCCGCCTGGCCGGACGGGCACTCGAAGAGCCGGAGCGGACGGTAGTTTACGTCCAGGGCGTTGCACAGCCCACCGACCAGCAGGGTATTGCGGCGCTGATGGCCCGCCTGGGCCGAACGCCCCGCATCTGGACACCCGCTGGACAGACGGGCGCAGACTGGCTGACTGCCAGTGATACGGCGATGCACCGCCGCCTGCGCGAACTGCTACGCGAGAGTCCGGTGATGGATACCGATGGGGACACGGTGGATCTCATTCTCCACTCTCTGCTCAGTCTCTCGCTCGCCCCGGTGCGCAGCGTAGACGACCTGGTGGCCCGCTGTCGCACGCTGTATGCCTACGCGGCCCAGATGCAGAGCGACGCCGCCCAGACGGCTGCACAGGTTATCTCCCTGACTGCGCTGCGTCCACCCCGGGACACGGGTGGCGACACGGATGATGAGGCGTATGCCACCTGGGACGCCCAGGCCACGCGACGGCGCATGCTCGATTGGGCAGTCAAAACCGATCTCACCCTGATGGCCGAAGTACGCGATCTGTGTGCCGTGCGGCTGCGTGACCTCTCCCCCGTCTTGACGGATAGCGGGCTGCGTCTGGCCACAGCGGATGCGGTAGTCGTGGGAGTACCCGACCGGGCAACGGTTGAACGACGGGCGCAACGCCGCTTTGTGCTGGACGCCATCCTGCATGATCTGCTGCTGCGCGTCGATCCGCAGCGACCGATCACCCTTCTTCTCGATGGCGTGGACGAACTCTGTGCGCATGGATTGCCGCCGGTGCGCGGCGGTGGGGCGCATACGTCCCAGACCGTGCTTGAACGCCTGATTGCCCTGCCGACCCTGGCGAACCGTGGGTTGCAGGTCATCCTGTCGGCTCCGTCCAGCGCCGATCTCGATCCGGCGCTGCGCGAGCGTCTACTGGCATCCACACCACTGGCGATTATCCACGCCACGCAGACGGTCGAACCGGTGCTGGAGACGCTGTCCGGGCAGGCTGTGCGGGTCGTATCTGCCATCCAGCCCGCCCCACGGGGCACCGGGCTGACCCAGACTCGTCGCGTGGAACCGGCGCACACCGTACCGGCCTGCCGGGCCAGGGGACTGGCACCAGATGAAGCCTATCTTGTGACCGGTCAGCATGCGGTGCTGATGCAGATGATCCCGCTCGATATGACGACAGCAGAGACCACCCGGACGCATGCGAGATCTGCGACACAGGAACAGAGGGAGGTTGCCTGACATGGAGTCCATTCCTGACACAACGATGACCCACGCTGAGACCGCCTGGCTCGTGACCGGCGTGCCCGTCTTTTTGACGTTGGTGACCATCCTGCTGCTGGGGGTGGTCGGCCAGCGGGTCTTTCTGCCGGTGCTGGCCACGCTGATTGCCCGACGCTCGCAGGAGCGGCAGCAGGGGATTGACCCGGCACTGCTGTTTTATCCACCGATTGTCACCCCTGGCCAGCTGCTGGCGACGGGCATCCTCACCGCCAGTCTGATCCTGCTCATCGTGAGCCGGGTAGCGCCCCTGTTTCTGACCGTGCTGCTCACCGCGCCCGCGACTGTCGGCGTCATCTGGCTGGTGCTGGTAGTCCTGGAACGCCGCTACATCACCACACTGGATGCCGCCTTGCCCGCGATAGTCGGACGCCTGGCGACCTATTGTGCCAGTTCGAGCAGTTTTCAACTATCGTTTGATCGCGTCTTGCAGGATATGCCCGCCGGCCCGCTGGCCCACGAGTGGCAGACCATCCGCGACCGCTTTGGCGTGCCGGTACAGGATGGCAAGCTAGCGATGCCCGTGCAGGTCGTCGAGGCGATGGCGCTGCAAACGCCCTCCGAACGCCACCGCACCTTGCTCGACCATCTCACCGTGGCGCTGGAACAACCGCACGATATCCTGACCACCCGTATTCAGACGGCCGCGCAGGCATTGATGGCCTCCGAGCGGCGGCGCAGTGAGGCCACCACCGAGTTGTCACAAATGAAATATTCCGGCTGGGCGGTGGGCAGCGCGGCGCTGTTCATGGCGATCTATATGTACCTGGTGCAGACCGAGCGGTTTCATCTGGCCTATGGCGGGCCGCTGGGCCTGATCGTCGGTCCCGTCATCGTGCTGGCGATTCTGGCCCCCTTCATCGGGGGCCAACTGCTCTCGCAGGCCGCCGATGCCGACTATTAGAAAGAGAAAGAGGAACGCGATGATCGACATCCTGGTGCAACCCGGCACGCCCTTTTTTCTGGCCAGCATGGTCGGCATCTGTATCGCCATCCTGGGCATGCAGCGCATGACCGCCGTCCAGGCGCTGGCCGCGACAGCACGCACAGCATCGACGTGGGACGTTCGCCGCCGGTTCATGGTCGGCCAGATGGCCGGGATCACGCTGGCGGGCATGCTGCTGCTCACGGCATCTGCGACCGGACTGGTGGGCAACCATTTGACGCTGACGCTGGTCAGCGCCGGGGGTCTCTACCTGTATCTGGGCCTGGTTATCCCCCGGAGACCCATTGTAAAGGCGCAGAAAGAGAGCAAACGGCTGCGCACGCTCACGCCGGGCTTTGTGAGTTATGTGCGCGTGGCGCTGGCCGGGAATGAGTCGCCCGGTGAGGTCTTGACCCGCTATGTGAAACGTCCCCGCAAAAAGATCGCCGTGATGCAGACGGTGGTGACCGAGGCGTTGCAGGTCATGGAGGCTGAACGCGTGCGCCCGTTTGCGGCCCTGGCGCGGATCGCCCGGCAGCGTGGGGGTCGGGAACTGATTGACGTGACCGAATCGCTGGCGCAAGCCGAAGCAGAGGGCGCGGATGTGCAGGCCGTGCTCGAAGCCCAGGAGATCACCCTGGAACAGATTCTGCGCAACGAGTTTACCCAGATGCTCAAGCGCCGCACGCTGTATCTGATTGCCCTGGTCGCCGTGAGCCTGGTGATTGGCATTGTGGGCAACCTGCTGTTTGTGATTACGGGCGGTGGCGCGGTGCTGATGGGCACCGGATTGTAGGTAGTGGGGGCTGATGTGACGCACCACGCCATCAGTCCAGTCTGCGCCATCCAACGCATCCGATCATATCAACCTGCCGTGTGGTCGTCCTTGTTTGCATCGCCACCACCGCACACGCGGGTGGAAACCACGGGAGAATCATCATGAACCGACGGTCTCGCTCGCTCTGGCAGTGGCTGCACAATGAGTTTCATGCCCGGCACCAGCAGGTGATCGCATGGCACCAGGCGGTGCGTATGCCGCCGCGCCGTATCTGCCGCAAGCATGTACTCCTGGCGCTGATTGCCATCCTGTTGCTCATCCTGCTCTTGACCAGCTTGGCGCATCCCGCGCTGGCGCGGGATGCCTGGCGCAGATCGGCAGGAGCGGAGCCACCGGCCCGGCTCACTGCGCCGACACAGGCAGCCGTTCCGCTGCGGATCAGCCCGGCCCATCATGACACGCATAGTTTCGGCCCACCGCCCGCCCTCGCGGCACGCGCTATCCTGCCGCAGGCGAGTGCGCCAGACCTGGCGGCTCCCCCGCCGCCGCTCCCCCCGGCTGATCCGCCGCGTGTGTATCGAGAGCCGGTTGCTGAGATGCATCTCCTCTCTCATCACCCGGCGATCACCGCCACGGCGATCCTGACGGCCACCGCACTGCCCACCTCATTGGAACCGCTCCCGGTGCGCGTGGTGCTGGCGTCGGCAGCGGGTGATGCCGGGGAGGGGCATGATGTGCGCGGCGAGCCATCGCTGACCGGCGGACAGGTGGATACCATCCTGGCCCGGTACGGCTCCCCGGCACTGGGTACAGGCCCGGTCTGGGAAGACCTCAGCCGCCAGTACGGCATCGACAACGCCTATGCCCTGTCGTTTTTTATCACCGAAAGCACGGTGGCCACCGACCCGCACTGGTCAGGCCGCAAGCCGGGCGGCAGCACCACCCACAATATCGGCAATATTGTTTGCGCCAGCTATCCGCGCTGTTATGGCCGCTGGCGGGACTATGCGACCTGGGAGGAGGGCATCGCCGATTGGTATCGCCTGATTGCCGAGGAGTACATCAACGCACGTGGCACCGTGACGGTCGAGCAGATTGTGCCGATCTATGCCCCGGCGTTTGAGAATGATGTGCCGCGCTACATTGCCGGGGTTGTGCGGCGCGTGGCGGCCTGGCACGTTATTCCACCCGACCAGTGGCTACCCATGCCGCCGCCCCAGACACGCCTGGCTATAGCATATACAACCGAGACACCCACACCGGCAGACACCGAGCCGCCGCAGCCGGGGGCTGTGCGCATGCCCGACCTGGTGGGGATGGACATAGAGTATGCTTACCGTGTGCTGGCCAAGCAAGGCATTCCCGTGGGCGTGGTGGATATCCAGGGCCGCGATCACATCCCGGATCTGTTTGACCAGGTGGCCCCGAACACGGTGGTGAGCAGTATGCCCGGCGTGGACGAGTGGGTGCTACCTGGTGAGGCGGTGGTGCTGGGTGTGCGTGCGCCGGATGCGGCTCCGGGGCAGCCTGAACCAGCAGCACCAGAGCCGGCAGATGTGCCCACGCCAGTACCTGACGATATTCCGGCTGTACCGCGCACCCGGATTGGGCAGCCGGTTCCGGCTGTGCCGACAGACACGCCAGAGTCAGGCAGCGTGTCGCCCGCTGATCCATCATCGGGGGCTCCAGGAGATCCTTGATCAGCGCGAGATGATCGGGGCACGTATCATCCTGGTCAGAGATGATAGCGGCTGTCCGCCTGGGCACTGCTTCGGTGTGCGTATGCGTTCGCGCTACCACGCCAGAACAGTGACGAGATCCAGTGGCACTTCTGGCAATCTGGTCTCCCAGATACCGATACACTAAACGGATCTGGCACAATGATAATTTCCATGTCTGCCAATCAGGCACAAACCCGACGGTTTGGACACTTCAGTATTATCATTCCCTCTCAGTGGTTCAGCTGATACATCCTCTGCAGCGACACATGGCCACAGCGCTGCTGTTGGCGCTGGAGGTAGGCAGCCAATACCTCGGTCGCACTGGTTCCGCGTTGCCCAGAGATGAAGACGCTGCCGTAGAAAATACCCTGTGCGCCCTGGTTGGGAGCGGTATTGTGAATCTGCTGATCGGAGGAGGCAGCAGCTGGTGGTAGGGATGACTCCGGCTGCGCTGGCTGCTGCAGCTGGGCCGTGATCGCGGCATCTCCATACTGGGCGCGCAACCTGGTGAGTGCCTGCTGGTAGGCTGTTTCATCAATAGTATCGAGATCACGCGCTTCTTGCAGATTGCGCACACGCCTGGCAAGCTTATCTGTCATAGGCTTCCCTTGCAGCGGTTGCATCCTGCTGCCACAACCGCACGCACGGAATCGTCACACGCCATCCGGGGTGCCCATCACTCGTTTGCACCAGCGTGTCCCCCACATCGTCGTCTGGCGTCAGATAGATCAGCGTGACCAGGATCGGACGTTCCGTGCGGTTCTGGCCGAGCCAGGCCAGGTACCTCAGCGTGCGCCAGAGGATGAACGGATCATGCCATCCTTGCCACTCGACCGGATGCAGGTACGGGCGTCCATCAACTCCGCGCAGCCGGAGGACGGTATCCAGGCTGGTGCGATTACTCGGCAGTTCCAATGTCTCGACACCCAGAACCTCGGTCGCTGTGCTACCCAGCAGGCTGAGCAGATCAGCAGCACAGAGGCGGGGCACCCGCTTCAAGGGTACATCGGTTTTCATGGTGTTTCTCAGATTACAGTACCGTGTGCCGTGCGAGCAGCGACATGAGCCACCCGGTGAGACGGTTGGATGTCCTGCCACAGACGATCCTGGCACAACACACCATGACAGCCACAGCTCGGTTCGAAGATACTGGCGAACACCTGCATGCTCCATACACACATGGCTAGTACTCCAGTCCTGTCTCTTCCTCTGCATCACTAGGTCTTGCTGCGAAAACGTGGCAAATACTCTCAGGTTCATGCCTTTTTTTCTCGCTATGCTACGAGGGAGTGACCATTGCCGGACTGTCGTCTGGCGACTGGATTGAAGCGTTGTTGTCGAGCATTCGCATGCTGTTATCTGTCTGCTATCAGCATATCATCCTGCTGGTTCTCTGCCCGGGCCTGCTGCTGGCCGGCTGTGGGAGTGACCTGCCAAGCTATGCCGCCGTGCAGGAGACGGCGCGTGTACGCGGCTGCTGGCCGGATACGGGAGAGTATCCCACGCCGCTGCCGATCACAGTGACACCGTCTATCGCGTCACCCATTTTACCTGGCACGCCGACGGCAGTACCCTGGCAGGGTGCGACGACCACACCCTATCCACGTTGTGCTTCAGAACCGGGTGCAACACCGATTCCCTGGCCGACATCGCTGCCAACGCAGCCGCCCTATCCCACCCGGGCGGCACACTCCCGTGTCATGGGCCATCAGGCCCTGACCACGATGGAACTGCCCGGTGGGGTTGACCAGCTTGACCTGGCGGTGCATCCGACCGAGAACTGGCCCGTTGTCGGCATGGTGCATGCCCCTGGTCTCTCTGATGCGCCGCAGACCGCCATGGTGCGGGTCTTGAATCCAACCACCGGGCGCTGGGGTACTGCCCAGCAGATCGACACGGGAGCGGCGGCTATCGGGCCAGGCGGCTATGGCGGCCTGGCCGTCGCCGTCACGGGTGATGGGATCGTGCATGCCGTCTGGGGGCGGCAGACACTCTGGCACGGGCAGAGCCGCGATTATGGAAAGACCTGGGAGACGCCGGAGCAGATTGCCACCGGTTGCTGGGGTGTGCAGGATCTCGCCGCCACGCTGGATGGCCAGCTGCTGGCGGTCACACGCTGCCCGGAGCAGGCGACGCTGCTGGTGCGCCGATCCGATGGGACATGGCAGCCACCGCAGACAGTGACGTTTACCATCGGCTTCGCCCAGGCTGTGATTCTTGGTGATGGCGATACCGCGATGGGGCATGTGCTGCTGTCCATCCCTGGCGAGAACCCTCGCCAGCTTTCTATTGCCAGCGGTCGCCTGGATACGGGCACCTGGACGCTGCGCACGATTCCGATCCACCTGCCCGACCAGCAGCCACCGGGCGCATGGCTCCAGAATCTACGTGGCCTGGTGATCAGTCGACATGGCCAGGATGTGCCGCTCTTCACCTTTGCCGCCACGAATGCCACCAATGCTTTTGCGCTCTGGTCGCTGGATGCCGGGACGACCTGGCAGGTCGATCCGGTGATCTGGCAGCCGCCGTTTAACTCGGCCATCGAGCCACACGCTGAAGATGGAATCGATGATGTGGCTGCTGCCTACGATCCGGTGGCCGACCGCTTTGTGGCCCTGTATGTCTGCTGCCGGCCCACACGCTTTCACCGGCGCGAGCCACGCACTCTGCCGCGTGGAGTACCCCAGGTAGCGGGGTCTGGGAGCCAGATTCCACGAATCCCCAGGCCGGTACACCGCTGGTATTGGGATCGATCTCAGCCGGTTGGACGGTCACCGCGCAGGCGCGTAACAGCCGCACGGTCTGGGTGGCCTGGGTGGAACAGCTCACCAGCGTCACCGTGCGCTCGCTGGATCTGCCGGTGGTGCTGCCATGATCACACGACTATCCATTCCTCGCCTCCGCCGTACGACACTGCTGCTGCTCATGCCGTTCCTGGGCGTCCTGCTGGCCTGCGCCATGCAGCGCGATGTTGGCGTGGTCTCCGGGCCGCGCTGGGCCTGTCCCAGTCCCCAACCGCTGCCCTATGGTGCGGCTGGCCCGCTGCGCTTTGATGGCTGCTGCTGTGATGAGGACTGTACCGATACCGACGGCGATGGCGTGGACGACGATTGTACCTGTGTCGATGACACCTGCGAGGCATGCCGGTATCTGATCTGGGAACAGGAGTATCCTGATGCCCCGGATGCGCCGCCCTTCCCCTCACCGACGCCGTATGCGATGCATGGACTGAGTTATGTGTTTGGACAGCGGGTGGAAATTGCCCCGTTGCATGTGCTGGTGACGGCGCATGCCGGGCCGACTGCGCCGACGAGCCTGCCAAGAGATCATCCGGCCCAGGTGCAGGTTATCGATATCACCTGGTACAACGAGACCGGTTCCCCCATCCCGATAGACTATGCGACACGAGTGCGTGTCCGGTCGGTGAAACAGCCAGACGGCGCAGTGGCGAGCAGTGATCAGTGGGGTGTCACCGGCGAGGCGCTACGCCTGGCCGGGATGACCGATCTGCCCGATGCGATTCCCACCGGGGAAAGCACGATATCGGTGCCGGTGATGGCGATTGCCGGAACGCCCGATGTGGTTGAGATTGATGTTGCCGCTGTCCGGGGCAGCGGGAGCGATCTGCGGGGTGCGCCGAGTCTCTCGGCAGCACAGATTGACACTCTGCTGGCTGACTATGGCTCCCCGGCGGCTGGTACAGGCGCCATCTGGGTCGAGATGGGTTTGCGCTACGGGATTGACCCGGTGTTTGGCCTGGCCTTCTTCAACAAAGAAAACAGCCTGGCCACCGACGGAGCCCATAGCGCCATGACCTACAACATTGGCAATATTGTCTGTGCGGGCTATCCGACCTGTCGGGGGCGCTGGCGTGCGTATGCTTCCTGGCGCACGGGCATTGAGGACTGGTTCCGGCTGATCAAGACCAGCTATATCGACCGGCGCGGTCTGACCACCGTGGAACAGATTGTGCCGGTCTATGCGCCAGCCTTTGAGAATGATGTCACCCGGTATATCGACCGGGTCAATCGCGTCGTGGCGCTCTGGCGTGGTGAGACTGGCTCCGTCGCCCGGGGTAATCTCCGTGCCCCTGGCCCGACCACCATGACCGTGCAATGGCGCAATGCCGGACTGCAGATCCCCGGTGCTGACCCGTGCGGCGATGCGGGGGCATTGACCACCTGGGGCGATGATGGCTGGGGCAGTGCCGCCCGCCCAGATCTAGCTGCGCCGGATGGCGCACATCGCGTGGTGCAGATTGCGCTGAATCAGGTGGGCACACCGTATGTGTTCGGGGCCACGAACCCGCCCGCCGCCTTTGATTGCAGTTTGCTGATGCAGTGGTCGTATGCGCAGATTGGTATCTCTATTCCGCGCACGACCTTTACGCAGTGGCCCGCGCTCATGCCTGTCACGCAGCAGCAGATCCAACCGGGGGACATGGTGTATTTTGCCCCGCCTGGCAGCGCTCAGACGACGCATGTGGGCATGCTCGTGGGCGATCTGGATGGCGATGGCACGTGGGATCTGGTGCATGCCGCCAATCCGTCGCTCGGCGTGCGCATTGAGCACAATATTTTTGCTCTGTCGTTCTATAGTGGCCCGTCATGTCGCCTGTGTATCCTGGGCTTTCGCTCGGCACGGACGTAGGTGAGAAGAGGAATCGCATGACACATGGGAAACGATATACGTGGTGGGCTGTCCTGGTATTGCTGGCGCTGGTCAGCCTGCTGCCTATCGCCGTCCAGGCCCAGAACGCCTCGCCGTCACCAGACCTTGTCGCCACGCTGATCGTCTCGCTGCGCAATGAGCAGGATGCGCCGGTTGGTGGGGCCTCCATCATTGTGCGTAACGCCGATATCGATGGAGAGATCGGGCGTGTGGCCACTGCCGCAGACGGCACGGCGACCATGCCATTGCCTGCCAGCGTACAGACCGTTCGGGTCGACGTGACCGGGCAGATGCCATCTGGCATGCTCTTCACCCACCAGGCATCTGATATCGGCGGCATCCTGTTCTTTCCCGGTGCGCTGGGCGAAACGCGCCTGGATCTGGTCGTGACAGATGACGCCCTTGTGCTGCCTGATCCATCCATGTGGACGCTCGATCCGGTTCCCACAACGGAGGCGACCATGCCGCCGTTTGATCCGACTGGACTGGTGGCCTCCCCACCGGTGATCGCACCGGGAACCGGGCCAACGCCAACAATCCTGGCGTCCACACCAGCACGCGGGATAGCTGCGACGCCTGGTGTCGGAGGCGCGATCTCCGCTCCGGCTGCGTCACGAGGAATCGGCCCTGGTGACTTCGTGCTACTGCTCATCGCTGGACTATTCGTTGTTGGTGGTATCCTTCTGGTTGTCCGGCGTCGCCGGTAAGGAAGCGAACGCATCGTGGTTCAGCATCCTGACAGCGTTCATCGCACAGACCCCCGCCGCAGGCATCGACATGGTCGTATGGTGCGCCGGGGCGGCTTGCTCCTGCTGCTGCTTATCGGAGTGAGCCAGTTCCTGCTGCCACCGCTGGTCTGGGTGAAGTGCGGGGCACTCGACCCACAGGCGTGTGTGGATAGTGCCGTGTATACCGGCTACCAGGGCATGGCCAGCGGTCTCTGGCTGGTGAACCGCACTATCCTGCTGGCGGCCTACTATTGTTATGCCATCCGCTGGTGGGTGATGGATGTCAGCTTCCGTACCCTCACGGATATCTTTCTGCTGATCATTGACCCGCTGCTCGTGCCGTTTGCCCTGGTGGCGCTGCTGCTGGCACTGCTGTTTGTCCTGCTACTGCCACTCACCGGGCAGACCAGTCTGTTGAGTATGCGGGGGGTGCTGGTCTGGACAGTGCTGGCCCCGGTGCTGCTGGCGATCAGCGGCCCGATCATGATCGAGATTGATGCCGCGCGCGTACAGGGCGCAGCAGCGTTGTTTCAGGATGTCTCGAACCGGGCCGGCACGGCATTGACCATGCCGAGCAGTGCGCAAACGGATCGCATGGCCACACCACGCCAGATCTATGGCTCCTATGGCGGGCGTGCATGTGTCACGTCCTATTACACCGATGCGGAACCCACGACCGTGCGGTCGGATGAGCTCGCCGCAGCGCTGTTCTGGGCCACGGCGACAGATATACAGTGTCCCCACAGCGACCAGCCACTGCCACAGGCGTGGTATGACACCAGCAGCGGGCCGGGCTATGCCTTTGATGGTGATATTGGCCTGCTCGACGATGCCAGCGAACGCGCACGTCATCTGCATGCCATCCAGCAGGGCATTAATCGGCTGATCATCGGGGGCATCCCGTCCGTACTGGCCCTGATTGACGCCCTGATCCAGCTCGCCTTCTCGCTGGCCCTCGTGCTGCTCTGGATTGGCTTGATTGTGTCGTTGCCGTTTGTCTTCTTCCAGCAGCAGGCCAGTCCGCTCATAAGCCTGTTCCGCCGCCTGATTGACCTGTTCACAGCCAGTTGGACGAGCAGTGTGCTGCTGGCGATCCTGTTCGCGGGCATCCTGTCTCTGGCGCAGAGCGGCCATGCCCTGGCTGTTGCGGGCTTCAGTATGGGCGGAATCATTGCGGCTGCCGTCCTCCTGGGGACGGCGTTAAGAGCAGTCAAGTCCAGTGTCAGCGCGATTGGCGAGGCCGTGTCCGCCGGGTCAGGCATCAATCCGGCCAGGATGGTGTCTGGAGCGACCGGCATGGCCACCGGGGCCGCTGGCCTGGCGCTGGGTGCAGCGACCGGTGGTGCTGGTCTGGCGCTCACCGCGGCGATGGCCGCGAAACAGACCGGATCGGGACGCTATGCGGCCGCAGCGGCGCTGGGCCGAATCACGCCCGTGCGCCAGCTTGGGGCTGTGGCCTCGGCAATGGGCATAGTTGGCGAAGAAACGCAACGCGGCCTGTGGGCCGGCAGCCGCCGGGGACTGCATGTCCAGCAGCGCCAGATGCAGGTGGATGCCTCGCGGAAGCTCTCCAGTGGGCTGACGATGCGCGAGACTAACCAGCAGCGGGCTACGGATATCCAGATCGCGCAGCGTGATCGCACTATTGCACGACAGGATGCCCAGATCCGGCGCGAGATCACCACGCCCCCTGGACTGACGCTGCTCCAGCACGGTCGACGCGATGCAGCGGCTGTCGTGCGTGCTATGCAGGGCGACGCACGCGCCGTCCAGGCAGGTGTGCAGCGCACGATCCGGCGACCCGGCTATCGTAGACGGCAGCGTCCTGATGCCTATGTCTGGGCAGAGGACTATGCCGCCTGGAAAGATACAGATGTGGCCGATTCGACCACTACGCCGCAGACCAGGCATCCTGGCCGTCTGGGACGTGCCAGGGCGGCTGTGGGGAGCGTGGTAGATCCAGCGGGCCGAGCTGTCGAGCATGCGGTCGGGGCTGTTGGCGCGGCAGATGACTGGCTGGCCCACCGCGCCGCACTGCGCCGGCAGCAGCGCGTGAACCGGATGCAGCATCAGCGTGATCGGCTGATTGCGCAGCGTGCTGTCCTCGTCCAGCAGCGACCCGGTCAGATGACGCCATCCGCAGCAGCGCAAACGGCATCGCCACCAGCATCGCCTGCGGCAGATCACAGACAGACATCGGTTCTGGCAGATGGACAGCCGTCATCGTCTGACAGACGTCGAGCCAGTATACCGCAATCTCGCCGCAGTGCGGCACAACAGGATGATGCACTGCGACGGGCAGCGCAGGTACGGACAGCCGTGGACGGTCGTGGCGATGAGTCTGTGCCGACAGTGGCCACAGCCGTGTTAGATTCGTCCGACGCTGCTGCAACGTCCACACACACAGATACCAAAGACGATCAGGCGACCCGGGGCCGTGCATCTCAGCGTCTGACGCCAGCACACGGTGACATGGAGAGACAGGAGGATGCGGCGCGCCAGCATAATGCTGTTGACCGCCGCTCGCACGATGCGGAGCACAAAACCGAGCGACGATCCGCACGTACCAGGACACCAGCAGCACGACCCCGGCGATCCCGACGTCGGGTCAGGAGTAGCTCCCGATGACATATAGTGTATATACGCGATATCGTCCCTTCCTGCTCGTCCTGCTGCTCTACGTGGTGGGTGGCCAACCCGGTGGTTGGAGCCAGGCAGAATTGGTGGCGCATGCCCGGTCTGCGCCGCTGGCCGCACAGGCGACCAATCCAGCCATCGCTCCAGACCGTCCAACCGTCGCGCCCATCCCAACCGCTACACCAACGCCGACGCGGACAGCCACGCCGACCGATACAGCACGCCCGACGCGCACGCCCGCGCCAACCGACACACCAGTGCCAACGCGATCCGTGGCTGATCAGCCCGATGCCTGTGAAGAGAATAACACCCTGGACACGGCCTGTGTGATTCCGCTGGATGCCGTATCTGGCCCGTACACCGTTGTGCCCGAAGCGGATCAGGACGTGTATAGCCTGGATCTTGGTGCAGACGCGACCGGTCTGGCGACCACGCTGACCGTACGGAGTACAGATGGGCTGGATCTGCTGACCACCGTCTATCGCGCCGGGTCGCTCG
>RRYU01007067.1_pt1 | contig 19683 bp, 16 predicted proteins | sample 2162651 | NCBI WGS metagenome assembly RRYU01 (sample SAMN10267283, study PRJNA491782) | microbial mat metagenome | isolation source: biomat in the production well | place: Japan: Minami-Kanto gas field, natural gas well KTG3 | collected 2017-06 | reverse complement strand
ATGTTCAAACTCCATAAGATGGCTGATGTCATCAACTTCACTTTTGAGTCCATTCATTAAACCGAGCCAGAAAGCGGCATTGGCAATTTCATCTGCCAGGCTCGGTCCTGAAGGGAACACCCTGTTTTCGATGCGCAGGTGTGCCTTGCCATTACTAATGCCGTAACATGGCCTGTTCCAACGGTAAACAGTACCATTATGAATTTTGAGTGCATTCAATTCAGGAGCTTCGCCCTTACTGATCTTTTCAAACACATCCTGATCACTTTCAGAACGTAATATCACACGATAGCGCATAATATCTTCCTTGTAGATATCCAGTATTGAATTGCGAATCCAGTTATTTCCAAATGTCACCCGCGGACTCATCTCCCGCAGATGGTCACTGCTACTACGTGTGTCAATGGATTGTTGAAAAAGCGCAATTCTGGTTTCCTTCCACAAACGCCTCCCAAAAAGCATGGGGCTGTTTACGGCAGCAGCCAATACCGGACCTGTAATTGCCTGGGCAATGTTATACATCTTCACAAATTCATCAGGCCTGACCTGCAAATGCACTTGCCAGCCGGTATTGCATGCTTCGAGTAAGGGCGAGTCAAACTTCAAATTGAGCTCATCAATGCCGCTGATGCGGAGCTCAAAGGCCTCACCCCTAAGCTGATTGATGGCATTCACAAGTGCATAATACCTTTCTTTGGGTGTAAGATTATCCATCTCCAGGTCGAAACGCCGGATCGTTGGCAGGATACCTGATAATATGAGGTCGGTACCAAGTTCATGGGTGATGTCACGCATTTCATTTATCAGCCTGACAAGTTGCTGGTGAAGATTCGAGAAGCAGTCTGCGGTGAAATGCAATGGTTCAGTATTGATCTCAATATTGAACTTGGCGAGTTCACTCGTAAAAAGGGGGTTCATCGAACGGTCCAGTACGTCCATGGAATTTGGTGATGGCTTGAAATAGGAATCGATAAGGCAGAGCTCCTGCTCAGCACCAATACGTGTGGCATCCAATTCAAACCAGCCTTCATTCAGCATTTTACCCAGTGCTTCAATATCAAGCAGAAGCTTTCTCATAAATGACTGTAATTGTGATCCTTCGCCTGCAATTTTTACTTTTTCCTCGCCCATGCTGTGTTGTTTTTATGTGTTGTTTTGGTGGCTAAAAATAAAAATAAGTATTGAAGTGCCAAATTATGTAGAAGTGATTCTGCAAAATCAGTAATTCTTATTTAGAGTTTTATGCTTTACAATTTTGTATTTTTACGAAAAATTTCAACAAATGAAAAAGCATCTTCTCCGCTGGTTAAGTGGTTTTATTGTTCTGATAATTATTGCGATATCTTGCTCCTCAGGACCTCAAAAACAATTTATTGGCACTTGGCGTGCCGTTGATGTTCAGGCAGAATTTGATGAGCAACGTTCCACCCCGGAAATGCTAAAACAGGTCATTCAGATGGAAAAACAAGTGTTTTTCAAATTTCTGAATGATTCGATACTTAATATCAATACACTTAATCAGACCAATAAGGCTTTCTGGTATTTTGATGATGAAACCGGAATACTAAGCTATCGGTTTACTGAACCCGGATCACTCATTAATGAACTGGGTCAATTTGTGGATGGTAACATAATTGCTGAATCACAAACAGCATTGGGTAAACTCACCATAACCTACAGCAAGGATAAATAAATTACCTATTAAGATCCCAGCTTATTCAGTTATTTCTAATTGATTAATTTTCAGACTGTATAATATGGCTTCCAATTGGCGCAGATAATCGCGTTTGTCTTTGTTGGGTGCATACACATAGCCTTCAACAGTCAATAGTTTACCGGTGGTTTCATCAATAATGGTATAAGATAAGAAAGGTCCTGCCATAAAATCACCAACCACATTCCACATTCCTCTTACCTCAACTGCAAAATCGGTAACGTACTGGTCTGTACGGATAATATAAGGGGGTAAAAATTCTTTTTCTGTTGACATGAATGAGCCTGACGAAGGGCCGGGGATATGTTTTTGCACTATGGAGTCACGGACTGCAATAAGCCGGCTCGGATTCAGGTCAAAGGTATCGCGATAGGGCAATGACCAGATCATAAGTGCCTGGCTAAAATCAATGGCTTCCTTTCGGATCCAGGCAAAGTTTTCTTCCTTTTTCGCCATATAAAATCCTTCGGGTATTGTCATTCTTATTCCCATATGCTTATTTAATTCATCAACCAGAGCGGTATTGGTTGTAGGCCTGAAAATATTCAGCAATCTTTCACGCTCTGTCCGTTCAAAAAGTATTTTCAGTCCTTCTTTATTGGCATCGAAGGCTTCGATCCATTCGTCCGGGCTAGCGGCAATTATTTTTATGACACGCTGTGGCTTTGCCCATAGGTCTGACCTGGTTTCAACTACTGCTTCTTGCAGATTCTGATTGTTTTCAATAATAAGAATGTTGCGGTGTTTCTTGAACATATCCGACAGGTTCTCAACTGTAATATTGACCAGCTTAAAAAGAGGTTCATCCTGAGGGAGGCCATATTGAAACTGGCCAAAAAACTCACGTATGGCAGTTCCCTGCACTCCTGCCCATTGCTCGGGGTTTTGCGTTACCACAAGTATTTCCGAAGTCGCCCCAACTGAACGTGGGCTGCGTTGCTCGACTGTACCACAGGATTGAATTAGCAGAAAAACAATAAAAAGAATTGGGATAATGGCAAGATTTCTCATGTTAAAAAGGGATTATATATAATTAAAACGCTTTCTGACAGCTTTGTAGTATGAGTCTTAACCAATTCGGGCAATTTTCAGTTTTTGACCCGGCCTTATCCGAGAATTATTGCCCATATTATTAAGCCGTTTGATCTGGTCTACGGTTACACCATCATATGCACGGGCAATATCCCACAGTGTATCTCCCGAACGCACCGTATGCACCATGTACTTCCCGTCCATTTCTGCTTTTTGCGCTGTAGCCTCTTCAGGTGCATAAACACGTAGTTTTTGACCCGGCCTGATGATCGAACCTGAAATATTATTCCACTCCCTAAGATCCGTCACAGAGCATTTATATTTTTTTGCAATAAGTCCCAAATTCTCGCCCTGTCGGACAGTGTGATAGCTGGCACTTGAGGAACGCTGCACCGGTGCCTGACCAGCTTGTGTTGCAGGAGTGCCGGAGCTGTAGACCGTTAAACGCTGACCGGGATAAATAGTGTTTGACCGAAGATTATTCCATGTCCTAAGTTGATTTACGCTCACACGATAACGCCTCGCAATCAAGCCAAGATTTTCACCGCTACGAACTATATGCACACTCTGTTCGCTTATATTTTTTATCTGTTCCAATAACTTTTCTCTCTCCAGACCTTTTTTTGTTTTAAAGGCATATAACTCTTGTTCATTGTTAAGGAAAGGGCCTATATACTCCGAGGGTATGCGGATGACATATGGATTCTCAGCACTGGCTGGGATGATCTCTTTCCTGAACTGGGGATTAAAAAACTTGAGGTCTTCCATAGGTATTCCCAGCATTTCATGTAACTGGTCGAAAGCAAGTACTTCATTAACAGTAACAGTATCAGTGCCGTGCATCACCACACCCGGATGCAGGGGGTAAAGGTTATGTTCGGAAGTATGATTCATCACATAATTGACTGCGATAAATGCGGGAACATAGCCTCTTGTTTCTCTTGGTAGGAACGGCCATATGGCCCAATAATCACGCACCCCTCCGGCACGTCTTATCGCACGATTCACATTTCCCGCACCGGAATTGTATGCTGCCAGCACCAGCAACCAATCTTGATAGATGTTGTACAGATCGCGCATATGTGCTGCAGCAGCCACAGTGGATTTGTAGGGATCGTGTCTGTCGTCCACAAGTGAAGTGACCCTAAGGTTGTACACTTTTCCTGTACCATACATAAATTGCCACAAACCTCTTGCTCCCATTCGGGAGCCGGCTGTTGGATTTAGCGCCGATTCGATCACAGCAAGGTATTTCATTTCGAGGGGGATGTCATAACGGTCAAGAACCTCCTCAAACATGGGAAAATACACATGCGACAAGCCCATAATGCGTTGCGTTAGCTCACGACGTCTAACCGAATACAATTCAATGAATGACTTCACATGTTGATTGAAGCCCAATCTAATTGGTGTTTCTCGATTTAATACTTCAATACGCTGTTTATAAACTGAATCAGGATAGGTAGGCACTGCATCAGGTGAAAAACCATACTGGTTGTAAACGGATGAATCTGTTATAAGGTAATAAGTATTGTCAAAATAATTAATTCGGATCAGGCTGTCGAGCATACGTACAATGGGCGAGTCATCTGCAAATGCATCAGTCACCTCCTCTGTAAGGAGTAGGGTGTCATTTAAATCAATAATTGTATCGGCTTCATAGTAACCCAATTGCAGGGTGTCAGCATCATCGAAATCAATCGATAAACTATCTGCAATAATCACATCCGACAAGGTTTGAGCCTTTGTTGGGTGTGTATTTGTGACTGAAAACAGGAGGATAGTAGAAATAATATATGGCTTGAGGATAATCTTCATAGAAACAGAATCTATTTGGCATAACGGCAAAAATAATTCAAATATTTCAGCCTAATTGAACGTTTTTGAAAAATCGATCAACAGCTATGGGTTAATTACTTTTCGGATCACAAATGGGCTGAACAGCTATAATTCATGTAATATCTTTCTCCTTAATTTTTTACTGTCATTGAACTGTATAATTTTCATGATCAGTATTTTTGGTTAAATTTGTCAATAAAAGCAAACCAGCATGCAGGCAGGTAAAATAAAAGAACTGGCAGCCCGATACTTCCGTGATACTGTCGATATAAGAAGGCATTTGCACCGACATCCTGAGCTAAGTTTTCAAGAGAAAGAAACAGCTAAGTTTATTTCGAAAATGCTCAAGGGTTATGGTATTTTGCATGAAGTGGATATTGCCGGACATGGCATTGTTGCCATCATTGAAGGTCAAAATTCCGACGGGCCGTGCATGGCTTTGCGTGCAGATATGGATGCATTGCCTATACAGGAAAAAGCCACACATGATTATGCTTCCGGCAAGGCCGGTGTAATGCATGCCTGTGGGCACGATGCACACACAGCCATGCTGCTTACAGCAGGCAGGATCATATTCGAGATGCGACAACATTTTAGTGGCATCATCAAACTCATATTCCAACCTGCTGAAGAGATGTTACCCGGAGGGGCATTGGGCATGATCGATGCCGGAGTTTTGGAAAAACCAAAGGTAAGTGCAATCATAGGCCAACACGTTCACCCTTCGCTAGAAGCTGGCATGATCGGGTTCAAAGCAGGCCCCTTTATGGCTTCGGGCGATGAGATCAATATCAAAGTAAAAGGAAAGGGTGGACATGCAGCCATGCCTGAAGCCATTGATGATACAGTACTGATCGCCTCACAAATAGTTATCGGGCTGCAACAGATCGTTAGCAGGCATGCGCCTCCTTCCATACCTACAGTGCTTTCATTTGGTAGACTTATAGCAAATGGATTCCACAACATAATTCCTGATGAAGTGATCATACAGGGCACATTACGTACTTTTGATGAGGCTTGGCGTCAGAAAGCCAAGGATCATATCGTACAAATAGCCCAAAACATTGCAGCCGCATCAGGTGCAATCGCAGAGGTACAGATTGATCACGGATATCCTTTCCTTGTCAACAACGACAAGCTTACCTCCATCGCCATGGAAGCAGCTATTACTTATCTTGGAAGTGAAAATGTAGTGCAATTGGAACAGCGCATGACTACGGAGGATTTTGGACATTACTCACATAGAATACCTGCTTGTTTCTATCGGCTAGGCACTGGCAATACACGAAATAATATAACTTCAGGTCTGCATACACCTACCTTTGATATTGATGAAACAAGTCTTGAAACAGGATCAGGCTTGATGGCTTACATGGCACTGCAACAGCTTAATAAAATTGAATGATATCCCCTGAGCAAGGAAACACAAGTTAAACCATTTCAACATAACATAGCTATTATAAGTTCGTTTGTAGCTTCAAAACCAATGAGATGATTGTCAACGATAAAAATTACCAAACCGTATGGATGGAAGGCAATGTGGTTATGATGATCAATCAGAACCTATTGCCTTTTGAATTTGTTATTCATGAATGTGCAACCTATTGGGATACGTGTATGGCCATAACTGATATGACCATCCGTGGTGCAGGGGCCATCGGTGCTGCAGCCGGTTATGCAATGGCTCAGGCTTACCTGGAAGCTGCAGTATCTAACCAACATCAACTTGTACTTGAAGCACGAAACGATATTGAAGCCACCCGACCAACTGCCCGCAACTTGTTTTATGCTGTTGAACGGGTGTTTGAAGCGGGAAAAATTTCAGCTGAAAATGCTAAGATAGAAGCTCAGAAAATAGCATTACAGGACATTGATGATACGAGAAAAATTGGCATGTATGGTAATCAACTTTTAAAGAAAGGGGCACGTATACTTACACATTGCAATGCAGGATGGTTGGCTTTTGTTGATTTTGGAACTGCTTTGGCCCCGGTGTATACCGCACATAAAGAAGGGAAAGAAGTGTTTGTGTATGTGGATGAAACACGTCCGCGCGGACAAGGCGCGCGACTTACAGCATGGGAGCTCCAAAATGAACAAATCCCTTACGTGATTATCCCGGATAATGCTGCTGCCACACTTATGTCGCAAGGTAAAATTGATATGGTTATTGTGGGTGCCGACCGCATTGCTCGCAACGGCGATGTAGCCAATAAGATTGGAACTTTAGGACGGGCGATTCTGGCACATAACTTTAATATACCATTTTATGTTGCTGCACCCACCTCCACATTTGATGAGTCGTGCCGAAGTGGAAAAGAAATTGTGATTGAGGAGCGGTCCCCCGATGAAGTTTTGTATCAGGACGGCATTGATGCCAATGGAAACCGGTTAAAAGTATTGGTATGCGCACCTGGATCAACAGCCTATAATCCTGCCTTTGATGTCACACCGGCTAAATACATTTCGGGTTTCATAACAGAAAAAGGGATCATATCAGCACATACCAATTCAATCATGGCATTATTAAAAAATGTAAGCAATGGATAATACAAAAGCCTGGAAAAAAGAAATAGCCTACTTCATGAGAAGGCTCTATAAACGTGGTTTGACCACTACTTCGGGTGGGAACATAAGTGTTCAATTGCCTAGTGGTATTGTGTTAATAACCCCTTCCCAGACAGACAAAGGCCGAATGAAAGCAGATGACATAGCCATGGTGGATATGCGGGCCAGGATATTAAGCACGAAATTGAAACCGAGCATGGAAACAGGTATGCATCTGGCTGTTTATCATGCCAGGCCCGAAATAAGATGCCTTGTTCATGCCCATCCACCTTTTGCAACTGCATATGCGGCATCCCATTTGAATATTGATACCTCCATAATAGGCGAAGCACATGCAGTAATAGGTAAAGCTGTATTGGCTCCATATGCATTAATGGGTTCGGATGAGCTTGCTGCTAATGTTGCCAAGGCTGCTAAAGAGGCCAATGTGATCGTGCTTGCAAACCATGGTGTTCTGGCGTTGGGAACAAACCTGCTGGAAGCTTTCGACAGGCTTGAAGTAATTGAAAGTTGTGCGCGGATAGGTTTATATGGTCGCCTGCTCGGAAAATCACATCCCTTAAATAGCGATCAGCTTGCTGCAATTGATAATTTTTTAAAACCATAGCTTTATGATAATCCCCGAAATCAATATTCAGAATGTGGTTCACATCCCCAGGCTTGGACTGGGTACCTGGGAAATGGGAGGCCGATCAAGTGCTGACACCAGTGAGGATAATAAATGGATTGATGCCATCCAAATGGCCCTGGCATATGGCATTCGTCATATTGACACGGCCGAGACATATGGCAATGGTCATAGCGAAGAACTTGTTTCGGTTGCCTGTGCTGGCCTCAGGCGTGATCAGTTGTTTATTACATCCAAGGTTTCAGGTGATAATCTCCGATATGATCAGGTACTAAGAGCAGCTGATGGGAGTTTAAAGCGATTGAGGTCAGACTATATTGACCTGTATCTGCTGCATTGGCCCAATCCTCATGTTTCCATACAGGAAACCATGAGGGCTATCAATAAATTACTGGAAAACAAATTGATTAAGTTTTTTGGACTAAGTAATTTCCCAGCATCGCTGATTGAAGAGGTCATGGACAACACTGATGCTCCTATCATTACCAACCAGGTTGAATATAACTTGTTTACACGAAACAATGGAACCTATAATAAAAATGTCGAGAAAGAAATCATTCCCTTTTGTTTGAAACACGGAATAAGCATTACAGCATGGAGGCCTGTGATCAAAGGGAATAAGGCAGTGCTGGATCACCCGCTTATCATGGATCTTGCTAAAAAGTATGGTAAAACACCTATGCAAATAGCTCTGAATTGGTTGCTGCATAAACCAAAAATGCTTGTCATACCGAAGATGAGCAGCGAAAAACATATTCGTGAAAATATTGAAGCAATTACATTTACCATGAATGATGAGTCCTATCAAAAGCTGGACAACATAAACCTATAAGCTGATTAGCAGCAATATATAGAGGTTTCGGTTCTGACTTTGATTTTTTTAACGGTCTTACATTTAAATTTTTGGTTACTTTGGCCCCACTAAAGTAAACTATGCCAACATCATACAATCTTACTGACTGGCTTCCAACAACGAAAAAGGAAGTGATGCTGCATGGATGGGATCAACTCGATGTGATTTTATTTACGGGTGATGCCTATGTAGACCATCCGGCTTTTGGAGCTGCTGTAATAGGCCGTATCATTGAACGTGAAGGTTTTAAAGTGGCTATTGTGCCACAGCCTAACTGGCAGGATGACCATCGCGACTTCAAAAAACTTGGTGCTCCACGTTTATTTTTTGGCGTTACTTCAGGTAATATGGATTCAATGGTGAACCATTACACTGCCAATAAACGACTCCGTTCCAATGATGCTTACACGCCTGGTGGTAGAAGTGGATTCAGACCCGACTATGCAACCATCGTCTATAGCAGTATATTGAAAAAGCTTTTTCCTGAAGTTCCGATTATGATAGGTGGAGTTGAGGCCTCACTGCGCCGTGTTACGCATTATGACTACTGGTCCGACATGCTGAAACCAAGTATCCTGGTTGATTCAAATGCTGATATTGGTGTATATGGCATGGGTGAGTTGGCACTTCTTGAGCTTTTGTATGAACTTGATAAAGGGTCACACATTCAGGATCTTACGAATATCAGGCAGACTTTCTTCCTTCAATCCAAAGATGAAACGCTTAAGAGGTCTGAATGGGGAGATATACATCTGTCCTCGCATGAAGCCTGCCTGGCCGATAAAAAAACCTATGCCGGGAATTTCAGAAACATTGAACAAGAATCAAACAAGACACATGCAGCCAGGCTAATACAAGAGGTTGGTAATCAACGATTGATCATTAATCCTCCTTTTCCCACTTTTACCGAAAAACAGATTGACGCTTCATTTGACCTACCGTTCACCCGCAAACCACATCCCAAATATGAGAAAAGAGGAACCATCCCTGCCTATGAGATGATACGCCATTCCATCAATATGCACCGAGGCTGTTTTGGAGGATGTAGTTTTTGTACCATCTCAGCGCATCAGGGGAAATTCGTTGCCAGTCGCAGCAAGCGGTCTATCATGCAGGAAGTGGAACAGATCACCAGGATGGATGATTTTAAGGGTTATATCACTGATCTGGGCGGGCCTTCAGGCAATATGTACAAAATGAAAGGCAAACATCAGGGTATATGTGATAACTGCAAACGCCCTAGTTGTATTTTCCCGAGTATTTGCAGCAACCTGGATACTGACCACTATCCTATGCTGGATATATACCGTGAAGTAGATAAGCACCCGGCCATTAAAAAAGCATTCGTTAGCTCAGGCTTGCGTTATGACCTGTTTTTATCTGATGATAAACAAAAATGCCAACAAAACAGTTATGACCTATACCTGAAGCAGCTAACAACCAGACATGTAAGTGGCAGGCTAAAGGTAGCACCCGAGCATACTTCTGACAGGGTACTGAAAGCAATGCGCAAACCATCTTTCAAACTTTTCTACAAACTGAAGGATAAATTCGAGAAGATTAACAAGGAAACAGGATTAAAACAGCAACTTATTCCATATTTTATTTCCAGCCATCCGGAAAGTACTGTTGAAGATATGGCTCATCTTGCAGCCGAGACCAAGGATTTGGGGTTCAGGCTTGAACAAGTTCAGGACTTTACACCCACGCCTATGACGGTGGCCACAGTGATCTATTACTCAGGCTATGATCCCTATACCTTAAAACCTGTATTCACGGCTCGAAATAAAAAAGAAAAACTTGAACAACAACGGTTTTTCTTTTGGTACAAAAAAGAAAACCAAGCTTGGATCAGTCAAACACTGCATAAGTTGAAAAGAGAAGATTTGTCAAAAAAAATACTATCCTTCCCACAAAAAAATACGAGCCCGCATAAAGGAAACAAGAATAAATAATCCACCATCACTTTTCAGGTCAGATAACTGACAACACCATACCAAATACCAAAAGGCCGAATAGAAAGTATATTATTGTATAACGAAACAATTGGTCTGCCTTTAGCCCGGTAATACCAAGCAATGGTAAGGCCCAAAAAGGTTGTAGCATATTGGTCAGTTGGTCACCATAAGCCAGTGCCATCACCGCTTTTGAAAATGGTATGTCCACCAGGCGAGCCGTTTCAATGATCAATGGACCTTGCACCGCCCATTGGCCACCTCCGCTTGGTACAAACAAATTTACGAGACCGGCACTGAGCATGGTTAAAACGGGAAACGTCTGCGCATCAGCTACACCGGAAAACCATTGTGTAAACACAACCAGCAGCCCCGAATACTTCACAATACCCATAATGCCTGCATACAATGGAAACTGTATCACAATACCCAAGGTGCTGCCAATGGCTCGTGTTGCGATCGCTTGAAGGGTTCTTACATCGCCTGCAAAAATGAAAACGAATGATAAAAGGATAAAATTGATGTCATTTAATCCGATAGCTGATGAAAATGAAACAAAAATTTTGTTGATCAAACTGGCAGCAAACATGATCAGACCAAAATAGAATAAAAGTCCATATGGAGTGCGTGTTGTTTTTTCTGGCTTAACAGTTGCAAAGGATGGATTGACATCTGAAGAAGGAATAATAAACTTAGCCTTCTTTAGCATGATCAGTGCCAGAATCAGAATGCCTGGCACCAGGACTGCCCATGCCCATAAGTTCATTTTAGAAAAAATGGTATCCGACAAACTGATGGTACCACTCTGGTCAGATAAAAAATGTGACTCTTCGGCCACAGATAAAGGCGCCGATCCTGACAACCCACCATGCCATACCATCATACAGACGTATGCAGTTGCACCAAGTAATGCATAAGGTATAGAGCGTCCCTCTCTGCAGGCGGCATCACCAATTTTCCTTACGAAAACAGCACCAAATACAAGAGCCAAACCCCAATTGACAAAACCAAGGATCAGAGCAGAAAAGGCTACCATTGTAATCAGAGCAACCGGTTGAGAGGCGAGTTTGGTCAAACGATTTGACAAACCATCAAGGATGGGTGTCAAGGCCAACATATAGCCCAGAAAAAGAATGAGTACCATTTGCATTGAAAAAGCCAACAAATCCCAGAATCCCATTTCCCAAAAAGCAAATACATCAACCATTCCATGCCATGTTTTGCTCGTATTTGGACCAAAGAGCCAGGCCAGGAGCATGGTCATCAAACTAAGTATCATCGCCAGTGCTAAAGGATCCGGAAATCTCAATTTTGCCAGTATGGTTAATTTCATGTGTAAGCTTTTTCGAAAAGGAAGTGTAAATAAACATAAAATCCTGCAAAGTAAAGGGCTTGTAAAGTTAATTGTTTCGTTGAGGTATTAATAAAATAAGATATGTATATTTGTATCATCATTTTAATGGTTGATATGAAATAACACTAAAACCTAAATTAATTCAAATGGATAGAATCACTGTAATTGGAGCCGGTAACGTCGGTGCCACTTGTGCAAATGTAATTGCGCATAAGAACTTATGTAAAGAGGTCGTTTTGGTTGACATCAAAGAGGGAATAGCAGAAGGCAAAGCCCTGGATATTTGGCAAACAGCACCTATCAACCATTTCAACACCAGGGTGGTGGGTTCAACAAATGATTATTTAAAAACCAAGGGGTCAGGCGTTATAGTAGTTACTTCAGGCCTGCCGCGCAAGCCGGGCATGTCGCGTGATGACCTGATCAAAACCAATGCTTCAATAGTAAAAGATGTAACCGAAAAAGTAGTGAAATACTCACCCGATGCAATCATAATCATTGTATCTAATCCATTGGATGTGATGACCTATGCTGCTTATCTGGCCAGCAACAAGCCATCGAACAAAGTCTTTGGCATGGCCGGAACTTTGGATACGGCACGTTATCGGGCTTTTATTTCCGACGCACTTAATGTGTCACCTACAGATGTGCATGCGCTGCTGATGGGAGGCCATGGCGATACCATGGTGCCACTGCCTCGATACACTTCCATAAGTGGAATACCGGTAACTGAACTGCTTGGTAAAGAGGAGCTTGATAAGATAGTAGAGCGGACCAAAAAAGGTGGTGGAGAATTGGTTAACCTGATGGGTACCTCTGCCTGGTATGCCCCTGGTGCTGCTGCTGCACAAATGGTGGAAGCTATCGTAGATGACCAAAGTCGAATTTTCCCGGTTTGTGCCTTGCTCAAAGGTGAATATGGGCTCAGTGATGTTTACTTGGGTGTACCTGTAAAACTTGGTCGTAAAGGTATAGAAGAAATCATTGAAGTGGAATTAAATAAAGACGAAAAGAAGTTACTTTATGACTCTTCTGATTCAGTGAAGAAAGTAATGAAATTGCTTGATGATATGAAGTTGTTTTAACAACCACTCATTTTTAATGGAAATAAAATTCAGCTTCCCTGTGTGATCTACCGGTTTATAGGGAAGCTTTTTTTATTACTTAGGTCGGTAACGCGAATCGCTAAGTATTTGCTGCGAATCATCCATTTTAATCAACTCCTCAATGCTGGTTTCAGGATGGTTTTGCATATAATTGCGTACAATTTGCCAACCCACCCATTCTCCAAGTCGTGCTGGCGCATCATGCGAAAAATCACTGCTAAAAGGTCCATCGTTGAATAAGCGTTTGAATGAATGAAAATCATTTGAAAACAGCACTTCTTCCCCCACCAGGTAGGCCCATAACTGTGCTTCGTTATTTTGAACCCATATATACTGTTCGGGCTTGTAACCAATTATGATATGATCATCCAGTTGTGGCTGCATGGCCTCTTGAAAATATAACCTCTTCCCTGACATAATCATCTCATCAAGAACAGATAGCGAAGGTTTTGATTGATCCAGCAGCACCATAAAAAGTGTTTTAAACAAGTCATTTACCAAATGATCAGAGGTCATACGGGCCCTGATATATCCGGGAATACCTAACATTTTGTAGTAGTTATAATCCTCACCCAGGTAACAATCAATGGCAATAACTGCAATGTTGTTGGCAAACATGACCGGCATTTCATACTGAACCCCTGATATATAGGTATATATGTCAGGAATCGTCTTGTCAGGAAAATGATAATGAAATCTGCGGAACGCATGTGTTAGTTCATTTTCAAGTGGCTGTATATCAGGATATATCTCCCTGCTCTTGTGGTACAACATGATGAGGCTTGTATCGCTTACAAAATCATGAATCTGTTTAATATTTGCTGTATCGCTCAAGTCGGCATCCAGAAAATGTATAAAATCAGCTTGTAACCTTCTGAGCTCTGTTTCCAGAACAGCAAGGTCTGCTTCAAAAAGGGCTTTGCCATATTGCTTTACAGTGATCTTCTCCGGATAAAGGTTGCTGGTATTGATGTGCAACCTGCTCTTGCCATTGCGTCCACAACTTATGGTTGTGATGAGAAAGATACATATAAGGAAAAGGGTTGATCGGTTCATAAACAGAATTCTTTTAGTAATAACGATAAAAACAGCTTAAACTTATTTGTCAATAATAAAGCTGTTATTGGATATAATAAACCCAACAGCCTGTAGTTACAAGATATTGGGTTTACATGTATTGGTTTGCAAATCTGCGGTTCAATCTTTAAAGGATTGAAATCTTGATCATAATATCTTCCACCCCAGGGTAACCATAAATCCCTGAGGACGAGAATCGAGTATAATGGGTTCTCCGCCCGGCCCTTCGACTTCACCTATTATTTTATTGAGGCCAATATAATACTGTATATCAAGAGCAAACATTAAGGCATCTGCACCAATTCCAAACTGAAATCCCCATTTCATATCACTTATATCAGCATCTTTGATAAGACTTACTGATCGCAAGGGTTTAACGTTCTTGTCCACAATCAGTGTAGCTGTGGGTCCTGCCATGGCCCGTATATTGGCCACCTTAAAATCAGCAATTGTATAACCAATATACAAGGGTATCTGAATATTTTTCATTGTGATTTCATCTTCAACCGGACTATAATCAACACCCTCATATGTTACGGCAGGTCTTTTAAACACTGAGCCTGAAGTGAAATAATTGATTTCAGGCTGGATATAATATTTACCACCTACACGCAAAAAGGCACCGAACAAAAAGTTACTTTTCAGGTCAGTGGTTATGTCACTGCGATCACTTGACAATTTATGGGTTGTATAACCAATTTTTGGTCCAAGGCTAATGCTCTGGGCAAGTAATCCACTGCTGAGCAATGCAAATACGCTAATCAAAATTATCTTTTTCATATGCTTGTATTATGAGATTTTCACAAATTTACAACAAGCATTTATATTTGAACGTATTTGAGGATCAAATTATCAACAACCTGAAGCTTAAAAAATGGAGGATTCAATCCCCCTGTTCGTGTGAATTATCGTATTTTTACAGTTTAACAAACCCAAGTACCATGAGCAGGAAAGTCATTATATTGATAATCTTAATGTTTATTACCAGTTATATATATGCTCAAACAAAGGCGTTTCAGTTCGGTTTCAAACTGGCTCCTAATATTGGCTGGATTAAACCGGATGCCACTGATTATGAAAGAACAGGAACCAAACTCGGATTTAACTGGGGTTTTACCGGTGAAGTCTATCTAATGGAAAATTATGCTCTGAACACCGGATTCAATGTCATTTATTTGAATGGGGCATACAAATATCCCCACCTCATGAAGCTGTCTGATGACGATCCGGCAGAGATCGAAGGTGAACTTGAAAGGGATCTACGAACACAATACCTGCAAATTCCGCTAATTTTGAAAATGAAAACCAATGATTTTGGAGGATATCGAGTATATGGGCAAGTGGGGTTTGGTCTTGGATTTTTATTAAGGGCCAAAGCTGATGAGATGTTTTTACCTACTTCGGGCTCCATAAGAGAAGAAGAAAAAATTGATGTAAAAAAAGAGTTAAGAGGTACCCGTGAATCACTAATTATTGGTGCTGGCATCGAAATACCTATTGGCGGATCTACCTTTATCACGGCAGGCTTGCTCTTTGACAACAATTTCATTGACATATTAAAAGACCAAAACAAATTGAATCCCTCAGTTGAAAATAATGGAATAAGTAATTTTCTTGAATTTAAGGTGGGATTGATGTTTTAGAAATCATGAAAATAGCGCTTGCCCAGCTGAATTATCACATTGGCAACTTCGAAGCCAACACCGAAAAAATTATACAGACGGCCTCCATGGCTGAAATTCAAGGTGCAGAGCTGGTCGTTTTCGCTGAACTTTCCATCCCGGGTTATCCTGCACGTGATTTTCTTGAATTTGAAGATTTCATCAACAGGTGTGAGCTTGCCAGTCGAAAGATAGCAGAAGCAGTTCCAAATATTGGTGTCATTGTGGGAAGTCCTGTAAAAAACACGACAGGTAAAGGAAAACCGCTGTTCAATGCGGCCTTGTTTATATATGAAGGACAGGTACAGGTTTTTCGCAAAGGGCTGTTACCCAATTATGATGTATTCGATGAGTACCGGTATTTTGAGCCTGCAAGGACGTTCAACATTTTGCATTTCAAGGGACATAAAATTGCCCTTACCATTTGTGAAGACATTTGGGACGTTGGAAACAACCCGCTCTATACCATCAATCCTATGGAGGAACTTATAGCAGACCATCCTGATCTGATGATCAATATTGCAGCCTCGCCTTTCAATTATAACCAACCTGCGAAACGTGTGCTGATCTTGCGTGAGAATGTCATCAAATACAGAATACCATTGATTTATGTCAATCAAGTGGGAGCACAAACTGAACTCCTATTCGATGGGGGTTCCATGGCTTTTGCTTCGGACGGCCATGTTTTTAAAAGCCTGAATTATTTTGATGAAGATCTGACCATTGTAAGCCTGGGTGAGCTGGATCAGACACCTTCAACCACGGATTGGATCCACATCCCTCAAAAAATGACACTTATTCATAATGCGCTTGTTATGGGTGTAAGGGATTATTTTGCCAAGCTTGGGTTTGCCAAAGCCATACTGGGCCTTTCAGGGGGGATTGACTCTGCCGTTACAGCTGTGATTGCCGTCGAAGCATTGGGTGCTGAAAATGTCATGGGACTTTTAATGCCTTCCCAGTTTTCATCTGATCATTCGGTTGATGATGCACTGCAACTGGCAAAAAACCTGGGCATGCCTTCTGAGATCATTTCAATTGCTGATCAGTTTGGCTCATTTGAGAAAGTGCTGGAACCTTACTTTAAAGAAAAATCCTTTGATGTAACAGAAGAAAATATTCAAGCACGCTTACGAGGCTTGTTGCTGATGGCCTTTTCAAACAAGTTTGGTTATATTTTATTGAACACCTCCAACAAAAGTGAAGCTGCCGTGGGTTATGGTACCCTCTATGGTGATATGAACGGAGGGCTATCTGTTTTAGGCGACCTGTACAAGACTGAGGTATTCGAATTGGCTCATGATATCAATCGTGATAAAGAGGTCATCCCCCAGAACACCATCACCAAGCCCCCTTCGGCTGAACTTCGCCATAACCAGCTCGACAGTGACAGTTTGCCTGAATATGAAATGCTGGACAAGATTCTATTTCATTATATTGAAAAACGCAATGGTCCGAATGAGCTGGTAGAAATGGGCTTCGACAGCAGGCTCGTGCATCGTGTGCTTAAAATGGTGAACACCTCCGAGTATAAACGATATCAAACACCCCCTATCCTGCGTGTATCACCCAAAGCTTTTGGTATGGGCAGGTTGATGCCTATCGTTGCAAAATATTTGGGTTAAACGAACAAAACCTATACAGACTCAATTATGAATGAAGTTATTCCTATTGCAATGCCAGGCACACATAGTAGTTTTCTGAACTATTTCAAGACATTGGGGGTGGATAAGCATATAAAAATACTGGATGTGGGAGCAGGCCATGGGGCTTTTACAAAAACCTTATTCGAGCTGGGATATAATGTAACAGCCTGCGATTTATATCCGGAGATTTTTAAATATGAGAAAATTAACTGTGTTAAAACAGATATCACAAAACATTTTCCCTTCCCGGATAATAGTTTTGATGTGGCCATTTCCATTGAAGTGAGTGAGCACATTATTGACCATGAGGTATTTTTCAGCGAACTGAGCAGAATTATCAAGCCAGCAGGTGTATTATATATTTCAACCCCGAATGTCCTTTCGCTGAAGTCGAGATTCAGGTTTCTGTTTCAAGGATTTTTCTATAGCTTCAAACCACTTGATATGAATAATCATGATGGGCTGCAACACGTGGCATCACGCACAATAGACCAATATAATTATATAGCAGTAAAACATGGATTTGAACAGGCCAAACTTGCTATCGATAAAAAGCAAAAAAGTTCAATTTGGTTATTAGCCCTTCTTTTTCCTTTTATATGGGTTTATTCAAAGTTGAGGAAAACACCTACACTACATAATCAGTTTATACTCATGGTGGGCAGGTTGCTTTTTTTGCAATTCAGAAACAAGAGCTAAGCTAACTATTTGATTTTAACTTTTCTTTATGATTCAATCATGGCAATCACGTACCGAACTTCTGGTTGGTGCCCACAAAATTAAGAGGCTTTCCATCTCCCATGTGCTTGTAGCCGGTATTGGGGGAGTTGGCTCCTATGCAGCTGAACAACTGGCACGCGCAGGAATAGGTAAACTTACAATTGTGGATGGTGACGTGGTACACCCAAGTAATCGGAACCGACAGCTTGTAGCTTTGTCCAGCACGGAAGGAAAAGCCAAGGTAGAAGCTATGGCTTCGCGCCTGCTTGATATTAACCCTGATATTGAGTTAGTTGTTGTGAATCAGTATCTCAAGGATCAATCTCTACTGGACGCACTTAACCACCCCTATGATTACATTGTGGATGCCATTGACACCCTGGCTCCCAAGGTCTACCTGATCTATCATGCACATAGAATGGGGATTAAAGTTGTTAGTTCTATGGGTGCCGGGGGTAAATTTGATCCTCAACAGGTGCAAGCTGTAGATATTTCTGAAACAAACAATTGCAGGCTCGCCTATTATATCCGTAAAAGATTACATAAACTGGGTATATGGGAAGGAATTACAGCTGTTTATTCAGCAGAATCGGTTTCAAAAAAAGCCGTAAAGGCCGAAAGTGGTGAATTCAACAAACGTTCAACCGTAGGTACGATCTCGTATATGCCTGCTGTTTTTGGATGTGTTTGTGCCAGTGTGGTGATCAAGGGCTTATTGGATGTTTAGATTAGCCCTCAAACTTTGCATTAGCGCTCATAAATAATGCCGAATTTACGATTTCTTAAATTAGGTTCTGCTATCAAATATATTTAACCACATGTTCGGCCACCTTAAAATGTGAAACCCGTAAAATTTCTTTATCTTAGCTCATCACATATTTTTTTACTTATGAAATTGAAGCTACTTATTTTGACAGTTTTATTACCTGTTGGCGTGATGGCACAAAATCACCTTAACTATCAATTGCCGCCGCAGGAGATCATTGATTTGGTAGATGCACCCTCTACACCTTCGATGCGTATAAGCCCTGCAAACAGTCACATACTGCTTATTGATAATCCTGAAGTGCCTGCTATAGCTGATTTGGCAGCTCTGGAGTTAAGGCTTGGTGGCATCAGAATTGATCCAATCAACAACGGTCGCAGCCGCACTTCATATGGAACCGGCATGTCACTCGTAGATATTGACGGCAAAAACTTAAGGGTAATTGGCGATCTGCCCGTGAACGCGCGTATTCTCAATGCCAGCTGGTCACCTGACGAAAATTATATTTCGTTTGGAAATGCAACTGATAATGGAATTGAATTATGGATTGTGGATGTTTCCACGGCTGAAGCCCGGCGGCTGCCCGTACCTTTTATTAATGATGCGATGGGGCGCAGCATGATGTGGTTGCCCAACAGCAAACAGATACTGTTCAAGGCTGTGCCAATTGACAGGGGTGCGCCTCCTGTGAAACCTCATGTGGCAGAAGGACCAGTCATTCAGGAATCTCTTGGACGAAAAGCCGCGTACGTACTTATCAGGAC
>RRYU01019539.1_pt2 | contig 19715 bp, 15 predicted proteins | sample 2162651 | NCBI WGS metagenome assembly RRYU01 (sample SAMN10267283, study PRJNA491782) | microbial mat metagenome | isolation source: biomat in the production well | place: Japan: Minami-Kanto gas field, natural gas well KTG3 | collected 2017-06 | reverse complement strand
GGGGGGATCAAGCCGATGAGGACCGAGAATCGTCGATTGTCTCGGTCTCCTGACGTGCCGGCCGGAGTCCCGGCCCAGGCGGGTGTCTTGAGCGCGAGCGGCAGCCGGTCATCGAGGGTCAGTTCGGTAGATCTGCTCGACCCACGCCCGGAACCAGGGCGGACGAGCGAGCACGACGTACGCGAGCAGAAGCGCCGCGAGAGGAACCACGAAGGCCGCGGCGTCCACGATGACGATGATGACTGCCCAGAGGAGACGCTCGGCGAGACGCATGATGACCTCGCGCTAGCAAGGATGGATCCTCAGTCGGGCGCCTCGGGCCAATGTCCGGTTGAGGCCAACTCAACCGCACACGTGCGTTGCGAGTCGCGATCGCCCGAGGCTCCACTGAGATCAGATTAGCGCGGGACGGAGGGGCGTGACATGGTGATGGAACGCAGCAAGCGCGGGGGAAAGCGCGGTGTCACGCACCGGCAGCACGAACACCGTGCGGACCACGGCGATCGCTCCGGGGCAGACGCCGGTGGCCATCATCCCGCAGCCGAGGGCACGGCGGATGATGGGCAAGCGATAGGATTCCCTGCCGCGGTTCACGCGGCGGGGCGAGCGATTGCTGAATGGCAGTTGATGAGGCCTATCGAGCTGCTTGGGTCGGTGAGCTGCGCCTGAGTCCGCGGAGCGGAAACTCGTTGTTCTCGCGCCACTGACGGTTGTTGTTAACGAACCCCTTGCATAAACGACGCATCAGAGGCTTATCGCTGGATCCACCCGAAATATGCGCTACGCCTGACAAAGATGGGTTAAAGTTCGGCGCAAAAGTGCTCCCGGAAGGAGCGTGCACCCGTTTCCGATCCAGGCTCAGGAGGCATATCGCACCATGAACGCCCTTTCGCAATTCAGTCCGCCTGGCCGTGGCATCATCATCGCCGCGGCGCTGGCGCTGGTGATCGGCATGATGAAGCTCGCGGCCCCGCTGCTGGTGCCCGTCCTGCTCGCCATCTTCATCGCCATCATCGCCACGCCCGGTCTGAACTGGATGCGCCGCAAGGGAGTGCCCAAATGGCTGGCGCTCGGCGTAATCGCATTTGTTCTGCTCGATATCGGCAGCCTGCTGGCACTGGTCACCACGGGCGCGCTGGAAGGCTTCCGCGAGAGCATGCCAAGCTATCAGGAACGCTTCATGATGCTCAGCCAGCAGTTCGGCGGCTGGATGGAGCGCGTCGGTGTCGCGGGCTCCACCGAGGCGATTCCGGATCTGCTCGACCCGAATAAGGTCATGGCCGGGGTGCGACTCTTGCTGTCCAATGCCAGCGGCTTTTTCATGACCATGTTGCTGGTGCTGCTGACGGTGATCTTCATCCTTCTGGAAGTGCGCACCATGCCGGGCAAACTTCGCGCGGCCTTCGGTATCACGCCCGAGGGCGAGGCACGTATCGGCAAGCTGATGCGCGCCATCAACCACTACATGCGCATCAAGAGCCTGACCAGCCTGGCCACAGCCATCTGCGTCTATATCCTTCTCCTGTTCGCGGGGATCGATTTCGCGGCGCTTTGGGCGGTGCTCGCATTTTTTCTGAACTTCGTCCCGGTGGTCGGGAACATCATCATGATGATCCCGGCAACGCTGCTCGCGTTGATCCAGGCGGATGTCGGCACCGCCCTGGTCGTCGCCGCCGGCTATCTCGCCATCAATACACTGATCGGCAATGTGATCGAGCCGCGGGTCATGGGCAAGGGACTCGGCATCTCCACACTGGCCATCTTCCTGGCACTTCTCTTCTGGGGATGGCTATTCGGCCCAGTCGGTATGTTTCTCGCCGTACCGCTGACGGCGTCGCTCATCATCGCGCTCGATGCAAGTCCTCATACCCGCCCTCTGGCCATCATGCTTGGGCCGGAGATCGACGAGACGCCCGAGGCTGTGACTCCGCTGGGTGAGCCCTTGAGCACAGACGACGGCGTTGAGGATTCGAGCCCGCGGACCTGAGCGGCACACACCCGTGACGCCGCGCCGGAAGGAGCCGGGCACTGGCGCTGGCCAGGGATTCAGCGCGGGATGACGCAGAGCAGATTACGCACCCGTTTCCAGGGATTCAGGATGATCGCGGCATCGCCGGCACCCCGGTCGAAGAAGAATCCCGTCGAGGATCCGCCGTCGAGGTTGATGGCGCGATCGACCCTCCAACCCGTCAAGGCGCCCGGCGAGGCGAGGGATTCCGCGAGCTCGGCGAGGGTGACTGGGGTAAGGGTCGCACCGAGGACCCAGTGACCGCGCCAATCGGTGGCGACGAAGGTCCTGCGGCTCGGTTTGGACGCGGACAGGCCCCGCACCGTCACTCCGCCTTCAACGAGGTAAGGGCCGGTCTGTAACAGGGCGATGATGCCTGGATGATCCTGGAACCGGGCGCGCCGGACAAGGTGAATACCTCGATCGTCGCTGTAGACCACACCGCTGAGGAGTTTCGCGGTCTCGAACCGGTTGATACGAGAGCCCCGGGAGATGACCAGCCCGGCGGGCCGCCAGTCCGGGTGGAAGAAACCACCATTGACCCCGGCGGCACATCCCTCTGCCCGAAAGGCGCCCCCGAGGGTCGGGTGCGCCGCCTCGGGACCAGCCCCGAGATCGACGACCTCCAGGCGAAACTCACGTGATGTGAAAAACGCCAGGTGCGCGGTGACCTGCCTGCCGTCGGACGGACGGACAATCGTCCGTTTTGCATAAAACAGGTCCGGAGAGACATCCAGCCGATCTTGCTCACCTCCGAGCTTCCATTCTGCTGAAAACGCGTTTGCGGCAAACACCAGAAGCGCAACGAGCAGTAAGCGTTGCGAAGTCATGGCAAAACTCGCTCGGTCAACCGGTTGATGGCCATCGCGCACATCGGGCGAGAGATCGGCCCCGAGGCGGATCGCCAAATGACGCTCGCAGGGCATTCGATGATGCGGCTGATCTCGCACACGTGTCGCCTTTGACCTTGACTGGAGCGCGCCGGGCCACTAACTTCTTAAGTCGAAGACTTTGAATTTCATATCCTTTAGCCGTCAGCAGCAACGCGCAACGAACCGAGAGGATACGCGACATGAAGTCTGCCAAGAACCCTTTTTCGAATGGCACGGCGTCGGTTGAGCAAGGGGCCTGGGAGGGGACCAGCAGAGTCTGGCCGATCGAGACCTGGCTCTTGAACCGGCTCATGCATGTCGTCGGGGAGCCTGCGATCAGCGTCGTCTTCTGGGATGACCGAGAGCATTACCGCTGCCCCCATACACCACCCGTCGCGCGCATGCGCTTCGCCGACCGCGCGACCTTCTGGCGTCTCTTCACGAATCCCAACCTGCAATTCGGCGACAGCTATAGCGCGGGTCGCATCCGAATCGAGGGTGATCTCGTCACCTTTGTCGAGGCGCTCTATGAGGCCAAGGTCAATCGAACACAGCCGGGCATGATCCAGAGGTTCGTCAAGCGAGGCTTCGTGCGCCCTAGACGCAATAGTCTCTCAGGCTCACGGGACAACATCCATCACCACTACGACCTGGGCAACGACTTTTATCGCCTCTGGCTCGATGAGGAGATGGCCTATACCTGCGCCTACTTCTCCGACCAGAGCATGACCCTCGAGCAGGCCCAAGCGGCAAAATTGGACCATATCGCTCGCAAGCTGCAACTCAAGCCCGGCGAGCAGGTGGTCGAGGCGGGCTGTGGTTGGGGCGGGCTGGCGCGGCATTTTGCCCGGCATTACGGTGTCAAGGTTCGCGCATACAACATCTCGTCGTCACAGATCGCCTACGCCCGGGATCGGGCAAAGGCCGAAGGACTGGAGGATCGGATCCAGTACATCGAAGACGATTACAGAAACATCCAAGGGACCTATGACGCCTTCGTCTCGGTCGGCATGCTCGAGCACGTCGGCTCCGAGCACTATGCCACCTTGGGAGGCGTGGTCGATCGAGCACTCAAGGATGATGGACGCGGCCTTATCCATACCATCGGCCAGATCCGCCCGGAGCCGCCGAGCGCATGGAACGAGAGGCGGATCTTCCCGGGGGCCAATCCACCGACGCTGCGCCAGATGATGGATATCGTCGAGGGACCGGGTCTCTCGGTGATCGATGTGGAGAACCTGAGGCTCCATTACGCCAAGACGATCGAGCACTGGCTGCAGCGTTACGAGGCGCATGAAGCCGATGTCCGTGAGATGTTCGACGACTTCTTCGTGCGGGCCTGGCGGCTCTATCTTGCGGCATCTATCGCCAGCTTCCGCGCCGGGGCCCTGGAGCTTTATCAGATCTTGTTCGCCAGGCCCGGCAAGAACGATATAGCCTGGACGCGTGCACACCTCTACCGGGAGCCGCGGGAGTCAGATCCTCGAGCCGACCAGGCCTGAATCACCGACAACACTCCGAACCGAGGATCCATGAAGCCGGGGAGCACTCATGATCAAGACAGACGTGATCATCGTCGGCGGTGGCCCTGGCGGCTCCGCCTGTGCATGGCAGCTTGGCCGGCGAGGCGTCGATTGCCTGATCCTGGACAAGGCGTCCTTCCCGCGCTCCAAGCTCTGCGCCGGCTGGATCACGCCGGAGGTCGTCGCAGACCTAGAGATGGATATCCGGTCCTATCCCCATGGCTTCCTGACCTTCGACCTCACCCGGGTGCACCTGCTCGGCATGGGGTTGACCATGCGCTCACCCCAGCACTCGATCCGTCGGCTCGAATTCGATCACTGGCTGCTCGAGCGCTGCGGGGCCGAGGTGATCACGCATCAGGTGAAACGGATCGAGCGACGCGGCGCCCGCTACCTGATCGACAGTCGGTTCGAATGCAACGCCCTGGTGGGTGCGGGAGGGACCGCCTGTCCGGTGTATCGATCGGTGTTTCGCGCGCTCAACCCACGCGCGCGCGCGCTGCAGGTTGCCGCACTGGAGCAGGAGCTGCCCTACCAATGGCACGACCCTGACTGTCACCTCTGGTTCTTCGAGAAGGGCCTCCCCGGCTACACCTGGTATGTTCCAAAGCAGGATGGTTACCTGAACCTGGGGGTCGGGGCCATGGCGCAGCGGCTGCAGCAACCTGGACAGAGCATTCACGCGCACTGGTCGCGTTTCACCACGACCCTGCACCGCCACGGGCTCATCGAACGGACCTTGACCCTCGATCCCCAGGGGTATTCCTACTATCTGCGCGACGGTATGCAGACCATCCATCACGAGAACGCCTTCCTGGTCGGCGACGCCGCCGGGCTCGCGACCCGTGATCTCGCCGAGGGGATCGGTCCAGCCGTGCGCAGCGGGATCCTGGCCGCGGACGCCATCGCCGACGGAATCCCATACAGTCTCGATGCCGTCTCCAGGTACAGCCTTTCAGGGCGTCTCGCCAGCCGTGCGCTGGAATACCGTCTCTTGCATTAGAATCCGCGCAGATCAATCCGATTCAAGACCGCCCAGATGGCTCGTGCGAGCATCGTGCCCAAGCCGGTTGGGAACAGCTTCAGGATTCAGTTGGGTCTCGATCGAAACGCAACGGCGCCGGAACACCCTCGACCAGATATCTGCGGTAATCCGCCAACACCAAGGCATGATCGAACGCGAGATCGTCCGGAGGCGCGTCGGGTGGAAAGATTCCAAGTGCACGCGCGTCGTCAAGCGCACGGGGTTCCCCGCATGCCTCCGCGACATAAACCCCGGTCACCGTGTGCCCACGCGGATCTCGGCCGGGATCGGAATAGACGCCGAGCAAGGCCCGTAAGGTCACGACCAGTCCGGTTTCTTCGGCGGCCTCCCGGATGGCCGCCTGCTCCATGCGCTCGCCCACATCCACGAAGCCGCCCGGGATCGCCCATCCAAAGGGCGGGTTGAGACGCTGGATCAGCACGATCGGCCGCCCTGGTCGGTCCGCCAGCTCGATGATGGTGTCGGCGGCAAGCAAAGGCGTAACGGGCGCGGGCATGGAGGCTCTTCCTTGCAGGCTTGGCTGCACCACTCTAACCCGCGAAACAGGTTCGGGACCAGGGGTTGCGAACCAGGGCACCCAGTCCACATGTGCGCCAGACCGGCTGTCAACCCGCTCCCGGGACCGCTGACTTCAGTCGGCGCGAGGCGAAGGCGCTCCGGAGTCGGAGGGTTCTGCCGGGTCGGCAGACTGTCTCGCGGACTGAAGTCGGCGGTCCTGGGGTCGTGCCGGAAGCGATGGGAGGCGAATCCGAGATTGCCGAGGGCAGGGTCGGCCCGACCATCTGACGCGCGCCCTGGACAAGGATCGGGCGTTCCATCCAAGCTGTGCAACCTCACCCAGATCTGTGGCGAGGCTTGTCGATTCATGTGATGCGGGCTGACGCCAAGACAGCGCATCCGCTGCAGGACATGGCTCAGCTCAGATGATTCGCCATGAGGTCCCGGATGCGGCGGGTCTCGCCGCAACGGCCGCCCGGCCGCCGGGTGCTTGAGGAGTCCGCATGTCACGCCTGACCGAGATCAGCTACCGTCCCGACAGCACCAGCCGTTTCAGTGCCCTGGCGCAGCGGCCTTGGGCGTTGTTCCTGGACAGCACCCAGGACATCAAGGGCAGTCGTCGAGGGCGCTATGACATTCTGGCCGCGGATCCATACGTCACGCTCGCCACGCGGGGCACGGTGACCGAGATCCGCGACCTCGACGGGCTGTCCCTCTCGACGGAAGATCCGTTCGACCTGCTGCGCCGATCGCTGGGGGACCCTTCGGAGACCGTCGCCGGACTGCCGTTCTGCGGCGGCGCCATGGGCTGGCTCAGCTATGATCTGGGCCGCCGCATCGAGCGCCTCCCGTCACTGGCACAGGATGACGAGGGGATCCCGGAGATGGCCATGGGCCTCTATGACTGGGCTCTGGTCGTCGATCATCTGCAGGCACGTGCCTGGCTGGTCAGCGCCGGGCGCGACCCGCGGACAGCGAGGGACTGGCACGACTTGATCGAGATGCTCGAGCATCCGCCCGCCGCGCCTCAAGCCCACGACTTCAAGGTGACGGGGCCAATTCGCGCGAACATGACCCGCGCGCAGTACGTCCGCGCCATCGAGCGCATCCAGTCCTATATCCGAGAGGGCGACTGTTACCAAGTGAATCTGGCTCAGCGCTTCGCAGCGACTGCGAGAGGGGATGCCTGGGCCGCCTACCTCAAGCTCCGCTCACTCAATCCGGCGCCCTTCTCAGCCTATCTTTCGACGCCCTTCGCGCAGGTCTTGAGCTCATCGCCGGAACGCTTTCTCGAGCTTCGCGACGGCCGGGTCGAGACAAGGCCCATCAAGGGGACGCGACCACGTGGCAGCTCGCTCGAGGCGGATGCGGCCCTTGCCCGCCGGCTCGTCGAGAGCCCCAAGGATCGGGCCGAGAACCTGATGATCGTGGACCTTTTGCGCAACGACCTCGGCCGAGTCTGCCGACCCGGCAGCATTCAGGTACCCCGCCTGTTCGACGTCGAGCGCTACGCAACCGTGCAGCACCTGGTCAGCACCGTTACAGGCGAGCTCGCCACGGGCCAGGACGCAAGCGCCCTGCTCCGTGCCTGCTTCCCAGGAGGTTCCATTACCGGGGCACCCAAGATCCGTGCGATGGAGATCATCGAGGAGTTGGAGCCCCATCGGCGCGGCGTCTATTGCGGGGCGATCGGCTATCTTGGCTTCGATGGCTCGATGGACACGAGCATCGCGATCCGAACGCTGGTGAAGAGCGCGGAGACGATCCGCTTCTGGGCAGGCGGCGGCATCGTCCATGATTCGGTCCCGGAGGAAGAGTATCAGGAGACCTTCGATAAGGCAGCCCCGTTGCTGCAACTCCTCGAGGACGACGCCGCCTGCACGTCGGCCGAATCGGGCTGTTGCCGCATGGACAGGTAGTAGATCACCGGAACCGCCATCCGCGAGAGCAGCAGGGACGCGATCTCACCGGCCATGAGTGAGATTGCGAGTCCCTGAAAGATCGGATCAAAGAGTATGACGCTTCCGCCCACCACCACCGCCATTGCAGTCAGCAGCATGGGACGAAACCGAATGGCCCCGGCATCCACGACCGCCTCTGCAAGCGGCATTCCCTGCTTCACCCGCAACTTGATGAAATCGACCAGGATGATCGAGTTTCGCACGACGATCCCGGCACCGGCGATGAAGCCGATCATCGAGGTCGCACTGAAGAAGGCCCCCATCGCCCAGTGCGCCGGCAGGATACCGACCAATGAGAAGGGGATGGCCGCCATGATGATGAAGGGGGTCCGAAACGAACGGAACCAGCCCACCACCAGCGCGTAGATCAGGACCAGGACAACCGCGAAGGCCGCGCCCAGATCGCGAAACACCTCGTAGCTGATATGCCATTCGCCGTCCCACTTCAAGGATGGCTCGAGTACCGAGAAGGGCTGCCGGATATTCAGGATCTCGACGGGCGTATCCCGACCCTCCGGGATATAGGCACGGATGCGCTCATTGAGCTGGAAGATCGCGTAGATCGGGCTTTCCTCCGCCCCCGCCACATCCGCCGTGACATAGACCACCGGGAGCTGATTCTTGCGGTGAATGCTCTTCTCACCGAACCCACGCTCGATCTGGACGACCTCACCCAATGGGACACAGTGGCCGCCTCCGCAGACCGGGATGGGGAGCAGCTCGGTCGGCTGGGCCCGCTGACTGATGGGTAAACGCAGCCGGATCAGGACATCCTCGGCCTCACCGCCCGCATGCAGAAGCCCGACGTCGGCGCCCGCTTGAGCAATCCGGATCACCTCCGCGACCTGATCGGCGCTGATCCCGTTGAGCGCCGCCTTCTCCTGGTCGAAGCGGAAGAAGAGCAGCGGCTGCTCGGCCTCGACGTACCAGTCGACATCGACGACACCCGGTGTCGCATCGAACAGATCCCGGATCTGCTCGGCGATTCGGATCTGCTCCTGATGATCGGGACCATAGATCTCGGCGACCAGGGTCTGGAGGACCGGAGGACCCGGCGGGACCTCGGCGACCTTGATGCGCGCCCCCTCCTCCCTCGCGACGGCCTGGATCCGATCACGGATCCGTTTAGCGATGTCGTGACTCTGCTGATGCCGCTCGTCCTTCGGGACCAGATTCACCTGAATGTCTGCGACATTGGGGCCCCGGCGGAGGAAGTAGTGACGCACCAGACCGTTGAAGTTGTAAGGTGCAGAGGTCCCGGCGTAGATCTGATAGTTCAAGACTTCCGGCTCCTGGCTGAGGAGCGCGGCGATCCTTCGCGTCACATTCGTCGTGTGCTCCAGCGCCGTGCCTTCATCCATGTCGACGATGATCTGGAGCTCGCTCTTGTTGTCGTAGGGCAGCATCTTGACCTTGACCGCACCGGCCGCGAGCAGTCCGATCGAGCCCATGAGAAGCAGTGTGATGGTGATCAAGAAGCCGATGCCCAGAAGAGGTCGTTGGATCATGGGGCCCATCACACGCCGATAGGCACGCGTCGTCAGGTCCTCTCGATCGAGGATCCGGCCGCCCTGTCGGGCGTGCCAACTGAGCATCCGGTAGGCCGCCCAAGGTGTCACCACGAAGGCGACGGCCATGGAGAAGAGCATGGCCGCGGTGGCACCCACCGGGATGGGGCGCATGTAGGGACCCATGAGCCCTTGCACGAACGCCATGGGCAGCACTGCGGCGATGACCGTGAGGGTCGCGAGGATCAGGGGACTGCGGACCTCATTCACGGCCTCCACCGTCAACTCCTTGAGCGGCCGGCCACGGTTCTGGGGCAGACGGAAATGGCGGACCACGTTTTCGACGTCGACGATGGGGTCATCCACCAGGATGCCGATCGAGAAGATGAGCGCGAACAGGGTGACTCGATTGAGTGTGAAATCCAGCAGATAGAAGGTCGTCAGGGTCAGGGCCAGGGTGACCGGGATGGCGATCGCGACCACACCCGCCTCGCGCCAACCCAGAATCACCGCGATCAGCAGACTGACGCCGACGACTGCGATGCCCATGTGAAAGAGCAGCTCGTCCGACTTCTCTTTGGCCGTCTGACCATAGTCACGGGTGACCGTGACCGCAAGGCCGTCCGGGATCACACCGCCGCGAAGCATCTCGACCTTGCGAACCACCTCGGCGACCACCTGGACCGCGTTGGTCCCGGTACGTTTCGCGACCGCCAGGGTGACGGCGGGCTCCTCGACCCGCGCCGGCCCGTCCGCCCCGGCATGGCTCGGGCGACCGAACAGGACGTAATCCTCGACCTCCTCGGCATCGTCGAGGATGCGTGCGATGTCACGCAGATAGACCATCTGCCCACGATGCACGCCCACCACGACCGATCCGACCTCGGAGGCATTGTTCAGGAATCCGCCGAACTCCATCAGGACATCTTGATCCCCCGACGGAAAGCTGCCGGCACGATTTTGGCGGTTCGCCACGCGCAAGCTGTTGAGGACATGGGTCGGGTCGATCGCATAAGCGGTGAGTCGCCCGGCATCGAGCTCCACTCGGACCTGTCGGCGCAGCCCACCGATCAGGGTCGTCTCGGAGACATCGGCGATCTGTTTGACCGAGTCGTCCACCAGGGCCGCGATCCGGCGCAGCTCATGGTGGTCATAGCCACCACCGTGAAAGGTCAGGGCCAGGATGGGGACATCGTCGATACGTCTCGGCTTGAGGATGGGTTGAGAGGCACCGTGCGGGATACGATCGAGGTTCGCGTAGAGCTTCTGGTAAAGCTGCACGATCGCTTTTTCCTCGTCCCAGCCTACGAGGAAACGCACGATGGTCATGGACTGGCCTGGACTCGAGATGGAATAGACATACTCGACACCCGGTAGCTCACGCGCGAGCTTCTCGAGTGGCCGGGTGACCCGCTGCGCCACCTCCTCGGCAGTGGATCCCGGCATCTGCACGAAGACGTCGATCATGGGCACGACGATCTGCGGCTCCTCCTCCCGAGGCAAGAGCACGACCGCCAGGACACCGAGCAGGATCGCCGTCCCGGCGATGAGCGGCGTCAAGGGCGAATCGACGAAGAAATAGAGGATGCGGGAGATGACGCCGAACCGAGGAACACGATAGCCGCGCTTCGCTTTCATGCTGGCCCCCCTGCCTGCCTGGGAGTATCTGTCTCCGGTCCGCAACGCCCGGCGCTGGAACCGGCCCGCACTCTAAGCAGATTAGAATGTTCTAATATAAAGTATAGGCAGCTCGAGCGACTCCGCCAGGGTGCCGACGAACGGCGGATCCTCATGCCCGAGTGCCCTGCACCATGTATCCTTGAGGCAGCCGAGTACCTTTGCAGAGGTCATTGGAGGAGACCGTGAACCAGACCCTCAGACAACCCTGGACCATGAGCCTTGGCGTCGTCCTGACGACCATGCTGCTCCTTGCCGGCCCGGCCGACGCCCGCGAGCCCTGGAGTGCACCCTTGGAGCGAGGCGGAACGGTCGAGGTCGATCCCCGAACCAATCGGCCGGTCCTGATCCAGGACGGTCGGGAGACCCAACTCTGGGACGGTGTCCACCGATTGGAGGACGGCTCGGTGATCCGGATCCAGGGTGGTCGGGTGATCCCGACGACGGACATGATCGACAGGTCCCGAGCGCCCGAGGAACCCGAGGCCACCGATGAGACCGAGCAGGCTGCCGGAGAGCGCATCACGGGTGCATCACCGTGCGAGCAACTGGTCCTGAAGGTCTGTGGCGCCTCGCGCACCTGCTGGCGTGAGCCAGCCTGCGAGGCGGCGCGGCAGCTCCGCGAGATGGAGCAGGAGGACTGGCTGAAAGGGGCAGACCCGGGCCTCATCACGGAAAGCGGGAAGCAGTGCCGTGAGGCCATGGAGAACGATTTCTTCGCGGCTTGTCGTTAGGGGGACGCTGATCAAATCAGCCTATCCCGCGACACATGGATGTATCGCCATGTTCAGTCGCCGAAGCGACTAAAAATCGAGCGATCCGGACACCGCGTTTTCGAATGGCGCGCTGATGTTTGCCGGGGATGACGAATCATCAACATTTCCTCAGCTGAACCGCGTCTGGAGTGATTCGCCCTATAGTGATTCGAGTTGCAGGCTTACCACCGGTCAACGGCCGACGTACAGGATGACGCCTGCGGGTCTCCATATGGATCTGAGTCGCCACATGTTGATGATGCTCGGGCTGCTGCTCCTCATCGCCTTGACCCTGCTGGTCGATCACCCATCCGTTCGGTTCGAGCGAGTCGTGCAGGGATTGGTGAGCCTGGATGGCGAGGGCGCACCGGCCGAGCTGCCGGTCGTCGGCGGACTGAAATGGGAGCACGAACCCGAAGGTATCCTGCTGCGGATCGAGGGCAAACCTGAAGGGCAACTTCGCTGGGAGCGGCCGCCACCGGATGGCCTCGACAAGCTCCGACTGGTCGGGCGTATCAGTGTCAACGAGGAGGCGCCGGAGGCGCGACCCTGGCAGCGCACGCAGCTGTTCATCGTTCAGCCTGGCGAGGACAGGCGCCAGCGTCTTTTCGTCGCTCGCTGGGCCGAGACGGTGACCGATGGGGTCTTCGACCGGCTGGTGGAGATTCCTGATCCGAGTCGGCCGATCTGGATCGAGCTCAGCCTGACACCGCTTTCGGGACAGGTCGTGCTTCATCGACTGACGGTCGACGGGCTGGCCACCCGACCCGGGATCGACGAGTCGCGTCTCCTCTTGCTCACCCTTTGGGTTGGGCTGATCCTGGCCACCCTCTGGCACCTGGCACGCCCGATGGCGCCTCGGGTCCGTCATGCCCTGTGGTTCGTTCTCGCTCTTCTATTCATCGGCATCCTCTCGCCTCCCGAGTTGCTTCGGGAGATCAAGGATCTGTTGGCGATCCTGAAGCCGCCGGGACCCTCGACAGGCCCCGGACTCGATGTCCACATGCTGGGACATTTCGGGCTATTCGGTGCTCTGTCTGCCCTCCTATTCTGGGGCCGGGCCGACCTGGATTCGCTTAAGCTCCTGGTTTTGCTCGCCGCGTTGGCTGGGGTGACGGAGTTGATGCAAGTCTTGGTCGATGGCCGCCATGCAGATTGGCATGACGTGGGGTTCGACCTTGCTGGAGCCGTCGTTGGAGCCTTGTCGGTCGCAGGGCTACGGCGGGTTGGTCGGTTTCGAGTCGCTATGGATCCGAGCCCCGTCAAGCCGCCGACGCCAGCGTCCAAGTCCCGAAGAGCCGTCGTTGAGCCAGCCTCAGCGCCCCTTCTGCGCCAGAAACAACCGGAGTAATCCCGGATGGATATCACCCAGGTCTCGGCGTCGCTCGATGGTGTCATCGCCGGTGACCATTCGATGCAGCAATCGACAGGCGATCCCGCGATCATCGCTCGGCGCCCAGTCGGGTGAGATCGCCGCGAAGACTCCCGGGTCTCGCAACAACAGCCAGGACGGGAAGTCCTCGGTCTCCAACGCCTCGTCGAGGTCGCCAAAGGTATTCCAAAGATCGGCCAGGCGAAGGTCCGGGAATGTCCCGGAACGAATCGCACGCTCGGCGTCGAGCGGATATTCCCAGCAGAGCCACATCCAATCCCGCCTTGCGGCAACCGGATCGCGTCGATGCCAGCAGGCTTCGGCATGTGTCAGGACCAGCTCCGGGCGCTCCCGCCAATCGGACTCGCCCTCCACAGCCAGGCGCGCGGCCTCCCATCGTCCCGCCCGCGCCCAGGCAAGGCTGGCGTGAAGTCGGGGCGAGCCAGGGTCGAAGCGAACACCGGTCAATGACTCTGCCAGACCCGCCCAAAGAGCGCTCATGAAGTCACGCGCGCGGTGTCCCAAGAGCTGCAGGGCCAAGGGCTCGATGCTGTCCAGCTCGCTCAATCGGTCTTCGGTGGACTGCCGACGATCGGGCGAGCCCATGTCGTCGATGGTCTGAATCAAGCGCAGAAAGCCCCGAAGACGCGGATGCGTCGGCTCCTGCTGCATCAGGCGCACCGCCTGCTCCCGCGCCCGATCGGTGCGGCGCTCGGCGAGTGCCCGCCGTATCTCCTCCTCCAGCAGCATCGCGGTGCTGTCCTGGAACAGATCCAACTGGTGCCGATCCGGGGGCGGTGCATAGCCGGTCGCGCACGCCCGGCTCAGACCTGCGTGGGCGCCGACGAGCAAGGGTGCGTCCTGACCGCCCCAAATCCGATGATCTAAAGGGATCGGGGCGAGTCGCTGACCTCGGGCATAGGCACCGGCTCGATCGAGGAGCCCCGCAATCTCCTCCGGCGACGCATGAAGAGCGCCCTGGAGGTCGGGCCGGCGGCCTGTCCGCCACGCCTCGTAGTCGTCATAGGTCAGCAGGTCGGCAGCAAGCAGGAGCTCGAGCGGATCGAGTCGGCCCTGCTCGAGCAGCAGACGATCGACCAGCGGAAGAATCGATTGATCGAGGTTCGAGTCAGTGGGTCTGTCCATGAGCGTCGATTGGGCCGTCATTCGTCCGCAATGGGTGCGAAGAGAAGATCAAGATCACTCGGGCTCAGCGATCCGCCTGCCGCACCGCCGCCTTCGAGCATGGCATCGGCCAGCGCCTGTTTTCGGGCCTGCAGATCGGCCACCCGTTGCTCGACGGTACCCTCGGTCAGCAGCTTATAGACAAAGACTGGCTTGTCCTGACCGATGCGATGGGCACGGTCGGTGGCCTGACGCTCTGCCGCCGGATTCCACCAGGGGTCGTAATGGATCACGGTATCGGCCGCAGTGAGATTGAGCCCGGTGCCGCCCGCCTTGAGGCTGATCAGGAAGAGAGGCACCTCGCCGGCCTGGAAGCTATCCACCGGGCGATCCCGGTTGCGCGTGCGACCTGTGAGCTTGACGAAGTCCCGATCCTCGCGCAGACCGATTTGCATCAGCTCGGCCTCGATCACGGCAAGCATGCTGGTGAACTGCGAGAAGAGCAGCACGCGTCGTCCCTCCTCCAGCAGCTCGGGCAGCAAGGTCATCAGCAACTCCAGCTTGGCGGAGCCTTTGACCCGGCGGGCGCTCTCCAGCGAGACCAGGCGCGGATCGCAACACACCTGACGCAGCTTGAGCAAGGCATCGAGGATGATGATGCCGCTGCGCGCCAGGCCCTTGCGCGCCACCTCTTCACGAACCTTCTGGTGCAGTGCCAGACGCAGGGTCTCGTAGAGGTCGCGCTGATCGTCCGCAAGCGGGACCTCGCGGATGATCTCGCTCTTGGGCGGCAGCTCGGCGGCCACCGCCTCCTTGGTCCGGCGCATCAGGAAGGGGGCGACCCGGCGACGCAGCTCGTCCTGGCGTCCCTCGTCGGCGTGGCGCTCGATGGGGGTTCGGAACAGGCGGCGGAACCGGCGCTCGTCGCCCAGCAGCTCGGGCATCAGGAAGTCGAGCAAGGCCCAAAGCTCACCGAGATGGTTCTCCATCGGTGTTCCCGTCAGGCAGAGCCGATGCCGGGCATTGAGACCGCGTGCCGCTTGGGCGGCCTTGCTGCGCGGATTCTTGATGTTCTGGGCCTCGTCCAGGATGAGCATGTGGTAGTCATGCGACGCAAGGGCATCCAGGTCGCGGGGCAGCAAGGGGTAGGTCGTGAGGACCAGATCATGATCCGGGATCGACGCAAACCGGGTGTGCCGCGCCGCGCCATGCAGAGAGAGCACCCGTAGGGCCGGAGCAAAGCGCTCGGCCTCTCGCCGCCAGTTGAAGAGAAGACTGGTGGGCGCGATCACCAGACTGGGGCGGTCGGCCCGCCCGCTCTCCTTCTCGACCAAGAGATGCGCCAGGGCCTGAACCGTCTTGCCGAGGCCCATGTCATCGGCAAGCACACCGCCGAGACCGTATTCGCGCAGGAACTGGAGCCAGTCCAGCCCCTGACGCTGGTAAGACCGCAGCTCGACGGTCAGCCCGACGGGCGGAGCGATCGTCTCCAGGCCCTGAAAATCCCGCAGGCGACGCCCCCACTCGCGCGCCGACTCGCCCCCCTGCCAACGCAGTGCCGGGTCCGCGGCCTCCAGCTCCGCGAGTTGCGCGGCCTGTAAGCGCGAGAGTCGGAGACGGCGTTTGCTTCCGGCAGAGCCCGCCAGCGGACTCTCCGAGTCATAGAGCTCGATGAGCGTGGAGAGGATCGGGCGCAAGCGATGAACCGGCATCAGGATCAGCCGCCCATCGGGTAGGCGCAACTGCAGCCGGGCATCCGCGTCCATCTGCGCGAGCACCCGTGTCGACAGGTCCACCTGATACCGCTGGATCATTTCGACCAGCAGTGGAAGCAGGTCGACACGCTCGCCCTCGACCTCGACGCCCAACCCAAGATCGAGCCAGCGTCCGCCCTCGCCCTCCGCGATGTCCAGCTCCCAATCGCCGATCTCGGCGATTCGAAAGTGGAACCCGGGGTCGATCTGGATCAGCCAGCCCTCCGAGTCAAGGCGCGGCAGGTCACCCTGCATGAATCCAATCCAGGTGTCCGGATCCTTGCGCTCGAACCCGATCCCTGCCAGCTCTGCGTCATTGAAATGGCGTTGAAAACCCAGGTCATCGAGCATCTGGATCGCCTTCTGCTCGGCCGCCTGATCACGTGCGACCTCCAGGAGCACGCCGTCCTGCACACGCTTGATCAGGGTGCTTCGATCGGCAGGGTCAACCGGCGTTCCCGCATAATCGAAATCGAGCACCACCTCATGCGCCCAATCCGGCTCACGCCGGATACCCCAATAGCGGCCGACGTCGCTCGACGCCCGATCGACGCTCACCAGGCGCAGCCGGGGAACCGGCGCCTCGATGTCGACGCGCCGACGCTCGGGGCGGGACGGCAAAGGAACAGAGCTCCCCTTGAGGCGCCCTCGAGCGACGGTCTCCAGGGCATCCAGGGACTCAGGGGTCACCACAGGGGCGCCGGCCAAGAGACCCGCCTCCCGGTCGCTCAGGCCGGTGTCGATAGGACCGCATTCGCCGGTATCCGGATCCAGATACCAGGGCGGAGACATTGGAAGCAACAGCAGGCCGGAGCGATCGGTATCCAAAACCACCCGCAACCTGGCGTCCTTGTCAAGGCGCCAGACGAGCGTCCCTTTCAGCGATCCGGCAGGCTTGAGCGCCGGACCCTCGATCGACCGGAAAAAACCACGACCAGTCGATGCAATGGTCTGCATCACGTCGGCTCCGGTCAGATCATCCAGCCGGGCGGACTGTCCATCGCCGCCACCGCGTCCGACCGCGACCAGGGCCATGATCCGTTGATCCTCGTGCGAGATGAAACTCGCACGAGAGACCCCCAGAATATTGAAATTCTGAGGTTTTCCGTAGCCACCGGTCTGCAGCAGCCTGACCTTGTACGCCCGCACCAGCGCGCGTCGGACCCCGAGATGCTCCACCAGGTCGAGGATGTAGATGAGCCGAAAGGGCTCGTCGGCCGGTATGCCGGACGCACGCTCGACCTGATCCAGCCATGAGGTCAGCTGGTGGGGCAAGGCACTGGCCCGGGCCTGTGCGGGACATCCTGCCTCCGGAGGACCGAGTGACAGCAGCACCGCAGCCACATGCTTACAGTTGTAGCCCACCGGACAAGAGCAGTGTCCGACGACCATCGGAGAGCCGTCCGCGTGTTCCCCAAGCTGAACGATGCACTGATAGACCCGGCCGCCCGAGCCCCGCACCCGGCCGGTCACCAATCCCCGCGAGATATCCTGATCCGCCGTCAGCACCCGACGCTCCTGGAGATAGCGCCTGCCCCGCTCCAGGTATGTCGGGGGAATCGCATCCTTGAGCTGGTCTGGATCGAAGGGCAAGAAAACAGAGGGCATCGACTGTCTTGAGTGTCCCTGAGTCAAACCCTCGAGATTACAGCCTCGATTGCAGGAGTGGAAGACGGGATTAGGTGTCGGGTGCCGAGTGGCATGGCGTTGCCATCACCTCGAACAGGTCCCTTTTTTGCTTAGATGACAGGCATCGCAGGACCATCCCGTCTCCGAATGTTTGCGAATCTCCACCATCTCTCCCACCACGCGGCCTGGCGGCGCCAACTCGAGATGTTGCTCGAGTCAGCCGGCGAAGGCATCTACGGCATCGACCTTGCCGGTCGTTGCATCTTCATCAACCGCGTCGGTGCCGAGCTGCTGGGTTACGAGCCCGATGAGGTGCTCGGGCGCCAGATGCACTATCTCATCCATCACTCGCACGGAAACGGTGCACGGATGCCGGTGGAGGACTGCCGGATCTTCAAGGCGTTCAAGGAAGGCTGCAGTTGCCGGGTCGAGGACGAGGTCCTGTGGCGGCGTGACGGCAGCCCCTTCCCGGCCGAGTATGCGTCCTACCCCATCCGCAACGGCGATGAGGTGGTCGGCGCGGTCGTCACCTTCACCGACATCACCGAGCGCAAGCGCACCGAGGCGGCGCTCCATGCCGCCCGTGCCGAGTTGGAACGGCGCGTCGTCGAGCGGACCGCAGAGCTGTCTGCCGCGCACCTGCAACTGAGCCAGGCGCACGAGGGACTCCTCCGCCTCTCGGCCCATCTCAACTCGGTCCGTGAAGAGGAGCGGGCACATATCGCGCGCGAGATTCACGACGACCTCGGTGCCTCGCTGACCGCCATGCAGCTCGAGCTCAATTGGTTGCGGCAACGCGTGACCGACGACCCGCTGATCCGCCGCCATATCGACGCGGCGCTCGAGATCGGCGGCGGCGCCATGGACGCCCTGCGCCGCATCCTCAACGACCTGCGTCCCGGTGTCCTCGATCACCTGGGGCTCTGGGCTGCACTGGAGTCCTTGCTGGAAGAGACCGAGGCCCGCTCGGGCCTCCGCTGCAGCTTCGTCTGCCCTGCCGAGGTCGAGCGCTGCCGCCTGGGTCGGGACGCGGAGATCGCGGTCTACCGCATCGTCCAGGAGGTGCTGACCAACACCCAGCGTCATGCCGGAGCACGCCGGGTCTGTCTCTCGACGGACGCGCAAGACCGGGACCTGCTGATCGAGATGTCCGACGACGGTCGCGGGATGCGGCTGCCGGCTCAGCCCATCAGTTTCGGATTGCTCGGGATGCATGAACGGGCGCGCGCCATCGGGGGCGAGCTCACCATCGCCAGCCACCTCGGCGAGGGCACTCGAGTGTCTTTGAGGCTGCGGGGTGTGCTCGCGTGATCAGGCTCCTCGTGGTCGACGATCACATGATCATCCGCCGGGGGCTCATCCAGATCCTGTCGGAGGAGGCCCGGATCGGCTCCATCCAGGAGGCCTCCGATGGACCCGGGGCGCTGCGTGTTCTGCGAACCACCCCAGTCGATGTGATCCTGCTCGACATCGCCCTGGGCGACCGCGATGGATTCGAGGCGCTGAAACTGATCAGGAGCGAGTTTCCCAAGGTCGGGGTGGTCATGCTCTCGGTCTATCCCGAATCACAGTTCGGGGTGCGCGCCATTCGCGCAGGTGCCGGCGCCTATCTCAACAAGGGCTGCTCGCCCGAGGAGCTGCTCGGCGCCATCACCAAGGTGGCTGCGGGCGGTGTCTTCATCACGCCGGGCATCGCCGAGATGCTCGCGCGCAGCGTCCGCGAGGACAGCGCCCGTCCGCCCCACGAGAGCCTCTCCAACCGAGAGTTTCAGGTGCTCAACCTGCTGGTCCAGGGGCGATCCGTCTCCGAGATCGCCGAGCAGCTCGTCCTGTCCTCGAACACCATCTCGACCTATCGCAGCCGCGTCTTCGAGAAGCTCGGCATCCGGACCCTGGTCGAGCTGGTGACCTATGCCAATCGCCACGGTCTGCTCGAGCCCTGAACCCTGAACCCCGAACCCTGAACCCCGAACCCTGAACCCCGAACC
>RRYU01000207.1_pt1 | contig 19726 bp, 16 predicted proteins | sample 2162651 | NCBI WGS metagenome assembly RRYU01 (sample SAMN10267283, study PRJNA491782) | microbial mat metagenome | isolation source: biomat in the production well | place: Japan: Minami-Kanto gas field, natural gas well KTG3 | collected 2017-06 | reverse complement strand
ACAAAAAGCAGCCTAACTAATGCGACATCTTCCTTGACAACGACCGATGGCGGGCGACCTCAAACTTGGAGGCTGGCACGGGTAATATGTTTGCGGTCTTGCTACCCAAACAGAGTAGTCGCAGTTCTCGAAACACGCATGTAGGAGAGGCAGACTGTTATTCCGGTATAAGCGTTAGCGATTGCAGGCGCAGGCTGTTTGCACTTCCCAGTCTCACATAGGTTTTGGCTGTTTCTTCCACACGAAAGCGAACCGCATGGTTCAACGTTGCCGGCCCTGCACAGTCTTCTTCGATAAGCTCAAAGTACTCGTTGATGATCTCGGTACGAAAGGTGGCGGCTAACGCCAAGCGGATATCCAGCCGGTACTGACCTGCGTGCAGTTCTCCGACCGGAACAAAGTAAGCCCCGGTTCTTGGATTACGGTATCGGTCCAGTTGAGAAGCCCCGACAGGTTCTTGCATCGAGAGCACAGGAAGTGGTGCAAACGAGCAAGTTGTTTTCATCCGGGTGAGGGAATCGTAGAGCGCCTGCGTCGTGGCATCGTCCACATCACCGGCATAGCGGCGAATATGATCGAATGCGGCTTCTGCCCCCAAACTAAAACTTAGGCGTCCACTGCATTGGCCTTCATGGCATTGGGCGCAGGTGGTGTTGAAACGAACAACAGATTCAAAGTCGGTAGCGGTGGCACAGAGGGGGGCCAACATTACCGCTACGCTGGTTATCCAAAACGCGGTTCGCCTTAAAAAAGACATGTGTGCATCCTCTGCTATCCATTAACGGATACTATGAAGCCGGTTGCGGGCCATGCTCAATGACAACCCGCAACCAGCATCCTGGCTACGGAAACGAGGAAGCACACACCACTGGCGATGACCTGGCATGGAGCAGCGGGTGCAACTACCATTCATCGGCAATACACAAAAAATAGGGCCGCCCCGGTTTCCCGAGGCGGCCCCGCCAACTTCCGTGTTGAGAGGAGGGTAAATCTTTCAGCATTCAGCAATTACTGGGCAACCGGAGCCATCGGAGCGACAGGCGCGTAGCCGTAGGGGCCGTAACCGTAAGGTGCACCGTAGTAGTTGTTGTAGCCATGACCGCGACCGTAGCCACGAGTGTAAACATTGGTGTTGGCATTCATGTTCATGTTGAAGTCGCCGTTTCCAACACCGTCGCCGAAGAATTCATCGGTGAAAGTGGTGAAGGGGCCACCCCACCAAGCGGAAGCAGACGCGGAAGCAACAACGAGGGCGGTAGCGGTAGCGATTTTCGTGATCTTGTTCATGGCGATGGTCTCCAAAATTTTTGTTTGATAGTTGGGTGAGCGATGTGGCTGCTGCTCAAGTTGCAAACAAGTATATCAGCAATTTCTTAAATAACAAAGTTTTTATTAGCCATAAATAATGTTGATCACAACTGTTCGACAGTATTGTCCCGTCATATGGACTAGCTGATGCGATGAGCCGCCCCGCCCAGGAAGTAGACTGGGCGGACGTGAAACAGCGGGTGGTCAGGATGGAGGCAATTCGGGACGGGAGACTTGAATGAAATATTCTGCAGCTTAATACTTTCCAAAGATTAGTTTAATGACCTCTAATGGAAAAAGGAAGAAGAAGGCGAGATGCTATAGGAATAATCCGCAGCCTACGCTGCGCAAGGAAACGAATTCGGTTAGTCGGACCAGTATTTTTCAAAATCGGCTCCGTTTCCTTAAGTGAATGCCATTGCCCGCCCCCTCCGGGGGAGCGCAGCATGGAAGCATCTTCGGTGACCACAGCACCGAGGTTCTCCTCCGGCTTCGTTTTTTTTTGTAGCTACGCCTTCCGGCCGCCTTGCCCACACCTTCCGCTCGCGCGTAAACACTCCGCGCCAGCTTCAGGCGGAGCAAAACAGCCTCCAGGCTTCGCGGCTCGGTTCAGATGTGGGGAGTGCCCCACGCCCTGCGGCCCTCCGGGGTCGCTTCGCTCCAAACGGTAGCGTCTTCCCAGTCGGGGTCGGGTCGGAAACACCACCGTCCCTCCTTTCCCGAACCGTGAAGCCGCGGCTTATTCTCGATCACCCCCCTATCCCCCTCAGGGGGAACGCTCGGCTTCGCCCAGCGAAAGAAAGAATCGGTTACGGCCTGTTTGCAAACACCGCAAGCAGACCGTGCCCTTTATTGATGCGGGGAGTGCCCCGCACCCCTGCCGCTTCGCGGGTCGCTATGCTCCAGGGGAAGGAGGCAACTGAACACAAGGCAGAATTATGCGCAACGCAAAAAAAAAGCGCTGTCCGCTTCGCCGCATAATTGGCACTATGTTAAGTTGCCTCCGGACTGTTTTTGACCCCCCTGATCGCTACGCGTCCCCTCCGGGGGGATCGGCTTCCCTGCCAACGGCCCGCCACTCCCGGCGGCGGCTTGGTGGCGCCTTTGCCCTTGCGCGTTATCCCTGCGCCCGTCCGTCGCTCTTTGCACTGGCCCGCCTTCCCTAGCGGGCTCAAGCAGATGGCTGCGCCAACTGCCTGGTATCCCTGCCCGTCGTCCCTGGCTTCTCCGGTGTTTTCCTTGGTGTGATCCGGCGACCGCAGCCTCTGCGTCCCACGGAAGAACCTGTATTCCCTAAATGCAACATGCGAATACACCTTCGCAAGTTCCGTTTCACAAAAAACAATGAACAATATTCCCTAATTCCAATTTTATGGCTGACCAAAGGACAGAGGAGTACAGCGGAAGCGCCAATGTTCCTAATAATTGTCGTGGGGGTTGAATGATACTCATACTATGATCGGGTTGTTACCGGGACACCAAGGCGAATCGGTTGCCACGTTCTATAATCTCTACCTACCGCGCCTGCATTGAGCAGGATCGCCGATGGTATCCTGTACTTTGTCGGTCAAAGCTTCGCCCGCTTCGCCGCCAACCAGATGGGCCTGTTCCGATCGACGCCAAAGACACAGGAGAGAACGGTACGCCGAAGGACAAGAAGCCTAGGCACATCAGCCCGATGTAGATTCGCGAGATATCGGTATGGGTGATGGTATCGGAGAGGGTGGGAGCCGTTGCGTTGGCATTAGCGCCGGGATAGGTCCGTTCATTTAGCACCTTTCCGATCAATCTCGGAAAGCATGGGAGATTAGATCAGCCAAACTCTGCTCTCTAATGAATTGCCCGACCACTTCACTTGCTGGGTGAGACCTTGGTACCGCAGATTGTATTCCCGCCGAATTGTTTTTGCATGTTTTCTACTTTTTCTAAAGGTTGATTTAGGTAGAAAGTTAAACCAAAGCTAATGGATTATAGAGCCATGACCCGTATCGATCCCAGAATATCTATAGTCGGTGTATTCCTGTTGTTGGTGGCATGTGGAGATCAGGTTTTCAAGGATAGCCTATCTCTTGCTACAAAACCGCCAGATACGAGTGACACGCATCGGACTACGTTGAAAGTGCGTACTCCTGATCGAAAGTATGACTTGTATTCCGAATCTTCGTTTTCCATAGAAATACTTAGCCGTAAGCAGCAACGGGCTTTGTGTGAGTATAGACTGAATCAAAAACTTAATATTTTCACAATTAACAATGATCATTCGATTGGGATAAGAACCAAGTCGTTTATTTTAAGAAATGATCTAAATTTAGTATCAAATGTCACTCATGGCATCGGATTGATATGTAGCGACGACACTGGCTCGAATAAATTATACATAATTCCCCTTACATTATCAGAGGTTAAATGTAGCACGGAACAAACAATAAACTTGAAGCCAGTATCAGTTATGTCTGAAGAAACTTTGATGAAATTTCTTGATCCTGACGTCTTTGTATTGTTTGGCAATGAACGCAGTATTATTCAAGCAGAGATCGCCACAAGGAACTCGCCAGAATGCACTCCTGTTAAGGGACATGACCAATACTTAAATACTATCACATACACAAGATTTGTAGCCGGACTGAAAGGGGACAAAATATATGAATATCGTGATGGGAAGGCCGAACTCTTTTCATATGGAAAAGCCGTTATACAAGGAGCTCCTGTTATTACATTTATGCCTACTGTATACGCAGATAGGTATGTTAAGGCCATTGAATCTGCAGTTTTAAATGCGGAACAAAATGCATTAAAAGCAGAGATGAGACGAAAACGAAAAGCACAGGAGGCTAGAGAGAAAAAGAAAAAGCGGATTGAACGAATCGCGGCTGAAAATAGGCGAAAGGCGAAAATAATACAAAGAAATATTAATTATAGATCTAGTTTCGCTAGGAAAGATTATGTGGAGTGGAAAGATTCAGGGCTATGCAAGAATATTATTGCATCTGGCTCTTTTAATGCAGCTAGATCGGATTTTGAAACTAAGTCAGAATACAAAGCGAGGATATCTCAAGAACTGAAAAAGAAATACGGAGATATACTAGAAAATGAGTACGCTGTCACAGTTAAATATCCTAAGATAAAGTACCAGCTTGAAAATAGCAGGTGGATGGTAGAACCATATAAGTATAAGGCTAACGATATTGTTTGGGGAAATTTATCGATTAAAATTCAGACTACATCTTATATTGGACAAAACGCATTTGGAGTTACACTGTCAGTAAATAAAACAGAGTCTACTGATTGCGTTTTGGTTACCTCCAGGAACAAAGAGTATTTCAGTTTACCGCTCTATTTTCCAATGCAAAAAGAAAAAGCAAAGACATACGAAAATAGGCTAAAAGTGACGATCTTTTATAAATTTGATCCCCTTAATTACCAGCTATATAGCTTAGACTTAGATTGGGTCGAACCAACAATAAGCTCTCCATTCGAGTCTAGATCAGAATCTTATCGGCTTCATATAAAACCACACGCTGTTGTTCTTCATGCAAAAGATGAAGTATTAGCTGTAGAGCTTTACTAAACTTTTTGACATTTGATCTATACTCTATCCGCAAACTAAATGGTTCTCTAATTACGTTTTCGCGGTGGATAAGTATTCAAGGTTAGACGATCCAACACATACTCCGAACTATTGATGCGATCATCGAGTGTTAACGCGACAGCGACAGGGCACAAGCGAATCTAGACTAGGGGGCAGGGTCTTCGAGGCCGGAGGATGGCGGGCTTGGCGAACACAGGTGGGTCGTTTCCGTGATCTACGACGGAGTTTTTCACAACGTCAGCTCTCCGTCATTCGTTGTCCAAACCGCCACTTACCTATGGCCGATTGCGGTCATCAGGATAGTGCACTGCCACAAAGAGTTCCACTCTCTCGACATAATCTGGAAGCAGTGAAATGATTCGGCACAAGCGGTGCAGATTATTATGGGAAAATCCAGCGGTATAAAGTGAGCGACATAGCTAGCGCACCCCTGACCAAATCTATCAGCCCTTGTCCAGCACCGGACTGGACTGCACTTCCGATATCGATCTTTTTATCACGATCCGTGTCGCCCATGTGTTTAACGGAAGGACAATTGGCTGACATCTGGAACCAAGCTATCCTGACGACTGGGAGGAAACCTGGGAGTTAAGAAATCGGACGCACTGAACATCTGCGCATCGGCCCCCGCATTTATGGAATCTGGCTACACAATGGCTACATATGATCGAAAACGCAAAAGGCTTGCAAGCCAAAAACCTTGCAAGCCTTTGTTTTAAATGGTGCCCAGGGACAGAATTGAACTGCCGACACGGGGATTTTCAGTCCCCTGCTCTACCGACTGAGCTACCTGGGCTCAGAAAGACGCGTATTAAAGCGATATCCCGTCCTGAAGTCAAGCCGACTATCGATGCACCCCGGACGCCAGATAGGTCTATTTGGGTGCGACGAAATCAGGCGGGAGTTCCGCTCCGTCTCCGAAGAAGTACTTGTCCATCTGCTCTTCGAGAAATTTGCGGGACTTGGGGTCCATCGGACTCAGACGGTATTCATTGATCAGCATGGTCTGCTGTTTGAGCCATTGCTGCCAGGCCTGTTTGGAGACATTGTCGAATATCTTCTGTCCCAGTTCTCCGGGATACGGCTTACGATCCAGACCCTCGGCCTGCTGATTCAGTTTGATGCAGTTTACAACCCGGCTCATTGTTTACTCCCGACTGATGTTGTGTTCTTCGATAAGTTTTGCCACCGGCGCCGGCAGACCTCCAGGTGGCTGTCGGTCCAGCCGATGCCATATGCGTTGCCCGTCATCCGCTATCCGCCCATGCGCTTGCTCCACCTGGATATGTACTGGTATGAAATCCAAGTGGAAGTGTGTGAAGGTATGGCGGCGCATGGGGGCGAATTCAAGCTCCTTTGCAATCAACCCAAGGCGGTCACGGCAATATCCGGATATGACATCGGCCTGTTCACATTCCGGCAGGCTCCATAGACCGCCCCAGATACCGCTGGGCGGTCGTTGTTCCAGGAGCAGGCTGTCGTCCTGCATCCGCAGCAGCAGCATGTGGGTGCGGCGCACTACCTTTATGCGCCTGGGTTTTCTACCCGGATAACGGGACTGCGACCCCTCGCGCAGGGCGACACAGAAATTAGCCACGGGGCATAACCCGCAAACCGGACGCGTGCGGGTACACAGGGTGGCACCCACATCCATCATGGCCTGGTTGTATTGGGCGACCGAATATCCGGGCATATTGGTTTCGGCCAGATCCCACAGGCGCTCCAACACGCCCGTCCGCCCAGGCCAGCCTTCGACGGCGAAGCAACGGGCCAGCACCCGTTTTACATTGCCATCCAGAATGGGTAGCCGCTGTCCTCCGGCCAGGGACAGAATGGCCCCTGCGGTGGAGCGGCCGATGCCGGGCAAGTCCTGTACCTGTTCCATTTCCATGGGAAAACACCCGGCATACTGATCCCGGATCTTGCAGGCGGCCTTGTGCAGATTCCGTGCGCGGGCATAGTAGCCAAGTCCGGACCAGTGCCGCAACACCCCATCCAGAGGCGCCTGTGCCAATTCCATGACATCCGGAAAGCTTTCCATGAAGCGTTTAAAATAGGGGATGACGGTGGATACCTGGGTCTGTTGCAGCATGACCTCCGATACCCAGACCCGGTATGGCGTGACCTGCTGCTGCCAGGGTAGATTTTTGCGTCCGGAATGCTCATACCAGGCCAGCACAGCATTTGCGAAATCAGCCGTCATGGATGCGCCAGTGCCTCACGCTCCAGTCCTTGGAGCGCTTCCAGTGTGGTGCCACGCAGCCCGCGCTCCACCAGCACAGGGCCGATCAGGGGCGGCACCCAAAACGTGGGGCGTAACTCGGTCACGAGTTGAAAACGCGTGACTGTGCCCTCGGGCGTGAGAACCCAGCGGGTGTAACCGTAGCTAAAATCGCTGCCTTGCGACAAGCTGTCCGCCTCCAGATGCCCTTTGGTGACGCGTCGCATACGCTGGGTATGCTCGATGTCTTTGCAGAAGATCCACACACAGACATGACTGCGTGTATACACCAGGGGATTGTCCGCGGTACCAGCATCCAGCACCCGGCTCTCCAACACCGCCGTGCTGAGGCGATGCAGTCTGGGATAGTCGGTGAGTTTCTGCCAGACGATGTCCATGGAGGCGCTCAGACGCGCATCCAGACGCAGCAGGAACAGGTCACCCTGCCGCTGCACGTCCAGCCGTTCGATATGCGCGGCCATAGCCAGAAAAGAGGCCAGGCACAAGCCTGGCCCCAGCATTATCAGGCAAACTCTAAGGCTCAGTTGAACAACCCCTTGAGCGCACCATCCAGTTGTTTATCCAGGCCGCCGGGGATCTTTTCCTGGATATCGGCGGGGATGGCTTTCTGCAATTCCTTATTGAGCTTTTCCTTGAGCTTGGCCTTCTGCGACTCGGCCAGGGCCTCGCCAATGTCGATGCGCCACTTCGGCTTGGACAGTGGCCCTGTAAGATGCACCGGTATGGGCACCCCCTTCAGCCTTTCCAGGTCTTGCCCTCCCTGCCCCTCCAGACTGGCCACCAGCACCGGTTTGAGCTTGTAGTCCAGGGTGTCATTGCCGATGTCGACCTTGCCTTTGCCGGTTATCCGGAACAAGGGAGACTTGGCGCTCAAATCCTGATTGATCAATACCCCCTTATTGATCACCGCACTGCCGGTCAGCTCGGAAAAGTCGGTCTTCTGCTCGGTATTGTCAGGCGGCAGGGTCTGTCCCTTGAGCTTGGCTGTGGCCTCGCGCAACATGCGGCCCAGGTTGATACCCTTGACCGTTCCGTCGGTGAAGGTAAAATCCAGCTTTCCGCCCAGGGTACGCTTGATGGCGCCGATGGTGCGTCCACTGCCGTTCACATCCAGATTGAGATTGCCGGTGCCCGACAAGCGATCCTCTCCGGCCAGATCTTTCACCAGTTGTTCGGCCTGTACGCTCTTGACATGTTGGATGACCAGCACACTGGGGGTCTTGCCGGCCACATTCAGGCCAAGCTCGCCGCCCAGGCTACCCTGGTAGAAGGCACCCACTTTTTGATCCACCCTGATGTCGCCGTTTTTCGCCTTGACCGTGATCTTGGCCTTGTCCAGCTTGAGCTGGTTGACCACCAGGTGGCCGATAGTGAAACTTCCGTCCACATCCAGTCCACGCAGCATGGCCATTTGTTCTTCCGTGAACAGGGGTGCTTCGGCAGCACCGGCCGCTGGTTGAGTGGTTTGCTGCGGCTTGGCCGGGGCCTGCGCCGCGGCCGGCTGGTCTGCCGGAGGCGGCAGGTAGCGGTCCAGGTCAATACTGTCCAGGTTAAGGTTGAAACGATAGCCCAGGGTGCCTCCCAACAGCACCTTGGCATTGCCGTTGAGCAGACTGTCATCCAGTCGCATTTGCAAATTGCTCAGGCTGGTCTGCTTGGTGCCGGCCTTTAGATCGGTACTGAGGGAAAATCGCTTGAGCACATCCGGGTCACTGGTCTGCGGCGGCTGCATGCCGAACCTGGCCATCAAATCTCGCAGATTCACTTCGTCCAGGGTCAGCTTGCCGTTGATATCGGGATCTTTCTGAATACCACTGCCGGCTAGCCGGCCGCTAAGGTGCAGATCAGCCGCTCTGATGTCCAGACCTTGGACATCCAGGGTATCCTTGGCCAGATTCGCAGCGATCTCCGCCGCCAATTGAGCCTTTACCTCCCCGCCGGGGATGGATTCTCCCTTTACCGTGGCGTCCAGTTTCAAACCGGCAATTCGAAATATCTGGCCGGCCAGATCGGCACTGACCTGGGCCAGCATACGGGAAGCCAGGGAGCGGTCCTGCAGGGGGCCGCCACTGAGATTTTGCTCCACACTCAGGTCCTTCAACTCCAGTTTATTGGTCGTCAGATCAAACATCACCGCTGCCTTGATCAGTGCGTCAGCAGTCAGGCCGTCCGCCATTTTGAGTCCGTCAATACGCAACTCGAAAGGCTGAACCGAGATTTTGCTGTTGTCCTCGGCCGCCTCCACCGTGCCGGACAGGCCGATCCGGGCACTTAGCCGGGGCTGCTTATTGTCCACGCTGAAGCTCAAACTCAGGTCAGCGGGGCTGCCGGGGGACAAAGCGCCGGTCTCCAGGCTGAGATCCCGGATGGCCACGCTCTGGCCGCTCTGCCTGTCATCCCAGGTCACCTGGGCGTCGATGATCTTGACCCCGCCGATGGCGAGACTTTCAACTCCCGCCCCCTTTGCATCCCCCGGCTGCTCTTGCTGCTTTTCCCCATGCTCGGCACCTGCAACCAGGTCCTCCCAATTACCAATACCCTGTTTGTTGCGCATCAGGTTCAGTTGCAGGCCATGCAGTTCGACCGTATCTACTTCCAGCTGTTTTTCCAGCAAGGGCATGAGCTTGGCGCGCACCTGAGCCTGCTCCACAGCGGCAAACGGCTTGTCACCAAAACCTTGAGGCTGACTCAGGGATACAGCGCCCAATTCCACGCCCAGCCAGGGAAACACGGACAGGCCGATGTCGCCATTGATGGCCATATCCCGCCCCGTGGTCTTCTTCACCTGGCTGACGATGTCCTCCTTGAAATCATTGGGATCCACCACCAACGGGACAATAACGGCAGCGGCAACCACCAGCAGCACGAGAACAACAATCAGGCCGATGAATAATTTGATCAGTTTGCCCATGGGGCGTCTCCTGTCGATATGAACAACATACAGTTAATATTTATTCCTAATATTCTTTTTATTCGGGCCTTTCCGCAGCGCAATTCCAGCACACCTCGAAGACACCTTCCACCGTTTCACCACATCCCGCGCATTTCCAGCTCTGACCAGCGCGTGAATCCGGGCTAAGAAACTCTTCCAGCAGATGTGAGGCCATAAACCATTGACCGTCTATCGGTAACCATACTGTAGGATAAATGTCGGCTGGCAGTTCCCCGATTCCGCCACTGAGGAGGTCACCCAGGACAACGGCCTGAATATCATGCTTGGAGAGATAATCCACCAGGCATTGCGCCTCGATCCGGTCGGCGGCTTGGTAGAGGCGGCGCATATGCTGGTGTTCTGCCTGTGTGATTGTCGCGGATTCAGCAGATACCAAGCAAGGATAGTGCTTGCTTAGGGAGGGGAATGGAGCGGGTAACGGGAGTCGAACCCGTCTCTCTGGCTTGGGAAGCCAGGGTAATACCGATATACGATACCCGCGATTGACGACAATAGTACATCAATCATCAGTGGCGGGAAAATCCCCTGCGTCCGACATGAATCAATCTCAACCCATGTCCCTGGATGTCGAAAAAACCATGGATGGTTTTTTTCTCCTTGGCCTATAATTTCCAACCGTTTTGCATGCAGACAATGAAAACCCATGAACCCTAGCATTGCTTGGCAGTCACCAGAAGAAAACGCTTACACGGACATCCTCTATCAACACGCGGAGGGCATTGCCAAGATCACCATCGATCGGCCCGAGGTACGCAATGCCTTCAGGCCCGAGACGGTGCAGGAACTGAGCGACGCCTTCCGCCGCGCACATCTGAATCCGGATATCGGCGTCATCATTCTCACTGGCTCCGGCGATCTGGCCTTCTGCTCCGGTGGAGACCAAAAAGTACGGGGAGAGCACGGCTATCGCGATGACCAGGGCATACAGCACCTCAATGTACTGGAACTGCAGCGCCAGATCCGCACACTACCCAAGCCGGTTGTGGCCATGGTGGCTGGCTATGCCATCGGGGGTGGACACGTACTGCACCTGGTGTGCGACTTGAGCATCGCTGCGGACAACGCCCGCTTTGGCCAGACCGGGCCCCGCGTGGGCAGCTTTGACGCCGGTCTGGGAGCTGGCATCATGGCCCGCACGGTCGGGCTGAAAAAGGCCAAGGAAATCTGGTTCCTATGCCGTCAGTATGACGCAAAGCAGGCACTGGAGATGGGACTGGTGAATGCCGTTGTGCCGCTGGCGGACCTGGAGGTGGAAACTGTCCGCTGGTGTCGGGATATGCTGCAGCTCTCACCCACGGCCCTGCGGATATTGAAGGCCGGCTTCAATGCGGATACGGACGGCATGGCGGGAATTCAGGAGCTGGCAGGCAATGCCACGGCCTTGTTCTACATGACCGAAGAGGCCCGGGAAGGTCGGGACGCCTTCGTAGAGAAACGCCCTGTCGATTTCAGCAAGTATCCCCGGCGTCCCTGACCTGCAGGCACAGAACCCTTCTGTGCCTCTTGATTTCTGCATGTTCGACATTCCACCAGAAGCATTGACTGAGTTACATCAGCGCATCCCACAAGCACTTTCAAATCCGCAACAAAGGACGTTAATCCCTATATTTACGGCTTTTTTTTGGGCCACATCGCAGTACAGGCTTTCTTCTGGGCTTCATTATGTAGAATGTCACCCAGCTTATGGAATTTATGGGAAATTCTGCGATACTCGATGATGACCAGATGCACCGCTGGAAGTCAGAAAATCTCAGTATCGACAAACCTACGGACGTCAGCTGAACACAGCGCCGGAACTGACAATGGCAAGTACTCAGACACAAATCAATTTATCTGGCCTGGCAAACCGCCTGATCCGTGACCAGCTGCTCAGTGAGCACGACGCAGAACAGGCCTTTCAACAGGCCCTGAAGACACGCGTCCCCTTCGTTCAGTACATGGTCGCCAACAATGTCCTGGACAGCCGCCGCATTGCACTGGCTGCGGCCAGGGAGTTCGGCGTCCCCCTGCTAGACATGGAGGCCATCGATCCAACCGAGTTGCCCTCTTCACTGGTGCAAGAGAAATTAATTCGCAAGCACCATGCCATACCCCTTTTCAAGCGTGGCAACCGTTTGTTTCTCGCTGTCTCCGACCCCACCAACCATCAGGGTCTGGACGAGATTCGTTTTAATACCGGACTGGCCACCGAAGCGGTGCTGGTAGAAGAGGACAAGCTGGCATCCGCCATTGAGCACATGCAGGACTCTAGCGACGCGGCCAGCACCCTCGAGGATATCACCGACACCGACCTGGACAACCTGGACATCGCCGACGAGGACGATGCGAACCGGGACGACTCCGATCTCAATGTGGACGAAGCCCCTATCGTCCGCTACGTCAATAAAATTCTGGTCGACGCCATCAACGTGGGCGCGTCCGACATCCATTTCGAACCCTTTGAGAAAACCTTCCGTATTCGATTTCGACAGGACGGCCTGCTTAACGAAGTGGGATCTCCGCCGGTCAATCTGGCCAGCCGCCTGGTGGCGCGGCTGAAAGTCATGTCACGCATGAATATCGCCGAGCGGCGGGTACCCCAGGACGGGCGCATCAAGCTTAAGCTATCGCGCAACCGTGACATCGACTTTCGCGTCAACACCCTGCCCACCCTGTATGGCGAAAAGGTGGTACTGCGTATCCTGGACTCCAGTACGGCCAAAATCGGGGTGGAAAAGCTGGGCTTCGAAGATGAGCAGAGAGCCGCCTTCCTCAACTCCATCAAGAAACCCTATGGCATGATCCTGGTTACCGGCCCCACCGGCTCCGGCAAGACCGTGACCCTGTACACCGCCCTGAATATGCTGAACCAGAAGGACGTAAACATATCCACGGTCGAGGATCCGGTGGAAATCCAGGTCACGGGCATAAATCAGGTCAACATGAACCCAAAGACCGGCCTGACTTTCGCCTCCGCCCTGCGCGCCTTCCTGCGCCAGGACCCGGACATCATCATGGTGGGTGAGATCCGCGACCTGGAGACCGCTGAGATCGCCGTCAAGGCAGCCCAGACCGGCCACTTGGTGCTATCCACCCTGCATACCAATGACGCGCCCCAGACCCTTACCCGCCTGGCCAACATGGGGGTGGCGGCGTTCAACATCGCCTCTTCAGTGCTCTTGATCATGGCCCAGCGCCTGGCCCGCCGCCTGTGCGATAACTGCAAAACAGTGGAAGATGTGCCCAGGGAAGCCCTGCTGGCGGAAGGATTTACCCAGGAGGATATCGACCAGGGCCTGAAAATCTATCGCCCGGTGGGCTGCAACATGTGTACCCAGGGTTACAAAGGCCGCCTCGGCATCTTCCAGGTCATGCCGGTTTCGGATGCCATTGGCCGTATCATCATGGAAGGCGGCAACTCCATACAGCTGGCCGATCAAACGGCCAAGGAAGGTTGGCAGGATCTGCGCGCCTCGGGCCTGCGCAAGGTCAAGGCGGGAGTCACCAGCCTGGAAGAACTCAACCGGGTAACCAAGGACTAGTGGGCGAGGACAGTCCATATTCTTACTTGCGGATGGTAATTCACCCAACGTACTTTGAAATCCGGCGTTCGAATCCAAGTGTATTTGCCCGCCAATAAACAACAAAGCTCTGAGGCTACGCCTCGCTGGACCTAAGGATTTAATATGGCACTTACGGCCACCGCGAAAACCAAGCCCGGCGTTAAGAAGGGCAAGGCCCCAAAGGCAGACAAGTCCTACCTGTTCACCTGGGACGGCACCGACCGCAAAGGCGCGCGCGTATCCGGCGAAACCCGCGCACCCAACATGGCCATGGTGCGGGCGGAACTGCGCCGTCAGGGAGTCAACCCGACCAAGGTGCGCAAAAAGGCGACGCCACTGTTCTCCTCGCGTAAGAAAAAGATCACTCCCGGAGACATCGCCGTGTTCAGCCGCCAGTTGGCCACCATGCTGGCCGCCGGCGTGCCCGTGGTGCAATCCTTCGATATCGTCGGCCGGGGCCACGAAAACCCCAGCATGCAGGAACTGATCATGAGCATCAAATCGGACGTGGAAAGCGGTACTTCCATGGCCGAGTCCCTGCGCAAGCATCCCCTGTATTTCGATGACCTGTTCTGCAACCTTGTCGAGGCCGGCGAAGCGGCCGGTGTGCTGGACACCCTGCTGGACAAGATCGCCACCTACAAGGAAAAGACCGAGTCCTTGAAGGCCAAGATCAAAAAGGCCTTGTTCTACCCGGCGGCCGTCATCATCGTGGCCATCCTGGTAACGGCCATTATCATGATTTTCGTCATACCCCAGTTCAAGGAACTGTTCCGCAGCTTCGGCGCGGATCTGCCCGCCTTCACCCTGCTGGTGATCAGCATCTCTGAATTTATGCAGCAATGGTGGTGGCTGATGCTCGGTATAGGGGTGGGCGTAGTCTATGCCCTGGGCTATTTCTATAAACGCTCGCGAAAAATGCGCGAACTGCTCGACCGCGCGATACTGAAAATACCCGTTATCGGCATTATCATGCACAAGGCCGCCCTGGCACGCTTTGCTCGCACATTGTCCACTGTGTTCGCCGCCGGCGTACCCTTGGTGGAGGCATTGGAATCGGTTGCCGGTGCCACCGGCAACATCATCTACTCGAACGCCGTGTTGCGCATGCGTGAGGACGTAGCCACCGGCCAGTCACTGCAATTGACCATGAAGCAGCAACAACTGTTTCCTCACATGGTGATTCAGATGACCGCCATCGGTGAAGAGTCCGGTTCTCTTGATGAAATGCTGTCCAAAGTGGCTGACTTCTATGAGGAGGAGGTGGATAACGCCGTTGATTCCCTCAGCAGCCTGCTGGAACCCCTGATAATGGTCATCATCGGTGGCCTGGTGGGCAGCCTGGTAGTCGCCATGTATCTGCCCATCTTCAAGATGGCCGCCGTGGTCTGACTATTGCCGCAATGCCGGGTGTGTATGTCGCAGAGCGGCCATTTACAAGTAACGGCCTGGCCGCGACTGCGCAATCGCCTGTTCCGAAACCCAACCGAATTCACCGTCCATGGATCTGCTTTTCAGTAACCCCTACGCGCTCTACGGCTTCACCTTGGCACTGGGCCTGGCAGTAGGCAGTTTTCTTAATGTGGTGGTTCACCGGCTGCCGCTCATCCTGGAGCGCAACTGGCGCGCTGAATGCGCAGCACTGATGGGCCAGGAAGTCCCCGATGAGGACGAACCCCTGAGTCTGGCCCGCCCGGGCTCACGCTGTCCCCACTGCGGCCATGCCATCCGTGCCTGGGAGAATATCCCGGTCATCAGCTATCTTATGTTACGTGGCCGCTGCTCTGAATGCGCCAATCACATCGCAGCGCGCTACCCTCTGACCGAGATTGCCAGCGGCCTGCTGTCCGTGGCCGTTATCTGGCATTTCGGACCTGGGGCGCAAGGCGCTGCTGCCCTGCTGCTGACATGGGCACTGCTCAGCCTGAGCTTGATCGACTACGACACCCATCTGCTGCCTGACATCATCACACTGCCATTTCTCTGGCTGGGCCTGGTGCTGAGCCTGGGCAGCCTGTACACAGACCCGGTATCTTCCATCGCAGGGGCTGCAATAGGCTATATGAGCCTGTGGAGCGTTTACAAGCTGTTCAAACTGATTACCGGGAAAGAGGGCATGGGCTATGGCGATTTCAAGCTTTTGGCCCTGCTGGGCGCATGGCTGGGCTGGCAGTACCTGCCTCAGATCATCCTCTTGTCCGCTCTGGTCGGTGCCTTGATCGGTGTGTTTATGATCATCTTCCGCGGTCGTGGCAGGGACATCCCAATCCCCTTCGGACCCTATCTCGCCGCCGCCGGATGGATCAGCCTGATGTGGGGCTCACACATCAACCACGCCTATCTGTTGTGGTCGGGCATGGGCTGAAAACACTGAGATGACTAATTTGACGGTAGCACTCACCGGTGGCATCGGAAGCGGAAAATCAGCCGTGGCCAGGCGCCTCGCCGAGTTGGGTGTGCCGGTAATCGACGCCGATATACTCGCCCGGGAGCAAACCAGACCCGGCATGCCCGCCTTGCAGGAAATCGCTTTAAGCCTGGGCTCCCACATGATTACACCCCAGGGCGAGCTGGACCGCTTGGCCCTGCGCCGGCTGGTGTTCAGTGATCCCGGCGCCCGGGATCGCCTGGAAGCCATTCTCCACCCGAGAATTCGCGCCGCCATGAGCGAACAACTGCAGGACCAGGATGGCCCCTATGTTGTGTTGGTCATACCCCTGTTACTGGAAACGGGCCAGACCGATCTGGCAGACCGCATTCTGGTGGTGGACGTGGACGAAGATCTGCAGCTACAGCGGGCAACCCGGCGCGACCGCCAATCAGCGGCTCAGATCCAGGCCATCATGCGCACCCAATGCCCGCGCAACGTACGTTTGGCGGCCGCTGACGAGGTTATCGACAACAACGGCACCCTGGATCAATTGCTGCAGCAGACAGACGAGATGCATCGCCGCTACCTGTCCCTATCACGCAATTTATCAGCATGAGAACAATTCCGGACTTTACGACTACTAGGGAAATCGTGGAGAATCGTCCTTGAATCAGTACATGACCCACTCATTTGGAATTCGCCGTGCCCTATAAGGTCGTATACGAGCACCCACTAAATGAACGGATTCGCACCTTTTTACGGCTCGAATTCCTGTTCAACCGCATTGCCTACTTTCTCCCCCAGAATGAGGAATGGGCGACACGTACCGCAGTGGACGGCTTGTTGGATATTCTCGCGATCTCCGCACGCTCCGACATCAAGACCGAGATTCTGAAAGAGCTGGACCGTCACGCCGCAGTGCTCGAACGTATAGGCCAGCAGCCCGGAGTAAACACAGGGACCTTGAGCCGCGTGCTGGAGGAATTGGAAGAAGTCGCTGACCACGTATACCGTCTTAACGGCCAACTGGCCCAATCCATGCGCGACAGCGAATTCCTCAAGTCCATCATTCAACGCAGCAGCATTCCCGGCGGCACCTGCAGCTTCGACATCCCCCAATACCACCACTGGCTGGTGCAACCGCATCCGGTACGTCAAAGGCGGATTCTGGACTGGATGCAGGACCTCGAACCCATACGCGATGCCGTCTCTCTGCTGTTGTCCCTGGCACGGGGCAGCAACGATCCCAAGCCGGTCAGCGCAAACGAAGGCTTCTACCAGGACAGCCTGGATTCCCAGGCCCCGGTGCAGATGGTACGGGTGGAACTGGATCACGCCCTGGAGCTGTTTCCCGAGATCAGCGGCCACAAGCACCGGTTCAGCATACGCTTCATGCAGGCCTCAGAGACGGAGCGTCCCAGCCAGACCAAACGTGATGTGGACTTCAAACTCACCTGTTGCATTTTCTGATCCCTATCGTGACCACGGATCATAAGGTTTCCACTCACATCGTCAACTGCCCCACTTGTGAAAAACAAGTGGCATGGGGTTCTGAATCCGCCTGGCGGCCATTTTGCAGCAGGCGCTGTAAACTCATCGACCTTGGGGAATGGCTGGACGAAGGACACCGCATCCCAGGCGAGGATGGCGAATCTCCTGATCTGCCAGGAGATTCGGAAACGCCCAATTAGGAACACTGGTTTTTCTACCCAGGAAATCACCTGTCCCGCATTGCTCGTGTTTCACCAATCCCACAGGGCACTAATGGCTGCAATGCCCTGTCCCCCGCAGGCCTTGGCCTTGGGGATGTCCTGCACGCTCATACCGCCCAACGCAAAAACGGGCAGGTCCGCCACATCCACCAGTTCCGAGAAATGCTCCCAGCCCAGCGGAGGAACTTCTGGGTGGCTGGAAGTCCGTTTAATCGGTGAAAGCAACGCATAGTCCAAACCCATCTCCGCTGCCCTGGTCAGTTCAAGCCGATTATGGCATGACGTCCCTATCAACACGTCCGATCCCACCGGGCGCTCTTCCAATGCAGCCAATCTGCACGCCGGCAGGTGCAGGCCATAACAACCTCCCGCTCCTCCCTCAAGCATCTCCCACGCCCCTGGCGGGCCATTGAGCAGCATCCTCGCCCGATGCTTCGTACAGTATTTGCTGGCATGGGCTGCCAAGTCTACATACTCGTTAACCGACAAACCGCTTGCACGCAGTTGCACAAGACGGATTCCTGCCTCCAGAGAGTGTTTCAACTTCTGCAGAAACTCATTCGGCCGGTGCGGATCTGCTCCAGTAATCAGCATTCGGTCGGGTAGGCGCAAGGCGTTGATTATCGGGCGGTCAGCAGCGGGAAATTCACTAGGCAGCATGTCCCGGGGATGCACCCAGCGCAGGGGTTGTCCCTCGCGACCATAGGGTTTGCCGTAAAAGTTCGGGACCCTGTGCACATCCAGCAACACATGGCGATCGGTATAATCATGATGGATACGGATCAAGGGCTCGGAGAAAACAACCCGGATACCGAGTTCTTCCCACAATTCCCGGTCCAGGCCTTCGGCCAACCGCTCTCCCGGGTCCAGTTTGCCGCCGGGAAACTCCCACAGGCCACCCTGGTGGCTATGCTCGGCACGTCTGGTTATAAGGATGCGGCCCCATGAATCCTGCAAGGCGCCTACTGCGACATGAATACGTTCCTGAGTAACGGGAGCCATGGCAATCAGAAACAACTATGGTTCAGGTTCGATACTCGGCATTGATACGCACATAGTCATAGGAGAGGTCGCAGGTCAGGATCCGGGAATGGGCATCTCCCCGGCCAAGATCCACTCTGATAGTGAATTCGCTCTTGCTCACTACCGCTTGTCCCGCCTCCTCCACATAGTCCGGCGACCTGCCTCCATCGCGCACTATGCACACCTGATCCAGGTAGATCCGCACCCGATTGATATCCAGATCCTCTACGCCTGCTCGACCTACCGCAGCCAGAATACGCCCCCAGTTCGGGTCGGAGGCGAACAAAGCGGTTTTTACCAGTGGGGAGTGGGCGATGGTATAGACAACTTGGCGCGCCTCGTTCCGATCCGAGCAGCCGATCGCTTCCACACTGACCAGTTTGCTGGCCCCCTCCGCATCGCGCACGATAGCAGCCGCCAGTTCCATGCACACGTCAGTCACCGTCGCCTGCAGGGCCAGGGCTGGCTCTGTGTCCGCTGCACGGATTTCTGCCAGGTCGGCAGTCCCGGCCGCCACCAGCACGCACGCATCATTGGTGGAGGTGTCGCCATCCACCGTGATGGCGTTGAAGGAGGGCGCCACTGCCTGTTCCAACATGGTCTGCAACAGTTGGCTTTCGACGGCGGCATCGGTGGCCACAAAGGCCAGCATGGTGGCCATGTCCGGGCGGATCATGCCTGCGCCCTTGGCCATGCCGGTAACCGTCACCGTGCAAGCATCGATCTCGACCTGGCGCGACACCAGTTTGGGTACTGTGTCTGTAGTCATGATTGCGCGTGCTGCTGCAGACCACGACTGTTCCGACAGCTTGCCCAGCAATCCGGGCAGCTGGGAGGTGATAGCTGCAACCGGCAAGGGCTCGCCTATGACCCCGGTGGAGAAGGGCAGCACCGAGGTTTCCGGGCAACCCGCCTGCTTGGCCAGTGCGGCGCAACAAGCGGCGGCATCGCGCAGTCCCGATTTGCCGGTCCCGGCATTTGCATTG
>RRYU01020521.1_pt1 | contig 19763 bp, 20 predicted proteins | sample 2162651 | NCBI WGS metagenome assembly RRYU01 (sample SAMN10267283, study PRJNA491782) | microbial mat metagenome | isolation source: biomat in the production well | place: Japan: Minami-Kanto gas field, natural gas well KTG3 | collected 2017-06 | reverse complement strand
GAGAGCACCCTCCGCTTTCCGCAACTATTATATAACGTTGTTCCGTAAACTAAAAGCTCTCACAGAAAAGCAAAAAGCACTGGGTCACCTTGCTTTTTCAATCTCTATGTGTGGGTGATAGAGGAATCGAACCTCTGACCTCTACCATGCAAAGGCTGCTAATCAAAACAAATCAACATTCCTTATATACCAACATAAACCCCATCCTCCCTCTCTTCAACTGGGAACGATTCTACTCCCCGTGCGGGGTTGTAGGCGTCCTGGCCGGAGCAGGGGTTGAACTCCCAGCCGTGCCAGGGACAGGTGACGTGGCCGTTTTCGATACCTCCTTTTCCAAGCGGCCCGCCTTCGTGCGGGCAGGTGCCTTCAAGCGCGCAGATCACGCCGTTGACTTTTGAAAGCGCAACGGTCCGCCCCCCGGCGTTTGCTTCCATAACCTGCCCTTCGGCAAGCAGAGAAGCATCATCGAGAACCTTGTACCAGTTCACAAGACAGCGTTTAGCGTTAGAAAGAAAACGTCCGGACATAGATAACCAGCCCGAGCAATGCCAGCGTAACAACCCAGACAAAAATATACCGCCGCATGGCCTTGTTTGCCTTCTCCTTCTCCCACCATGTTCTCGGCCTGACGCCTTTGATAAGGAAAACCAGCTTGCAGGCAAGATTCACACTGACGACATTGACCGCAAGAAGCAGTGCCGCTCCTGCGGCAAGATCAATGCGTGCGTGTCCGAGCATCAGCCCGAAGGTTGCTGCCGGAGGAAGCAGGGCAACCGCCACCATAACACCGACAAGTACGCTCGGCAGACCTGTGCTGAGAGAAAGGGCCGCTGCAGCCCCAGATGCAAAGGCCAGTGCGATGGAATCCAGCCCTGCATCGGTTCGGGAAATCAGTTCAGGGCTGGTAAGCGGAAACGGCCAGACAACACCCATGAACGCGGAAAGACTTATTGCCAGAAACACCCCGGCAAAAAGAGTTTTCAGGGAGTTTTTCATGAGTGAAAGATCACCAAGTGCCGTACCGAGCCCGAAAGCCAGGTTCGGCCCGAGCAAGGGAGCGATCACCATAGCACCGATAACGACAGCCACGTTGTTCTCGATCAACCCTATCGCCGCAACGATCGTGGAGAGCATCACGAGCACGAGATAATTCATATCGAGCCGTGAATTTTTCTGGACCTCCTTGTAGAGTGATTCGCGTGCCTGGGTCGCTTTTGACTCTTTTTCTTCCTGCTCTTCGGTCTGTTTCGGAAGGGATATATCGATCGGGTACACCAGCAGCTTGGCATAGGACTGGGCGCCGAGAACACCCTGCAGTGCATCCAGCACCTCCTGCACCTTGTCATCCGTGACCACAATACGCATCAGCTGCGAATCGTCCTTATCCTTCAACCCGGTACGGAAATCACGGGCCTTATGCTTCTCCGCAATTGCCGCAACAGTCTTTACACTACCTTCGTCGGCAATGACCTCGATTAATTTCATATTTTAACGGCTTGATTGCAGAATGATTGTATGATTCGTTGTCACTCTTTTGTCGCCACCAGGAAAAATGCTTCCCCGTGTAGCCGGTCAGCCACGCCGAACTTGATCCGGCATCCATCAACAGGTAACGTTAAAAGGCAAAAAATGGATCTCCGGGTCAAGCCCGAAGATGACTTAGCACCAAGAACTCAGAACTGAGAACTATTCGTCTATCCAATGAAGAAGCAATCGTAACAAACTGTTCCCGCTCATTGCTCAGCACTCCTCCCTGACTTCCGGACTCTGTATTCAGGATTCCCGAGATATCAACGCAACAGATCAACAATTCAACAAAAGCATTGTTTTCCTTTTCGCCTTTTGACCGTTGCCTTCTCAGGATCTTTCATTTTTCATTCGTCATTAATCAATAGTCATTTCCTCCTTCACCCCACGACTCTCCAGATATTGTAACCGAGATACAGCGCGAGGAGCACTGCTCCTTCCCAGCGGACAATCTTTTTCTCGTCCGTAATACTCATGGGCAGTAGAAAGAGAGCCAGCAGAATCATCATGAGCAGGTCGAAAGTCCCCCCGGACGGTACGGCTATCGGTGTTATGGAAGAACATAAGCCGTTGACAAGCAACAAATTGAATATGTTCGAACCGACAACATTGCCTACAGCAATATCGGTTTTCCCCTGAAAGGTTGCAACCAGAGCGGTAACCAGCTCGGGAAGACTTGTCCCTATGGCAACGACGGTCAGTCCGATAATAACCTCCGAAATATCGAGGGCTTCGGCAATCCCTACAGCGGCATCGACCGAAAGCTTTCCGCCAAGAAGCAATCCGGCAAGTCCCCCCGCAAACATCCCGAGGTTCAGCACAGTGCCCCGAAGCCCTTTGCCGCCGGAAAATTCCTCGGCTTCTTCAACCAGGGAGTCGTCACTTCGTTTCCTGATCACATCTCCGATCGTATAGTACATGAACACGCCGAACAACATCAGAAGCACCAGTCCGTCAGAGCGATCGAACACACCGGGTGCACCACGAAGGAAAAGATCGCTGCCGGCAATGAGCGCAATTATCGATACGAGGATCATCATCGGAATCTCTCTCGAAATGATAACACTCTGTATTGTCAAGGGCCTGATCAGGGCCGTCAGACCGATAACAAGCCCGATATTGGCAATATTGGACCCGATAATGTTGCCGAAAGAGATTCCCCCGTTGCCCTGCAAGGCACCGAGCAGGTTGATGGAAAGCTCGGGAGCACTGGTGCCGAAAGCCACAACGGTCAAGCCGATCACCAGCGGCGAAACCCCTAAATTCCTTGCCAGTGCCGAAGCACCGGTCACCAGAAAATTACCGCCTCCAAGCAGCAGAGTCAGTCCGAGAACAAGAAGAAAAATGTCAAGCAGCATAATGGCCAAAGAATTGACGAGTTGTCATAATGCAAAAACGCCGTGTGATCGACTGGCAAAGCATCGTAACATAATATAATCTCTTACCGATAGTATCCACGTAACGACCTGACAGCACAATTTTTGAATCTGGAATTCTGAATCTGGAATTCTCCCCATTAATCAATAGTCATTTCTCAATAGTAAATAGTTGCCCACGGACCTCTTACTCCTTGGTCCTTGGTCCTGAGGCTGTCTCATTAGTCCTGCAATTTGTCTTTACGTAGTCATCCTCGGGCTTGACCCGGGGATCCATCTTCCAATGAAAGTCAGTATGGATGCCGCATCCCTGTGAAATCCGAACATCTATTTCACGGGGCGGCATGACTCTTTGCCGGAAACGTATGCATGGCGACCAATAGTCGTGAAGCAGTGCTTTTGAGACAGCCACCTACATTTTCTTCCAAACAGTTCAACAACTCACCGGCTTCAGGATTCAGGCTTCAGAATTCCCCCCATTAGTCATTCGCATTTCCCGTTCCCCAACTTTTACCTTTTGATTTTTGACCTTTGACTTTCCTTCCCCTACCATTCCCACTTCCATTCGCGGATTTCAGGCATATCCTCGCCGTGCTCGCGAATATATTCCTTGTGGTCGATGAGACGGTCACGGACATACTGTTTCACATAGGCTGCCCGCTGCCGCAAACGGGGGACGCGGTCGACAACGTCCGCGACAAGATGAAAACGGTCCAGATCGTTCATCACCACCATATCGAACGGCGTAGTTGTCGTCCCTTCTTCCTTGTAACCCCGAACATGGAGGTTTTTATGATTTATCCGACGGTAAGTCAGCCGATGAATCAGCCAGGGATAACCGTGGTACGCGAAAATAACGGGTTTGTCCGTGGTGAAAATATCATCGAAATGCCGATCCCGCAGCCCGTGAGGATGCTCCTCCTTGGGTTGCAGGGTCATCAGATCGACAACATTGACGACCCTTATTTTCAGGTCGGAAATCTGACGGCGCAGAATATCGACCGCCGCAAGCGTTTCGAGCGTAGGGATGTCGCCCGCGCATGCCATCACCACATCGGGATCGCCGTCTTCGGTATCGTTCGATGCCCATTCCCAGATACCGATGCCGCTGGTGCAGTGTTTGACGGCCGCATCCATATCGAGCCACTGGTAGCCCGGCTGCTTCCCGGCAACAATAACGTTGATATAGTTTCGTGAACGGAGGCAGTGGTCCGTTACGGACAAAAGCGTATTGGCGTCCGGCGGCAGATAGACCCTGATCACATCGGCTTTTTTGTTCACCACATGATCGATAAATCCGGGGTCCTGATGAGAAAAACCGTTATGGTCCTGGCGCCATACGTGCGATGTCAGAAAGTAGTTCAACGAAGCGATCGGCCTCCTCCACGCAATCTCGTCGTTGGTGACTTTCAGCCACTTGGCATGCTGGTTGAACATTGAGTCGATAATGTGAATGAACGCCTCGTAGCAGGAAAAAAAGCCGTGCCTGCCGGTAAGCAGGTAGCCTTCGAGCCAACCCTGGCAGGTATGTTCGGACAGGATCTCCATTACCCTGCCATCCGGCGAAAGATGCTCATCTTCCGGCATCATCTCACCCATCCAGACTCTTTCCGTTTCCTCGAAAAGGCTGCTGAGACGGTTGGATGCGGTTTCATCCGGCCCGAAAACCCTGAAGTTGGCCGCTTTTGCATTTCGCTGCATAATATCCCTGAGAAAGCGGGCCATCGGTTTCGGGGCTTCGGCAATAACCGAACCGGGTTCCGGTACATCGATCGCGTAATCCTGAAAATCAGGCATTCTCAACTTCCGGAGGAGCAATCCACCGTTCGCATGGGGATTGTCACCCATCCGAAATTTTCCTTCGGGTGCGAGTTCCTGCAGTTCGGCTTTCAATGCACCTTCTTCGGTGAACAGTTCTTCAGGCTTGTAGCTTTTCATCCAGGATTCAAGCAGCTTGAGGTGTTCCTGATTTTCCCGGACATTTGAAAAAGGAACCTGGTGTGATCGCCAGTAATCCTCGGTTTTCCGGCCATCGACTTCCTTCGGCCCGGTCCACCCTTTCGGGGAGCGCAGCACGATCATCGGCCATTGCGGACGACGCACATCACCGTTCATCCTGGCCCGCTGCTGAATATCCCTGATTTCGTCAAAACAGCGGTCAAGCGTCGCGGCCATTGTTTGATGCATGGTTTCAGGATCGCTTCCCTCGACGAAGTACGGTTTGTAACCGTAGCCGATCATAAGATTTTCCAGTTCCTCATGCGATATCCTCGCAAGTACCGTCGGGTTGGCGATTTTGTAACCGTTGAGATGGAGAATCGGAAGCACCGTACCGTCACGCTTCGGGTTGAGGAACTTGTTGCTGTGCCATGCCGTAGCCAGCGGTCCGGTCTCGGCTTCCCCGTCACCGATAACACAGGCTGCAATCAGGTCGGGATTGTCGAAAACCGCCCCGTAAGCATGGGACAAGGCATACCCGAGCTCTCCCCCCTCATGGATCGAACCCGGTGTTTCAGGGGCGACATGGCTCGGCACACCGCCCGGAAAAGAAAACTGCCGAAACAGCCGTTTCATCCCCTGCTCGTCACAGGACACATCGGGATAATATTCGCTGTAGGTCCCCTCGAGCCACACATTGGCGACAAGGGCGGGCCCGCCGTGCCCCGGCCCCGCGATGTAGATCATATCGAGGTTTCTTGCCTTGATGACACGGTTGAGATGAACGTAGATAAAATTCAAGCCAGGCGTCGTTCCCCAGTGACCCAGCAGCCTCGGTTTGACATGTTCCGGCTTGAGCGGCTCTTTCAACAGTGGATTGTCCAGCAGATAAATCTGGCCCACAGAGAGATAATTCGCCGCTCTCCAGTAGGCATCTATCATTTCAGCTTCCCGGGCTGAAAATGGATTTTCAAGTTGTAACTCGCTTGTCTGTGTCTCTCTCATCGTTTCACACTCCGTCATTGTGGTTATAGGTAATCAGTTGTCAATACATTCTGTTTTTAAGCCTGGCATAAGCATGACGCGCAATCATCAGTTCTTCGTTCGTTCCGATTATTCTGACGGCAACCGGTCCTTTTTCCAGCGAAATCACCGGCATGTTTTTTCTGTTTTTTTCTTCATCGACTGTAATGCCGAGAAAATCGAGCCCGGTACAGATACGCCTGCGTATTACAGGAGAATGCTCTCCGATACCACCGGTAAAGACAAGAACGTTCAGTCCGCCCAGCACGGCAGCAAGCGAACCGATAGACTTTCTTGCCTGGTAACAGAAAAGCTCTACCGCCTCATGCGCCGCACTATCCTCTTTTTCCGCTTCGAGCAGGTCACGCATGTCGTTGCTTGTCCCCGAGACCCCCAGAAGACCGGAGCGCCGGTTCACGATTTCATTGACCTCACCGGGTCGCAGCCTGTTGTTTTCCTGCAGAAACAGCACGACACCGGGATCGAGATCCCCTGTGCGGGTGCTCATGACCAGGCCTCCGGCCGGCGAAAAACCCATCGTGGTATCGACACTTTTTCCATCCTGCACTGCGGTCATGCTGGCACCATGCCCAAGGTGGGCAAAAATGATCTTTCCCGGCAGAGCTTCCCTCCCCCCATCTTGTTCAAGCTGTGCCAACAGATATTCGCAGGAAAGACCATGAAACCCATAACGCTGAACGCCCTGCCGGCGAATATTTTCAGGCAAGGGATAGAGCCGTGCTACAGTGGGCATAACAGAATGAAACGCCGTATCGAAGCATGCCACCTGCAACACATCGGGCATCTGTTTTCCTGCATGCTTCACCGCTTTCAATGCCTGGGGCAAATGTTCGGGAGCCAAAGAACGTATGGCTTCGAGAACCTCGATCACCGCAGGCGTAATGAGCTCGGGAGCCGAAAATTCGCCTCCTCCGTGCACCATACGATGCCCTACGGCGTCAGGTCGGGGAAACTCGCGCTGTGACAAAATCCACGAAAAAACATACATGCAGGCATCCTCGTGGCCTACCGCCTCGACATTCTCTTCGGCAGCTACAGTCCCTGCTGTGTCCCTGACAGAAAAATAACCTCCGTCAGAACCAACCCCGGTGAGGGAACCGGAGTACATTATTTCTTCACTTTCGCCCATTCTGTAGAGCGAGAATTTGATGCTCGACGACCCTGTATTCAGTGCCAGAATATGCTTTATCGGATGCATGTTTTTTTTCTTGTCGATTCTTACGTTATCCTGCTGATAAAAAAATGATATTCGTTATCCGCCGGAAGCAGTTAACGAAAACGTTACGTAACTTGTAAAAGTGCTCTGTAAATTTATCTGCTGCAACCACCATTCGTCACAGATTGTTTCCTGTATCATGGAGGCAGCGTTACCCGCATAAGCAAACAACACGAAAAGAAAAAATTAAATAGAACTGTTGAGGAGCATTGCTCATGCCGTGCGGGTAATTGCAAAAAAAATCAAATAACGGAGAAAAAACAATGAGAGGCATCAACTTCGCCATAGCAATGGGAATAGCGATACTGCTTCCAATGCTTGTCATCTATGGCGTCAAAACTTTCAGCCCACCCCCTGAATGGGAAGACTACCATACCCGCCAGCTCTATGAAGAACCTTCACCGGAAAAAATCACTCCCGAGGAAAAGGCGGAGAGAGCGAGGAAACAACAGGAAGCATCGGAAAGGATTAAAGCTGCAAGAAAACAGCATCAGATGCATCTGTTTTTCACCGCGGTTCCCATTGGTCTGATTGCCATTATTGCAGGAACCTTTATCCGCGTTCCGGCCCTGGGTCCCGGAATGGTTTTCGGAGGCGTTTTTACGCTTGTCGAAGGCTACCTTTTCAACTGGCAGGAACTGAGCGACCCGATCAAATTTGTTTCTTTGCTGATAGCATTGATTGTCCTCGGCATAACCGCTTACAGGCGGCTGGGCTCCCCGGCAAATGAGTCAGGGTGAACATATGAATTCCAATACAATTCGGAAAAAATTTGGTGACGACTATATAGCTGACGAGCGTACTTTTATTATGGGCATCGATCAACGTTTCACCTCCCATTTCGCTGATCGTTTCAAGAAGTTTAACGTATTGGAAACGTGCACAGGCGCCGGCTTCACCACCATATCACTTGCAAGAAGCGCAAAACACGTATTTACTGTAGAAATTGATACATCGCATCAGGAACAAGCAATCAGAAATGTCAAAAAAGCCGGGTTGTTACATCATGTCTCATTTATTCACGGAAGTGTCCTTGACCAGCGTATATTGGAGAAACTTCCCCCAATAGATGCAGCGTTCATCGACCCGGATTGGGCGGTAACAGATCCTGACCATGTGTATCGTTTTATAGATTCAAACACACAACCGCCTGCTGATATAGTCCTGAAAAAGATTTTCGGAATCACAGAAAATATTGCCATTGTGCTGCCGCCCTTGATCGATGCAAAAGAATTCGATCATCTCCCTGAACATGAACGGGAAAAGCTCTACCTGGGTGAGCACCTTGAGCTTTTTTGCCTTTACTTTGGAGATCTCGTGAACAATTACGGAGAAACCGAATTCCACGTACCGGTATAAAATCCATTTGTCTGCAACCGGTGGATACCTTTCCCGGCAAACCGATGAAATTATAAATGAATGACTTGTTTCCGCCTCTGTCAGTGTTCGTGACCTTTGCGGCCGCCAGCCTGATACTTGCGATAACGCCCGGACCAGGCGTTTTATACATCGTTACCCGCAGCCTTGCCCAGGGACGCCGGGCAGGACTCGCATCGGTTGGCGGCGTAGCACTCGGCAACCTCGGCAATGCAATCGGTGCATCCGCCGGACTGGCTGCACTGTTCGCTGTTTCTTCAGTTGCCTTTACCATCGTCAAATACTGCGGTGCGCTTTACCTGATCTATCTCGGCATCCTGACGCTGCGCTCCCCCCGGGCAGTGGTTCATGCAAAATCCATTACATCGGAACCTGCACGGCGGATTTTTCGCGATGGATTTTTCGTTGCTCTTCTCAACCCGAAAACCGCCGTTTTCTTCGGCGCATTCCTGCCCCAGTTCATGGCGGCAGGAGCAGCACCCATATTGCAGGCCGTAACGCTTGGGGCTCTTTTTGTCGCCATTGCAGCAATAACAGATGTTCTCTATGCCCTTGCTGCCGGTACTTTATCCCCGATACTTTTCCACGCAAGAGGTATAACGCTGTTCAGCCGTTACCTTGCCGGGTGTGTCTATATCGGGCTGGGCATAGGAACCGCATTTGCCGGTTCTCGAAGCAGCACATAAACGTCTGTTTTCCATCAACCGGCTTGCATTGCACGGAACAACAAACAGAAAACACCACGATGACTCAGGAAAAACAAGACAATGGGCGCGTAAAAAACTGACTGACAAAGGCTCGAAAGTCTACAAAGCCTTTCTTCAAATGGAACAGGCGGCGTTTTCCGACAGAGCGCTCAGCAAAAAGGAAAAGCAACAAAAGACATCATGACATACGTCCATGGATATAATCAGGCTGAAAACATACGGTTGCAGGACCAGGCATCGACTCTTGTGGAGTTATTGCATTCGGACACCTCTTACCCGGCGGGAAGCCTGGTTCTCGAAGCCGGATGCGGAGTAGGCGCGCAAGCCGTAACGTTGGCTCGCAACAGCCCTCATGCGCATATCACCTCAATTGATATATCCGAGAGCTCTCTTGAAACAGCCCGAAAAAACATCGAAAGCGCAAGTATCAGAACTGTAACCTTCATGCAGGGTGATATTTTTGCATTGCCTTTCAGACCCGAATCATTCGATCACATCTTTGTCTGCTTTGTTCTTGAACATCTGTCCCGTCCGGTAGAGGCATTGCATTGTTTGAAAACTGTTCTCAAAACCGGAGGCACAATCACTGCTGTCGAGGGTGACCACGGGTCTGCTTTCTTCCATCCTGACAGTACTGCCGCAGACAAAGCGATTCAATGTCAGGTTGAACTGCAAAAAAGAGCTGGTGGAAACGCAAAAATAGGACGAGAGTTATATCCCCTGCTTGCCACTGCCGGCTTCAGTTCAATTCGCGTATCTCCCAGAATGGTATACGCTGACTCAAGTAAGCCTCATCTTGTGGAAGGATTCACAAAAAACACCTTCACTGCGATGATTGAAGGTGTTCGGGAATCATCCGTTGAAGCCGGTTTGCTTGATAAAAACACCTTCGACACCGGGATCAGAGACCTGTACAAAACAACAGAAAAAGACGGAGTATTCTGCTACACGTTTTTCAAAGCCACTGCAACGAAATAACACCATCGCCGGTTGTCACCTAACGAAATATCACAAACACAGTCCATCTATGGACCCTTTCATATCAGGAATACCCAAAGCGGAACTGCACCTCCACATCGAGGGCACGCTTGAGCCGGAAATGATGATTGCGATAGGAAAACGCAATAACGTGAGACTGCCATACACCAACGCTGAATCCGCCCGCATGGCTTATGCATTCAAGGACCTGCAGTCTTTTCTCGACATCTACTACCAGGCGGCATCGGTGCTGATTCACGAACAGGACTTTTACGACCTGACGATGGCTTATCTGAAAAAGGCCGTCATTCAGAATGTGCGTCATGCTGAAATCTTTTTCGACCCACAGACCCACACATCGAGAGGAGTAGGGTTTGACACGATCATCAACGGCATAACCAATGCACTTCAGGACGGGGAACAACAGTTTGGAATCACCACGAAGCTCATCATGTGCATTCTCCGCCACCTCAGTGAGATCGAAGGTCTGAAAACTCTTGAGCAGGCGCTTGACTACAAGAACATCATCGCCGGCCTCGGCCTCGACTCCTCTGAACTCGGCAACCCTCCCGACAAATTCAGAGAACTCTATGACTGTGCGCACAACGAAGGATTCCTTACTGTCGCACATGCAGGAGAAGAGGGGAATGCAGACTATATCTGGCAAGCATTGAACACCCTTCGGGTCGCCAGAATCGATCATGGCGTTCGCTGCACGGAAGACGAAAAGCTGGTCGAAAAGCTCGTGGCATCACAGATTCCACTCACCGTATGTCCCCTCTCCAACGTCAAGCTGGGGGTTTTCCCGTCGATGAAAAAACACAACCTGAAACAGATGCTTGACAGGGGCCTTTGCGTCACGGTTAACTCTGACGATCCCGCATACTTCGGTGGTTATGTCAATGAAAACTATCTTGCTGTCCGGGAAGCCCTGAACCTTGAGCGAACAGATATAGCACGGCTTGCTGAAAACTCGTTCAATGCTTCTTTCATTACTGTAGAAAGGAAAAAACAGTACCTTGCTGAAGTATCCGCTTTTGCTAAAGCTTTCACCTGAACCGGCATCAAAATCATGAGTAAAGAAAAGGTTACGGAACTCATTCCTGTGGACAAAATACAGCAGCGTGTCAATGAACTCGGGAAAGAGATATCGACTGACCTTGCCGGAACCGAAATGTTGTTTGTTGTCTGCGTTCTGAAAGGGTCGTTCATGTTTACCGCCGACCTTGTCCGCTCGATTCAGATCCCCTGCTGCATCGAGTTTATCCGGGCCTCAAGTTACAGCAACAGCACACTATCATCCGGAAAAGTTTCCATTGCCTGCGACATCAATAGTAAAGACCGCGACATCCTGCTTGTAGAGGATATAATTGATACCGGCCTTACAATCAGCAGAATTGCCCGTGCATTCCAAAAGCAAAAACCGGCCTCGCTCAGGATCTGTACGCTGCTTGACAAACCTTCTACAAGAAAATACCCGGTAGCCGTCGATTATTCAGGTTTTGATGTTCCTGACAGGTTCGTCGTGGGCTACGGTATCGACTATGCGGAAAAATACAGGGAGCTTCCATTTATCGGAACCCTGGAATAGATTTCTGCTCTCGCCTCATCTTCCCCGGAAAACACATCACCTGTACGCTCGTATCTTCCTTTTGACAGAAAAACCACCAAAATGCTTAAAAATTTTTTTATTTACCAAACATTAACCTTATTTATTCAGTAAAATAAATACTAAAAGTTAATTATTTACAGAAAAAGAAAGGTCGGAGACCGTGAGTCACTATCATGCATAAAGACCCGTTTACCCCATGGATTATCGACACGACACTGCGGGATGGCGAACAGGCACCGGGCGTTGTTTTCAGCCCGGAAGAAAAAACAGATATCGCAACGCGCCTCGCTGACGCCGGGGTCGACGAACTGGAAATAGGTTATCCGGCTATCAGTCCGGAAGAGCAGAGGGTTATCAGGGAAATCGTTTCCAGGAACCTTCCTGTGCGCCTCACCAGCTGGTCAAGAGCAAGACCGGCAGACATAGAATGTGCAAGCGAATGCGGCACCGAAGGCATTCACATCAGCTTTCCTGTGTCGGAGCTCTACCTCCGCCTGATGGGAAAAAACTATCACTGGGTCCGTACCCAGCTTAAAACCCTGATACCGGAAGCAAAAAAACATTTCAGTTTCGTCAGTGCCGGAGCGCAGGATGCAACGAGAAGCAGCCTTAAAACCCTTGAAACATTTGTTCGGGATGCCGCCGGTTACGGTGCGAACAGGGTCCGTATTGCCGACACCGTGGGCATTGCAACCCCTCCGAACCTCATGCAACAGATACACTACCTGAAAGCGTCGGCACCGGTCCCCCTTGAATTTCATGCGCATAACGATCTGGGCATGGCAACGGCAAACGCGTTCAGCGCTATCGAGGCAGGATGCGACGCTGTCAGTGTTTCCGTTACAGGTTTGGGCGAGAGGGCAGGTAACGCCGCTCTTGAAGAACTTGCCCTAGCCCTGAAACTATCGGGACGTTACCGGACTTCCATAAAAACAAAACGCCTGCACTCTCTCTGCAAAACCGTTACGCGAGCAGCCAACAGATCTATTCAGGACCAGAAACCGGTTATCGGCAACGCTGCCTTCCGGCACGAATCGGGGATTCACTGCAACGCACTGCTCAAAGACCCTCTATCCTATCAACCTTTTCTGCCGGGAGAAATCGGCAAGGAAAACTACGAACTGGTCATTGGGAAACACTCGGGCAGCGCCTCTATCCAGCATGTGCTCGCTACCAGAGGCATAATCGTCGACCGGGAGCAGGCCGGAAAAATGCTTTCAAACGTCAGACGTGCCGCCGACAGGAAAAAATGCGGGCTTTCGGCAACAGAACTGGTAAACATGTATACACAATGCTTTGTCAACCCTCAGGACACATGCAAAAAATGAGAGCTCCGTTGAGCGAAAAAACAAAGACAATAAGCCTTCTTGCCGAAGTCAGCCGGGCGATCAATTACACGAAGGACATCAACAAGGTGCTCAGGGACATACTCAGTATCATGTCGGAACACATGAACATGATACGGGGTGTCATTACAATCCTTAACCGCGACACCAGCGAAATCGTCATCAATGAATCATTCGGACTCACTGAAGAAGAACAGGCAAGGGGACGATACATGCCCGGCGAAGGCATCATCGGGCATGTGGTTAAAACCGGAAAAAGCCGAGTTGTTCCAAGAATCGACGAAGAGCCTCAGTTTCTCGACCGAACAGGATCACGGAACCGCATTAAAACCGAACATCTTTGTTTTGTATGCGTGCCGGTCAAGGCGGATAACGAGGTCATCGGCACCCTCAGCGCAGACCGCCCGGTATTCACCAGGGACAACCATACCGCAAGAACCTCAAAACAGGAAGAAGAAGAACATATAGAAGAACTGGTTGACCTGCTTTCCATAATTGCCGCCATGATAGCGCAGGCGGTCCGCATCAAACAGCTTGCGCAGGAAGAGCTGCAGGGTGATTATCAGGCGGCTATACCTGACAAACGTGAACCATTCTCTTTCTACAGGGACGAAACGCACGAAACCGAGGAAGAGCAATACAGCGCGAAACACAGGCCGGCAAATATCATCGGCAGCTCGAAAGCGATGATTGCGGTTTTCAGAATGATCGACAAAATAGCACCAACGAATGCCACAGCGCTTATTCTCGGTGAAAGCGGTGTCGGCAAGGAACTTGTTGCAAGCGCCATTCACTATAAAAGCCATAGAGAAGAAAAACCCTTTATCAAGTTCAACTGTGCAGCGCTTCCGGAAAGCATTATCGAAAGTGAACTTTTCGGGCATGAAAAAGGCTCTTTCACCGGAGCAACCGCAAACCGTCAGGGAAGATTCGAGCTTGCCAACAGTGGAACGATTTTTCTCGATGAAATAGGGGAGCTGGGCCTGCCGGTACAGGCAAAACTGCTGCGCATTCTTCAGGAGAGGGAGTTTGAGAGAGTTGGTGGATCAAAAACCATTAAAACCGACATCAGGGTCATTGCGGCAACAAACAGAGACCTTGAAAAAGAGATCGAAAACGGAACGTTCCGGGAAGACCTTTACTATCGACTGAATATTTTTCCGATAACCGTCCCTCCCCTACGCGAAAGGAAAGCGGACATCCTGGTGCTTGCCGACTATTTCGTCGAAAAATACAATGCGCTTAATTTCAAAGGGGTGAGAAGAATATCGACCCGTGCGATCGACATGTTCATGCGCTACCACTGGCCGGGCAACGTGAGGGAGCTGGAAAACTGTATCGAAAGGGCGGTCATCCTGAGCGAAGATAACGTCATTCACGGCTATCATCTGCCGCCCACCCTGCAAACCGCTGAATCGAGCGGGACACCCGCAACCGGATCGTTGCAGCAAAGACTCGATGCCATAGAACATGAAATGATCATCGAGGCGTTGAAACGCACCAAAGGCAACATGGCGAAAGCCGCTGCCCAGCTTGGCCTCACCGAGCGGGTCATGGGGCTCCGCGTCAAAAAGTTCGGCATAGAATACAGAAAGTACCGGCCATAGAAAGATAGTTGGCAGTGTATTACCTGAAGATCCGGGACGTTGTTTTCGGGCTTTTGCCGAAAACAACGCCCTGAGTTCTTGCATTTCATCCGAAAAAATTCGTGTAATTCATGGACTCTATACAACTCCTGCACAATCCTGCACAAAGAGGATTACAATCGTCAGAGCAAGCAGAAGAAAACAACACTACAATCACAAGGACAGCTACGACAAAGATGATTCATGATTGTTTGTTTTCCGGTTGTGTCATCTTGTCAACATGCAGTTCACCGACATGAAGACGACCGACCTTCAACTCTTCGACCTCAAGATCTTTAAACCTCGATCGACGGACCGAAAGTTTTCCGACAACAAGCTTGCCAATCGCAAGGGCACCCAAAGCCAATGCACCTACAGCAAGTGCACCTATGGCTACCGCCCCGGATGCCACAGCACCCGATGCCCTGGTTCCCCCGGACTTTCGGACCATATCGGCAGGAAACTCATGACCTGATTTTCCTGAATACATCACAACCCCTTTTTTTAAACTACGTTTTCTGCTTCAAAAGATCGCGAATTTCCCCAAGGAGCATCTCTTCCTTCGAAGGCAAAGGAGATGCTTTCGGAGCCTCTTCCTCTTTCCTTTTGAGTGAATTTATCCCCTTAACCACAAGAAAGATCGCAAAGGCGACAATGAGGAAATCCACCATCGTCTGCAAAAAAGCCCCATACGTAATCACTATGGCTTCGGCTTCTTCAGTCGCTTCCTGAAGGGTAACAGACAGTTCGCTGAAATTCACTCCTCCAAGCGCCATGCCGATCGGAGGCATAAGCACCCCATCAACGAAAGCCGTCACGATTTTCCCAAAAGCAGCACCGATAACAATACCGACGACCATATCGACAACATTGCCTTTTACGGCGAACTCCTTGAACTCCTGCATCACTCCCATACCCTATCTCCTGTTATGTTTTACGTGCTCCGCAATGATCTTTCAAAAGCGATGACAGATCGTGAATAGTATAAAGATAAAGGCTTTACAACGATTTCTCAGCACTTTCGACCAGCAATCCATTCATTTTTCAAAACAAACAAAACTACATTTTTGTAGCAATACCAGCCATTTTCTCCTTCTGATCCCGATACTGAAACGAACAGTTTCTTTACGTTTCACCGAACGTTCCCAAAAACAGCGCTTCACAAGAGCCCCCGAAAAACGTTCGCTACAGGGAAGTCCCTTCCACCGCCCCCGACGCAACGACATTCGCGTAGGAAATGTCGCCCTTCACACCTCTCTGTACCTTTTTCCCGCCCTTTCTTTTCTCCGCCTTTTCGTTCAACAGATTCTCCAAAAAAAACAGGACAATGCAAGCTTTTTTTTAACAAGGCTTTACACGAAAAAGCAAGCGAACGCGGTTCGGTACAAGAATAAAAATCGCCGATTGGCATAAGACTTGATACCAAAGAGGCAACGGAGACAGATAAAACACCTGAATACATCAGGAGACTCGGCAAAAAACCTAAACATCACAAGAATGAGAAAGGTAGCGATTTACGGAAAAGGTGGTATCGGCAAGTCAACCACAACACAGAACACCGTAGCAGGACTTGCAGAGATGGGAAAAAAGGTCATGGTTGTCGGCTGTGATCCGAAAGCCGATTCAACGAGGCTTCTGCTCGGCGGGCTCACCCAGAAAACAGTACTTGACACCTTGCGAGAGGAGGGAGAGGATGTTGAACTGGAAGATATCATCAAGGAGGGATACGGCGCTTCCCGCTGTACCGAGTCCGGGGGACCGGAACCGGGAGTAGGCTGTGCAGGCCGTGGGATCATCACTTCGGTAAACATGCTCGAACAGCTCGGTGCTTACGATGACGAATGGGACCTCGACTATGTCTTTTACGACGTACTCGGCGACGTTGTGTGCGGAGGGTTCGCCATGCCGATCCGTGATGGAAAAGCTGAAGAGATCTATATCGTCGTCTCGGGCGAAATGATGGCCATGTACGCAGCCAACAACATCTGTAAAGGTATTCTGAAATATGCCGACGCGGGCGGTGTGCGTTTGGGAGGCCTTATCTGCAACAGCCGTAAGGTTGATAATGAACTGGGGATGATTGAGGAGCTTGCCCGCCAGATCGGCACCCAGATGATTCATTTCGTTCCACGCGACAATATGGTACAGCGAGCCGAGATCAACCGGAAAACCGTGATCGATTTCGATCCGACACACGCCCAGGCTGACGAATACCGGACACTCGCAAAAAAAATCGACGATAACGACATGTTCGTCATTCCAAAACCGCTTGAGATCGATGAACTCGAAAAACTCTTGATCGATTTCGGCATTGCAAACTAAAAAACAAAGGAGTCATACACATGTTAATGATCAGAGCAATTGTCCGGCCGGCCAGGGCACAGGATGTCATGCAGGGATTACTCGATGCAGGTTACCCGGCTGTCACGAAAATACCTGTTGTCGGGCGGGGTAAACAGCGCGGACTCAGAGTTGGAGACGTCGTCTATGATGAGCTGCCGAAAGAAATGCTCGTAGCTGTCGTACCTGATGCCGACAAACAGTATGTCCTCGATGCCATCATGATGAACGCAAGAACAGAAGGAGAGGGCAAGTTCGGCGACGGAAAAATCTTTGTCTCCAAAGTTGAGGAAGTGTATACCATCAGCTCGGGAATCAAGGAAAGCGAACCTGAAATGGCGGAACCAAAGGAGGCATAATGAAAGAGATTATTGCAGTGATCAGGATAAAAAAAATGAACGAGACAAAGCAGGCGCTCATCGATGCCGGCATCTCTTCATTTACTGCCCTGGGACGTGTCGTAGGAAGGGGAAAAGGTCAGGTACACTTCGATATTCTCCAGGGCGCTGAAGAAGGGTACCCGGAAGCGATCGAGCAACTCGGCAACCCGCCTCGTCTTGTGGCAAAGCGACTTGTTGCAATTGTCGTCCCGGACGAGATGAAAGAGACCGCTATCGATACGATCATAAAGATCAACCAAACAGGCAAACCGGGTGACGGGAAAATCTTTGTTACCGACATCACCGACAGCATACGTGTACGTACCGGAGAAACCGGGGATGCCGCTCTCGTATAACATATCATGATGATGAAAACGGAGACAAACTTATGACAAGAGTATTACCGGATCCTTCTGCAGTAAAGGAGGAACTGATAAAGAAATATCCGCCGAAAGTCGCAAAGAAACGAGGCAAGGCAATCGTGGTCAACGATCCCGCAGAAATTCCTCAGGTACAGGCCAACATCCGCACCATTCCGGGGATCATCACCCAAAGAGGATGTTCCTATGCTGGATGTAAAGGTGTGGTTCTCGGTCCTACCCGGGACATCGTCAATCTGGTGCACGGTCCTATCGGCTGCAGTTTTTATGCCTGGCTGACCCGGCGTAACCAGACGCGGCCAGACGGCCCCGAGAGCGAAAACTTCATGACCTACTGCTTCTCTACGGACATGCAGGAAGAACATGTGGTTTTCGGGGGCGAAAAAAAACTCAAACAGGCGATCCAGGAAGCCTACGATCTTTTCCACCCGAAAGCCATCGGCATTTTCTCAACCTGCCCTGTAGGCCTTATCGGAGATGATGTTCATGCTGTTGCAAAAGAGATGCGGGAGAAATTCGGCGACTGCAACATTTTCGGGTTCAGTTGTGAAGGCTACAAAGGTGTCAGCCAGTCTGCAGGACACCACATCGCCAATAATCAGGTCTTCAAACATGTTGTGGGTCTCGATGACTCCGACAAGGGCGGAAAATTCAAGATCAACATGCTCGGCGAATACAATATCGGCGGAGATGCATTTGAAATCGAACGGCTGCTTGAGAAATGCGGCATTACCATGGTTGCAAGCTTCAGCGGCAACTCGACTGTCGGCCAGTTCGAAAACTCACATACTGCCGACCTGAACGTTGTCATGTGCCACCGATCGATCAACTACATGGCCGAGATGATGGAAACCAGGTACGGAATCCCCTGGATGAAAGTCAACTTCATCGGCGCGGAATCATCGGCAAAATCGTTACGCAGAATTGCCCGCTATTTCGAAGATGACGAGCTGATGGGGAGAGTGGAAGAGGTAATTGCCGAAGAAATGCCTGCTGTAACAGCGGTGATCGAAGATATCTACCCGAAAACCAAAGGCAAACTCGCCATGCTGTTTGTCGGGGGCTCAAGAGCACACCATTACCAGGAACTCTTCGGGGAACTGGGTATGGAAACACTCTCAGCCGGCTATGAATTCGGGCATCGCGATGACTACGAAGGCAGAAAAGTGATCCCGAACATCAAGGTTGACGCCGACAGCAAGAACATTGAAGAGTTGAAGATACGTCCTGATCCGGAGAAGTACAGACCGAGAAAGAGTGAAAAAGAACTCGCCACAATGAAAGCTGAAGGCATTGATATCAGCCAGTATGAGGGCATGATGCCCGACATGAAAAAGGGTTCGCTGGTCATCGACGACATCAGCCATTACGAAAGCGAAAAGCTGATCGAGCTCTACAAACCCGATATCTTCTGCGCCGGCATCAAGGAGAAGTACGTGGTACAGAAAATGGGCGTCCCCTTGAAACAGTTGCACAGCTATGACTACGGAGGCCCCTATGCAGGCTTTACCGGTGCGATCAACTTTTACAGGGACATAGACCGTATGGTAAACAGCCGCGTATGGAAACTGATTCAGGCACCATGGGAAGAAACGGCTACCGAGCTGGAAGCTGATTACGTGACACAGTAACACTGACTCGAGTTTATCGAACCGGGTCACAACCGAGATTAACGATTATGCTATTACGTCATACAAAAAAAGAGGTTGTCGAGCGTGAAGCGCTCACCATCAATCCTGCGAAAACCTGCCAGCCGATAGGCGCAATGTACGCCGCACTGGGCATACACGGCTGCCTGCCTCACAGCCACGGTTCACAGGGATGCTGCTCCTACCACCGCAGCACGTTGACCCGCCACTACAAGGAACCAGTCATGGCGGCAACAAGCTCGTTCACGGAAGGTGCATCGGTATTCGG
>RRYU01017837.1_pt1 | contig 19784 bp, 18 predicted proteins | sample 2162651 | NCBI WGS metagenome assembly RRYU01 (sample SAMN10267283, study PRJNA491782) | microbial mat metagenome | isolation source: biomat in the production well | place: Japan: Minami-Kanto gas field, natural gas well KTG3 | collected 2017-06 | reverse complement strand
CATTACGATCTGAGCAATGCCTTCTTTGCGACTTTCCTTGACCCAACCATGACTTATTCCTGCGCGCTCTTCCGGAGGCCGCAGGAGTCCCTCGAGCAGGCGCAGCACAACAAGCTGCGCGCGATCATCGAAAAAGCTGCAATCACGCAGGACGACCATGTGCTTGAAATCGGCTGCGGCTGGGGCAGTTTCGCCATTGAAGCCGTGCGTCGGACCGGCTGTCGGGTGACCGGTATCACCGTCTCCCGGGAACAGCTCGAACTGGCCCGCCAACGTGTCCACGAGGCCGGCCTTGAGGAGCGCATTGACCTGCGCTTCTGCGACTACCGGCAGGTCGAAGGACAGTATTCCAAAGTCGTGTCAATCGAGATGCTCGAGGCTGTCGGCCACGCCGGTCTCGGGCCGTTTTTCGCCGCCTGCGAGCGGGTCCTGCCGCCGGGTGGGCGGGCCGTGATCCAGGTGATCACCATTCCGGATCGCAAATACAATGCCTACCGCTACAGCTCCGACTGGATCCGCAAGCATATTTTCCCCGGCGGCCACCTGCCGTCACTCGGCGCCATGTCCAGGGCGATGACAGGGCATTCAACCCTGGAGTTTGACAGCCAGGCAGAATATTACGGCCTGGCTTATGCCAAAACGCTCGAATGTTGGCGGCAGGCCTTGCTGGAACGGCGCCAGGAGATTATCGGGTTGGGCTTCGATGAGGTCTTTATCCGCAAGTGGGAGTATTACTTTGCCTATTGCCAGGCCGGGTTCGCAGCGCAGATCATCGATCTGGCGCAAGTCGTCCTGACCAGGCCGGAGCAGCGCTGAACGCATGCATGCTCTGGCGAAGTCACCCGCAGGGACCAATCTGCTGAATATCGGGCTCTACCAGCTCGGCTGGTTCTGCTGTGTGCTGGGGGCGGCCTACGATGTACCCAATCTTGGCGCCATATGCGCGCTACTGCTGGTCGGGTTGCACCTGTTGCTCGCCACATCGCGCCAGGCCGAAGCTGCGCTCATGTTGGGCGCCTGTCTGCTCGGCGTCAGCCTTGACAGCCTCCAGCAGGCCCTCGGTCTGTTCACCTTTAAAAGTAACCCGGCCTGGCCGCTCTGGATCCCGCTCTGGGTGTTCGTGATCTGGGCCCAGTTCGCCACCCTCCTGCACTATGCGCTGCACTGGCTGGCCGGGCGCTACCTGCTGGCGGCGCTGTGCGGGCTGTTTGGTGGCCCACTGGCTTATTGGGCCGGAGTCAGGCTGGGGGCAGCGGCCTTTGGCAGCAGTCCGCTCCTCAGTGTCGCGGTGCTGGGTACGGTCTGGGCCGGGTTGATGCCGGGGCTGGTCTGGCTGGCGGAACGGACGGCCAAAGGCAGGGGGCGTTACGCCTGGCCTCGAAATAGCCAGGAAACGGCCGATGAAATCGACTCCTAGGGCCCGCTCAGCCAGCGCCCGATCAGGTAGCTCACCGAAGCCACCAGGGTGCAGAGCACGGTTCCCCAGGCAATGTCGATCACGACCACTTTCAGCGGCCAGTCCTTGAGCGTCGCCAGATTGGTCAGGTCATAGGTAGCATAGGTGAAAAAGCCGAACAAAGCGCCCCACAGGGCGGCCCGGCCCAACAGCTGCTGGTCGAGGCCCGGTTTGACCGCAAACAGGATGATGCCGGCGATGTAAATGAAATAGAAGACGAAGGCCGCCGGCCAGTTGACCGTCGGGCTGAGCAGGTGGGCGAGGTTCTTCTGATACAGACCTTTGGCAAGGCCCCCCAGCCAAATCAGGTCGATGACAAAAAAGACCGGCACGGTCAGCAGGTAAAGTTTAAAATAGAATAAACCCGTCATGGTTGTCTCCCTCAGTTGTTGCTGGTATTTCCACCGATGGTTTACTTTACCATAAATTCGGCAAAAAAATGGCCCTGCGGTCAGGAGGCCAACCGCAGGGCAAGGGATTCAGCTTTAGGGAGGTTTGGGGAGAATTTTTTTGAAACCCGCCTGCCACAGCGAGCCTCATGAGTTTTCCTTGGTTGTCTGCCACAACAACCTTTGATGGTTGTCAAGATAGCGCAGGGCTCAAGAAAAGGAAACGTGGGGACTCGTAAAGTTGCTTTCGGAATGCCGCGAAGACAAGCTGTGCAAAAGCACAGAAGACGAGTTCTCAGCCCAGGGCAGGGCAATCATTCCGGCAAGATGAAGACAACCCTGGTTCCTGCGCCGGGCTCACTGTCGACCCTGATTGTGCCGCCATGATCTTTGACGATCTGCTTGACAATGCTCATGCCGAGGCCGAGGCCGCGGACCGCGGTGTCGGCGGTGTCTACCCGGTAAAATTTGTCGAAAATGTGGGCCACTTCATGAGGTGTCATGCCGATGCCCTGATCGGCCACGGTAAATTTACAGGATTGCTCCTGGCGTTCAACGATGATGCTAACCCGGCTCTCAGCGGAGGAGTATTTGACGGCATTGCTCAGCAGATTTTCCATAACCTGGGCAAACCGATGCGCGTCGATATGCAGTAAGTCTGGAACCGTCGGCCTGATTTCAAGGCTCAGTTCCTGGGAGACTTTCAATCTGAAGCGGTTCACAATCTTTGTCAGCAGCGGGCCGAGCGGCGTCGGCTGTTTGTTGGTCGGAATTCTCATGCCGGCTTCGATCCGGCTAATATCGAGGATGTCGTCGATGATCCTGGCCAGGCCTTCGCAGTTTTCATAGATTTCCTGAAGAAAGTCCTCTTTCTGCTCGTCGCTGAACTGATACAGCAGCTCCGGGTTGGCAAGGAGTTCTGTATATCCCATGATGCTTGTCAGTGGTGTGCGGAGTTCGTGAGCGGCGGTTGAAATGAAATCGCTTTTAGCCAGGTCGAGTATGCGTAGGGTGTCTTCAATATTTTTCTGTTCGGTCATGTCAATTACGATACTCAGGATCCGGACTTCATTTTCGAGTTCAACGGCGCGGCTCGAAACCAGACAGGGAATAGTCCTTTTCCCTTTGCCGTAAAACGTCCCTTTCAGGTTGTCGATAAGGCCGACCTCTTTGATGGCGGCGACCATGTGTTCCCGATCTGCAGGATCCTGCCAGAACCCCAGTTCCTGAGTCGTTTGTCCAATGATCTCGTCGGCTGTATAACCTGTGCTTTTGGCGAAAGCGGGATTGACCATGTGTATCGTACCTGACAAGGAGGTAATAATCGTCGGGACCGGATTCGCGTAAAAGAACTCGCGAAACAGGGCTTCGCCGTTACGCAGGGCCGTTTCCGTCTCTTTGCGGGTGGAAATGTCCAGCCAGGAGCCAACGATCTCGATCGGCTTCCCCGCTGGATCGCGAATCAGGCGCACCTCATCGTGAATCCAGATATAGCGGCCGTCTTTCCTGCGGAAACGGTATTCATGGACATGATGTCCCTCTGCAAAAAGCACATCAATGTCGGCAAGAACCCTATCAAGGTCATCGGGGTGAATATGATCTTTCCAGAAATTCGGGTTGTCGAGACAGTCCTGCGGGAAAAAACCCAGGCAGGCAGTGATGTTCTCACTGACAAAGGTTGCACCGAAATCTCCATAAGCCCGACACGTATAGAGAATTGCCGGGGACGATAAGAGAATCTGTTTGATCCGTTGTTCGAGGGATTGATCTGTCATGGTCACCGAGGGGCTCTGTCGCAAACCATACGCCGGTTGTCAAGGGCCGGGAAGGCCAAATTTCAGCACAAGTTCTACCAGAACAGCACAAAAATGAGAACTGCTTTTCCTAAGCCCCCATTAAATGCGAGACGTCAATTGTCTAACCCGTTTCGGAATATCCTCTGCCATCCCTGGCAGAGATCTCACGCCCGGCAAAAAAATGGCCCCGCAGTCAGGAGGCTAACCGCGGGGCAAGGGTTTTGCTTTAAGGAGGTTTGAAGAAGCGTGTTAAAACCTGCCTGCCACAGCAGGTCTCGGAGGTTTATCGGGCTGTCTGCCACAACAAGCCGTTTATGGTTGCGAGGATAGCGCAAGGTTCAAAAGAAAGAAACGTGGAGACTCGTAAAGATAGCCTCGGATTCTCACGGAGGGTCGCTGTGCAAATGCACAGGCGAGAACTTTTCCGCTCAGGGGTCGGGCTTTCATCGGCTGCGCTTGGTCCCACAGAGCGGGCAGAACTCCCAATCCGACCCGGCAGAGGAGCAGCAGCCCTCACAATGACTGGGGTCATGCCTGCCCGAATTTTTCAGCCAGAGGAGCCCCAGAGTCGCTCCGGCCAGCAGGTTGGCCGCCAGCAGGGGTCCTCCCCAATATGGAATGTGCATCAGGTCATGCCAGCTTCCATGGCCAGAGAGCAGGATCCAGCCGTTGTAGATCAGAACCGCTGCTGTGGCGATTGCCAGCCAGAGCACTATCCAGAAGCCTGCCTGCCTGCTCATGTCCCCTCTCCGGTTCCGGAGAGCTGTCCGCACCAGGGGCAGAAGCTGAACCAGCAATCATGAATCATGCCGCATTCCTGACAACTTTTCCGCAAACGGGTCTTGCAGGCCGGACAAAGCAGCCAACCGGCTTCAACATCACCAGCACAACCTGGACAATGTCCGCTAATCTTTGTGGCGCCGTTTGCCGATGGTGGCCTGAGTTGCCGAAAAATAAGCCAACAGATCAGTCCGAAAGTGAGTATGCCGAGAAGTAACATGTCGGGTGACACCGTGTTGGGAAAATCCGCCTGGGACGATTCGATCTCGTGATTTCACGGCCAACCGGCAAATTAAACTTGCCGACGGATGTAAGATTTCCCGGATTTGGGTTTGATTTGGCAACGCCGCCAGCAGCGTGAGTGAGGCGGCTTCCCAATCGTTATGGGAGAATCCAGATCATGAAGCGTGCCAATTGCCGCATTTAAGGACAGTTGCCCGGAATCAATACGAGAATGATTTTAATGAGCAACGTTTCTTGCGATTTTCCGTGGGTGAGTGTGGAATATCATACGATGCCGTGCGGACTATTCTGCACTTTTGCCGGACGTTTCTCGGGCCAGCCTGGTGCAAAGGGCCGCGGCAGGTTTTTCGTGAGAACCTTCGCAGGAGAGAGGCAAAGGGCAAAGATTCAGGTCTGTCTAATGGTTGTCAGCTGATAACCGAGAGAGCGGCATGCACAGCTTGGCCGTCATCTGCATGTTTGAGCAGTTCGCCGCAGGGTGTCTGGTTTTCGATCAGCTTTTTGAGTGTCGCGGAAAGCGCTGCATCACCGAGCAGGATCGCTCCGACCAAACGACTGTCGCGGAACACGAAATAGCTGTAGCTTTCCTGTTCCTGCCGCTCGCAGGTCAGGAAACTGCCGTCGTCAGGATGGACGTTGCCGATACTGAAAAGATCCACGCCGAGCACCTTGAGCAGGTTTGAACGGGGAATGCCGGCGAAGGTTGCCGCTGCACCTGCGGCGTTCATGCCGGCGATGCTTCCCTGGAACTGGGCTGGTGCCCAGGTGCCATAGCTGATCCCCTGATGTTCGCAGACATCGCCGACCGCATAAATGTCGGGATCCGAGGTAACCAGGGCGTTGTTAACGATAATGCCGTTGTGGACATCCAGGCCGGCCAGGCGGGCCAGATAGGTGTTGCTACGCACTCCGGCAGTAATCAGCACCAGCTCGGCGGGGATGACTTCTCCCGTGGCAAGTAAGACACTGCGGACCTGTTCGTCACCGTCGACCTGTTTAATCTGTGTGCCGGGGAAAAATTCGATACCGAGGCTGCGGACATGCTCCGCCAGGCGCTGACCGGCGGCGCGGTTCAACTGACGGGGCAGCAGCCAGTGAAAACTTTCCAGCAGGGTGACTTTGACCCCATGGCGAGCCAAAGCGCCGGCAGCTTCGAGACCGAGAATACCGCCACCCACCACGACGCAGTTCAGGCCAGGCACGCTCATTGCGAGCAGCGCTTCAGCTTCTGTGCGAAGGCGCAGGGTATAGACATTTTCACGGTTAATGCCCGGGATGGCGGGCACGAAGGGATGGGCACCCATGGCGAGGATCAGACGATCGTAAGCGATTGTCCCGCGATCTCGCAGCTGCAGCCTGCGTCGTTCAGGGTCGATGGTCTGCAGTTCCGTCGAGAGATGCAGCGCGATGCGGTTGTCATCGTACCAGGCAAGGGGGTGGATCGGCAGGGCGTCGGCGCTGATTTCGCCTGCCAGGTAACGGGTCAGGTTGAGACGGTAATAAGGAAGGTCAGCCTCCCGGCTCAACACGCTGATTTCGGCCGCAGGGTCGGCCTTGCGCGCGGCTTCCGCTGCAGAAATGCCGGCGACCCCGCCACCGATGACCACAATGTGCCGAGGGGGCTGCTTGGCAACGGGCCCTTCCGGACGCGGCGGCAACGCCTCGAACTTGTCCGGACCGACGCCGCACACCGCGCAGGCAGCGGGCGGGGAGTTGCCAGCGTGGATATCGTCGCAGTTGAGACAACGCCAGCGCGTCGAGGCGGTTGCAGGGACTCCGTCAGCGGCCCCGGCGTAAGGCTGGAACAGGTCGGCGGTAGCGCCGCAGATCGGGCAGAAGTCGGGAGGAGTCTCACCCTCGTGCACGTAACCGCAGACCGAACAGAGCCAGCTGGTGGTTTTTCTCATGGGCCTGACCTTGGGAAAAAACGCCGGCCCCCGCGGCACCGGCGTTGTTTTTGAATCAGTCGATCAGGGTGAAGCGGTCTTTCGGAACATTGCAGATCGGGCATTTGTCCGGTGCGTGGTCGTAGACTGTGTTGCCGCAGATTTCGCAGACGTACACCTCGCGGGCCGGCAGGTCGCTATTCGCCTTGACCGACCCTAGCGCTTCGGAGTAGAGGTCGTGATGAACTTCCTCGACGGCCAGGGCGTTGCGGAAAGAGACCTCCGCCATCCGGTCGCCTTCTTTCTGAGCTTCTTCCAGGTAGGGCGGGTACATCTGCTGGAATTCGAAGCCCTCGCCTTCGATGGCCTCGACCAGATTTTCCGCCGTTGCTTTAATGCCGCCCATGGCCCGCAGATGGGCGTGGGCATGGATGGTTTCAGCGTGGGCTGCGGCGCGGAACAATTTGGCCACCTGGGGATAGCCGTCGATGTCCGCCTGTTTGGCGAAGGCGAGATATTTACGGTTGGCCTGGCTTTCTCCGGCGAAGGCGTTGGCGAGATTCTCCTTGGTTGGCATGGGCAAGTCCTCCTGGCGCAGGTTAGGGGTTCAAGTGGGACCGGCAAACGACCCTGAAACTATCATAAAAAAGGGGTAAAAATCCAATCGATTTTCCGTCGGGCTACAGGGAGATATGCGCCTTGCGCATAATGGCTGGTTCCAAAACCATCATTAATGGCCGGCTTGCTGCGGAGCTTGGCTGGTCAGCGCGGCAGCGACCGGATCGCCGTGGCGATCTCCCGGCTCAAGTCCGCCAGCAGCAGGCTTTCGGTCCTGACCAGTTCGTTGTAGTCTGCCTTTTGCAGCGGTCGACGGTAGACGCTTTTGCCGCCGGCCAGGGAACGCCGGCCAGCGGCATCGGTCAGCACCCAGCGGACCTTTAGGACCGCCTCTCCGGTCAGCGCAGCGTCGAACCGGATGATGTCGAGAATGACCCGGTGGGTCGGCTGATAGGGAGGCGACCAGGGATAGAAGGTGACGGCCTCGACCCCGAGCAGGGTGCCGAGATTTTCGCCGAGGACCATGCCCATGTCCTGTTCGAGGACTCCGGCCCAGCGCTGGAATTCACTGAAGCGGAAGCGGTTGTCGGTCTCCCGGGTGGCAATCTGGGCCCGCCTGAGACTGTCGGGAAGCGTGATCGGACCGATACCGAGGACCATCCCGGCATGATCGGTCACGATCGTTTCGTCAGCCAGTTGCGCGGCTGGCCGCAGGCTGTAATAGGCCACCTCCGGGGCGTTGCGGGCGAGACATCCGCCCAGAATTGCCGCAAACAGCAGTGCGGCCGGCAGGAATCGAACTGTCCTTGTCATTGCGGAGGGGCCTCCGTGCCAAGTAAAAGAGCTTGTGGATCACGCTCAAGGGTGTCGAGCAGCGAGCGGAGCGACCGCAGCACGGCGGGCAGTTCCTCGGCGAGCTTGCGGGCATTGTAATTCAGTGCCGAATCGGGACCCAAGGTTGACGTGAGCCCTTGCATGGAGTGCTGCAGCTGATCAAGCGCCGTGTTCAGCCTGGGAACCAGTTCGGCGTCGACCCCCTCGCCCAGCCTGCGGTAGGTGACGAGGGTTGCGTCCAGGCTCCGGATCGTTGCCCGCAGGTCCGTGCCGATCTGCTGCAGGGGCATCTGCTCGATCTGCTTGAGGATATTGTTGACCCTTTGGGCGAGCTGTTCCAACGGGGCCGGAACGGTCGGGATCACCGGGTAGCCGTTGCGGGAAGCAAGTTTTTCCGGAGCCGCCTCCGGATAGAAGTCCAGCTCAACATAAAGCTGACCGGTCAGCACGTTGCCGGTTTTCAACTGAGCGCGCAGGCCCTTGTCGACCATGCGCGGCATATCGAACTCATGGCCTTGTGCCAGGGCTGCCGCGGCGGAGGGGCCGCCCCCGACCACAGGATCGATTCGCTCCGGCTCGACCAGCACCAGAACCTCCACGCGGGCATCCAGCGAGGCATCATCGACTTCCAGCTGGATGTCGATAACCTCGCCGATTTTGATGCCCCGGATTTCCACCGGCGCGCCGATGGACAGTCCGCGCACATTCTGGCTGAAGGACATCAGGTAGTAGCGTTGCAGGGAGTAGGCCGGCTCATCGATATTGCTGCGATCGGCAAACAGCTTGAAGACGTGGTTCGGCTCGGCCGGTTCGCCGGCATCAAGGTGCTTGGGAAGATCAAAGGCCACGCCGCCGAGCAAGATCGAAACCAGGGAGTGGGTGTCAATCTGCACGCCCTCCGTGCCGAGTTGCACATGAACCCCGCTGGCATTCCAGAAACGACTGTTCTGGCGGACCTTTTCATGGAAGGGGGCCTCGACGAAGACCCGGACATTAATCGAATCGGCCAACTCGTCGAAATCGTAGGCCACGACCTGACCAACCTTGATGCCGCGGTAGTAGACCGGGGCTCCGATATCCAGCGAACCGAGGGTCTCCGCTTTGAGCACAAAATGCTCCCCGGGCAGATGCCCGGTCAGCACCGGCGGTTTCTCGAGGCCTGTGAAATGCCGAGTCGACTTGCCCGCTTTCGAAGGGTTGCAGCCGATATAGGCGCCCGAGAACAGCGTGCCCAGTCCGGTCACCTCGCCGGCCGCGACGCGGGCCCTGACCACCCAGAATTGGGTGGCGTCCGTCATGTATTGAACAGCGCTTTTCTCCATTTCCGCCGTGACCACGACCGCCGACAGGTCTGCATTCAGGTCGATACTGGTGACTTTGCCGACCTCGACGTCTTTGAACTTGATTTTGGTCTGGCCGGCTTCCAGACCTTCTGCGGTTTCAAAAGTAATCGTGATGACCGGACCTTGTTCCGACCAGGCCTTGAATGCCAACCAGCCGCCGATCAGCAGGGCGACGATCGGCACGACCCAGATCATCGACAGGCCGCGCCGGGTCTGAACCAGGGCTTGCGGGAGTTCTGCCACGCCCTTTAGCGGGGTCGGTTGGTCACTCATGATCCTCCTTCGCAAGATCCCAGATCAGGCGGGGGTCGAAGCTTTGTGCGGCCAGCATGGTAATGACAACGACGGCGGCAAAGTAGGCGGCAGCCGGACCGGCTTCGATGTTGGCCAGCGCGCCCAGTTTGATCAAGGCCACCAGAATCGTTACCACGTAGATGTCGACCATCGACCAGCGGCCTATCGATTCGGTCAGACGATACAGCCTGGTCCGTTCCCTGAGCCGCCAGGTCGATCTGAAGTGCAGTGTGAGCAACAGGCCGAACAGGATCAGCAGCTTGATAAGCGGCACCAAAATGCTGGCAACCAGGATCACCAGGGCGATGCCAAAAGAACCACTCTTGATGAAATAGATCACGCCGCTCAGAATGGTGTCGGTCTGCTCGCTTCCCAGGCTCGTGGTGATGGTCATCGGCAGCACATTGGCCGGGACGTAGAGGAACGCGGCTGCCATCAGCAGCGCCCAGGTGCGCCTGATGCTGTCCGGTTTGCGGGAATGCAGGCGCGCCCCGCAGCGCGGGCAGCAAGCCGCTTGCCCTGCCGCCGTCTGCACAGCACGACTCAGCAGATGGCAGTCCCGGCAGCTGATCAGTCCGAGTTCGCGGGCTGTGGCGGCGGGAGTTTTCATGAGTGTCCCCCCAGGCGTTCCCAAACCAGGTGGGCATCAACCGACGAAATCGCAAAGGCCAGGGCGAAGATCAGCAGTCCAAAGGCAAAGATCGCCAGGCCCGGGATGATCGTCGCCATACTGGCCAGCTTGACCAGCGCAACCAGGATGCCGAGCATAAAGACCTCCATCATGCTCCAGGGCTGGATGTGCTGGAACAGGCGGAACACGATTCTCGAGAACTTTGCCGGACGGCCCAGCTTGAGCGGCAGGAAAATGTAGAGCAGGCCGAGCAACTGCATGAGCGGGGTCAGCACACAGGTCAGCAGCACCAGGCTGGCAACGCCAATCATGCCCTGCGCATAAATCTCGCCGATACCACTCAACAGGGCGGTGTCGCGTTGCATGCCGTTGCTGCTCATGGCCAGGAACGGAAAGGACACGGCCACGCCGTACATGACCAGACTGCCGATGGTCCAGGCCAGGGTGCGGTCGATGGTGTCGAGCTTGGTCCTGAACAGCACCGCCCCGCAGCGGACACAGCGGGCCGTGGCCCGGTTCGGCATGGGCGGAATAGCATGGACCAGATCGCATTCGTGGCAGGCCATTTGATGCATAGGTTCATTTAGGTCGTTGGCAGGTGGCTTTGGCAAAGGAGTCCTGTCAGCTTGTGTGCACGGTCATGACTTCGCGTAGCATTGCCGTATAAAACGGGCGATCGCCGGTATCGACAATCTTTACCCACATTTCCAGATCCACAGTCGTACGGTCGCGGCGCAGTCCGAGCAGTGGGTGCACCTGCTCAAACCACTGCTCACCAGCCTTGCCGATGAAGACGGACAGGACAGGCTCATACCGGTCTTCTTGCGGTGCGACCAGCCGATCCAGCCGTTCACCAAGCAATTCCTCCTGGCGATAGCCGAAGATCTGTTCGGCCTGCCGGTTGAGCAGGAAAATCTGACCGTTCGGCAGAAAGGCCACGATCGCATCGCGCGCAATTTCAGTCATCAGCCGGAACCGCTTCTCCGACTCTTCGAGTTGCCCGGTCTTCTCGCCGAGTTCGCTCATCATGGCATTGAAGCTTGCGACCAGGGCGCCGATTTCATCCTGCGAGCGTACGGCAAGCGGTTCGGCGAAACGCCCGCTCTGCGTGATGCTCTGGATGGTTCTCGATAACGAACTTAGCGGATTGATCACGGCCTTGCGTATGAGCAGGCCGAGGCAGATGACCAGGCCAGCGAAAAACCCGATGGTGATAAGCACGGTATTGTTAAAGCTGCTGGCCAGACTCTTTTCGAGCTGGGTCATGGGAATGACGATCGAGACAGCGCCAAGCATCTCGCCGACGCTATAATTGTAAGAAGCGTCCTGTTCCGGCGGATAAATGTCCCGCAGGAAAGGCGGCGATGCCTGCGGATCGCCATGGCATTCCAGGCAGCTGTCATCTGCGTAGGCGGCCTGCAGGTAGCGGAACACCGGCTGCCCGTCCAGGGTCGCGAGTTCAGCAATCTGATCCATTCCGGAATCTGCGGCGAGACGGTTTAACGCTTCCCGTTCATATCGGTCGGGAGCATTTGCCGGGTTGCGAAAGCGGTTTGACGTATGACGGATGCTATAGTTGAGGTCATCGGCAACGATCTGCCCGATGCGGTTCGCCGTGACCACCGGGATGATACCGTAGCGATCCCGGCTCAGCTCGATCTGGCCAACCTGGAGTTGCCGCGAGATATACTCCCGGGTCCGGGTGGCTTCGGCGATAATGATCCGGGCTTTTTCGACCGCTTCGCTAAAGACCAGGTCCCGATGCTGATGATACTGCCAGGTCAGGCTGATCGTCAGAAACCCTGCCAGGATGGTCACCAGGATCAGGTTGATTTTCGTACGCAAGCTGAAATTTCGCCAGAATGTCATGAGGGCCTCGTTATCAGGGAGAGCTGCCCTTCATTATAACGGGCGCTCCCTTTGTGGCAAGAATTCTTGCGGTTGACCGGAGACTCCTGCCAACTCAATGTGGTTACCGGCGCCGCAGCGGGTCGATTAATGGCCGTCCATTGTTTCTGGCAGAGGTCATGGCGGGTTGAGCTGATTCAGCGAGTAACCAAGCGGGCGGGACAATTCTCCGCCAGCCGGATCCGTTCCGCTCCATCAGCAACAGCCACCGCTCCGCCTCGGGTCTTTTGACTGCAGCCATTCGTTAATCAATCCGGAGGCGCAACCGACGCCGGCAGCCACCGTGATGGCTTTGGGCGGACAGTTGCGCGCACAAGCGCCGCACTCCATACAGGCATTGCGATCGATCAGGCGGGCTCGTGCGGATTGCAGGGTAAACACGCCATGCGGGCAGACCTCGACACAACGGTGACAGCCCGTACAGCGCGCCCTGTCGAGGTGCAGGGTTGCGACATTTTCAAGATAACGAAAACCGCGCATGATTTCCTCCTGCTTCATGCCCTCAGGAAAAAGCTCCCCAGGCCCACAAAACGGCGGTACCGAGCAATGCCAGCGCCATGAGCGGCAGGGCGATGCGCATTTCCTTGCGGACCCCCGAGGGCGAGGTGAACGGTGTGCTGCCGGTGAAGTTCAGGGCCTGGTAAGTGCTGACCACCGCCAGAGTCGGCAGCACCGCGATTGCCGTGGGACCGTCGAGGACGCTGCTGCCGAACCAGGCCCAGAGTCCACCCCAGACCAGACCGGTCAGCAGACCTTTGATGGCAAAGCTTGCGCCGGGCAGCCAGGGCAGCAGTATCGGGGTTACGACGGTGCCGACGATTACCGCACCCAACAGGCCAACAGCCACCGTCTGCCCCGTTGCCAGATCCCTGCTCAGCCAGCCAGCCAGGAAGAGCAGGGTGATGACCGGCAGGAGAGCCCTGAGAGCCAGGACCAGGTCGACCGGGACCAGGATCAGCCGCTCCCGCAGGGTGAAGGTCAGTTCCCGCATGGCCGGCGTGGTCTGCATGCCATTGTCGAGGTATTCCGGCAGATCCGCCGCGCGCAGCGCCGCGTAGCGCACCCGGAACCCGGTCTGCCGGGCCACCTCGTGCGCCGCCACGCCGGGGGCCCCAAGGATCGGCAGCAGCAGGGTATGATGAGCAACGACCTTCTCCAGCTGCGATTGCTGCACACGGTGCACCAGTTGGTCGGTGCCAAAGGTCCCTTTGCCGGCGGCGCACCAGACATTGATGCCGAAGGTCTCCAAAATCAGCAGCCAGACGTTGCGCCCGGCAAGACTGTGACGGACAAGGTCGTAGCTCATCTTGTAATTCGCGGTCACGACCACCGGATCTTCGGCCCCCGGGGCGCCTATGGTATACAGGCCGGGCGGGACCAGGAAAGACGTGCGGCCGATCCCCCAGCGGACTTTCCAGCGACCAAGGTGGTCGATGCATCGCAATTGACTGGAGACCTGCGGCACACGTCCGGCCGGTGTGTCCCTCCAGGTAAGGAAGCCCGGGACTCGGTCGGTGATTACTCCGCCGCCGGCGGAGACCGGCGGGCCTCAGCAGGGTGGTTTCGCCACGGTTTCCGAATGATTGTTCACGCCCCCTCCCTGGTTGTAAATGCGGTGAAACCCCATGCGCGTTACCGGACTATAATGTATCCGTTGAGGCGGATATGGTCAAGCACGTGCAGAAATTTTCTGTCGGTCCTTTTCACCTGAAGGTCCGCTACCATTCCAGTCGAGAGGGGCAAGAATAGTCCTGCGCTTTTGCGAATTTCGTTGTTATAGTAAATTGGCCGGGACGATTTACTGGTGGTCCGTGTGCCCGGTGAATTTGCAACGAAGCCGGTGAGCCGAGGAGACCGCATCCGCGGTTGACCCGGGAATTCCTTCTGCGGCTGCCGGACATCGCCGGCAAGACGCAGGGAACCTTCATGGGCATGAAAAATCTGGCTCTGGAAACCCTGTGCAGCTTTTTCAGCAAAAGGACCTTGTTGACACCGGTGGCCACTGGGGATTTGCCAAAATGAAAATTGTTATTGCCCCTGATTCTTTCAAGGAGAGTCTGACCGCCTTTGAGGCGGCCAGGCAACTCGAAGCCGGTTTCCGGGAGATCTTTCCCGAAGCCGAATATCACCTTTTACCGATCGCGGATGGCGGGGAAGGGACAGTCGAAGCGATGGTTGCGGCAACCGGCGGGGAAATCGTCCGCCTGCAGGTCAGCGGGCCTCTCGGTGAGCAGGTCGGCGCTTTCTATGGGATTACCGGCGACCGCCAGACCGCTGTCATCGAAATGGCTGCCGCCAGCGGCCTTGGCCTGGTCCCCACGGAACTGCGCAACCCGCTGCTGACCACCAGTCGCGGGACCGGTGAACTCATCCGGCACGCTCTCGATGCCGGCCTGCGGCATTTTATTGTCGGTATTGGCGGCAGTGCGACCAACGATGCGGGAGCCGGGATGCTGCAAGCGCTGGGCGTGCAACTGACTGATCGGGAGGGGCGCGAAATCGGCGCCGGCGGCGGCGCCCTCGGCCGTTTGGCACAGATTGATGTCAGTCGAATGGATCCACGCCTTAAAGAGGCACGCATCGAAGTTGCCTGTGACGTTGACAACCCGCTGCTTGGCCCGCAAGGGGCTTCCGCCGTATTCGCCCCTCAAAAGGGGGCCGGCCGGGACATGGTTGCGCAACTTGACGCCAACCTGGCACACTTTGCCGATCTTGTGGCGCGTGAACTCAAGGTCGAGATGGCAGACATTCCCGGTTCCGGCGCGGCCGGAGGAATGGGTGCGGCCTTGCGAGCCTTTCTGGGCGCAGATCTGCAGCCGGGGATCGGCATTATCAGCAAGGCGGTCGGCCTCGAGCAGGCGATTCGCGGGGCGGACCTGGTGATCACGGCAGAAGGCCGGATCGATGGCCAGACGGCACATGGCAAGGCGCCTCTCGGGGTCGCGCGGATCGCCGTGCGCCATGGCGTACCGGTTATCGGGATTGCCGGCAGTCTCGGTCCTGGCGCGGAAAGCGTTCATCAACATGGGATTGCCGCCCTTTTCAGTGTGCTCAAGGCACCATGCTCCCTGCCGGAAGCCTTGGCCGCGGCCGCCGATAATTTGCACATGACAGCGAGAAATGTAGCCGCTGTCATAAAACTAGCCAAACATATTGGAAACCAGGAAAATGAACAACTGTCAGGGCTCAACATGCCGTTTTCATCTTTGTGGGCCGAGAAGGATTGACAGCATGAATGGCGATGCTTATATTATGGCCGTTAAAGGGGAGTAGCATCCGGAAGTTTCTTTCCGGCCCGCGCTTCGTCAATACGGTGGTTTTGCCGCCCGGACGCGGGAGCCACGACATTCAGTCGAGCCTTGCAAGACCTTTATCCACTGTGTTTAACCATGCAGGGGGTAAAGGTTTTTTCTTTTACCTCCTGCGAAACCAAACGTACGGAGATAAAAGAATGAACCTGTTCAAGACCACTTTTCTGCTTGCCTGCCTCACCCTCCTGCTCGTTGCCATGGGCAGCGCCATCGGCGGCCAGTCCGGCATGCTCATTGCCTTTGCGATCGCCTGTGCGATGAATGTCTTTACCTACTGGCATTCGGACAAGATCGTCCTCAAGATGTACAAGGCCCGGCCAGTTTCGGCAGAAGATAATCCGGCCTTCTACGGGATGGTGCGGCGACTCGCCCGACAGGCCAACCTGCCGATGCCCAAAGTCTATATCATCCCCTCGCAAGGACCCAACGCTTTTGCGGCCGGGCGCAATCCACAGCATGCCGCGGTTGCTGCGACCGAAGGAATCCTACGGATTCTTTCTACCGAGGAACTCGAAGGAGTGATGGCCCATGAACTGGCCCATGTTAAAAATCGGGATACGCTGATTGCCACGATTGCGGCTACCTTTGCCGGAGCCATTAGCATGCTCGGCAACATGCTGCAGTGGGCCGCTATCTTTGGTGCCGGACGCGGCGACGATGAGGACGGGGGCGGTAGTCTGCTCGGCACCCTGGCCATAGCATTCATTGCACCCCTGGCGGCCATGCTGATCCAGATGAGCATCTCTCGCTCTCGCGAGTACCTGGCTGATGCATCGGGTGCGCAGATCTGTGGCAAACCGCTGGCGTTGGCCAACGCCCTGCGCAAACTGCATCAGAGTGCAGCGAAGTTGCCGATGCCGGAAGCGACTCCCGCCACTTCGCACCTCTTCATCGTCAACCCCCTGGCAGGGGCCTCCATGCTGAAGCTCTTCTCCACGCACCCACCGATGGAGGAGCGCATTGCGCGACTGGAGGCGATGGCTGGCGCACGGCGGTGAGTTTTACGCCCGGCAACCAGGGCCCGTTCGGCCTTGCCTTGGCGGGCATCAGGGTCTCCGCCGGCGGAGGTGCCGCTGCAATCGAAGTCATATGAAACCGTTTTTGCAACAGCTGCCGATTGCTTTTCCGCTATTGGCGCTGAACCAGAGGCATGCTAGGGGATGACCACCACCGCGTAGCCTTGCAGTTGGTAACCGGCCACCGAAACAAACCCATTGCCCACGTGGTCGATTTCCGGAAGGATGGTGGCTTGGTCCACGCCCATCACTTCGGCGGCATACAGGCAGACCTCCATGGTCACACCCTCACTTTTCATTTGGCGCAGCGTCTTCTGGAAGGTCTCCGCCTCTGCCTTTTGTGCGGCGTCGAAGTGCGCCAGGTCAGAGGAGAGCAGTTTGACGGCAGGCCCGCGAAAGACGATGGCAACCTTGGGCTTTTCTGCCAGGGAGACCACTTCAGGAACGCCATAGGCGTTCCTGACTGCCCGGAAAACGACATTTGCAAGCTTGGGGTTGCCCTGGCTAACATCGAAGATGACGGCATAACCGGTGACACGCTTCAGCGCATTGGCATATCCTTCCGCCAAACCGGGCGGGGGCATCAGAAGCATCAAGGCCGTCGCGAAAAAGAGACCAGCCATCCAGCGATTCCTGCCATGACTTGCAGACTTCATTACTCACCTCCCTGGTACGAGGGGAAAACTCTTCCGCGCGACAAAATCTGCATCTTTGCAGGGCCAAGACTTTTGGCGGTTTTGACGGCGCCCGGCGTATGCCTGGCTAGCCGCTAACCTGTCGTGATGCAATTTCGCCCGGCATTTTTGCTTTGATACAAGAGCTTGTCGGCCCTTTTGATCAAACTCGCCGGCGTGTCCTGGGCCTGTGCGAGGGTCGCGCCAATCGAAAATGTGACAAACAGCTTTTCCCCCTCGATGGCCAGATAGGACTTTGCCACCAGTGAGCGCAGACGATTGCCGAGAGCCTCGAGATTGTCTGCAGAGACATTCCGGATAATGCCGACGAACTCTTCGCCGCCCCATCGGCCATAAAGATCAAAGGGTCTGGCATTGGCGATCATGGTCCTGGCCACCAGTTGCAGGACCTGGTCGCCGACAGCATGTCCATAGCGATCGTTGACCTGCTTGAAATGATCGATGTCCATAAAAAGAATCCCGAACGGTACGTTATGGCGTTTTTTCTCCTGGAGTCTGGCCGCAAGCTCACTTTCCAGGTAGTGCCTGTTGGCCAGTTGCGTAAGACGGTCAAGCAGAGCCAGTTCCTCCAGTTCCTTGATCCGCAGTTCGTTGGCCTCGACATTGCTCATGTCGGTAAAGAGTTCAACTCCGCCAAGGGTTGCCCCCTGTTCATCGAGCAATCTGCTGGAGCGTATGGAAACCGGGATTCTCTGCCCATTCTTGTGGTGAAGATAGACCCTGGCTTGCCTGGGGGCCCCATCGGCGATGGTCTCGGCGAGAGGACACAATCCGCAGCAGAGATTGTTGCCATTGCTGTCGACATGCGTCAGGATGTCATCGGCACAGGATTTGCCGACGACCTCATCCGCAGAAAATCCGGTAATTTTTTCCGCGGCTTTATTCCAGTACATGATGATGCGGTCTTGGTTGACCAAATAAAGACCGTCATTAATGTTCTCAACAATATTTTTATAGCAGATATCGTTCATTGGAGACGCTTTCGGCGGCAGTCATGTCGGCTCCGGGGCGGTCCGGTTGTTGAAGAAGCACCTGTCATCAGCATAAACTGATTATGCCGTTGGTTTCAACAGAGTCTTTCCGGTTAGTTGGTCTGGCCCCGGTTTGCGAGGTCCTTTTCAAGCTAGACCGACCATCACCACCCCCGCAAAGATCAGGGCGACCCCCACCAGGCGTGGTCTGGAAATCCGGCGCTCGATCCAGAACATCGAAACCAGCGCGGTCACCAGGATGCTGACCTGGCGGAAGGAGACGACGTAGGCGACCGGATCAGTGGTCAGAGCCAGCACGATCAGGCTGTAGGAGACCAGGAAGATCAATCCGGCGAACAGGGCGCGAGACCGGTGCGCCGCCGGGTAGGGCTGCCGCAAGTGTAAAGTACAGACTTCCACGACACCAAGTGCCACCAGGTTCTGCAGGTAGACGTAATTGATCCGGTAATAGATCGCCAGATCGACCGGGGCAATCGGCATGCTCACCGCGGCGTACTTGTCGATCACTGAAAACACGCTGGTCGCGAGTGCCGCAAGCAGGGCCCAGAAACAGCTGCGATTGAGGTAGTTGGCGGGGGTAAAACCGTCCGGGCCGAGGTTGAAGCGGCCCATGGGCAACACGAAGCAGCCGGCCACGACCAGCAGGATCCCCGTCAGACCCACCGCCGAAGGAGTCACCCCCCAGAGAAAAAGGACCCAGGTTACCACCAGGATCGGAAACGACCGGGCGATCGGGTAGGCCACCGAGACCTGGCCATACTGGTAGGCCTTGCTGAGGCAGAACAAAAACAGCCCCACGCCACAGCCGGAAGCCAGGATGCAGGCCAGGTAGAGCGCTGAATAGTCGATCAGGAACAGAAAAACCAGGAACACCGGTGCGTAGCAGAGGGCCGAAAAACGCAGCGCCTGCCGCATGAAAGCAATCGGTCCCCCGCTCGATTTGGCGAGAAGATTCCAGGCGCTGTGACATAGGGCAGACAGCAGGACCAGCAGGATGGCGGACAGGCTCAAAGGGACAAGGCTCCTCAGTTGGGGTTACACCGCAATGTTGATGAATAGCACGCGCTTGCCCCTGCCACAAGTGCTTCGCGCGCGGGATCAACAAATTCCAGTTCCACGCCCCCTTGCCAAGGGCGCGTGAAGTTTCCGCTTCTCTACGGGTTCATGCAAACTGTCAAGGCTTCGCTGCGAGTACCGGCGGATCGCGGTTGGTGAAGCCTTGGTCGCCGTGTTCCCGGCCAATATGTGCTATTTCGGTGAGTCTGGATGTTCCAAAAGGCTCCAGGCGATGGTAAAGTTGATGGGAGTCTGGTGATCTGCACAAGAACAGCGACGATCATGGCCTGGCGAGCGGCGAGCTATAACGTTTCCGCCCGAGATAAATAAAGCGCACTGCGGACGCGAGAGAGATGACATGACCAGCAAAGAACCGACTGTCACATTGGAGGCCCGCCCGTTCATACAGTACTCGCTGCGGATCCTACCCTTGTGGGATGGCGATGCCGAGCGCATCGAACTGGGCAGCAACCTGCAGGAGATTCTTGACACGATCGTCAGGGAAAAATCGATAAGCAGCCTGATCGGCAGGGAGATCAAGCCGATGCGGGCCTGTTTGATCGAACAGCAGGAAGCCCTCTTTGTGCTGCCCCCCC
>RRYU01020879.1_pt1 | contig 19797 bp, 20 predicted proteins | sample 2162651 | NCBI WGS metagenome assembly RRYU01 (sample SAMN10267283, study PRJNA491782) | microbial mat metagenome | isolation source: biomat in the production well | place: Japan: Minami-Kanto gas field, natural gas well KTG3 | collected 2017-06 | reverse complement strand
AATTTAAACTAACTTCGCACTGAGGCAAAGCTTTATTGGATCAATAAATTAGATATTTAAAGCTCATTTTAATTTTCAATCGGACTATTAACAAATTAAAAACTTATAGGATGAGGGTACAAATTACACGAAACTGGTGGATGTTCACACTAAATGGGCTATTGGCCATACTGTATGCCGTATTTGCTTTGTTTGTTCCGGCTGACACGCTCCTGGTGGTAGCAAAATATACAGGCATTGCCCTGTTACTTTTTGGTGTGATCATGCTGCTGACAGCCATTTATCGGATTAATAACAAAAGTCCCTTTACCGTATTGCTTACCCAATCTATTATTACCATCGTACTGGGAAGTCTCATCTTAATCTATACAGAGCAAACGATCACTTTTTTTGTAATGATGATGGGTATATGGGCTATTTTAAGCGGAATATTGCTCCTGGTTATCCTGGTCAACCTGGGCAGTGAATTATCTAATAAAAACATGTTGTTGACAAATGCACTCATAAGCCTTTTATTCGGTGTAATCTTGTTAATCAACCCGTTTGATGTAGCAGCAGCACTTGTAATATTGAGCGGTGTTCTTGCGTTGGGATTTGGAATTATTTTGATTTGGTTCTCACTGCAATTGAAGCAGATGAAGCGGAATGTTGAAGTGGAATAGCTAAAAATCAGTATTGAATTTTCAAGACTTATCCGGATTATTCATCCATAATTTTGATATCCTTGATGTTAAGTTGCAGGCTCACTTTACCCTGCCATTCATTTTCTTCAATATGATAAGCTATGCTGAAAGACTTCCCTTTTCTGATCGTTTCATAATGATCTGCCTGCTGGAATGCAATGGCAGAGATTGGATCGCTTCTACGTGAGGTCTGCATAAGTTCAAGTTTGAGATGGTTCTTGCCAACGATGCGAGACCGGCCGGTGTCAATCACGTTATCAGTGCGAAATAAAGGCGACATATTTCCAGGCCCAAATGGTGCAAATTGCTTTAAAATGCGTACGAATTTTGGCTTGATATCAATAAAATCAATAATTCTGTCTATCTCTATTTCAGGCATTAACATATCATCACTGATGTGTTCGCTAACGTATTGTTCAAACCTGAGTTTAAAGGTGTCAAGGTTTTGGGGTTGCATTGACAAGCCGGCTGCATACTTGTGGCCCCCAAAATGTTCGAGGAGATCGGCACAGTGGTCAATGGCATCATACACATCAAAATTCTTAACCGAGCGGGCCGAACCGGTAATCAGGTCATTTGAGCGGGTGAGGATAATGGTTGGCCGGTAATAATTATCCGTAAGCCTCGAGGCTACGATTCCGATAACGCCTTTATGCCAATTTTCATTGAAAAGCACTGTGCTCTTATTGTTCCTGAGTTGGGGATTGTTTTCAATCATGGCCAGTGCATCCTCAGTGATCTGACTATCAAGGTTACGCCTTTCAGTATTCAAATCGTTAATAGCATTTGCGAGGTTTTTTGCATGACCCATTTTATCAGCCAGCATCAGTCTGACAGAATCGCAGGCACTTTCGATACGCCCTGCTGCATTGATTCGTGGCCCTATTAAAAAAACCAGATCGCTGATGGTGAGCTCACGACTTAGCGACAGGCCTGAATCCTCATCTATCTGTTCACGTTTGTGTATTTTGGCGTAACTCAAAACGGCCTCTATACCTGGTCTTGGGTTCGAGTTGATCAGCTTTAGCCCATAGTGGGCAAGAATACGATTTTCGCCCGTTATCGGAACAATATCAGCAGCAATACTAATTGCAACAAGATCAAGATGACGATATAACTGCTGTGATGATTCTCCTTGTACTGAAGCCAGGGCTTGTAATAATTTAAAACCTACCCCGCAACCGGATAGTTCCTTAAATGGATAATTGCAATCATCACGCTTGGGGTCAAGCACGGCTGCAGCCTCAGGCAATTTTTCACCGGGTCTGTGGTGATCGCAGATTATGAATTCCACATTGCTCTTATTCGCATAGTCTATCTTCTCGACGGCCTTGATCCCACAATCAAGTGCAATGATAAGCTTTATACCTTGCTCAATGGCATGGTCTATTCCTTGATAGGATATGCCATATCCTTCTTTATATCGGTCAGGAATATAAAATTCTATACGTTTTTTAAAATATTTTTTGAGGTATGAATACATCAGGGCGACAGAAGTGGTGCCGTCCACATCATAATCGCCATAAATAAGAATTTTTTCACCATTTTCGATTGCACTTAGAATACGCTGAACAGCTCTATCCATATCCTTCATTAAAAAAGGATCATGAAGATTATCCAGAGAGGGACGAAAAAATTCCCTGGCTTCATCAAATGTGGTAATGTCTCGATGAGTAAGCAGATTTGCAAGGTGTGAATCAATGGTAAGCTCTTTCATTAGCCTATTAATGACTTGAGCATCACCATCTTCTTTTATAATCCACCTGTTAATCATCTGAAAAGTTTAGCATGTAAAGATAGTTAATAATAAACAGATGAAATTTAAATAAGCTGTCCGGCCAGCTAAAATGTGGAACGCATCGCCTCAACAGGATCAAGGCGCGAAGCAGACCAGGCAGGTAAAAAGCCGGATATCAATCCAATGAGTGCCGATACGAATATACCTAAGAAGATATTGCCGGTGGATAATATTAAGGTAAAACTTGTGGTGAGACTTACCAGAAGGCTTAGCCCAAAAACAATCAACAAACCAACAAAACCACCAATTATTGATAAAAAAATGGCTTCGAATAAAAACTGCAATAGCACGAAGTAATTCTTGGCTCCGAGCGATTTTTGAATACCTATCTGGCTGGTTCGTTCCTTAACCGATACAAACATAATATTGGCAATCCCGAAGCCGCCCACCAACAGTGAAAATCCGCCAATGATCCATCCAACTATGGCGATAACGCCAAAAAACTGATCGAACCCACGATTAATGATATCTATTTCATTAATAGAGAAGTTGTCATCAGCAGCTGGCTTCAGTTTTCTTATCGAACGCAATAAGCCAGTTAACTCATCGATAAGCTCTGCGTTGGAAACATTTGGCTTTGCCAGAGCAACAATTGAAGAACCACTGCCGCGTATATCTATTACGTTTCGGGCAAAATTGACCGGGATGATGATGTTCTCATCATCAGAGTTTCCAAAAATATCATCACCTTTTTTCTTAATCACACCAATTACATCCATACGCAAACCAAATATCTTAATTGATTTGCCAACAGCTTCTGTATTTGGAAACAATGTTTCGGCTATACTGGCACCAATAATAACCACGTTTCGACCTGCCTGTGATTCGATTGAAGTGAAGTATCGTCCTTCCTGCAAATCGAAAGGCATAACCTGGGCATAATCATGGGAAACAGCAGATACGCCCACCCTCTGAATGGTGGTATTCAAATAACTAACATCACGGCTGGTACCGATCATAAAAGCGAAAGCTTCAGCTGCATTGCTGCGTCGTTGTAATTCGCGCATATCCTGTAGGCTGGGCTCAGGTCTTTGCCAGTAACGCCACCAGGGGTAATCGGCTCCGCCCATGGCCCATGGCCATTTTTGAATAAATAATACATTATCACCCAACGAGTTGATATCGTCTCTTATGGCCTTCTCAAGGCTGTCAAAAACGGAAAATACAGAGATAATTGAAAATATGCCTATGGTGATACCAAGCAATGACAGTATGGTTCGCACCTTGTTTATCACCAGGGCATCGATGGCAAATCGAAAACTTTCCGCAATGAGTTTAAAAAACAACAGCATAATTTCTATGGTATGATAACAATTTGTAAAGGTATATATAAGCTTCAAAAAAGCCACAAATAAATTGTACAAACGGTGGTTTTTCGCTATTCTTGCAAAACCAAATTGATTCACATTGAAAAGAATACAAACAGCCTTAATTTCTGTTTTTTATAAAGAAGGACTCGAACAAATCGTCCGGCGTTTGGAAAAACTAGGTGTAAAAATTTATTCCACAGGCGGTACCTATGATCATATTGTTTCACTTGGAATTGAAACTATAGCTGTGGAGAAATTAACCGAATTTCCTTCAATTTTGGGTGGCCGTGTTAAGACCTTGCATCCAAAGATCTTTGGTGGTATATTGGGCCGTAATGCGCTTCAAAGCGACAAAGATCAAATGCAAACATATCAAATTCCGGCTTTTGATCTGGTTATTGTGGACCTATATCCGTTTGAGGAAACCGTAAATAACACCACTGATCAGCAGCAGATCATTGAAAAGATAGATATTGGTGGAATTTCACTCATTAGGGCAGCAGCAAAAAACTATGAGGATGTGTTGGTCATCCCCTCCGCTGAACAATACGGCAGACTGATACAACTACTCGAAGAGAAAAATGGTTATAGTGAACTGGATGATCGTAAGTGTTTTGCGGTATGTGCATTTGCTGTGAGTTCACACTACGACACAACCATTTATAATTGGATCAACAATGGTGAGTTGAAGGCTTTTCGCCAAAGCAGCAACAAGGTTAATGTGCTGCGTTATGGAGAAAATCCTCAGCAGAAAGGAACCTTTTATGGTAATCTAACGGATCTGTTCGAGCAATTAAATGGCAAAGCTCTGTCATATAATAACCTGCTGGATATTGACGCAGGGCTGTCGCTCCTGTCCGAATTTAATACCACTACTTTTGCCATAATTAAGCACAATAATGCTTGTGGTTTGGCTTGTCGAAAAAGCTTATCGCACGCTTATCAGGATGCGTTGGCCGGTGATCCGGTTTCGGCTTTTGGGGGTGTTTTAATTTGCAATGAAACAGTTGACATACAAACAGCCGAAGCTGTGAATAAATTGTTTTTTGAAATAATTGCCGCCCCTGATTTCGAAAAAAAAGCTTTACAACTGCTTCGGTCAAAGAAAAATAGAATAATTTTGCGCTTAAAGGCGTTTGATCATCCTGATAAACAATTTAAATCAATTTTGAACGGCATTCTGGAACAGGATCGTGATCATGAAACAGAATCAGCTGCTGATTTTAATTTGGTAACAAAAAAGCAGCTGAATAGCACCCAGGTTGAAGATCTGGTATTTGCAAATAAAATAGTGAAACACACCCGTTCGAATGCGATAGTTCTGGCAAAAAATGCACAGCTACTGGCTTCAGGTATTGGTCAAACATCACGTGTGGATGCACTGAAACATGCTATTTCAAAAGCCAGGGAAAATGGATTTGATTTAAAAGGATCAGTATTGGCGTCTGATGCATTTTTCCCGTTTGCTGACTCGGTTGAAATAGCCGCAAAAGCAGGTATTGAAGCTATTGTTCAGCCCGGTGGATCAATAAGGGATCAGGAAAGTATAGATGCCTGCAACAAACTGGAACTGGGAATGGTGTTTACGGGTAAGCGACATTTTAAACATTAGTAATCACACCGTTAGTAAAAAAATATGGGACTATTTTCATTCTTAACCAAAGAAATTGCGATTGATCTTGGAACAGCCAATACCATCATTATTTTCAATGACAAAGTAGTGGTTGATGAGCCATCAATTGTGGCAATAGAGCGGAATACCGGCCGAATTATTGCCGTTGGCAAAAAAGCCATGATGATGCATGGTAAAACACATGAAAATATTAAAACGATCAGGCCTTTGCGCGATGGTGTTATTGCTGATTTCCAGTCAGCTGAATATATGATCCGTGAAATGATCAAAATGATCGGATTTAAGAACAGATTCTTTCCGCCATCACTGAAAATGGTGATCTGTATTCCTTCGGGAATTACCGAAGTAGAAGAACGTGCCGTGAAGGATTCTGCCGAACAGGCCGGTGCAAAAGAAGTAAGGCTTATTCACGAACCTATGGCCGCAGCAATCGGTATCGGTATAGATGTACTCGAGCCTAATGGCAATATGATCATTGATATTGGTGGAGGTACAAGCGAAATCGCAGTTATTGCACTTGGCGGTATTGTTAACAACAAAAGCATACGCATTGCCGGCGATGATTTCAATTCTGATATTGAAGAATATATGCGCAAACAGCACAACATTAATATAGGGGAAAGAACAGCCGAACGTATAAAAATTGAAGTGGGCGCAGCCCTTCCTACGATTGATAATCCGCCGGATGATTTTCCCGTACATGGAAGAGATATGTTAACCGGTATTCCAAAGGAAATTAAAGTAAACTACACAGAGATTGCGCATTGCCTCGATAAGAGTATACTGAAGATCGAAGCTGCTGTGTTGAATGCTCTTGAGATGACGCCTCCGGAGTTATCAGCAGATATTTATCGCACAGGCATCTATCTTGCAGGAGGCGGTTCCTTGTTGAGAGGACTTGATAAACGTTTACATCAGAAAACAAAATTACCTGTTCATGTGGCTGAAGACCCACTTCGCGCTGTAGCCCGTGGGACAGGTATTGCACTAAAGAATTTTGATAAATTCCCGTTCCTGATCAAATAAGTTTGTAGGGCTTATTTATCAGCATATATTGACAGGTATAAACCCATGTATAACTTACTTCGCTTCCTGCAGAAACATCATTTCGTGCTGCTGTTTTTGTTGCTCGAGGCGTTTTCTATTTACATGCTTGCCAACAGCCATACTTATCACAGGGCTGCAGTGGTCAATATCACAGGCAATATCAGCGGTGCGATCTTAAAAGTGGGTTCATCCGTAGGTGATTATCTCAAACTAAGACGCATCAACCGCATGCTTGCCCAACAAAATGCCGCTTTACAACAGCTTCTATCACAATATCAAGAAATTTCAGATACCGCCTACCATCAGTTTGATACTACAGTAAATCTGGAATTCATCCCAGCCAAAGTAGTTAGCAATTCTGTGCACTTGCGAAATAATTATATCATCATCAACAAGGGACGCAAACATGGAGTTGAAGAAGAAATGGGTATTATTTCAACCAATGGGGTAGCCGGAATTATCACCGGAGTTTCCGAAAATTATGCCACTGCACTATCCATTTTACATAAGCATGCCCGCCTTAGCATAAAATTCGCTAAAAACAACCAACTTGCCAATCTGGCCTGGTATGGTCCTGACTATAAATATGGTGTAATTGAGGACATTCCAACACATATAGATGTGTTACCGGGCGATACAATTGTTACCAGCGGCCATTCATTCCTTTTTCCGGAAGGCATCATGGTAGGAACCATCACCGAGTATTATAGCCCGGAAGGAAGTGGCCTGAATCATGCGCATATCAGTTTTGCTACCGACTTCAATAAACTTAGCTGGGTATTTGTGGTAAGCAATCGTCAGCAATGGGAAATAGAACAACTCAAACTTCTAAACAACTATGAATAATTATCTTATAAATGTGTTGAGATTTGTGTTGCTCCTTTTTTTGCAGGTTTTGATATTGAACAATATTCGCGTTGGTTTTTTCATAAATCCATTTATTTATATCTTATTTGTCCTATTGTTGCCCTTTTCAACACCTAAATGGCTTCTGTTGATTTCTGCTTTTGCAATGGGGTTATCTATTGATTGGTTCATGGCAACTCCTGGTTTACATACAAGTGCAACTGTTTTCATGGCTTTTTTGCGCCCTACGGTTATAAGAGTAGTGTCAGGGTCCAAGATGATGGAAGAAGATGAAAACAACAGCATATTACAAAAAGACAAAAACTGGTTTTTCATCTATTCAACCTTGCTTGTATTGGTACATCACATAAGTTTGTTTTTTCTTGAGGCTTTTAGCTTTAACCAATTAGGACACACTTTTTTACGAATATTGCTAAGTGTGATATTTTCTGAAATAATCATCCTTTTGCTGGTGTACTTTTTCGCTGTTGGAAAAAAAAGATAAGTGTTTGAATTGATTGAAATGCAGCATATTCAATTTTACTTAGTTTTGTGTAAATAAATTTATATCTAATTACAATGAAGAAAATATATTATATTGTTTTCATAACTGCTATTATAATAGGTTCTTGCACCATGCCAACTGCAGAAAATACATACACCATTGATGTGGTGGCAGAAGGAATTGAAGGTAAAAATCTTAAACTTCAAAAACGAGCCGACGGTGAATGGATCACTATCGACTCTATGCAAGTAATCGAAAGTCAGGCTGTTTTCACTGGAATATTGGATAACCCTGAATTCTTTTATTTGAGCGTTGAAGGCAACCGGAATGTTTTCGGTTTTTTTGCGGAAGCTTCGCCAATCAACATTCGTTTGCATACTGAAAATATCCGAGAATCCGAATTAACCGGCTCCGAAACACATGACAGGTATGAGCATTTTATCATCAATTATGAATCTTTCAATGACAAGTTACGAGCTGCCTATGCCGAATACCAGGCTGCTGAGATGAATCAGGATAAAGAGGGTATGGATATTGCCGAAGCTTCATATACAAGCACTCAAAATGAACAAAATCAATATCTGGTTGATTTTGTAAATAATAATTCTGAAGATGTTGTAGCCCATTTTGCGCTTTATCGAAATTCCTATATGTTTGAATTAGAGGAATTAGAAGGTATGGTTGCTAATTTTGACCCAAATAAAAACAGCATTTATGCAGATGAGCTGAGGGAAAAGGTTGAAATACTCAGGCGTGTTGCAGTTGGTCAACCATTCGTTGACTTTGAACAAGAAGACCCAACCGGTCAATTGATAGCCTTGTCAGATGCGGTTGGAAGTAAACTTCTACTTGTTGATTTTTGGGCATCATGGTGCGGTCCTTGCCGCAGGGAAAATCCAAACATTGTTGCTGTATATCAAGACTATAAGGATAAAGGGTTTGATGTGTTTGGGGTTTCACTTGACACCGATAAAGACAAATGGATCGAAGCTATAGAAGAAGATGAACTTACCTGGTGGCATGTATCGGATCTGGCAGGCTGGGGAAACAATGCCGGTAAAAAGTATGGCGTTCAATCTATACCACACAGTGTTCTGATTGATGAAAATGGAATCATCATTGACAAAAACCTGCGTGATGAAGAATTGCGTTCAACAATTGCTACGTTGTTGGATTAGGGATTAAATGAAAAGTATCCTTAGGGATAGTTCTGTTAATCAATTTTCTTTTTGGGTGCTTTTTGTATTTTACCGGCTTTCAACTTTTCTTCATGCTCCTTCCAAAGTTTACCAAACGTTTTTGGTGCAAAGTTGGGTAATTCGCGCCGGTCGCCCCATCCTTTTCCAATGAAATACTTCATGACCATATTTTTTGTACTTCTTCCGCCCAAATTCATAAGCTTACGGTTGAGAAGTAGCTTGCGTGAACTATTCATTAAGAACCGTTCGGATGATTTAATATGACCTTCTTTTACAGCATCATTCCTATTCAGTACCAACAACTCATGTAGAGGAATTTTGACAGGGCACACTTCTGTACATTGTCCACAAAGAGTGGATGCAAAACTCAAATGTTGATACGATTTCATCCCTCTCATATGAGGTGTGATAACGGAGCCTATGGGTCCGCTATATGTGGTTTCGTAGGTGTGTCCGCCAATATTCCTGTATACCGGACAAGCATTGAGGCAGGCACCGCACCGGATACAACTCAAAGCAATCCTTTGACGGGTTTTAGCCAAAAGTTCAGTTCGTCCATTGTCAATAAGAATAACCACCATTTGTTTAGGTCCGCTATGTTCGTGATCTTTTACAGGACCACTAATAATGGAATTATAAGCTGTCATGGCCTGGCCGGTTCCATGAGTAGCAAGTAGTGGCCACAACAAATCAAGGTCATCTATTGAAGGAATGATTTTTTCAATGCCTGCCAGAACAATGTGAAGGTTTGGAAATGCCATTGTCATTAGTCCATTGCCTTCATTTTCGGTAAGCGCAACAGAGCCAGTATCTGCAACCAGGAAATTGGCCCCGGTGATCCCTGCTTGTGCTTCGAAAAAATCTTTTTTTAATTTATTTCGGACGAATGCTGTAATTTGCTCGGGCTGGCTGGCTGGATCAAGTCCAAATTTTTCATTGAATAAATTGGCTATATCATTCTTGGATTTGTGCATGGCAGGAGTAACAATATGGTAAGGCTTTTCATCTGCCAGCTGCACAATATATTCACCCAGATCCGTTTCAACAACCTCGATATCTTTCTCTAGCAAGGCCTCGTTTAAACCAATCTCTTCTGAGGTCATTGATTTTGACTTAACAACCTTCGATACCTGATGATGTTCAAATAATTGTAAAACTGCTTTTCGAGCCTCTGCATCGTCTTTTGCCCAAATGATTTTTCCGCCGTTTCGTGTAAAATTGGTTTCAAATTCAATCAAAAACTTGTCAATTGCATAAATTGACTTGTATTTGATACTTGCTGCACGTTGTCGTGCCAATTCAAGGTTTGAAAATATTTTTTTTCCTTTCAGAACAGCAGTATCATAACGAGCAATGTTAAAATTTATCCGTTGTCGATGATCCTTATCAAAAGCAACACGATTGGCATTTTGGTTAAATGAAGTCTGATGAAAGGACATATGCTATAGCATTTCTGAAATTTTTGAAACCCTTATTGCATGGCGCCCACCTTCAAACTCTGTTTCCAGAAATATCTTCACCATTTCCCAGGCTACTTCAAAATCAAGAAACCGGCCAGGCAATGACATTATATTGGCGTTGTTATGCTTCCGAATAAGTTGTGCCTGTTCTTGATTCCAGGCTAAGCCAGCACGTACATTGCTGTATTTATTCGCTGTCATTTGTGCCCCATTGCCACTACCGCACATAATTATTCCCCTCAGGTATTTTCCATCATTTATGGCTTTTGCCAAAGGGTGAATAAAATCGGGATAATCAACACTTTCAGTTGAATTGGTACCATAATCAACCACCTCATAATTCTCATTAACAAGCTTTTGCTTTATAAAAGCCTTTAATTCACATCCACCGTGGTCACTGGCCATCGCTACTGTAATCGACATAAATCTGGTGTTAATAATTTTACTTACAAAAGTATCTATTTTTTAAGGCAGTCTACAATTGTTTTGGCTAAAAATGAACAATTTAATGCCAACACATAAAGCAAACTATTTTTCATAATTAGTTCATTATAAACAATATAATAGTTCTCAACAATTTCCTGTGAATAATTGTTAACTGCTGTTATTAACTATTAAAAAAACTGTTCAATGATCGCCATATTGTAAACAAATGGAATAAAGTCTGATTTTTATTAGAAAATATCAAAGGTTTATCATTATTAAATCAACAATTACTGAATAATCCATTCAGAAGAAAATATTAACAAATCATTAATCAGTATTTACATTGAATAATTCATATATTTTTAATAAAGAATACAATAGAGGTTAATAATTGTTGGTTTAATGTTTATAAAATCTTATAACTGAAATTTGCAAATAAACTGTTTAAAATTTATACAGCTATTAACAGGCCCATAACATTAAATAATAAATTTTATTAAAAGATTTATATATATGGTAAATCTAACAGATGTTTACCTGACAAAGAGAATGAAAAAGTATAAATTTGTAACGAGACGAAAGTAAATCTTATTTATTATTTCAGGAGGTTTAGAATGGATAAAATTGCCAAAATTAATCGTTTACGAAAGGAAAAAAATGCTGTAATTCTGGCACATTATTACCAGGTACCCGAAATACAGGATTTGGCCGATTATGTTGGAGACAGTTTAGGTTTGGCACAACAAGCAGCAAAGACTGAAGCAGATATGATCGTATTTTCTGGTGTACACTTTATGGCTGAAACTGCCAAAATACTCAATCCTGATAAATTGGTTGTATTGCCTGATCTTGAAGCCGGATGCTCATTGGCTGATGGCTGTCCTCCCGATGAGTTTAGCCGGTTTAAGGAGAAACATCCTGACCACGTTGTTATTTCATATATCAATTGCTCTGCGGCAATCAAAACCATGTCGGATGTTATTTGCACTTCAGGCAACGCGGTTCAGATTGTGGAGTCTTTTCCTAAGGATCAAAAGATCATTTTTGCTCCTGATAAAAATTTGGGTGGATATATCAATCGTGAAACCGGTCGTGATATGGTTTTATGGGACGCTACCTGCGAAGTGCATGATATTCTTACAACTGAGGCTGTGATTAAATTAAGAACAGAACATCCTGATGCCAAACTTATTGCTCATCCAGAATGTAAAGCACAGCTTTTGGAACTGGCTGACTTCGTTGGCTCGACAACGGCACTTCTAAAATACACCAAAGAGGATGAAGCCGTTAAGTTTATTGTAGCTACTGAATCAGGTATTTTACATAAGATGAAGCAACAAAGTCCTGAAAAGGAATTTCTTATCGTTCCGAGTGATGAGACCTGCAGCTGTAATGACTGTCCATATATGAAGCTTAACACGCTGGATAAGCTTTATGCTGCCCTTAATAAAGAAAAACCTGAAATCAGCCTGCCATCAGATGTGATTGAAAAAGCGAAAAGACCTATTGAGCGGATGCTTGATATATCGTATAAGTTGGGTATAATCAAGTAAGGAAAGTATGAAAAAGACATTTCTGATTGCTATATTGGTTGTTGTATGGACCGGCCTCATTTCCCAAGAGGTTACAAATGGTAGAGAATTTACTGTTTTTTACCATGAAAACGGTATGGTATCAAGTGAAGGATACCTGTTGGATGGTAAACCAGATGGTTATTGGAAAACCTATTATGTTGACGGTACTCTGAAATCAGAAGGAAACAGGAAAGATTTTGAACTCGACAGCCTTTGGTTATTTTATGATGAAAGTGGTCGTATTAGTTTGGAAATCAACTACAAGGAAGGTAAAAAACATGGTGAGCGTGTTACTTATCATGCTGATGAGATCGTCCGCGAAATGTTTGTGAATGACATCAAGCAAGGGCTTACAAAGTATTATTCGATTGAAGGTATTTTATTGAAATCAATACCATTTGAAAACGGACTCGAAAACGGTATCGCCAGGCAATATGATGAAGATGGAACCATCAATGAACTGATCACATATCAGCGTGGATTTATTACCAACAGAGAACGTATTAACCGCTATGATGCCAATAACCAACGAAATGGAGTATGGAAATGGTTTTATGATAATGATGTGCTTAAAGCTGAAGGTGTATACCGTCATGGCATGCGTCATGGTATATTTAAAGATTATGACCGCAATGGAAATCTTGTAAATGTAACCAAGTATGTGGATGATATTAAACAGGAAAGTGTGGCTGAATTGGCCAGACTTGAAATAAGACGTGATTACTATCCTACAGGTCAGGTAAAGGTGGAGGCAACCTACAGAAATGGAGTACCTGAAGGGGTTAGGCGTGAATACAATGAGGAAGGCGAAATAGAAAAATCTTATTTTTTTCGAAATGGTATTGTTGTTGCCGAAGGTATCTTATCTGAAAATGGTCAGCGGCAGGGATTTTGGACTGAATATTTTGCAGATGGCACACTCCGGGCAAGAGGAAACTATACCCATGATAAACGGACGGGTGAATGGGAATTCTATTATCCTAACGGCCAACTTGAACAACGTGGTACCTTTGATGAAAATGGCTTGCCATCAGGAAAATGGTTGTGGTTTTATGATCATGGAGCCTTGCTCCGCGAGGAGCATTATGTAAATGGATTGCTTGATGGAATGATGACGGAATATGACATTCAAGGTAAGGTCCTTACTCAAGGTGACTTTATTGAAGGACTTGAAGAAGGATTCTGGTTTTTTGAACATGGCGATCATCGGGAAGAAGGTCAATATTCCATGGGTATGCGTAATGGAAACTGGAAATACTTTTTTAATGACGGATCCCTGTCATTTGAAGGCCGTTTTATTGATGATAATCCCAATGGCACACATATTTGGTATTATCCTAATGGACGCAAACGGGAAGAAGGTCAATATGTTATGGGGCGTAGAAATGGCGACTGGATAAAATACAACGAAGATGGTACGATCTTTTTAACAATTGGCTTCGTAAATGGAATTGAACGAAGATATGATGGCATCGCCATCGCTGAAGAGGATCTGATAATAGAAGATTAATTTTTTTTACAAGTACTTGCTTTTTTTATATTTGCAACTCTTTTTACAAACCAATATTTTAACAAACAATACAAACCTATGAAAAACATTGTATTTATTATTAGCCTGGCAATTATTTCCTTTTCCTGCGGATCGCAACAATCTGCTGAAGTAAGTGAAAATGAAAACCTCAAGGAAATTTTTACCCCAGCCAATTTTGATGAAGTAGCTTCTGCCTATGTGGGTGAAGAAATTACCGTAAAAGGTGTTATTGATCATGTTTGCAGCCATGGAGGCAGAAAAATGTTTCTGGTTGATATGGATGCACCTGGTAAAGTGCGCATCAATACAAATGAAGGTATGGCAGCCTTCAAATCAGAATGGGAAGGCAGTGTGGTGATTGCAACAGGAATCGTTGAAGAATTTATTGTAGATGAAGCCTATTTACTTGAATGGGAGGACGAACTTAAGGCTGAAGAATTAGAGGATGGAGAGGAACATGAAGACTGTGAATATGAAGTTTATACCGAATCAGCTTCGTATAAGCAAATACTCCGTTACAGGGAAATGATGGCTGAGAAAGGTACGGATAAACTTTCTTTTTACTCCATGATCGCTACAGAATACCAGTTGCTTGATGATTAAAGCATAAATTAATCCGATTGGACTTTATTTCCATGCCTTTTATTTAACCAATTTCACAGGATGTCTTTTAAGTGGAGAAAATGGAACAAAGCCATACATCGTGATTTTGGCTATTTCTTTTTTGGCATGACGATCGTTTATGCTTTATCCGGTATTGCCATTAATCACCGTGACGACTGGAATCCAAATTTTATTGTGATTGAAAAGCAGATTGATGTTGGCCCCATCAGCAAACGTCTTGATGCAGAGGAAGTAATGGATTTACTCAAATCAATAGATGAGCATAGGGATTACCGCAGACATTTTTATCCTACACCTCACAGGCTCAAAGTTTTTTTAAGAGGAGGTATTGCGGATATCAATCTTAAAACAGGCCTGGGACATGTCGAGAAAATTAAACGCAGACCGATATTCCGCGAAATGAATTATTTGCACTATAACCCGGTAAAAACATGGACCTGGTATTCAGATATTTTCTCTGGCGCATTGATTATTCTCGCATTATCTGGCATTCTTATTCCGCGTGGAGGTGATGGCATTACTGCTCGTGGAGCATGGCTTACACTGCTTGGAATAGCTATACCACTAGTATATTTGTTAATCTATTTTTATTAGGCTATGACCGGACTTTGGTTAGCAATTGTTTTTGTGATTTGGTACGGGTTTTCGTTATACCTATCTGAGAAGTATCACCAGCATAGCCGGTTGAATAAGCAGTGGTTGTTTTTTATATGCTTCGTTTTTAGCCCGCTGCTTGGGTTTTTTGTTATACTTATAAGCCGGAAAATAAAGTGAAACAAAAGTTCGTTTAATTTTTCACATTAATCTAAGGGAAAAAGTTTTTCCCTGGCAAGTAAATCAATGATGTCATTGCAATTTTGTTCTGTTTCATTGGGTTCCAGATAAATTATTGCATTTTGAGGCACATCAAAAGGCTCATCTATTCCAGGCATAAATCTCAATTTTTGCTCATCTGCCAATTGGTACAACTCAGGCTTATTTTTTCTGCAATATTCCATGGATGCATCCATATAAACAAGCTTAAATCTATCTTTACCAATTATTTCAGCAATCTGTTGGCGAATACTCTCTTTGGGCGAGATGAACGAACAAATGGTTATGATGCCTTGATCATTTAATATTTTGCAAATATGGGCTACCCTACGAAGATGTTCTGCACGATCTGCAGGTGAATAATCCAGTTCACGTGATAATCCAGAACGTATGGTACTGCCATCAAGCAACACAACGATTGCACCCAAATCAAAAAGACGGCGTTCAAGGTTGTAAGCTAAACATTCTTTCCGCTGCCATGCAAACCTGTAATCCAGATCGTGCTTCCTTGCTGCCTATATTTCGTTTCAATTTCTTTTTGGCTTATGAGGCTCAGGCCGTTGTCAATTTTATGATTGCTGTCGGGAATATGGATGCGTGAGCTCAAGTCTGATTCACTAAGTTTGTCAATGATCATCCCAACGGCAATGGTATCGTTCGTGATGGTATCAATAAGCACAAAGGAACCGGTTCCATGATTTTTCCGGTAAGGGTCAAAATACAGTGGTTTATTGGTAGTGATAACCACGCGACCGATTTCATTCAGCTCAAACTTATCTGCCGCTGACTTTTCAAGTGTGTTCACGTCTAGTTTATAACGTATTGTGTCGATTCGGGCCCTGGTTGTGTTTGTGGTGTGTTTAATATAAAAACTTGCAAAAGGATCCATCGGCTTCTCGTACATCCAGACCAGCATGGCTTCAAACTGACGCTCTGTACGGGGACGGTTAGCCGGATGAACGATCATGTCACCACGCGAAATATCAATTTCATCTTCTAATTGTATGGTTATGGATTGCGGTGGAAAAGCATATTCCGTTTCTTCTCCGGCATTTAAAACAGAAATTATCCTGGATGTTTTTAATGATGGTAATACCACAACTTCATCACCTTTACGAATTATACCGGAGGATACCTTGCCTGAAAACCCGCGAAAGTTTAAACTTGGACGCAGCACATATTGAACAGGAAACCGCAGGTCATCAAAATTTCGGTCGGATCCGACATGAACCTCTTCAAGAAAATTCAACAGGCTTTTTCCGTGGTACCAATGCATTCTTGTTGAAAGATCCACTACATTATCTCCTTGCATAGCTGATAAAGGGATAAACTGAACATCAGGGATATCAAGGCGTGTTACAAAACGACGATAATCATCACAAATAGATTTAAAAATATTTTCATCATAATCAACAAGATCCATTTTGTTTACGGCCAAAACAATATGCCTGATTCCAAGCAGTGATACCAGGAATGTGTGTCTTTTGGTTTGTGTTATAATCCCTTTCCGTGCATCAACAAGAATAATGGCCAGGTTGGCAGTGCTGGCGCCTGTTACCATATTCCGTGTATATTGTTCGTGCCCTGGCGTATCGGCAATAATGAACTTTCGCTTGTTTGTGCTAAAATAACGATAGGCTACATCAATGGTAATACCTTGCTCGCGTTCAGCTTTTAGTCCATCCAGCAATAAGGCATAATCAATATTTTCACCTGCATGTCCGATGCGTTTACTGTCGCGTTCAAGTGCAACAAGATGATCCTCATAAACTTTTTTACTGTCAAAGAGCAAACGACCTATTAGTGTTGATTTACCATCGTCAACAGATCCGGCTGTTAATAAGCGCAACAAGTCTTTTTGTTGATCCTGATCAAGAAATTGGTTTATGTCCATTAGCATCAATTTTTTTGGCGTGTATTAATCAACAAGCTGACTCACTTCTAAAAATAGCCTTCTTTTTTTTTCTGTTCCATGGATCCTTCCTGGTCGAAGTCAATTACACGTGTTGTGCGTTCCGACTTGGTTGTGGTCATCATCTCCTCCACGATTTTTTCAATGGTATCAGCAGCAGACTCAATGGCACCTGTTAATGGGTAACAGCCCAGGGTTCGAAAACGCACCATTTTCATCACAGCTTGATGTGCAAGATCTTTTGGCATACGGTCATCATCCACCAGCACCCATGCACCATTGTATTCAACTACAGGCCTTTCTTTGGCAAAATAAAGCGGAACGATTGGGATGTGCTCCAGTCGAATATATTGCCAAATATCCAACTCAGTCCAATTACTCAATGGAAAAACACGGATAGACTCGCCCTTATGGACCCTGGCATTATAGATATCCCATAATTCAGGACGCTGATTTTTTGGATCCCACTGGTGATACCTATCCCGGAAAGAGAAAATTCGTTCTTTGGCGCGGCTTTTCTCTTCATCACGCCTGGCCCCCCCAAATGCTGCATCAAAACCATGTTGACTCAGGCCTTCAAGCAAAGCTTCGGTTTTCATTATATCTGTATGCACTTTGCTTCCATGTGTGAAAGGGCCGATACCGGCTTCAAATCCTTTTTTGTTATAATGTACGATCAGATCCCAATTCTTCTCCTTTGCATAATTGTTTCTAAACTCAATCATTTCCCTGAATTTCCATTTGCTGTCGATATGCATCAGTGGAAAAGGAACTGTACCGGGATAAAATGCTTTTTCTGCAAGCCGCACCATAACCGAAGAATCCTTACCAATTGAGTACAACATCACAGGCTTTTCAAACTCTGCGGCTACCTCACGGATAATATGGATCGATTCGGCCTCAAGTTCCCGTAAATTGTTAATCGTATAAGTATTCATAGTTTTTTTATGATTCGGTTCACGTTTTAAAAGTGGATGAATAAGCAATAAATGGAGGGTTATTCATCGATTCTTTATTATATAACAACTCATGGTCAGGATTGTAAGCTTCAACTATCCTGCCACCACAGGCCGAAATGATGGCGTGTCCTGCTGCTATATCCCATTCTGAAGTGTTGCCAAACCTGGGATAAACCTCTGCCAAACCTTCAGCTATCTTACAAAGCTTGAGTGAGCTTCCACATCTGATAATTTTTAATTCAGGATACATTGAACGTAACTTTTCTATATATGACCTGGTTTCCATATTATGGTACGATCGGCTGGTGATAAGCCTGAGTGATTCATTTTTTTGGATGATGGGTATGCAAATAGACTTTTCAACGAATTCTGTTACATGGAGTGATTCAGAAATAATTTTACTGGCATGAACAAGCTTGTAGGCTTTGTTCTCAAATGTAAAGTATAACAAATCAAAAACAGGTGCATAAATCACACCCATAATGGCTTTCTGTTCTTTAATAAAGCAATATTAACGGTGAACTCATCATTTCGCTTCACAAATTCTTTGGTACCGTCAAGTGGATCGACCAGCCAGAATGTATCGAAGGTTTTTCGCTGGTCAAAAGGCACAACCATGCCTTCTTCACTGATTACGGGAATATCCGTCCGGCTTAGTAAATCAAGAATCAAATCATGCGCACGCTTATCTGCAAGTGTAACCGGACTCTGATCAATTTTTATTTCCACTCCGAAATCTGTTGCATACACCTCCATTATTGATTTCCCTGCTTCAACTGCAGCTTGTATGCTTTGAAAAAGGAGTTGTGACATGTTTTTAAGAGATAGTTTTTATATGGGTTAAAATTAACCAAAATAGGCAATACAACTCAATTGGCTCAGCTATAACCAAATACCTTATTGTTGTTTTCGAATATCATGTACAATCTGTATGGACGGTTTGGCATCATCAATACCAAAACCATTTCCCTGTAATATTTGCTCGTAGCTTAGGGTATGCAGATCGGTAAAACCGCCACTAAAATCAATTTCCCTGCCATCCATTCTTAAAGAACGATAGGTGGTTTGACCTTTGTGACGGATGTTTTCAGGAAGTGTAGCTGCATTTATACTTAAATACCAGTTTACACTGGCCCTTTCTAAGCCCAGGAAGCCTGAGGCCCTGTCGGGAAGATATTCAATCACTTTGTTTTCGTGCACTTCACCAAAGATCCAGCAAAGCATATCAAAAAAATGATTCCGATATTGGTCGCTATACCTCCTGATTTTTCCGGATATCCTTTCCATGACCTGAAGTACCAACTTCCCCGAGCAGTGATATACTCCAGGTTGATGTTGTATAGTTTATTTTTAGGTCCATTCAACACCTCATCCCTGAGTGCAATGATCGCAGGATGAAGCCTGAGTTGAAGAATGGTATAGATTTTTTTTCCGGTTTCGGCCTCAATCTCAGCTAATGCCTCTGCATTCCATGGAT
>RRYU01003732.1_pt1 | contig 19802 bp, 23 predicted proteins | sample 2162651 | NCBI WGS metagenome assembly RRYU01 (sample SAMN10267283, study PRJNA491782) | microbial mat metagenome | isolation source: biomat in the production well | place: Japan: Minami-Kanto gas field, natural gas well KTG3 | collected 2017-06 | reverse complement strand
TTCCTCAAAAAAAAGATCTATTCTGTTTTTTTCATAAATTTTCCCCATCACCGGATACCTACAAGTAATAATCACTAATTCTGCTAATTTATTTTTTACCTCATTTGATTTTGAATGATCTACAATACTTAATTGCATGGGAAATCTCCTTTCTTCAAAAAGATTTAACTCCACTCAGCCATTAATTCTTCATTCACTTCAACAATCTCTTCCTCGCTAAAGTCATCTTCATTTTCAAGATTAGGTTCTGACACTTCTTCCCCTAGCTCCATTTTAAATTCAGTAGCGCTTGTGAATAAAATATCATTCTTCCTGTTTTGTTCTCTGTTTATAATTTGGACCTCTTCTCTGAGCTCATTATCATTGGTAATAAGGATAAGTCCTTCATCTGGATCTATCTCACGAGCAATTTCTACTATCTTGTCATCAGCCGATTGATAATGATCATCTTTGGGACTGTATAGGACTTTTAGTCTATCTTCCTCAAAAGACTCTCCCATTAAATCATTGCCATCAAATACGAGAATTACTTTCTTTTTGTTGTCTTCCAAAAATTCTAAAATCAAATCAATTAAATTTTCGTCAAAATCACGGTCTTCCAAAATACCCATGGCACCAGCCAAATTATTTCCGTCTATCAGATAATACATATTTTTTGGGGATAGCTTTTAAGCTTTAAAAATTATTACGGATTAATTCCGCAGTGTATAATATAAAAAAGTTTATCTTAATTATTTTTTTTCGTCAAACTAAAAAAGACCCTTTTAAAAGGGTCTTTTTTCTTTTTTGCTTGTATTATTTTTTATCAATATTCCATTCTCTTAGTTTTTCTATAACCCGTCTATTGGAAAGCGTCATTACAGCATAGCTTCTGTATTGTTCAGATTTTATTTGTTTTTCTAGCTCAGGGTTGGCATTATATTGCTTAACAAGGGCCTCCAAGTATTCATCCACCTCTTTTTCCGTTACTATTATTTTTTCTATTTTAGCAATTTCTCTGATTACTAATGAAGCCTGAACTCTTTTTATAGCATCTGGAAGCAGATCCAAAACCAAGTCATTTCTGGTTTTATTGATGCTTGATAGATAGTCTTCAAATTTTCCGCCTTGTTGTTCAACGTTTTGTTTAAGCTCTCCAACCATTGTTTCTGCTTCGTGTTGTACTAGCATTTCTGGCAAATCTCCAAACTTTGTTTTAGAGACAACTTTTTCCAGCATTTCTCTTTCTGCAATCTGTCTATTTTCATTTTTTTTGCCAGCCTCAATATTTTTCTTTATACTATCTTTCAAGTCTGCAGCATTCTTGAAATGTAATTTTTTTGCTAATTCGTCATCCAGGGCCGGAAGCTCTCTATCAAAAACATCTTTGACGGTTACTTTAAACTCTACGTTTTTATTAGCTAGATTTTTTTGATGATATTCAACAGGATAATGAAGTTCAAATTCTCTTGTATCACCCTTTTTTGCTCCAATTAGTTTTTTGTCAAAGCCAGGCACTAGATAGTCTTTTCCTACAATGATTGTTGTAGCTTTTCCTTGCCCGCCGTCTACTGGAACCTTGTCCAGAAACATCTCTATATTCAATATCAATTTATCACCATCTTTAATCTCTTTCTCTGAGACACTTTCTTTTACGTGCATCTCTCTTAAATGGTCATAGGTTTTTTCTAATTCTTTTTCATCTAGATTTGTTTCTTTTTCTTTTATTCCCAGGTCTTTATAGGCGCCAATTTCAATACTAGGAATAACCGACATTTTAACTGTAAAAACCAAGGGATTATCTGGAGCTAGTTTAACTATGTTAATATCTGGTTGCCCAATAGCATCAGTTGTATTTTTTGTTATAACTTCTCCCAGTTTTTCATTAATAGCTATTCTAGCTGCTTCTTCCATTATAGCCATTTCTCCTACTTTTGATTTTATAATATCATAAGGAGCTTTTCCCTCTCTAAATCCTTCTATTTTTATTTCTTTGGAAATTTTTCTAGCACCCTTTTCTTTGTATGGGGCAAACTCTTCATTGCTTAATTCTACTGTCAATTCAACCTGAGATTTTTCTAAGTCTTTTTTATCTACTTTCATAATATCAAATTTAATTATTAACAATTTTTAGGGAGAAGTTTTTAGGCTTCTCCCTGTATTTTTATTTAGCACATTTTGTGCATAGTTGACCAGCTCCTTCAATATAATTTGGCCTAAAATCTATATGCAGATCTTTTGGAACGCTGGTTAATTCTCCACACATAACACATTTTTCAAAGCTTTTTTCTTTTTCTTGAACTTCTCTTTCGATTTTTTGAGTGTTCATTATAAGCTCCTCTTGGTTAGAGTAGGAAAGCAACTATCAATAATGCAACTATATTTAAAATTTTGATCATCGGATTAATGGCCGGCCCTGCTGTGTCCTTATAAGGATCTCCCACAGTATCTCCTGTAACAGCTGCTTTATGAGCCTCTGATCCTTTTCCTCCATGATGACCGTCTTCAATATATTTTTTTGCATTATCCCAAGCACCTCCACCAGAAGTCATTGAGATAGCAACAAATATACCTGTAACGATTGATCCGACCAAAAGTCCGCCGAGAGCCTCAACTCCTAGAAATACTCCAACTATAATAGGGGCAGCAACTGGAATCAAGGCAGGAACTATCATTTCCTTGATTGCTCTTTTGGTTACTATATCAACTGTTCTTCCATAATCTGGTTTTTCTGTTCCTTCCATAATTCCTGGTTTTTCCTTAAACTGCTTTCTAACTTCTTCAACAACAGCACCAGCCGCATCACCAACTGCTTGCATTGACAGAGCTCCGAAATAATATGGCAACAAACCACCAATAAACAACCCAGCTAATACATAAGGATTATTTATTAAAAATAATATTTCCTCTCCTCTAATTTTTTCAATGGTGTGTGTATAGTCTGCAAAAAGAACCAAGGCAGCCAAAGCAGCAGAACCAATAGCATAGCCCTTGGTCACAGCTTTTGTAGTGTTACCTACAGCATCTAGAGGATCAGTAATATTCCTAACATCATCTCCCATTTCTGCCATCTCGGCAATTCCTCCAGCATTATCTGTAATTGGCCCGTATGAATCAATAGCAACTATAATTCCTGCCATTGAAAGCATGGCCATCGCAGCAATTGCTATTCCATATAAACCAGCAAATGAGAAAGAAGCGATAATAGCAGCAACGATAACAAGGATAGGCAGAGCTGTTGATTTCATTGAAACAGCCAAGCCAGCTATAATATTAGTTCCATGTCCTGTTTCAGAAGCTTTAGCTATATCTCTAACAGGTTTATATGAAGTTGAGGTATAGTACTCTGTAATAATTACCATCGCAGCAGTTACAAGCAACCCAACCAATGAAGCAAAATAAATATCCAATACAGTATATTCACTTCCATTGTTTATCATAAAATATTGTGTAATCGGATAAAAAGCGACCGCAGATAAAACACCTGATGTGGCTAATCCAATATATAAAGCTTTCATTATTTTTTGATCTTTACCTAGTCTAATAAATAAAGAACCGATGATTGAAGCAATAATTGAAACACCACCAATAGCAAGCGGGAATAAAATAGCTCCGTCAAAAGCACTAAAAGTAAGTGAACCCAAAAGCATGGCGGCAATTGTAGTTACAGCATAAGTTTCAAAAAGATCAGCTGCCATCCCAGCACAGTCACCAACATTATCACCAACGTTATCGGCAATCACAGCTGGGTTTCTTGGATCATCTTCCGGTATTCCAACCTCAACTTTACCAACCAGGTCAGCACCAACATCAGCTGCTTTAGTAAATATGCCTCCTCCAAGTCTTGCAAATATTGAGATAAGAGATCCTCCAAAACCAAGACCGATCAAATGAGTAACATCGCTTGAAACAAAAAAATAAAAACCAGCGGTTCCCAAAAGTCCTAAACCAACAACAAGCATACCAGTAACTGTTCCACCCTGGACAGCAACTTTGAAAGCTTCTTTCATGCCAGTTCTCGCAGCTTCTGCTGTTCTGACATTAGCCTTAACAGAAATATTCATTCCAATATAACCGGTAAGGGCTGACAAAAAAGCTCCTACCAAAAAAGCAAATGCAGTCATCCATCCTAAACCTGGCATCAAGCCCAGAACAAAAAATAAAAATGCTGCCACAAAACTGATTGTGGTATATTGTCTGTTTAGATAAGCCTTGGCTCCTTCTTGAATAGCCTTTGCTATATCTTGCATTTTTTCATTACCCGCAGGTAATTTGATGATAGAAGATGCTAAGTACAAGCCATAAGCTATAGCCAATACAGCACTTCCAAGAATAAAAGATGTAACTAATGTGATGTTCATACTTTTTCTTTTGAATTATTATTTTATAAATTAATATTTATTTTTCCTCTTCATTCTCCTGATTATCCTCCTGACTATCATTTTCTTCAGCTTTGACTTCTTTTTTATCATTATCTTCCTCGCTGTTAACTATTACGTCTACTTTCCATCCAGTTAAGCGAGCTGCTAGTCTAGCATTTTGCCCACCCTTTCCAATAGCAAGTGAAAGCTGATCCTCGTTTACATAAGCAATTGCCTTTTTTTCTTCCTCATTTATCTCTATATAAGAAATCTTTGCTGGTGATAGGGCATTGGTAATATATTTTTGAGGGTTTTCATCATATTGAACTATATCAACCTTTTCTCCTCCAAGCTCAGAAATAACTGTCTGGATTCTCGCTCCTCTCTGTCCTACGCAAGATCCGATTGGGTCAACATTTTCAGAGTCAGTATGTACAGCTACCTTTGATCTGGCGCCCGCTTCACGAGCGACTGACTTGATATCAATAAGTCCGTTTGAAATTTCTGGAATTTCTAGATAAAAAACCTTTTTAAGAATCTCATCCGATGTTCTAGATAAAATTATCTCGGGTCCTCTTGGGCCAGTCTTTACTTCTTTAATAAATATTTTTATTCTATCGCCTGAGTTGTAAGCTTCGCCGTAAATCTGTTCTTCTTGTGGGATTATACCAACTGCCTTACCAAGGTCAACCAAAACCACTCTGCCTTCTCTTCTCTGAATAACACCAGAAACTACCTCTCCCTCCTTATCTTGGAATTCAGTCAAAACCATATCTCTTTCAGCTTCTCTCAATCTCTGGATTATAACCTGTTTGGCGGTTTGAGCTGCCATTCTTCCATAAGAACTTGGAACAGATAATTCTGTAATTATTTCTTCTCCGATTTTGGCATCTTTTTTAATAAATTTGGCATCACTCAACTGTATATCTGTTTTGGGATTAAATCTTTTAACTTCCTCCTCTTCGGAGTCATCTTTCTTTTCTTCCTCTTCTTTTTTTATAAGTTCACCATTTTCATCAAGCTCTTCTTCCGGCACATCTTCCACAACGGTTTTTACATCAAAAACCCTAGAAGAAGCATCTTCTGGAGAGAATTGAACTTTGATATTTTGATTTTTTTCACCATAATCTTTTCTGTAGGCAGCAGCCAAGGCTGACTCTATGGTAGTAATCACAGCATCATAACTAAGACCTTTCTCATCACAAATTGTTTTAATTGCATTTTTTAATTCACTCATATTAGATTTAGATCCGATTGAGAAGCCCTCCCTGCAATAATTCTTGCCGGTAAAATTTTTCTAAAAAACTGTTTTAGAAAAATTCCTTCTCGCACATCCCATTTAAGTATTTAAAAAGGCTAATTGTATTAAACAACTAGCCTTTATATATCCTGATATTAACAATTAAACATCAAAAAGTCAAGCTACTCTTCTGTTTGATGAAATCTTTTATTGTATAAATAAAGACCAAGAATAGAAAGAATAATAATAATTAAACTCACAATTTGCGGAAGTCGCAAACCTAGTAATTCAGGAGTTTTATCTATTCTTATAACTTCAGTCGCAAAACGTAGAATAGAATAAAGCATTAGATACAAAAAAGGTATGAATTCTAATCTAAGTTTATTTTTCTTAATTATTAAATAGTTCAAAAAAATTAAAAACAAAAATATTAGCAAACTGCCAATGCTTTCATAAAAAAATGTTGGGTGAAAATAAGTATTCCCAAGGTATTCTGCGGGAATATGAGGTGATGATATCGGAATACCCCAGGGTAAATCAGTTGGTTTCCCAAAAAGTTCTTGGTTGAAGTAATTCCCCCAGCGGCCAACAGCCTGCCCAAGAGCTAGCCCCGGCGCTATAATAGCAGTAACTTTTAGAAAAGATATTCCAATCTTCTTGGAATAGTAATAAATAGTTATAACACCAGCAATAAGTGCTCCATGAATAGCTATGCCTCCATTCCAAATCATTGGTATCTGGATAGGATTGGAGAGATAATAAGGTAGCTCAAGTAAAACATGATAAATTCTAGCTCCAAGTAAAGAAAAAATAATAAGCCAAAAAGACATATCTAAGATTTTTTCTTCTTCAATTTTATGTAATTTGGCTAATTTTAGAGTAATTATTATCCCAAGAAGTAGTCCAAGAACTACAAAAAACCCATACCAATAAACAACCATAGGCCCTAGCGAAAAAAGAATAGAATTTGGCTCAAAATAATGAAGAAAGTTTAGCTTACCCATATTGACAAAATGTTAAAAATATGCTAATATTAAACATTGTACTTTAAAATATTATATCAGAAAAATAAACCTAAATCTATATAAAGGAGATTCTCATGAATATTTTTAGTTTTGTTTTTCTTTGTTGTTGGCTTGGTTCTTATGGTTTTTTCTTGTGTTATTTTAAAAAGACAAGATAAGGATCATAAAAACAAAATTAATGAACTAGAAAATAAAATTTCAGAAAAAATCAAGGATATAAAAAAGCTTGAAGAATCCCTAGCTCTAGAAAAAAGGAATTCTTACATTGATTCCTTAACTGGAATCTACAACAGAAAGTATCTCAATGAAAACGCCCAACAAATAGTTAACCTTGCTGAACGTTTCAATCAGTCTGTTCAGCTTCTTCTCTTGGATCTGGATAATTTCAAACAAATTAATGACAATTTGGGACATATCGTTGGAGATAATATCCTAAAAAAAGTGGCAGAAAAGATAAGATCTGTTGCTCGACACACAGACACTTATGTGCGATTAGGTGGAGATGAATTTTTTATCATTCTTCCAGGAACAGATTCTGAGGGAGTTGAATTATTTTCAAAAAGACTTGAAAGTGAAATCTCAATTATACCCAAAGAATTAGGACTTAACTGCCCCAACTTTGGAGCTAGCATTGGTGCGATAAATCATACTAGAGGCTCTTCTTTTGAGGCGTCAATAAATTCGGCCGATGGCATGATGTATCGCGTAAAAGAAAGGAGAAAAAAAAGATAAGCCAAACGCGTGTTCTTATATAGAGCACGCGTTTTTTCTTGTCATATATTATTTTTGCCTTTATAATCTATATATAAACAATAAATATTTGATATGAGCAAAAAAATCGTTTTTTCAGGAGTTCAACCTAGCGGAAATCTGCACATAGGTAATTACTTAGGAGCTATAAAACAATGGGTGGATATGCAGGATGAGTATAAATGTATTTTTTGTGTTGTTGATCTACACGCTATAACTGTCAAACAAAATCCAGAAGAACTTAGGCGAAATATTTTAGAAATGGTCAAGATTTATATTGCTTCTGGGATAGACCCAAAAAAATCTCTTGTCTTCCAACAATCTGATATAGCAGAACACTCGGAACTTGCTTGGGTTTTAAATACGGTTACCAGAATGTCAGATTTAAATAAAATGACACAGTTCAAAGATAAGGGTGGTGAAAGTGAAAATGTCGGGGTCGGTCTTTTTGATTATCCCGTCTTAATGGCAGCTGATATTTTACTTTACAATACCGACGTTGTTCCAGTGGGTGAAGATCAAAAACAACATGTAGAATTAGCTCGTGACTTGGCTAAAAGATTTAATCATCAATTTGGCGAGACTTTTAAATTGCCGGATGTTAAAATAAAAAAAGAAGGTGCTCGCATTATGGGTCTTGATGATCCACTCAAAAAAATGAGTAAAAGTGCAACTAGCCCCAACAATTATATAGCTCTAACAGATGAGCCTGGAAAAGCGGCGAAGAAAATAATGAAAGCGGTAACTGATACTGATGGAATTGTGAAGTATGACAAAGAAAAAAAACCAGGTATTAGTAACCTCCTTAATATTTATTCACTTTTGTCAGGTAAAAGTATTACCGAGCTTGAAAAGAATTATTCAGGCAAAGGCTATGGAGACTTTAAAAAAGATTTAGCTGAAGTTGTTAAAAATTTCTTGATTGATTTTCAGAATAAGTATAATAGAATAAACGATAAAGAAGCTTTAAAAATTTTAGAAGAAGGAGCCAGAGAGTTAAAACCAAAGGCTGAGGCAACTCACTCAAAAGTTAAAAAAATAATAGGACTAAAATAATATGAGCTTAGACAAAATTTTTGACAACATAGAGAGAAAACCAAAAAATATTTTAAAAAGAGAATTAAGCAGTCTTTTCAGAAGTAGTGTAAAATACAAAAATTTAGACAAAGATAATCAAAATATAATTTTTGATTTATTTGAAAAGTTTATAGACAAAAAGAAAAAATCTCATACCATCAACTCTCTAACTATTTCATCCGAGATGAGAAACTTAAGAAAAAGCATGTCCAAGTCAGGGCTGACCCACGAAGACTTAAAAGACATAGAAGAAATAATATCTGAGTTTAAAAACTGAGTTTTAACATTATCAATAAAACCGTAAATTAGATTTTATCTAGAGTAAAATAAACAAGAGATAGCGAAAGAGAGGTCGGACCCCTGCGAGTTTAGTTTTATCCGTTAATATTTGGGTTATTTAGTTCATCTTACTCAATGAATATAAGAAAAACACGAAGGGGTCCGACCTCTAAACATAATGAAATACGATATTCCAGACAAATTTTTCTTTAAATTTGCTTATCAATAGCCCCTCCAAAAGAGAATTCAATTGAGTATTTTAGAAACAAAAAAGCGACTTTTATAAGACGCTTTTTTTGTATAAAAATTTAGATTGAGGTAGTGGCGCTATCTAGGGCAGTGAAAACAAAATATGTTATCGCATATGCTGAGAGAGTAATCAAAAGTCCTATTACAGCTTGGTATAAGCTTTTTTTTGCTTTTGTTACTTTTTCCTCGTTACCCGAAGCTGTCATCCAGTTATAGCCTGCCCAGATTATCAATACTATAAAAATAATTCCTAGGAAGCCGAGAAAGGTTTTTATAATATTTGCTATCACTAGAGAAATAGTAGCATTATTGGTGCTTGTATCAAATCCAGCACTTCTTCCAAGCGCATCAGACTGCAAGTGCATTGATCCAATAGTTTCATTATTTAAAGTCTGAGCGCTGACGTAATTTGTTGAATATAAAGCTATAAATAGATAAAATAACTTTTCCATATATTAGCTAATTAATAATTTAAAGAAAATAAATCTCCAAATGGCATAAGATGATACTGTTATTATTAAACCAATTACAGCTCGTATTAGAGTTGTTTTAGCTTTATTTACTTTTTCTTCATTACCACCAGCTGTCATCCAATTATACCCAGCCCAGATGGTCAAAACAATAAAAATTATTCCAAGAAAACCAAGAAAAATTTGAATAATCATCCCCAGGGTAGAGGAAAAAGTAGTTTCATCAACATCACTAACAGCATAACCGCCGCTTCTTCCAACATTTTCTAAACCTTCCAAAGGATTAGGATTAGCAAATACTATATAAGGAAGTACCAAAACCGCTATCAAGAAAGCGGCTACAAATACATGTTTTAATATTTTGTTCATTTTATGTTTAATTAATTTCCACTCAATGCCCCACTTTGAAGAGAGCTTAAAACAAAGTATGATATTGAATAAGCTGATAAAACTATTACAAGACCAATAACCGCTGTTATTATCATCCCCTTTGCTTTTGAAACTTGCTGATCATTACCACTAGCTGTCATCCAAAGATAACCAGCATAGATTAATAATATTAAAAATATTATACCTAGAAGAGAAAGAGCTGTCAGAATTACTTGTCCAATTATGGAATCAAAAGTTGTTCCAGTAGAGTAGCCAGCATCAAAAGCCACAGCTTGAAGTGGGGGTGTTTGTTCCGCACTTACATCTCCACCTCGTGAACCGAAAGCATCTCTAAGATTTTGAGCATTAGCAAAAAAAGGCTGAAACGCCAGCGTAATAAAGAATAAAATTGTAAATATTTTAAGTTGTTTCATCTTCTACAATTGGTTCTGCCGTCAAGCTTTCACCGACAAATGAGGTGATAGCGTAAGCTGAGAGAACTATTATTAAACCTATTATTGAATTTTGAATGAATTTTTTTGCCCTTTCTACTTCTTGCTCATTTCCACGAGCCATCATCCATATAAATCCTGCATATATTATTATAAGGAGAAATATAATTCCAAGAAGACTGAGGGCAACTCGCACAACTTCTGATATCATAACATATAAACGATCTTTTTCTCTTGCCGGGTTACCACCAGTGCTGTGTCCACTTTGAACACTAGTTTCCTTAAGGCTTTCATTAAACTTGTCAATTGCTAGTGATTCATTGGGCGAAAAAAATGAGAACGTAAAAAGAAGTAAAAGTATTGTCCCGAAAAATTTTATATATTTTGTATTCATTTAACTAGCTAGAGCGTTTCCAACAAAAGCGGTGATAGCGTACGCTGCCAAAATAATAATAAGTCCAATAACAGCATCATACATCAAGTCTTTTGCTTTCTTTACATCAGCCTCATTACCACGAGCGAGCATCCAGGTAAACCCAGCATAGATTATAAGCAAAAGAAATATCACTCCAACAAAAGAAAGAACAACGCCCACCACTCTACCAATTATTTCTGGAACATTCATACCACCAACACCAGAATCAAGTTTTGTATTTTTTGCTGTCTCTCCTAATCTATTTTGAGCTTCATCCAAGGCCAGCGCGGTATTTGAAAAAGACAATCCGACAAAAAACAAAAACAAAGCTATTGTTATAGTCAGTAATTTTTTATAAGAAAATACTTTTAACATAGCTTTGTTTATTTTGTTAAGCAGTTGCATCAACCAAGGCAGTCATTACGAAGTTGGCGACTCCGAAGGCAGCAAGAATGATAATAAGTCCGATAACTCCTGCTGACATCATGCTCTTAGCAGTAGAAATCTTGTCATCATTACCAGCTGCTGTCATCCAAAGAAAACCGGCATAAAGGATAATCAAAACAGCAATAATACCAAGAAAACCAAGAACAACTCTAATAACAGAAGCGATTATCTCACGAGGATCTCTGTCTCCTAGACCAGTCGCATCTTGAACATCAGCTGGATTTACATAACCATCGCCAAATAATTGATCGGCTGTTATAGGGCCTGTAGCCGCGGCATTGGCCGAGAGTGGCAACAGAAAAAAGGGAATCATAAACACACCAAAAAGCACAACAAAAATGCTTTTAAAGAATCTTTTTTTAAACATAGATTTTTTTAAAATATTAAATTTATTTTCACTATCCCGGTTTCAATGACTGAGACCAGGATAGTGAAAACAATAGATGTTTTCACTATGTTAAAGCTAGCATTAACAAGCTAAGCTGTTGCATCAACCAAGGCGTTCATAACGAAGGTTGCGATACCGAAAGCAGCTAGGATAATAATCAAACCGATTACACCCGCAGACATCATACCTTTTGCTTGAGTAATTTTGTCATCATTACCAGCAGCTGTCATCCACAGGAATCCAGCATAAAGGATAATTAAAACAGCAATAATACCAAGGAAACCAAGCATGACTCTGATTACAGCAGCAGCTATTTCACGTGGATCTCTGTCACCAAGTCCAGTTGCATCCTGCACGTCAGCAGGGTTTACATAACCATCTCCAAATAACTGATCTGAAGTAATAGGTCCAGTGGCTGCTCCAGCGTTAACCGGAACCGCTACAAAGAATACTGGCATTAAAAACATCATAAAAACTGCGAATGCTGTGATTTTTTTTAAAAGTTCTTTTCTCATATTTCACCTCCTCTCTAAATATAAGATTAATTATTAACAATAAATTAATTTTACCATAATTTTGAAAAAATAACAAAATCATTTTAAAAAATTCAAAGATATAAAATTAAAAAACTCCCCACCAAAGGTTGGTCCAGCTCTGGCGGAAAAAATCGGGGGGTTGAATCATGAATCATGAAGAATGAATAATGAGTCAAATATAAAACAAGACATATGGGGTAAAATATTATTTTTCAGTTTTAAATTTCTAATTTACTATTATAAACCTACTTCGTCAGGACTCTGTCGCGAGGCGAGTGAATTATAATTATAAAAAATAAAAAAATCACAAGCGCATGCTTCATAATTCATTCTTCATGATTCATATTTCAATATAAAACATGCAAATATCAAAACTGGAAGCTTAGGCATTGAATATAAGAAATTTTAAAGAAACCTATAAAACAAACAAGTGTCTTTCCCAATTTTCAGAAGCGAGGTCTTTAATATCTAGCGCTTTGTCTAAGCTATATTTATCAATAGCCGTTCTCTTTAATTCTTCCAAGTAAGCCCCTGTTCCAAGCTTTCCCCCTATATCGTAAGCGAGGCTCCGAATATATGTCCCGCTGGAGCACTCAACTTCTATTTTTAACTTTGGGAAATTATATTCAATTAAATTAATTTTTTTTATATTTACTCGCGATGGTTTTCGCTCTATCTCCACTCCCTTTCTTGCTAAGTCATATAATTTTTTTCCCCCCACCTTCTTGGCACTAAACATTGGCGGAATTTGATCTTGTTCACCGACAAAAGTTTCTAAAATTTCAGTAATTTTGTTTTTTTCAGGTTTCTCAAAGTTTTTTGAAATAACAATCTCTCCTTCCCTGTCATGGGTATTCGTAGTAGCTCCCAAAAATAAGTCAGCTATATAGGTTTTGTCTTTTTTTGAAAACTGATCTATTTTTCTTGTAGATTCACGACCAATGGCCATTATCAGGAGACCGCTAGCAAAAGGGTCTAGAGTGCCGGCGTGACCTATTTTTTTTATGCCTGTTATTTTTCTTAGCTGGTCCACCACATCATGAGATGTGGGCCCACTTTTTTTGTTTATCAATATAAATCCACTTGATATATTTGTCATATAATAATTTAATTAAAATAAGCCAAATTATTGACTTTAATTAATTATTATTGTAGTATTAAATTAAATTTAAGGAAAGTATTTTTCCTTTTTTTAATTTATCTAAAGAGAAAATTAATGAATATTACCGAATTAGCCAGGCTACTTAGAATAACTCCTCAAGAACTTCGTGAACAACTTCCGAAGCTCGGTTTTGATATTGGTCAAAAAGCAATCAAAATCCCAAAACCAATTGCCAATAAGATTATTAAGGATTGGCCTAGACTAAGAAGGCAAATAGAAACCCAGAAAAGAATTGAACGCGAAAGAGAAGAAGCTGAGTTAAAAGAAAAAAGAAAGCTTCAGAAAATAACAATCAAGCTTCCCCAATACATAACTATTAGAGAATTTTCAGAAATATCTAATGTTCCCGTAAACAAAATTTTAGCCGAGTTAATGAAAAATGGTATTTTTGCTTCATTGAATGAAAAAATAGATCATGATACGGCCTGGCTAATTAGTGAGGAGCTTGGTCTGGATATTGTAAAAGAAGATGAACAAGAAAATAAAAAAGAAGACGAGAAAGATAAATTAAAAGACGCCTTTGCCGCTCAAAAAGAAGATCTCGCAGAAAGAGCTCCGGTTGTTGTCGTTATGGGGCACGTTGATCATGGTAAGACAAGATTACTTGATGCCATACGTGAAACAAACGTTGTAGAAGGTGAGGCTGGTGGAATCACTCAACATATTGGTGCATATCAAATTGAAAAAAATAACAAAAAAATTACTTTTATAGACACCCCTGGTCATGAAGCCTTTACTGCGATGAGAAGTAGAGGTGCCAAAATTGCCGATATTGCCATCTTGGTTGTGGCTGCTGATGATGGAGTAAAGCCACAAACCATAGAGGCTTACAGAATCATTGAAAAAGCTAAGCTACCAGTCATTGTTGCTATCAATAAGATAGACAAACCAGATGCTAATGTTGATAAAACCAAACAAGAATTATCATCAAAATTAAATTTAACCTCAGAAGACTGGGGGGGGAAAACAATTATGGCTCCTATTTCAGCCAAGGAAGGAATGGGTATCAATGACTTAATAGACATGATCTTGCTTGTCGCTGATGTTGAAGAAGACAATATAAAGGCAAATCCAAAGGGTTCCGCCATGGGGTCAGTTATAGAATCAAACATAGACAAAGGCGCTGGACCAACAGTCACTTTACTTGTTCAAAACGGCGTCCTAAAATTAGGTGATTCTCTAACATACAACGGGATTGATTATGGAAAAGTCCGAGCACTTTACAATTTTCTTGGAGAATCTATAGAAGAAGCCGGTCCATCAACTCCAGCAAAGATTATTGGACTAAAAATATCACCAGAAGTTGGTGATTTACTTGAAGTCGGAGAAGGAAAAAAAGTAAAAATTAATAAAATAAAATCTATAGGACAAACCGCTCCTAGTTCAAGACAATCAATGCCGGAAGATGACAGTTCTGTTAAGAAATTTACTATTTTAATAAAAAGCGATGTTCTTGGATCAGCTGGGGCCATTGAAGAATCATTATACAAGATTCAAGGAGAAAATGTAAAAATAAAAATCATCCACAAGGGCATGGGGAATATAACTGAAGGAGACATCATAAAGGCCGAAGCAGCTGATGCTATGATTGCAGGATTCAATGTAAAGCTTCCTAATAATCTAGAAGAAATGGCTCGCATCAAAGGAGTTGAAATAAAAATATATAATGTTATATATGACCTTATCAACGATGTTAGAGAAAAAATGGAAGCGATGCTTGAAGAAGAAGTTACCGTGTTTGATATTGGCAGATTAAAAGTTTTGGCCTTATTTAGAACTGAAACCAAGAGTCAAATAGTAGGAGGAAAAGTTCTTGATGGAAAAATAGAAAAAGACACCATAGCTGACGTTGAAAGAAAAGGCACAATCATAGAAAGAGGAAAATTAACCAGCCTTCAGTCTGGAAAGCTTGAAGTTGACTATGTTGAAGAAGGAGATGAGTGCGGAGTGGTTTTTGAAGGAAGCCCTATTATTGAAGAAGGAGATATTTTAATAATCAGAAAAGAAGAAAGAAAAAAATCTAAACTATAAAATTATGTCACGAATTGATCAGATTAATGAAATACTCAAGAAAGAAATAGCAAATTTTATTAGCAATGAAATAAAGATAGATAACGGAATGATAACCGTGCTTAGAGTTGACACTTCACCAGAATTAAAAAACGCCAAAGCTTATGTGTCGGTTCTTCCAGATAATTTCTATGGCACTGCTTTAAGCAAGCTAAAGAAAAACGGATCTAACTTAAATGCTTTTTTAAGAAAAAAAGTAAAAATTAGAAAAATACCAAAAATAAGCTGGGTGATAGACCCGACAGAAAAGGAGGCTTCTGTCATTGAAAGACTTCTCAATGAAATTGAAAATGAAAATTAATCCCCTAAAAAAATAAAACAAGGGGATTTTTTTATTTTATGTATTACAGAAACCACAGATTAGCCTACAAAAAAATCAAAAAGGCTCAAAAAATATTTTTAGTCATTCACGAGAGACCTGACGGAGACGCCATATCTTCTATTTGTGCTATGATTGATTTTCTGGAAGATATAAACACTGATTATTATGCTTATTGTGTTAGTGACATCCCTTCTACTTTTAACTTTCTGCCTAATGTAGAAAAAATAAAAAAAGAAAAGCCAGAAAGCTTTTCCGATTTTGATTTATTTATAGCGCTAGATTGTGGAAGTCTCTCAAGGACAACTTTGATTGAAGAAATCTTATCAAGAGACAAGAGACAAAAAGTTATTGAGTTTGACCATCACCCAAGAGTTGATACTTATAGTGACATTGAAATCAGAGAGGTAAAAGCCGCTTCAACCACAGAGATTGTTTATGATTTTTTCAAAAAAAATAAAATAAAAATAAACAAGAAAAAAGCCACTTGCATTTTAACAGGGATATCAACGGATACTGGAAATTTTTTATACCCCTCTACCAGCGAAAAAACTATAAAAATCTCATCAGAGATGATGATAAGAGGAGCTCATTTGCCGAATATCCTAGATAGCACCTGGAGAAACAAAAGTCTCTCCGGCATGAAGCTTTGGGGAATTGCTATTAATAACCTAGAAATAAACAAAAAATACAATTTTGCAACCACAACCATAACCCAAGAGGATATAAAAAACACTGGAGCAAATGATGATGACATAGAGGGAATATCTGGATTTTTAAGCAACCTAGATAAAGTAAATGGACTTTTAATGTTGGTTGAAATGGACGAAGAAACCATAAAAGGTAGTCTGCGAACAGCCTCTGAAAATATAGACGTCTCAAAACTAGCAAAAGCCCTTGGCGGAGGAGGCCACTCCAAAGCAGCTGGATTCAAAATAAAAGGAAGATTTTTTAGAGAACGTGAAAAATTGAGAATAATATAAAGTTTACACATAAGCTGTAAAACGCAACATAAAACACAAAAATAAATTTTCAGTTCTCAGTTTTTAGTTTTCATTAAATGATTACTTTTTAAATATCAACTAATTAATCTCAGGGTTCTTTTATCTCTAATCAAAAATCCAAAATCAATTTTTGATTTGACAATAAACCCTTAATTCACTAATATTTACTTATAATTAAGTAATAAAATAAGATATGCCATTAATACCTACAGTAATAGAAAAATCAACTTATGGAGAAAGAGCCTATGATATTTATTCTCGTTTATTAAAAGATAGAATTATATTTTTGGGTGAGCCAATTAATGATCATGTTGCTAATATTGTGATAGCTCAGCTTTTGTTTTTAGACGCTGAGGAGAAAAACAAAGATATAAAATTTTATATAAACTCTCCAGGAGGTTCAGTGTCAGCTGGTCTTGCTATTTATGATACTATGCAGTATATAAAGTCTGACGTAACAACCATTTGTATTGGGATGGCTGCTTCTATGGCGGCAGTTCTACTCGCTTCTGGGGCTCCTGGAAAAAGGTTTTGTCTACCTAATTCAGAAGTAATGATACACCAAGTTATGGGAGGAGCAGAAGGGCAAGCATCTGATATCAAAATAAGAGCTGAACATATCCTAAAAACAAAAGACAGATTGAACGGAATTTTATCAAAACACACTGGTCAAAAAATAGACAGAATAGACAAAGATACAGACAGGGACAGATTTATGAGTGGAGATGAGGCTAAAAAATACGGTCTGATTGATAAAATTATTTCCTAGAATAAATAAAAAAATTCCAACTTAGAATGGACAAGATTTAAAACACCCGATGTCTTTAAAGACACCGGGTGTTTTTATAAAAATTTTGATAATTTTATTATCTAAGGTTTTTTTATTAAAATAATTATATCCCCAGTTTTTCCTTTATATATCGGTAAAGAAAATCAAAAGATTCTTCTTTTGTACGTTTACTGGTATCAATAACTAAGTCATAATTATCTTTATCATAAACATCTATATCATAGTATTTTTTATATCTTGCAATATCACTTTCTTTCCTTCTGCGATGACTTTTGAGCACATCAGAAACAGACTTTAATTCACTATCTTCATTCCTTTCGTTTTCCTCTTGAAGAGCCTCAAAAACCCTTTGAGCTCCCACATTTTCATCAACATCTATATAAATTTTTAGCGATTGAGGAATGAAATACCAAGAAGTTCTCCCCTCTATTATAAAGTCATCTTCTTTTTCTCCTAACTTCCTCTGATATTCGTCTACTTCGGTGTCTGTTATGGGATCTGTTTCGCCTAGTTTATTATATTCGGCCAAAGTTAATCCTCTTTCTTGCGCCTTTTGTCTACGCAAGCCTCCTATATAATAACGAGGCCAGCCTAGTTTTTCAGCAAGCATTTTAGCCATTGTTGATTTGCCCGATCCAGCTGGACCACAAAAAGAAATAATCATATTATTTTGCTTTTTTTAAAAATTCAGTTAGATCATCTGGTAGCTCTATTATAAATTCCTGATCATTCCCTGAAAGATCTTTGAAGGCAAGATGATAGGCTACTAGAAAAATTCTTCCTAAATTTTTTTTCTTATTTTTCTCTCTCAATTTACTAGTAGTATAAACATCATCTCCGACTATAGGATTTCCATAGGCTGACAAGTGAACTCTTATCTGGTGAGTTCTGCCTGTTTTAATTTTTACTTTAAGTAAAGTGTAATTAATAAATCTTTGGAGAACCTCAAATTCAGAAATGGCAATCTTCCCCTCCTCCTGCTTTTCTCCCTTAAATGTTTCGGGTAGGGCGGCCATTTTGTATCGAGATCTAGATCTGGTTATGGGGAAACGGATTTCATCATATTTTTTTACCACCTCACCATAAACCAAGGCTTTATAATATTTACTAATTGTTCTTGCCTTGAATTGTTCTTTTAGAGAATCAAAAGAGTCTTGATTGCGAGCGATTACCATTAGCCCGCTAACTTCTCTGTCTATTCTATGAACTATTCCGGGTCTTGCCGGATCTTCTCCTATTTGTCTCAATTCTGGATACCTGCGAAGTAAAACATCTACCAGGGTTTCCTCAGGAACATTTTCATAGTCATGAACTATAATGCCAGCTGGCTTGTTTATAACAATATAATCTGAAGTTTCAGCTACAATAATGTCATCAATTTTTAAATTTAGTTTCTTGAGGGCCGGAGTGGTGTCTTTTTCTCTTACCTTGGTCTTTAATATTTTTATTAGATCCAATGGCTTTAACTTATAATTAGAGCTGAAACTCTCACCATTTACAGTAATCTGTCCATCAGCTATTAACTTTTGTATTTGATTTCTACTCATTTCCATCCCCTCTTTTTCTGAGAGATGTTGGACTAAAAATTTATCAACTCTCTCGCCAGAATCTTCACTTGTTATTTTTATTTCAATCATAATATTTTTTTAAATTGTTCTCTCATAAAAGAGGCTTGAAAGTTTTTTAAGACATCTTCTTTAGCCCCAGCACCAAGGCTAATTTTCAAGTTTCTATCTTTATAATATTTTATTATTAAATCTGCTAGTGTTTGAGAATTATTTATATCATACTTATAGCCGTTTTTAGCATCAACTATTAAATCATCATAACCAATACCCAGAGGGACCAGAGGGGCTAAACCAGCCTCCATGGCATAAAGGCAGTTTTTATAATCATCTAATTTTAGTATCCTTGAGCTTAACACAAAGACATCGAAACTGTCCAGCCATTTTTTAATGCTTTTGGGATCAGTAATAAACCAAACCATTGTGTCTATCCCCATTTTTTTAGCTAGCCATTTGGCCCAAGGGTTTTTATCTGGGCAATATTTCCCTTCACCAACCAAGATAAGCTGCAACCTTGGGACAAACTCCATAGAATTTTTAAAGGCAGAAAAAAGTATCTCTATCTTTTCTTGGTCGTCAAGATCGGTTACAGTTCCTATGGTGAAAAATTTCTTTCCTAGCTGACTATTCTCATTTTTAGCTATTTTTGTAAAAATATTATCTTGATATTTATTGTTTCTAATTTCAATGCCTGGATTAATTACAAAAAAATTATCTGAGGAAATACCTAAATTTTCTATTTTGTATTTAAAAATTTCATTTAAACAAATTATTTTTGATTGGCGAGAGATTTTTATAAACTTTTTTAAAAGTTTTTTATTCATCTCTCTATACTCCAAATCTTCTGTTTCCAAA
>RRYU01022959.1_pt1 | contig 19861 bp, 16 predicted proteins | sample 2162651 | NCBI WGS metagenome assembly RRYU01 (sample SAMN10267283, study PRJNA491782) | microbial mat metagenome | isolation source: biomat in the production well | place: Japan: Minami-Kanto gas field, natural gas well KTG3 | collected 2017-06 | reverse complement strand
TGGCTGGATCGCGGGGCGCAACGATTGCCGGAAAAGTTCAGACAGGCGGAAGTGTGTCGAGGAAAGCTATCGTTTGCGTATCGCGGAATTGCAGGCGCGCTATCGTCTGATCCCTGCGACAGGCACTGTCCGATATGTCTGTGAGGGCAGCCCGGCAAATGAAGTCATGGCCACTTTCTTCCAAACAGATCCTCCGACGCTGGTTGGCAAACGGGGGGACAGCGGCTCACTGCTGTATCTGCAGCCAAGCGCTAGCGGTGCCAAATACCAGGGGCGCAACGCAACATTATGGGAACACCATGGCACAGCCCTTATCATTTGGGGAGACGCTGCCCCTGAGATGCACTGTCAAAAAATGCCGATGGAACAAAGCCGACCATTACCTGGCTCTCCACAATGGAGACAAGAAGTCGAGAGGTTGGTTGGAACAGGCGATGGTGCTGGGCACGGACCCGACATCGGCTCAGAAGAGTGGATGTCCACCGTGAGCCGTAAACTGGGCATCTACGATTCACAAGGGCATGGTCCCGATCTTGGTTCAGAGGAATGGGAAAATGCTGTTCACCGGTTGGTCTTTAAATGCGAAATGTACCTCTTCAGCAGTGACTGTTCGGACAAGGCTGATAGAAAATAAAAGGGCAAAAGCAATCGAGAAGAGAAGGTAAATTGGGTTTTTATATTTTGCAAACAGGGCAGTTTTTCTACATGGATTTGAAATGCACGTTGAAAGTCGATCCAATGCATAAGAAATTTGCTGCCTGGACATAGGCGACCTTCACATTTGCCGGCCGTTGTCATAGAGTTGGCTTATGAAAAAGCGCTATATCTACACACTTTTGTTTCTAGGCCCCGGCCTATCCATCTCCCTGTTGATCACTTTTGCTTTGTTTGCCGCCATTTCCGGAGTTCTCTGGCTATTCGTTTTTGGTGACAATACATGGCCGGATTGGACAGACCAGGTGATACCTGCCCTGATGCTGGTCGTATTCTCCAGCATATGGATCGGCGCCATTGTAACTGGTTACTTCATCGGGAAAAAGCTCGAGGCTGCGTTAGGGTTTGATGTCAGGCATCTTTGGATATCTCTGGGAGCTACATTCCTGCCAATTGTCATTATGCTGCTACACCAGTTGAGCATTGGCAATCTTGGACCAAAGTCCGATGGACAACTTTGCAGTGAATATTGCAATGATCTTGGGTATGCGGCGAGCAGTATGCCGCCACGGGACTCTGGGGAACAGACCTGTAATTGCCTTGCTCCAAATGGTGAGGAGGCAGTGACTTTATCGATTGACGATCTACGACGCTGACAGTCTTGCGAGAAATATCAACGAATTGGAAAAGCACCTAGCCATGTTGGTGCATGCAGAGGCCTAACTCACGTATCAGAGGGCGACGTCCTTTTTTAGGCTGCGGTAACGCATAATGATACTCGACGGCCAAGTAAGCTTGCCTAGGCCAACGCAACTTCATGGGTCCGGCCGGGGCCGGACAGGTCAACGTGCTGGCATTGTAAAAAGAATAGATTTATCACCTAAGGATAAGTTATAGGCCCATTTTCGGCGCGCAAAATGTGCCTATAGCGCTTAAAAGCGGACTTTTCTGAGGCCTTATTTCAGTAAAAACGAATAGTTAACTTGACCCGACTCCGAACCCGCCATGGTCAGACTTCTGCGGTGCCGATGGGGAGGAAGACCTTAACGCTGGTGAATTCCCCTTCTTGGCTGGCGAGTTCGATACGCCCACCATGCTTGTTAACGATATCGCTGACGATGGACAGGCCAAGGCCGGTCCCCTGGGAAGACGGTTTCGTCGTGAAAAAGGCCTGTTGTGCCTTAGGCATGACCTCTGGCGGGATTCCGACGCCGTTGTCGTAGACGTCGAGTTCGATCTCGGTCGGATCGTCAGGGGGGAGCGCCCGCGTACTCAGACGGATGATCCTCAGCTCGGCGTTTTCGCCAAGCTCGCGGATGGCATCGTAGGCGTTGTCGACCAGGTTGATGACCACCTGCTGAATGCTCTGTGGCTGAAGACGTAACTGGGGGAGATCCGGCTGGAAATCCGTACGGAGTTCGATCCCGTAGCGCCGGACTTTCGTGCCGACCAGGGAGAGGGCTCCCTCGATCACCTCGTTGATGCCTGCCCTTTTGTACTCCTGGCGGCTGTCCTTGGAGTAGAACAGCAGATCCTGGGTGATTTTGGCAATCCGAAGACTTTCACCGACGATCCGGTGCGCCATCTCCTTGTTGCGTTCAGAACGATCGGGGCTTTTTTCGATCAGGGACGCATAGTTGAGGATGCCTTGGATCGGGTTGTTGATTTCGTGGGCCACACCGGCAGCCAGAGTCCCCAGCGCGGCCAATTGAGCCCCTCGCGTCTGCTCTTCCATGAGTCGCTTGCGATCGGAAATATCGTTGATGATCGGGAACAGCAGAGGCTGCTTGTTGATTTCGATGCAGGAGATGTGGGCTTCGATATCCCTGGTCTCGCCATTTGCCAGCCTGTGTTTGAACTCGAAGTTCGTCTGTATGCCGTTCTTGACCAGCTGCCGGACTTTTGCCGCCTCCTCTTGAGGCATCATATTGATATCCTGAATGGCTAGGTGGTTAAACTCTTCCCTGGAGTAGCCGTAGTAATTGCGAGCCGCATCATTTATGTCAACGATCCGACCAGATTCAGGTTCGATCAGCATCATGATGGCATCATGTTCGCGGAACATTTTCTGGAACCGACCCTCACTCTCGCGAAGGGCTTCTTCGACGTGTTTCTGTTCGGTCATATCGAGGGCTGAGCCGACCATGGTGACAGCTCGTCCCTCGTCGTCATATTCTCCCTGGCCGATGGCGTGGACCCAATGGGTACTGCCGTCAGGCCAGAGGATCCGGTATTCATGGCGAAATAACTTCTGGTCTGAAAGTGCTTGGGAAACAACGGTCAGGGTCTCCTCGCGGTCGGCGGGGTGGATCGCCGAGGAAAACTCCTCGAAGGTCGGGCTTTCACCCTCCACGGGCAGGCCGAAAATCTCCTTGAGGCGATTATTCCAGGTCAACTGTGCTGATGAGGTGTCCCAGGTCCATAAACCGACCTGGCCGGCTTCGACGGCCATACGTAAATAGAGTTCCCGCGAATGCAGCTCTTCTTCGGTTCGTTTACGTTCAGTCGTATCGCGAGCGATCCCCACCGCATGCCATCGGCTGCCCTCCAGAAACGCTGACAGGGAAAGATCGATGGTGATCTCATGGCCATCCTTGCGCAGGGCAGGCAGCTCAATGGTCTTCCCCACAGCAGAACCGGTGGCAGATTGCTGAAATTCGGCAAATGCGCGTCGATAATCATCCTGATATTGACCGGGAGCCAGAAGTTCATGGATATCCTGGCCGAGGGCCTCGGCGGAACAGTAGCCGAAGATCTGCTCGGCAGCGGGGTTCCAGAAACTGACCCGCCCCAGATGGTCGATCATGATGATGGCGTCGAGGATCGTATTGCTGATCCGACGCAACCGGACTTCACTGCTCCGCAGCTTCTCTTCGGCCTCCTTGCGGCGCGACATGATTGACAGCAGGGTCAGAACCAGGGCAGCCAGGGAGACCAGCAGGAGAACCCCCAGCCACACTCCAAGACGATACTCCCGGTAAAAACTGAAGGGGCGGTTAACGACTTCAGACCCTTCAGGGAGAGCTGATTCCGGTATTCCGAACTTAAGCATCTGCTGGTAGTCGAACATCGGGACGTTGGGGCTTTCCATGACAACCGGGATGGTGACCGGGTCCGTCCCGGACAGAACCGCCCCCGCCAGTTCTCCGGCCATGCGCCCCTGAGCATCGCCACTGATCACATATCCGCCAAGCGCCCCCTCGCCCATGGCCGACGCCCAGAGGGTCAAAACCGGAACGGGGGCATGTTGTGCGACAATGTGCATGGTCTCCGTGCGCGACAGGTAGCTGCCGTCCGGTTTCGGCAACCCGGAGAGATAGAGGACCAGGCTGTTCTTCGGCAGGCCGCTCAGGACTTGTGGCGATCGATCGATGGTCAGGTTCAGCAGTTCATCAAGAGACAGTCGCCCCGCGAAATGGTGGGCTGCCGCCCGGTACTTGTGGAGGTTGGCCTTGCCGACGGCAGACAGGTCATCGACCAGGGCAAAAATCCGCTCGGTCCTGGGGAACAGTTTCATGGCGAGATCCAGTGTCGGTACGATACTGATCTCTTCATTGACGCCCGTGACGCCATCAAGTCCTTGCAGACGCTCCGGGTTGAAATTGTTGAGTCCGCAAAAGACCAGAGGGACTTTCTGAAACAGCTCGGCCCGCATCTCCAGTAGTAGATTGAAGGCAGCATCGTCGGATACGATGATCAAATCAGGGTACGCGTAGCGGTACTTCGAAAGGAGGAACCCCCTGATGGCCTCCCGGTAGTCCTTGTCCTGACGGCGACGCAAATCGAGATATTCGATAGACAGTTCAACGTCATCAGCCGGCAGGGACTGACGGGTAGTGTAAAGAATCTTTCGCTTTTTTTCTGGCAGTGCCCCTTGGTTTTCTAAGCGCTCGCTTCCATGGCCTCTTCCAATAACTGATCCTTGAGCAGTTCCATATTCAGGTAGCGTCTCTGACCCCATTTGGTCCCAGCGAGGTGCCTGAGCCGGGCAGCACAGAGCATCAAAGCTGAGTTGCCGTCAGGGAACGCTCCGACGACCCGGGTGCGGCGGCGGATCTCCTTCATGATTCGCTCCAGGGCATTGTTGGTTCGTATGCGCCGCCAGTGTGCCCTGGGATATTGGTAATAGGTCAGCGTCTCGCTGATGCTCTGCTCGATCTTCTCAGCCGCTTTGGGCAGTTTCATGGCGCGTAACTTCTCGCAGACCGAAGCGGCTTTCTGATCGGCCGCCTCCCGATCCTCGGAGGCATGGATCGCCTTGAGCATCGCCGCCACTTCCGCCATCTTCTTGCGCGGCACCACGCTGAACACGTTGCGGTAAAAATGCACCGTGCAGCGCTGCCATTTAGCTTTGGGGTAAAACTCCGCCAGTGACTCCGTCAAGCCCATGCAGGCATCGGTAATGAACATCTCGACGCCTTTCAATCCCCGCTCCTTTAAATGCCGCAGAAACCCGGACCAGCCAGCCTTGTCCTCTTTGGCACCTTCGGCAACACCCAGAATCCGACGATAGCCGCGGGAATTGACACCGATCGCCACCAGAACCGAAACATTGCTGACTTCGCCGGCCCAGGTCCGCTTCAGGACAATCCCGTCAAGGTACACGTAAGGAAACTCGCCATTGATCGGTCGGTTGCGCCATTCCTCAATGCTCTTGTAGACCTTCTTGTTCAGGTTGCTGATCGTGCCCGGGCTGACCTTGGTGCCCCACAAAGCTTCGGTAATGTCCTCGACGCGGCGTACTGAAACGCCGGCCAGGTACATCTCGATCAAGGCTTCCTCAATGGAGGTCTCCCGCCGGCGATAGCGCTCAATGATCGCCGTCTCAAAGGTCTGGCGCCGCAGCTTTGGCATGCTCAAGGTCACTTCACCTGCCTTCGTGTGCAGCTTGCGCTGGTAGTGCCCGGCACGGGTATCGGTGCGAGCTTCGCTGCGCTGGTATTTCTCGGCATTGCACAACTGATCGGCTTCGGCATCCAGCATCTTGTTCAGCGTCTCTTCCACGGTGCTGCGCACCATCTCACCCAGATGATCCTGGATGGCCGCTTCGTTAAATTGAATGATCTTGTCCCGATTTGAGGTACAATTCTTTTCCACGGCAGTGTTCTCCTCTGGTTAGGGTTTACGTTTCGGCAAACGCAATTCTAACCGTTGAGGCACTGCCGTGGCTCTTCAAAAAAGCGAAAAATATTTTACGTTATCGACTGACGAACTCCCCTGACGACTCCGTCGGTCCAGGAATCACCGGAGTGGTAGGAGGCGATCAGCAGAATCTGATGGAATGAGTGCGCGGCCAGAGCGGTTTGCGCCGAGGCAAACAGCCCTAGGAGAGTGACTAAAACTGCGACCAGCCTCAGGGAGAACATGAAAAATATGCTATAAAAAACTCATGGATAATGTTAGCAAAAAAAAGCAGATCAGCGTCGAAAGCCAAAGTAATGAATGGGTCGGTTCCCGTAGCGGGCATCTTCCAGCCATCCAATAACTGCCTGCATTTAGAAACGCTCACAGATGTGCTTTAACGTTTATTTTAAGCCCTCTCAAATAAAAGAGAGGGCTTTGCCGTTAAAAGTTCATCATCATTCCGCCGCCACTAGGCCCCATAGGCCAGGTGGGGCTGCGGGTACCTGTTGGACCATTAAAGGCCAGGGCGGCCAAGGGCTGTCTCGAGATAAATCTATTGTGTTTGCTCAACGATATAATTCACAGCCGCCTCGATCTCTTCATCAGTCAAATTCGGGTCTCCACCCCTCGCAGGCATGGCACCTTTTCCTTTGATTACAGATTCAACCATATGGTCTATACCGTGATGCCTGTGTTTTTTCCAAGTCGCTTTGTCATTCAGTTTTATAGCACCGGCGATCCCGGTATTATGACAAGCCGCACAGACACCGTCGTAGACTTGCTTGCCTGTTGATGCCTCTGCCAGACTTTCGTTGTTTTCCTTGGCTGTTCCGGGATGCGATGTTGCGCCAAAAGATTCATTTGGCCAGGGGTTTGATACCAAAAGGGTGACCGCTAAAATTGCCCATATCTTAAATTGTCGCATTTTTTTCTCCCGGCATAAGTTTGCCATTTTGGTGAGAATGGTCTGGTGATTATCTTTAGGTTTGGCCTATTGACCAGCTTTGATGCAAGCCACGAATTCGTCAAGCAGCTGCTCTACCAGTTCCTGCACCGTCTGGATTTTCTGTTTGGAAATCTGTTCAATGTGAATGCCGCAGCTCACGCTGGTCGTCAGGCCGGTGTCGGCAGCGATCCGGTGGGCGGCGTTTCTGGCGAGCATGTCTTCTTTGTGCCCCGGCAGGCAGATTACTGAAGTTGTTACTTCGGGCCGTCCCGGGTCTTTCAGGCCAGGGTGTTGATAGCTGACCGCGACCGCACCGATATGCGGCCGGTCCCCGCCGGAGATCGTCACCTGCAAGTCCTGGCCGACCGAGTGTCCATGAAGGACGATCTCGATCCGCCCGGCGCTTTTCGCCAAATTGAATGCTTCCGACATAGCATTGTCCGGTCTGCCTGCAAAGGCGGTTACTCGTGTGCTCAGATGCCGGCCGATGTCTTTAACCACTGTCCGGCAATAACGGCCTGGCCCAATGACAGTCCGCCATCGTTGGGCGGCACCAGCGAGTGCGTGAAGACCTCCAGCCCGGCTCCCTGCAGCAGGCTGGTGGCATGTTCGGTCAGAAAGCGGTTCTGAAACACCCCGCCGGAGAGGACGACCCGGCTGACTCCGCTCTGTTCACCAAGCTCCCGGCAGACCTCAAGCAGCATGCTGGCCAGCGTGATGTGGAAGGCACCGCTGATCCGGGCGACCGGCGTCCCCTTCTGCAGATCCTCGACAACGGCCCTGAGGCATTGCTGCGGGTCGAAAATCAGCTGGCCGGCTATGCGGCGCAATTGATAGGGGTAGGGTGTGAAAGCCGCCCCTTCGGCAATTGTCATCTCCAGTTCCAGGGCGGCCTGCCCTTCATAACTGACGTGGCTGCGCAGTCCGACCAGGGCGGCGACGGCGTCGAACAGGCGGCCGCAACTGCTGGTCAGCGGGCTGTTGATACTCTGGTCAATCATCTGCAGCAGAAGCTTGCGTTCGCCGGCGGGAATGTTTGTCAGGACCGGCAACTCGGGCAGGTCTTCACCATAGGCCTGATAAAGGTAGCTCAGCGCCATGCGATACGGTTGTCTGCTGGCGGCATCGCCGCCGGGCATCGGCACGTAGGCAAAGTGCCCCAGTCGCTGGTATCCGCGGTAATCGCCGAGCAGGAATTCCCCGCCCCAGATGTGTCCATCCGCGCCGTAACCGATGCCGTCGAAGATCATGCCGAGGCAGGGCTCGGTCAAGCCGTGTTCGGCCATGCCGCTGGCCAGGTGGGCGTGATGGTGCTGGACGGCAACGGCCGGCAGGTCGCGGCGGGTTTCTGCGTAGCGGGTGGACTGGTAATCGGGATGCAGGTCGTGTGCTATGACCTGTGGCTGCCATTCGAGAATATGCTGCATGAGCTGGATACTTTGCTCGAAGGCAGAGCTGACCTCTGGATGATTCAGGTCGCCGATATGCTGGCTGAGGAAGGCGCGGTCTCTGCGCGTCAGGCAGAAGGTGTTTTTCAGTTCGCCGCCGACGGCGAGCACGTTGCCCTGCATGACCGGCAGGGGGATGCTGCGCGGCACATACCCGCGTGAACGGCGCAGCAGCACCGGCTTGTCCGCGATGGTTCTTATGATCGAATCGTCGCTGCGGGTATGAATCTCTCGATTGTGACTGAGAAAGGCATCAGCGATAGCGGCGAGGCGCGCACGGGCCTCCTCGTCGCGGAAGACGATCGGCTCATCGCTCAGGTTGCCGCTGGTCATGACCAGGGCGAGAAAATCATCCTGCAACAACAGGTAGTGCAGCGGGGTGTAGGGGAGCATGACCCCAAAATAACCGTTGCGTGGCGCCACCAGCGGCGACAGGTGCGATTCAAGCCGCTGCTCCAGCAGCACGATGGGGCGCTCGGTGCCGGTCAGCAGGTGTTCTTCGCTGGCGCTGACCCGCGCGTAGCGCCTGACCTGCGCCAGACTGCCGCTCATTAAGGCAAAGGGCTTTTCATCGCGGGCCTTGCGGCGGCGCAGTTCGGCCACGGCCTGGTGATTGCAGGCGTCGACGGCCAGATGGTAGCCGCCCAGACCCTTGATGGCGAGAATCCTGCCCTGCTGCAGCAGCCCGATCGCAGCCTCAAGGGGGGACGAGGTGGCGGCGAGTCCGCCGTCAGCCTTGAACAGTTGCAGGCGCGGACCGCACTGCGGACAGGCGTTCGGCTGGGCATGGAACCGGCGTGAAGCGGGGTCATCATATTCGGCCTGGCAGCTTGGGCACATGGTAAAGGTCGCCATAGTCGTTTTGGGCCGGTCGTAGGGGATGCCGGTTACGATGCTGTAGCGCGGGCCGCAGTTGGTGCAGTTGATAAACGGGTAGCGGTAGCGCGGATTGCTCGGATCGAAGAGTTCCTGCCGGCATTCAGGGCAGACGCAGGTGTCCGGCGCGATCTGTGCTTCGCTCGCGGCCTGATGTTGACTGGGGCGGATCTGGAACCCTTGGCCGCCTTCGGGCGGGAGGGCGCGTTGCGACAGGGCAGTGATGGAGGCCAGGGGGGGCAGGCGTTGCTGCAGCCGGACGAGAAAGGTTGCGAGCTGTCGGGGCGAGGCCTCCGCTTCGAGCAGGACGCCGCGACTGTCGTTCAAGACCCAGCCGCTGACTCCACATGCGAGCGCTTCACGGTAGACAAAGGGCCGGAAACCGACCCCCTGGACGATACCTTCGATGCGGATTTGCGTACGCTGTAACACGGCTTCTCCCGGGATGTCTAAACCAGAGGAAAGAGCACTGCCGCCTAGCAGATGCGCGGCAGCTGTTCGCCGGCCAGCATGTCGATCGCCCGCAGGCCGCCGATCGCCGTGCGCATGAAGACCCTGCCTGTCGAAACGGCACCGACTTCACCAATGATGGCGGCTTCACTTCCTAGGGCATGCTGCCGCATGATCTGCAACGCCTGGTCGGCGGCGTCGGCGGCGACCATCGCCAAGAGCTTGCCTTCGTTGGCGACAAACAGCGGGTCGAAGCCGAGAATGGCACAGGCGGCATGCACCGCGGGGTGGATCGGCTGCAGGGTTTCCTGCAAGGTGATATCGACGCCCGACTGCAGGGCGATTTCCTTGAGCGTGGTGGCAACGCCGCCGCGGGTCGGATCACGCAGGGCATGCACGGCTCCGCCCAGGTCGGCCAGCAGCGCGGCAACCAGGCCATTGAGGGCGGCAGTGTCGCTGCGGATGTCGCTTTGCAGTTCAAGACCTTCACGGCTGGCGAGGATTGCCATGCCGTGATCGCCGATCGTGCCGTTGATCAGAATTTTGTCGCCGGGGCGGGCGTTGCTGCCCCGCAGGGTAAGGTCGTGCTCAAAGACCCCGATCCCCGAAGTGTTGATGAAGATTCTGTCCGCTTTGCCCCGCGGCACCACTTTGGTGTCGCCGGTGACGATCCTGACCCCGGCGGTTTCTGCGGCCAGCTTCATGCTGGTAAGGATGCGATGCAGATCCTGGCGGGGCAGGCCTTCCTCCAGGATCAGCCCGACGCTGATCGCCAACGGCCGGGCGCCGCTCATGGCCAGGTCATTGATCGTCCCGTTGATGGCCAGGTCGCCGATATTGCCGCCGGGGAAAAAGATCGGATCCACAACGTAGGAATCGGTGGTGAAAGCGAGGCGCTGCCCGGCGTGCTGCAGGATGGCGGCATCGTCCTGATCACACGGCTTGACGCCGGACAGGAGCGGGACGATCAGCTCGTCGAGCAGCTGATGGCTGAGCTTGCCGCCGCTGCCGTGGCCAAGGAGTATGATGGCCTGGTTGGTCTGCGCAGCTTTGCTGTTGGCAGGTCCGCCTGGCTCAGTCATTTATACGCCCCCCACACAACCATATTTATGTTCCGCCGCACAGGTCCCTTCCGAAGAAACCATGCAGGCTCCCACCGGAGATTCCGGAGTACAGGCGTTACCGAACAGCGGGCAGTCGCGCGGGGCGACCTTGCCTTTGAGGATTTCACCGCACAGGCAGCCGACCGGGTCTCTGGATTCTTCCACCTGGACCGGGAATCGGGAGATGGCGTCGAAGGTGGCGAATGCTTTGCGCAGGCGCAATCCGCTGGCGGGGAGCTGGCCAATGCCGCGCCAGATTGCATCACAGGGCTCAAAGACGCTGGCCGTCAATTGCTGAGCTTTGGGGTTGCCTTCCGGTTTGACGAACCGCCGATACTGGTTTTCCACCCGGGCTTCCCCGGCCATGATCTGTTTTGCCAGCATCGCCACGCCCTGCAGGATGTCAAGCGGCTCAAAGCCGGTCACCACGCAGGCGACCCGGTATTTCTCTGCCAGCGGCTGGTAGGCCCGTGTACCGATGATGGTACTGACGTGTGCCGGGCAGAGGTAGCCATCTACCTGCAGGTCGGGATCTGAACTGAGCGCGGCCATCGGTGCGGGCATGGTTTTGTGGGCGCACAATACGGCAAAGTTTTGCAGTTGCAGCCGGTTCGCCTGGAGGATGGCGCCGGCCACGGTTGGGGTGGTGGTTTCGAAACCGACGCCGAGAAAGACGATGCGTTGCTGCGGATGGCTCTGCGCCAGGCGGACCGCATCGAGTGGTGAATAGACGCTGCGAATGTCGGCGCCGCGGGCCTTTTCCTCCAGGAGGCTGCTGCTTGAGCCCGGGATGCGCAGCATGTCGCCGAAGGTCGTGATGATGGTGCCGGGTTGCCTGGCCAGAGCCAGTGCGTGGTCCACATAAGGGAGCGGCGTAACGCAGACCGGACAGCCGGGTCCCGAGACCAGGCGGAGCTGGTCGGGGAGCAGCGAGCGAATGCCATGCTGATGAATCGACATGGTGTGGGTGCCGCAGACCTCCATCAGGGTCAGCTGACGGGATGAGCCGGCCACGGTTTCCCTGATCGTGCGCAACAGCTGCCGGGCCACTTCGGGGTCACGGAAAGCGGTTGCTCTGATCACGTAATCTCTCCTGGTTTGTCGACGATTTCCCGGAAGACCTGCAGGGTGATCTCGGCTTCGGCCGGGTCAAGCCTGGCGATGGCAAAGCCTGCATGGATCAGGACGAAATCGCCGACGACAGCGTCATCCAGCATCATCAGGCTGGCTTCGCGTTGCACACCATCGATTTCACAGCAGGCGACATCGTTTGCGATACTCTTGATCTGCATGGGGACGGCAAGGCACACGGTGAGATCCTTTTCATGTCGCACAGGAGTAGAAAGTTATGCCTCTGATTAAAGAGCCAATGCGGCGACAATGTCAACCCTGTTGCGATCGCCGGCCAATAATCCATAATCTTGGTCCGTTGACGCAATATCAATAGCCGGGACATGGCAACCGAACGGCCCCACCTGCCGGAGACAGATGGGGCCGTAAGGCGTGCCGAGCGCACACAAGTTGTCAGCAAGCGATCAATTGTAAGACGTTTTGAGCTGCATGCCTTCCCGGGTCTTCGGATCATAGAGTCCCTTGTCACTGGCTTCCTGGAGCCATTCCTGGCGCAGTCCGTCCAGGAAGACTTTCTTTTCTTCGACCAGTTCATCGAAGGGCAGACCGATGATCTGCTGGGCCTCCTCCTTGGTCGAAAAAACCGGGGCTTCATAATCGGCGGCGTCGTATTTGGCCAGGATGATGCGCAGCTTGAGCCGGGCATCATGCCCCTTGTTGATGGCGCTGCCGAGAACGCGCAAGGTCTCTTCCGGTGCGTGGAAGAACGCGCCATGTGCGGCAATCGAGAAGTCCCAGCGCCACTGGCCATGGCGGATATCCTGCAGGACCGGCTGCATCTCTTCTTCGGTGGCGCCGAGTTCCCAGGCCTTGGCGGCCTCAAGGTGAGCTTTGGCCAGTACGTCCATGGCTGTGCGTGACAACTCGTTCTTGCGCTCCAGTTTCCTTTCAATAATCGCCTTGAACTCTTTTTCAGTTTCCCCATGGCAGTTCAGGCAGGTATTTGCGATGTCGTCCAGCGGGCTGCCGACCTGGTGATTCGAGTACTTGACGCCGCCTTCGCGAACATAGGGCATGTGACAGTCGGCGCAGGCCAGGTTGTTTCTGCCGTGGATGCCGGTTTTGAAGGTCTCGTAGCCGGGATGCTGGGCTTTCAGCATCGGCGTCTTGCTCAGTTTATGCGTCCAGTCGGTGAAGCCCCGCTGATCGTAATATTCTTCCATGGCCTCGGCGGACAGTCCGTTGTCCCAGGGTAAAGTGACGACCTGGGCTGTCTGGGCAGTGCCGTCTTTGTCCGTCCATTCGGTCTTCTTGAAGTAGTATTCGACGTGGCACTGCGCGCAAGCCAGGGTCCGCATGTCCTGGTGGGTAGCGTCGGCAAAGGGATGAGTGCCTTCGGCGTCGAGCGCCCGCTTCAGATAGTCACGGGTTACGGTCAGCTTCATGGTCTCGTTGTCATGGCAGTCCGCGCAGCCGATTGGGTTGACGATCTCGTTGCCGAAGCGTGCCCACTTGCCGGTAAAGAAGTCATTTTCACCAAGCTCATCATACAGGCGCGGGACATCCGGCGACTTGCAGGTCCAGCAGGCGGTCGGCATCGGCCCGGTCTTGGCATCGGCCGGTGCACCGGTGCGCAGGGTGTTGATGTTGTCTTCCAGCGCGTAGTAGTGGCCGCGCGGCGCATTGTAGTCCTTGGCGAAACCGTAGCCGGCCCACATCACCACCAGCGCGGGTTCGTCTTTCAGGACATCGGTGATCTTGTCGCTTTTCCTCGTTAGCATATAGGAGTCGTACTGGCGGGGATAGTACTTGCCCCATTCCGCACTCTTCGATTCGAACTTCTTGATTTCCGGTACGGCGTTGATCGCCTGCTGCTCGGCCTTGTTCTCCTTGATCGAAACGATCAGCAGGAAAAGGGGGACCATGATGATGATTGACACAATGGACACGACTGTCGATTTCTTCATAATGAACATCTCCTGATCAGGGCTTCTAGATTTCCTTGACGCCAAGGTTGTTTTGAGTTGTCGTTAAGTTTCTGGTGGTGCCGTGCGGGATCTCCCGGTGACAGTCCCAGCAGGCTCGGTCGATCGTAGCCTGCTGCGCGGCCTGGTAAAGTTCGGCGTTTGCCATCATCTGCGAAACCGCTTCCGTGTGGCAGGAAATGCAGTTGGTCTGGATACGTTTGGCGGCATTGCGCGTGGTCTTCAAATTGTAGCCGTAGGTACCCAGAGTCATGGCGACGGAATGGTTGTAACCGTCTATCGATTTCGCAATCATTTTGTCGACGAAGGAATCTCTCGGCAAATGGCAGTCGACACAGGTGGCCCACTCCCGGTGGGAGCTGTGCTGCCAGGTTGCATAGTGCGTATTCATGGTGTGACAGTTGATGCAGACCTTGGGGTCGCTCGACAGGTAGGACAGCATCCTGGATTCGTAAACAACGTAGGCGAACAGACCAATCACTGTCACAACACAACAGGTTGCCACGTACTTCATCACGTTACTGGTTTCCATAAGCAGCCTTTTGAAAATTGTAGTTTTCCGTGTGTTGCGAGAAACAGCGGAAAACGCGGTTTTTCATCGCGCCCGATGATGCTGCGCACGATGCCTGGTGGTTTTCGTTTCTCATGGGGTCCGATTTTTTTTCACTCACCTCCCTTGCATGTGTCCGGCCGGGATCGCCCGACTTGCGCCCGGAGCGGCCCGGATATGGTTTGCTGCCATGATTGCTCATTAGCTTTCGCCCTTATTGGAAAAGAAAAATTATATGTATAATGGATAAAGGATAGCAAAGGCTGTGCCATAAACAAGTATGAGTAAAATCAATATCTTGTGAGTTTTTGACGCTGAGCGTGTTACCCAAGGGTAGCAATTCCTTGATCGTCTATGTTACCATCCGGTAGCACCTGCCATGGTTGCTCGCTTCATCTTATCGCTAACCGGTGCCGAACTTCCCCCGCCGGCAAAGGCACGTGGCTTGCCAAACCCGCAAAACACGGAAACTGTTGTGCCATGCAACTCACAACCAAGTTCATCATTTTCATCGGTCTGGTGATCTGCTGTTCCTTCGGTGTTACTTTCTATCGAACGTCCAGTTACCAGGAAGAACTGGTCGTGGAGATGGCGACCCGCCAGGCCAAGATGCTGTTCCACCAGATTCGCATCACCCGGCAGTGGGTGGCTGATCATAACGGCCTGTTCCTGGTCCAGGCGCCCGGGGTGGAAGAAAATCCGTTCCTGGCCGGCGGCAAGATTCAGGATGAAGCAGGCAACTGGCTGTTCAAGCGCAACCCGGCCATGGTCACCCGTGAGCTATCGGTCTATGCCGCCCAGGAAGGCATGGGTCACTTCAACGTCACCAGCCTCAAGCCGGTCAACCCGGAAAATGCCCCGGATGACTTCGAACGGCGCAGCCTGGTCAGGTTTGCCGAGGGAGTTGAGGACATTGTGGCCATCGAGAAGGTTGACGGCAAGCACCGGCTCCGCTACATGGCCCCTCTCACCGTTGAAGAGCATTGTCTGGGCTGCCATGCCGGGCAGGGCTACGCCCTCGGTGACATTCGCGGCGGCATGAATGTCACCATCCCGGTCGACTGGGCTTATGCCGAAATCAGCACCAACAACCGCATGCTGCTGAATATCGGTGTGGCGACGATCATAATCGTCGCCCTGACGATTTTTTTCATGTTCGACCGCTTGGTTGTCAGGCGGCTGAAGAAGCTCGCCGGGGCGATGGACCAATATCCGGCCCAGAATGGGACAGCAGGCGCCGCCCTACGAGAGAATGATGATGAAATCGGTACTCTCGCCCGGTATTTTCGCAAGCTGTGTCTTCGCCTCGAGCGCTCCCAGCAGGAACTGGACGCCAGTCGCGAGCAGGTTTTCCAGAGTGAGAAGCTAGCAGCTTTGGGCCGACTGGTGGCCGGCGTCTCTCACGAAATCAACAACCCCCTGGGCGGCATGCAGAACTGCATCCAGACCTTGCGTAAAAACCCCGCCGACCCCGACAAGGTCTCCCGTTACCTGGACCTGTTGAGCCAGGGTATCGAACGCATTAAACAGACCGTTCAGCAGTTGCTCAAGATCGGCAGACAAGAGCCCGTCACCGTGCAGCTTGGCGACGTTGATCAGGTGATCAGGGATTGTCTGGACCTTGCCTGTATCGGGCGGCGCGATATCCGGCTGGAGACCCGGCTGGAGGTGCCGCAGCCGCTTCTGGTGAGTATAGAAGCCTTGCGGCAGGTGATTATTAATCTGGCCGGTAATGCCGTTCAGGCCATGAGCGAAAGCGGGGGTGTGTTGAGCGTGACCAGCCAAAGGTGCGATGACACTCTGATCATCGCGGTTGAGGATACCGGCCCGGGGATTCCCCCCCAGCATCTGGGCAAGATTTTCGAACCCTTCTTTACAACCAAACAGGTCGGAGAAGGGACCGGTCTGGGCCTTTCCGTGTCCTATGCACTGGTTGAACGGATGGGAGGCGAGCTGACGGCCGGCAACCGGCCGGGCGGCGGAGCGGTTTTTCGGATTGTCATCCCCCTGGGGCACGGCTCCGGGTCTGCGGGAGAGGTGGTATGATCGCACGCATTCTGGTTGTCGAAGATGATGAAATCATGCGGATTACCGTTCATGACCACCTCTGCAGTCAGGGCTGGGATGTGGATCAAGCGGCTGATGGCCACCGTGCCGTCGAGCTGGTTGGTAACGGGTATTACGATCTGGTGCTCTCGGATGTGCGCATGCCCGGGCTGGATGGCGAAGCCCTGCTCGGCGAGGTCAAAAAGCTATCTCCCCGCACCGAGGTGGTCATGATGACCGCCCACGGCAGTACCGATGATGCGGTGCGCTGCCTCAAAAAGGGTGCGGCCGACTACATCCTCAAGCCGTTTGACCTGGATGACCTGAGCTTTCGCATCAACCGGAGCCTCGAAGTGCAGGCCGTCAAGGCTCGCTGTGTTTCGCTGGAACATTGCTGCGGCCCACGCCGGCCGCTCGTTGGGTCCAGCCCGCAGATGCAGAAAGTTCTTGACCTGGTGAGCAGGGTCGCTGCAAGCGACGCTTCGGTGCTGATCTGCGGGGAGAGCGGCACCGGTAAGGAGGTCGTTGCCGCGGCCATCCACTACGAAAGCCGCCGGGCCGAACGGCCCTACGTGCGCATCAATTGTGCGGCCATCCCGGCCGGTTTGATGGAATCGGAACTGTTTGGCCACGAGAAAGGCGCTTTCACCGGGGCTGACAAAACCCTGCCCGGCAAATTCGAACTTGCTGATCGCGGGTCCATTCTGCTCGACGAAATCGGTGACATGCCGATCGAACTGCAGGTCAAGCTGCTGCGCGTCCTCCAGGAAAAGGAGGTCGAGCGGATTGGCGGCCGGGGACCGGTGCCGGTTGATGTCAGGGTGATCTGCGCCACGGCCAAAGATCTGGCTGTCGAAGTCGAGAAGGGTAATTTCCGCGCTGATCTTTTGTATCGTCTCCAGGTGGTCCCGATAGAAATCCCGCCGCTGAGGCACAGGCTTGACGATGTCCTGGAACTGACCGATTATTTCCTGGCAGAATTCGGCCGGGAACGCGGCTTGGCATTCGAGCTTTCAAAGACGGCCCGGCAGGCTTTGCAGCAGTATCCTTTCCCGGGGAATGTCCGGGAGCTGAGAAATATTCTGGAGCGGGCGACGGTTCTGGCCCCCGCTCCGGGAATTCAGCTCTGGGACCTGCCCCTGGAGATTCGTCGCGGCGAGCAGGATCCTCCCGCAGGTGTGGAGCGGCTTGCCGAGGCCGTTGCCTCAGCTGAAAAACACTGTATTCAGAGTGCTCTTGAGAAAGCCGCCGGCAACAAAACCGTTGCGGCGACGCTGCTGGGCATCAGCAGGAAAAACCTCTGGGAAAAGATGAAGCTGTACGGCTTTTAGCGGCTCTTTTGTCGCGAGGTTCTGTCGCCCGGGAAGCTCTCCGCCTGGCAAAACCGGCCGGGTCTTCCGGTCTGACACGGCCTTGTCTTTGCGCCCTCAAAGGTTTGACGGGTTTTCCAGTTCCAGCAGAAACTTTTTGGAGGGGATGCCCCTGCCGCCAGAGTAGCCGGTCAGCTTGCGGCCTGCGCCGACCACCCTGTGACAGGGAATGAGCAGCGGCAGCGGATTGGCCGCCATGGCGGCTCCCACCGCCCGGGCGGAGCCGGGGCGACCGGCCAGTTCTGCCAACTTGCCGTAAGTCAGCGTGGTGCCGTAAGGGCAGTCTTGCAATGTCTGCAGTATCCGTTTTTGAAAAGCCGTCACGCCTCTGAGCGCAAAGGGGAAATTCAGCTCTCTCAGGTTTCCGGCCAGGTAGCCCCTAATTTGCGCCCAGGCGTTCAAGAGCAGCGTTGAGCTGCCCGTGACCGATGCCGGGTAGTGAACGCCCAGGGCCCTGCTGATCTCCTGCCGGTTGTCCCGCCAGAGAATGCCGATGACCTTGTCCTGGTCGGCAACCAGTGCGAAGCTGCCTTGCGCGTGCTCAAAGAGCTGGTGAATCATCCTGCCTCCTTTGCCGCCCCTTGACTGGCTTGCCGCAGCCCCTCGGCCAGAGCCTCAGCCAGGTTCCGCATCAGTACAAAGTAACTGTCGGGGCCTGCCGCCAAATCAGCGCCGATCGGATCAAGAGTGCCGGTTACGGCGCCGGTGCCTTCGATGACCGTTGCGACCAGGCGTGGTTCGAACTGCGGTTCACTGAAGACAGCTCTTGCGCCCAGGTTCTTGATGCTGTTACGGATCTCGAGAACGCGCCGGAGGCCGGGGCTGCGTTCCGGGTTGAGCGTGACTGAGCCGACCACGTTCAGGGCGAATGCCTTTTCAAAATATTGGTAGGCATCGTGAAAAACGATGTACGGGATGTCGGCGACTGGAGCAAGCTGCCGGCCAAGTTCGATCTGCAGGGACGCCAGGCGCTGCCGGAGTTTTTCCCCATTGGCCCGGTAAAGCTCCTGATTAGCCGGATCAATGTCACAGAGAGCCGCCACCGTCAGTACGGCGATCCTTTGTGCCTGGACCGGGTCCAGCCAGAGATGCGGATCAAGCTCTTTCGCCGGTTCCGAGTGATGCCCCGCATGAGAATGACTGTCGTGTTTCTCCCAGGTGCCGCCCTCGCGGCTCGGCAGGAAATGGTCCTGCATGGCTGCGGTTAATTGCAGCTGGCGTGCACCGCTGCCCAGCGATTTAAGGGATTTCTCCAGAAAACTCTCCAGCTCCGGGCCGACCCAGATAATCAGTTGGGCATCGTTCAAGGCGCGGGCTTCGGAAGGGCGTAAGGCGTAACCGTGGGGTGAACCGCCACCTTGGATCAGCAGGACGGGCGTCCCGGCGCCCGCCATGATGCCGGAGACCAGGGAATGAATCGGTTTGATGCTGACCACTACCTGCGGAGAGGTCTGGTCGGCACCTGCGGGATTGACCGGCAGCAGGATCCCGGTGGCAAGTAGCAGCAATGTCAGAAAGTTGAGTCGCATGGTTGTGTCCTTAAAGAAGTCGCAGCAATTTGCTTTTTATGTTACGTTATAATATAACATTTGCACCGCTCAAGTCATGGAGAAAATATGCAGGAAATTCTGTGCCAGCCGTTTAACACCGGGAAACACGATCAGCAGGCCTGCCTTATGGGAGCCCTTGCCGCTGCAGAAGAGATCTGTCGGCGACGGGGTCGCCGGTTTACCGCAATGCGTAAAAAAATCTTTGAGCTGGTCTGGCAGCAGCATAAACCGGTCGGCGCCTACCAGATTTTGGAGATGCTGCAACAATGCGTCGGACGGACCGCTCCGGCAACCGTTTACCGGGCGCTCGACTTTTTGCAGGATGTGGGGTTGGTGCACCGCATCGCGTCTCTGAATGGTTATGTCGGATGCTGCGAGCCTGGCAAGCATCACGACGGGCAGTTCCTGATCTGTGAGGTTTGCCATGCTCTTGCGGAACTGGACGCTCCGGCAGTTACCACGGCGATTCAAGAGAATGCCGGCAACCTGGATTTCGAGGTCCATCGCAGTACGGTGGAAATTCTCGGTCTGTGTCCAGCCTGTCGCGAGAAAGGTCGGTTATGATTGCCGGTTCCGGTGAAAAACTGCTTGAACTTTCGGCGGTCGATCTGACGCTGCAGCATAAGCCGATCCTTCATCATGTCGACCTGACCGTGTGCCGAGGTGAAATTCTAACCATTGTCGGTCC
>RRYU01000288.1_pt1 | contig 19861 bp, 18 predicted proteins | sample 2162651 | NCBI WGS metagenome assembly RRYU01 (sample SAMN10267283, study PRJNA491782) | microbial mat metagenome | isolation source: biomat in the production well | place: Japan: Minami-Kanto gas field, natural gas well KTG3 | collected 2017-06 | reverse complement strand
ATCGGTATTATGTCCCCGAATACCGGGAGGGTGCGAATACCATGTCCAACTGTCCCGTCTCTACGCTGCCGGCTTATGGGGCCGTGCTGTCATGTCAACCCCGAGGGCGCGCATCACTGCGAGCATTGTTTTCAAGGTTGGGTTGCCCTGCTCACTGAATGAGCGGTATAGTTGTTCACGTGACAATCCTGTTTCGCGAGAGAGTTCAGTCATACCCTTTGCGCGGGCTACGACCCCCATCGCTTTTGCAATGTAGGCAGCATCGCCTGTTTCCAGGGCATCAGCAAGAAATATGGCGATATTTTCTTCGTCCTCTAAGGCAGCTGCCGGATCGTAATCATAAACGGGTTCTTTCATTATTGCCTCCACTGAGCCGCAAGCTGTTTTGCAGCCTCAATATCCTTTTTCTGACTGCTTTTATCACCGCCACACAACAACAGAATCAGCTCGTTGCCGTGCTGGTAAAAATAAACGCGATAACCAGGTCCGAAGTGAATTCGTAATTCACTTACTCCCTGTCCTACTGACTTGACATCTCCCGGTAAGCCGTTGGCCAAGCGAAAAACTCTCGCAGCAATCACAGCTTTAGCGCGCTGATCCTTTAACTTGCCTTGCCATCTTTGGTAAGTTGCTGTCTGTTTAATTTCGATCATGTCTTATTGTAGTTTACAAACAACGACAGCGCAAGTTTCAGGAAGACAGAGCTATCAGGCACTTGTCACAAATTTAATCGGGGGACATCCATGATTACCTATCACGCTGCATTAAGCTTACGGATTTGCCGAAGCTTCCCCGCGATTTCTCTTTCCGCCTGCCATAAATCTACCGCCCTTTGCGCGTTCAGCCAGAACTCGGCGCTGTTACCGAAAAGTCGCGAAAACCGCAGCGCCATAGCCGGGGTTAATGCTCGTTGCTCACGTAACAACTCATACACAGTCTGGCGTGAAACGCCGATCTCTGTGGCCAGTGATGTTACCGTCAGCCCGTAATCCGGCAGGAAATCCTCGCGCAGCATGGCTCCAGGATGGGTTGGTGGAATATCGCGTTTCCTGCTGTTGTCTATGCTCATGTCGCACCTTTTAGTGGTAATCGGTTATCTCAACATCAAAAGCATCTCCGTCTTCCCAGCGAAAACAGATACGCCATTGATTTAATCGGTATTATGTCCCACGATTACCAGGTAATTCTGCCCGCCATTGCAGCAACGCCTTGCGTTCGGCGCCAACCATACCCTGTCGTACTGTCTTGCCGCTGATGGTTTTGATGCAGTAGGCGATGGTTTTTTTGTGGACGTCCAGGCCAACGTAGTGAATACTTTCCATGGGAGACTCCTTGTGGGTCTGACTCGGGGCGATTGATTCGACCCTGCTCGCTCACCATTATAAATGATGAGCTGTCCGCTACCTGGAGGCTTCCGCTTTCTGCTAATTATGCATTCAAACATAATACCGATAAATCTTTTAATCGGTATTATGTCCCCCGATTAAATTGCTGACTTTGTCGATTCCTTTTTTTCGGATTAAAGGTCGCCATGTCCAAACAACATGTCAGAAGGAAGGTACTGGTTCCTCTGACCCTCACCTTTGTTATTCTGGTAGGGTCATTTCTCTATGCCAGTTACCAGATTCGTATTCATGACTACGATAGGCGCCTAACTAGTCGCCATCAGCGCGTGCAAAGCGTTATGCTGAGCCTGATTTCCAGTCGCACCGCCTTGATGACTTCAGTTGCTGAATTTATTGCTGATCAGCGGCGCTTTCAGATTGCCATGGAAAACAACAATCGGGAAATGCTGGTGCAGCATGGCACAGCCCTTCACCAGCGTCTTTATCATCAGCAACAGATCACCCACTTTTATTTTCATACCCCGGATGGTCGCAATTTTCTCCGGGTTTACCAGCCGGACAACTTCAGTACATCTCCGCCCCGTTTTACCATGCTGGCGGCTACGGAACGTGGTGAACCCGTTTCCGGTCTGGAACTGGGAAGCAATGGCACTTTTACCTTACGATTGGTGTACCCCTGGTATGTTGATCAGCAGCTCCTCGGCTACATTGAGCTGGGTCAGGAAATTGATCCAATTTTACGTGAGCTCAAAGAAATTACTGCCATTGATTTTGTCGTCACCCTCAACAAGGCTTTTTTAGAACGTGATTCCTGGGAAGTCGGCATGCAGATACTGGGTCGGACTGCTGACTGGAATCTGCTGGCGGACGCGGTAGTTATAGACAAAACCCTGGCGCTGGATTCTCAGTCCATCATCGGTCTGATAGCGGACCAGAATCTTCATCGTGCCCACGGCGTGGTTACCACGCTGGATGGGCGTACCTATCGTGGGCGCACCTTCCCCCTGGAGGATGTTGCCGGCCATACGGTAGGAGAGTTTATTCTGTTTGATGACCTGACCGACAATGTTGTGGCTTTTCGCCACTATATTGTCCAGATTGCCGTTTTCAGTCTGCTGCTCAGTCTCGGGTTGTTTGTTTTTGCCTTTCGCGTCCTTGGGCGGGTCGACCGGCAGCTGGTTGAATCGCGCCAACGCCTGGAGGCCGAACTGGAAAATCAGGCACGTACAGCCGAAAAACTGGAAGGGGAGGTCGTTGAACGGCGGCGTGCCGAAGAGCAGCTCATCCGTTTAAATGAACAGTTGGAACAACGGGTCGGCGAACGTACCAGCGAATTGCAACAATTAAACGAAGAGCTCGCAGCCGGTCGTCAAGCGCTGGAAGTTGCGTACAAAGAATTGCAGGCAAAGCAGGCAACCATTCTCCAGCAGGATAAAATGGCCTGTATCGGTCAACTCGCAGCCGGGGTCGCCCACGATATCAATAATCCCATCGGCTTTGTTGCGGGTAACCTCGAGGTCCTGCAGAACTTCTGGGAGAAAATAAGTGCCTATAACAACAAACTGGCCGAGCTGTTGGAGCAGTGCAGCAGTGAGGATGAAGCCGCCCATGCCGCTATGCGCAGCAAATACAAAATTGATTATCTGCTGGAGGAACTCCCCGAGGTGATGAGTGAATGTTTCGAGGGGATAGAACGGGTCAATCGAATCGTACTAAACCTCAAAGGGTTTTCGCGGATTGACGAGGCTGAGGCTGAGGCAGTTGATATTAATCAATGTCTGGATAGCACCATCGGCATCGTCCGCAACGAAATCCGCTACAAGGCTGAAATAAAAAAGGATTACGGACAACTGCCGCTATTGTATTGTTATTCGCAACAACTCAACCAGGTGTTTATGAATCTGCTGCTCAATGCCGCCCAGGCCATTGAGCGCTGGGGGGAGATTATCATCACCACCAAAGCCGATGACGACAACCTCTGGGTCAGCATCCGCGACACTGGCGCCGGTATTCCTCCTGATGACCTCGAGCGGATCTTCGAACCCTTCTACACCACCAAGGAGGTTGGTGTCGGTACCGGGCTTGGTTTGAGTATTGTTGCTGAAATCATCAAAAAACATCACGGGAAGATCCGTGTCAGCAGCCAATTGCAGCAGGGAACAGAGTTCTCAATTCGCCTGCCGTTGCAGCAAACGGAAACTAACCATGTTTAAATCGTTGCGCCTGCTCTGTGTCGATGACGAGAGCAATATCCTTAAGGTCATCAAACGCCAGTTGATCGATGACGATATCGAATTCTACAGTGCCCCCAATGCCGTAGAAGGGCTTGCCTTGTTGCAGCAACTGGGAAGCGTCCAGGTGATTGTCAGCGATTATCGCATGCCGGGAATGAACGGTATCGAATTCCTCAAGGAGGCCTCGCGCATTTGTCCTGAAGCCCATGGTATTATCTTGAGCGGCTTTGCCGATATTGTCGAGGTGCAGCAGCACGAGCATCTGTTTGATTGTCTGCGTAAGCCCTGGCAGGCGCAAGAGTTACGCCGCCTGATTTTATCGTCTGCCCCCACGGACGCCCCCGATTCCATGACTTCAGGAGACTGATTTGGTGACCACCTCTCAACCCCAGCCCCCTGCGGAGAAGATTCATATCCTTTATGTGGATGATGAACCTTCCTACTGTCGCCTGTTTCGCCGGGCGATGATCGATGATGAACGGTTTCGTATCAGCACTGCCGAAAGCGCGGCCGAAGCCCTCGCCCTGCTCGAACATGCCCGGGTCGATATCGTCTTTACCGATCTGCTCATGCCGCGCATGGGGGGGATCGAATTGCTCGAGCAGATTCATCAGCACAACCGCGACATTTTTGTGCTGATCGTCACCGGGGTTGATTCCACCGCCGAAGCGGTGCGGGCGATGAAGGCCGGTGCTTATGATTATATCCTCAAGCCCCTCGATATGGAGATGGTAGGCCGCCAGCTCGACAAGATCGTCCAGCATCAACAACTGCTGCACGAAACCTCCCTGCACCCCGAGCAAAAATTCCGTTTTGAAAATCTGATCGGCCGTGATCAGGCGATGTTTGAACTGTTTGACAAAATCCGCCAGGTTGCCCAGACCGATACCACAGTACTGATTCATGGAGAAAGCGGTACCGGCAAGGAACTGATTGCCGAGGCGATTCATGCCCGCAGCCCGCGTTGCGATCAGCCTTTCATCCGCGTCAATTGTGCCGCATTAACCGAAACCCTGATCAACAGTGCGCTATTCGGTCATGAGAAGGGGGCTTTTACCGGTGCCGGCAGCCGCAAAATGGGGTTTTTTGAAGCGGCCGATGGCGGCACCATTTTTCTCGATGAAATCGGCGACATCCCCATGCAAACCCAGGTGGCCCTGTTGCGGGTGTTGGAGCTGGGCAATTTTCAACGGGTCGGCGGCACTGCGACCATCCAGGTCAATACCCGCATCATCTGTGCGACCAACCGTGATCTCACCGCCGCCATCAAACAGAAAACCTTTCGTGAAGACCTTTATTACCGCATCAATGTGATCTCCCTGACCGCCCCCGCCCTCCGCGAACGCACCCTGGATATTCCCCTGCTGGCCAACTTTTTTCTCGAGCGTTACCGGCGGCAGACCGGGAAAAATATCGTCGGCATCAGCAAGTCAGCCCTGACATTACTGACCACCCACCGTTGGCCCGGCAACGTCCGTGAACTGGCCAATACCCTTGAACATGCCGTGGTTTTCTGTCAGGAACGCACCATCAACCCGGAGCATCTGCCCGATCAGCTGCGTTCTTCTACCCCTGCTGATTTCAGTCTGACCCTGCATGACAGTTCCCTTGAATCCGCCGAAACCGCCCTGATTCGTTCGGTATTACAGCAACAGGACTGGCATCTGACCAAAGCTGCTTCGGCCCTCGGTATCGCCCGCGGCACCCTCTACAGCAAAATGGAAAAGCTTGGTATCGTCAGGCCTTGAAGCTATAGATTCAGGCTCATAAAACATTCACCATTGAGCCACTGAGGGCACTGAGAAATTCATAAAAACCCAGGTTTTCTCTGAAGTCTCTGTTCTCTAGTTAACGAAGTGAATGGCTGGTGAAGAGGTTTTTTGCCTTTACTGGAGCCAAGTGTATAACCAGACTTTTTTCAGGACGGTTCCTCTGGCACAAAAGTTGGAACTTCCGAGATCCTGCGTAAGACCAGTTGATTTGCTAACACCCAAATAGTACTTACGCCGGAAGTTGAACAAACATCCCGATCACAATCCTCTAAACAATTACAGATGTATTGATTAACCTGTCTTTTTTGACAAGGTACAGATATTGCTGATGCAGAAAAAGCCTGATTTTTACATCTGTAGCAGAAGTTGTACTTAACGCATCCAAACCGGTTAGGCAGAAGCCGTTAACACGGTTTTCTGCCGGGTCCGGTACAGTTCCCTCTCAGCTGTATCGGACCCGCCTGATTACCACCTCTTCTTCAATCGCAACACATTTTGTCGGAAATTGAACAAAGGCTCGCTACTATAAGCCACCAGCCTGAATCCCCCGGTTCCAGGTTCACTCCCCTTGGTCTCCTTGCGCCTACCGCCGGAAATTGAACAAATTAATATTTCCTACATTCTCCTTATTATCTAACCACCTGAAATATCAATTTAATTTTATTGGCATGTTGCTTGCTAACTATCAAATAGCTGCGCGCTAGTCATTGTCCCGGCTCTCTATTGCCACATTGTTGAGAACCATGACCGGGACATTTTCGTTAACCTATTTATGGGAGGTAGTTGCATGAAAAAAATGTTGAGATTTGGATTTTTAATTCCCCTTTTTGCCTTGAGCCTGGTGCTTGGTGGTTGTAGCGACGGCAGCGACGGTCGTGCAGGGGTAGATGGGCAGGATGGAAGTGATGGCCAGGATGCAACGGTCTTGATACCGGGTACGGGTACGGCTGCTACGTATGATGTGCCAGGGCATGAACCGACACAGTTGTTAAGCGCAATAATATTAGATGCAGATTTTACTGGTGGTGCGCTTACTGTTGATTTTGAAGTTGCCGGGTTGCCCGATCCCTCACAGGTCAATGCCGAATATACAATTGCCAAATGGGTTCCTGCGGAAAACTCCTGGATCGGGATGATGCAGCGCAATCGCATCTATGCCGATGGGGCCACTGAGGTTGTTCGTGCCAGCAACCTGCGACCGGGCAATGTCTCCGGTAGCAACGGTAGCTTTAGTTACACCTTCAACCACGGTGATGCTGACATCGATTTCAGCCAGGGGGCCTACTGGACACACCCCAAACCGGCAGTCGCGGCTGGCGCTTATGGTGACTATGTTCAGGGGATCCTCGATGCAATAGAAACAGCAGGTGCCTGGGATGCCACAGCCACCTATCGCATTGGCGTCACGAGCCGTCAGGATGAGCGTTTTACTGCAGTTGCCTATGTTGATGGAGCCGGACAGGTTGTTGCCAATCCAACCGCAGACAATGCTCTGGTTTCTTGCCTGGACTGTCACGGTGATCGTGGCAATGGCCAGACCGCATTCAATGCACATAGCAACCGCCGTAACGATCCCCAGCTCTGCTCCAGTTGTCACAATAACTTCACCTTTGACAGTTACAATTCAGATGCCACCGTCAATGGCTGGGCTCCAGTTGATGTCATGACCATGTCTCATAAGATCCATGCCGGTATCGAAGGCTATAATATTGCTGGTGATGATTATAGTGACACGAACTTCCCCGATTGGCTCTTCGGCCGTACTGGTGATGGCGTGAATGGGACCCAAAACTGTACTGCCTGTCATAAGGGTGATGGCCTCTCCTGGAATGAGACCGTGTGGGATTTTACTGGCTTGCCCACTCATTCTGCCGCTGAGAGCGCATGCGCGACCTGCCATGCCGGGGCATCAGTTGGTTTTGATCTTGCCGCTGACCACACAAGTGGACTTCCTGATGGCATGACCTGCACCGACTGCCATGGAAAAACCGCAGATGAAATTCACAACGTCAGTACCAGAATCGAGACTTTGGAACTGGCACGCAGCTATGTAATGGAAATCACCAGCGTAGACAATGCTGTCGCCGGCCAGCAGGCCGTTGTTACCTGGCGTGTTGCAAAAGATGGCATCCATCAGGATCTTTTCAGTGGTGCTGACACCTACCTTGAAGACGCCGTCCGCCTGGGAATCGGTTGGGGCTATGGTGATGACTGGACCAACGACGGCTCCGGTAACAGCAGCAACGGTGATGCGGGTCGCCCCTTCCAGACTACTGCAAATGCCGGTAATACGGTTGCTGGTGCTGATAACACCTATGCAGTTACAACCTTTCCGGCGTTGCCGATTGCCGCTGCCGCGGACCGTAATGGTTTTGCCGTGGTTGAGCGCGGTCCCGCCGGCATCAATGTCAGCAGTGCACTGAAAACCTTTACCCTGAGCGGGGGTCAAGCCACATTAGGCGATCGCCGTGAAATCGTCAGCACCGAGAACTGTCTTGGTTGTCATACCACCATCGGCCGTCACGGCACTTACGCCGATGCTGCCTCCGGGGTAACATCCTGTGTTACCTGTCACAATGCCGGATCCCTGAGCCGCGATGCGAGTGTTTCGCAAGGCACAGTGGACATGATGTTTATCATGCACGCGATCCATGGAGTTGGTGCCGAACGTGAAAAATTTGATCGTCGTCGTGATCATGGTTATGATTATGTTACCTATCCCAATACAATTCTTGATTGTACCACTTGTCACGTTGGTGACAGCCACACAACAATCGATTACAGCGAGCGCCTAGGTGTAATTACTGACGGGGGCAAAGATCTGTATGACATGCAATGGATCGGGGTTAACTCTCCCATGGGTTCGGTGTGTTTGTCCTGTCACGAAGATAATGCCGGCACCCTCAAGGCACACTTCATGACCCAGGGAGCCAATATGACTGGTTTGACAGATCATGAATCCTATGCAAAAGGGATGGTTACTGAACAAAGCTGTAATCTGTGTCATAAGTAAGCCTCACCCTAACGCATAATGGCTACAGTTTGCCGTAGTTCGGTACTCTTCAACCCAAAGCCCCGTGTCTCTAGCTAACAGAGATACGGGGCTTTTTTATTGTGGTCCCGGCAGGGCACGTGGTGTCAAAAATCTCCCCGTCAGCCATAAACGTCTGATAACTATCACAAGCTTCCTGCAGATGATCGTCAAAAAAGGCAAGGACTTCCTTGGTGCATTGTCCTTCCAGTGATGAATTCCCCATTAAAACGCCATGACCGTCCCAGGGGAAGCGTGTGAGGGGGTTGCGATTTTTGACCAAACCGGTACGCAGATGATCAAGGTGGATTTAGCGGATTACTTCGAGCAGCTATGTATTTTCTTGAAAGCGTTCCGCGAACGATAACGTGTTGCAAGAGGCCAGGGATGTCGAGTCGAGGTTGGCGTGGCATGCTGAAAATGTAGCAGAAGAAGGATCTCTATTAAACCAGTAAACAACGTCCCCTCGACCACTCTACCACCACATAATCCCTGTCCCTTGACAGGCCGATGATGTCGTTGTACGATTTGCCTATCGATACGCTAAAAGGAGAATGACGATGCAGACAACCATTTCCGAAAAATATCAGGTCGTTATCCCCAAGGCCATCAGGGAACATTATGCCTTGAAGCCAAAACAAAAATTGACCTTTATAGAAAAGGATAGATTGTTGATTCTGGTACCGGAATCCTCCCTGGAAGATTTACGTGGCATTGCCTCAGGGGTAGATATCAGCAACATTCGCGATAAGTCGGATCGTTTTTAATGTGGGTCGTGGATTCCTGTGGTTGGCTGGAATGGTTTTCTGACGGGCTTCTAGCCGATAAATTTTATCCATATTTGTCTGAGCATGAGCGCCTTATTGTACCCACTATCGTACTTTACGAAGTTTACAAATTTCTAAAGCGCACTGTTGGTGAAGAAAAGGCTCTGCAAGCTGTTGGCTTCATGAAGAAGTCTCAGGTGGTTTCCTTTGACGAAAATCTTGCTTTGGCGGCGGCTGACATCTCCCTGGCAGAAGGACTGGCAATGGCTGACGCGATGATTTTAACGGTAGCTCGTCATTGTGGCTCGACCCTGGTGACATCGGATTCCGACTTGCAAGGACGAGCCGGCGTTTACTTTATACCAAAGTTGAATGAATGAAAAGTAGCGGGAGTAGGCGGACTATTCAACAATTAAACAACGTCCGCTTTGTTCCCGAGTGGCTTGAGTCCTCCGTTTGGCTATGTTACTGTTTTATCAACCAATAACCATGTGAGATAAGTACATGTCGCAAAATCTCCAGCTACCACAAAAATCCCTGGAAGACTTCTGTCGGCGTCACCATATCAGAAAACTTTCTTTTTTTGGTTCGGTGTTGAGAGAGGATTTCAATCAAAACAGTGATGTCGATGTCCTGGTGGAATTCGAGTCGATGAACTCCCCAGGACTGATTGGCCTGGCTGGAATGGAGCTGGAACTTTCCAAAATTTTTGGTGGAAGACCAGTTGATTTGCACACGCCTGCTGATTTAAGTCGTTATTTCCGTGCCGAGGTGATGAAAACAGCCGAGGTTCAATATGCACAGTGATGATCGCATACGGCTCCAGCACATGATTGATGCCGGGCGCGAGGCGATGGGTTTTGCCTTAGGGCGCTGCCGTGCTGATCTGAGCACCAACCGCATGTTGGTGCTCTCACTTGTTAAATCGGTAGAGATTTTGGGTGAAGCAGCGAGCAAGGTATCCGAGAGCCTCCGCAATGATTATCCGGAGTTACCTTGGCGCGAGATGGTAACCATGCGCAATAGGTTGATACACGGTTATTTTGATATAGATCTCGACATTGTCTGGCAGACCGTCATCACGGAATTACCACCTTTGGTAGTAATGCTGGAATCTATCCTTGACCGGGAAGCCTGATTTTTTAAAACCTATCACAACACCCATCTATCATTAGAACCCCATCGTCTTCTAGACTTGCCATTTTCTATTCAATAATTAAACAACGTCCCGTTGAGACCCATAGACATCATGGCCACAGGACAGTAAGCAAGGGAACGTCTATGAGGACGGTAACTATGGGAATTCAGGCCCCTATGCTTGACATGAACTGTTAATTTTTATAGGTTTAGGTTCGGCAAAAACTAGTTTTCCACTAATCCCCCCTCCTGCTGAGCAAGGTAAACAATGTCTTGGGCCATTCATAATCGACTACTTTCACCAATCATTTTCCTTTCCGGTTTTTCCGCATTAATCTACCAGCTAATCTGGGTGAGGCTTCTCGGCTTAGTCTTTGGGGTCAGCAGTTTTGCCGTAGCGACCGTGGTTGCAGTGTTTCTGCTGGGCCTTGGCCTGGGAAGCTATTTTTTCGGCAAGTGGTCGGAAAAAACCAGAAATCCGCTCAAGACCTATATGATCGTAGAGGTGTTCATAGCGATCCTGTCACTGCTGTCCTATGTCGTTATCAACCATTTCAATCTCTATAAACACCTCTACGAATATTCCTACAACAATTTCGACTTTTACGGAATTTCCATCATCCGACTGCTGTTGTCAATTGTTGTTCTCCTGCCGCCAGTCTTTGCTATTGGCGGCACCATGCCTTTGATTTCCAAGTATTTTCTCACCACGACGGAAACTCTTGGTTCCAGGTTCAGCAAAATCTATTACATGAATACCCTCGGGGCATTCAGCGGAGCTATCCTGACGGGATTTGTGTTTGTTCAGTTTCTGGGGGTTTTCCTGACCCTGATGCTGGCGGTTGCCGCTAATCTGGTGGTTGCCGGCCTGATCTTTTTAAAAAAGACCGAGACCACATCCATTCAGGAACCGGTCAAGAAACGTGCGCCAAATTCCTATATGCTGGCGGTGCTCTTCCTGACCGGTTTTATCAGTTTGAGTTATGAGATTCTCTGGGTGCGTATTCTGTCGACCTACGGCTTGTCGACTTCACAGTCTTTCGCCTTGATCCTTGCCGGATTTTTGCTCGGATTTTCGATCGGCGCCTACCTGATTTCCAATAAAATCGATATTCGGGAGATTCTTGAAGCGACCTTCAGTCGAGTCTGTATCCTGACGGCTGTCAGCGGCGCCCTGGTGCTGTTTCTCTTTCAGAGGTTCGAAGCGGTCACCCAATTCCTGGTCGACGCATTGCCGATCAGTCTCATGGTGGCCTCCTTGGCCCTGGCATTTGCCGTTTCGTTCATCCCGGCGATCTTTATGGGGATTCTATTTCCGCTTGGTCTGCGGATCTATTCCAATAATGTTGACGAAATAGGTATTAAGACCGGGAAGATTTTCTTTTCCAACACCGCCGGTGCGGTGATCGGCAGCATTGCGACCGGATTTGTGTTGATTCCTTTCGCGGCATGTGGCACACAACCTTGATTCTGGTCAATCTGAGCCTGCTGATCTCGGTGTTTATCTACCTGAAAAACCGGAATTTTACTCGGGTCCATTTGTCAGCTCTGCTGGTAGTTTTTGTCGCTGCCAACCTGTTGGTGTTTTCCGATCAGAAAACCTTCCACAAGGAAGTCAAGGGCTTTGACGTTATCTATTATGCTGAGGGCTTATCTGGTACTGTTACCGCGATTGAAAAGCGGGGCTATCGAGGACTTTTTGTTGACGGGCAGAACGTTTCAGGTACCGATCCGGTCCTCATCGCCGACTCAAAGATGCTGGCCCACCTTCCGTTGTTATTTGCAGAACAACCCGAATCAGCCGTCACGGTCGGGTACGGTACGGGGACGACTTCAGGTAGCATGCTGCGTCATGGCGTTGATGTCCATGCGGTTGAAATCGAAGAAAAAATTATCGAAACCGCTCCTTTGTTTGGCAAGGTCAACAATCATTCCTATCGACATCCGAACCTGAATATTGTCATGGATGATGCGAGAAGTTACCTCGATATTGTTGATGAAAAGTTTGATGTCATCGTTACCGATGTCACCAATCTGAAATACAAAAGAAATTCTTATCTGTACACCAAGGAATATTTTGAGATTATCCAGAATGCCCTGACCGATAAGGGCATAGCGGCTGCCTGGTTGCCGGTTGGTGGGCTATCCTTCAAAGATCTTAAAATCCTGATTGCGACCTTCGACAAGGTCTATGAACACACTACGGTCTGGTACTTTAACCAGTATCCGACACACTTTATCATCGTTATGGGCACTCCGGAAAAAACTTCGGTCAACCTGAATCAAATAGCCCGCGATATGAAACCTGTAGCGGTGGACCTGCAAACAATTCAGGTCGACAACAAATTCGAAATTGCCAGTATGCTGCTGCTGGGAGAGCAAGATGTAGACCGTATGGTCGCGGGCGAGGATATTCATACCGATAATTTTCCTATCCTGGAATTCTCGGATATGAGCCTGTATATGATGACCGATGTCGAGCCGAACCTGAAACAACTGCTCGCCTATCAGGAAGAGGATTTGCTCAACTATTTTATTGGCGATGACAAACAACTAGAAAGGCTTAGGCAAGACTTCCGCACCTACAATAACCATTACCGGAATTATATCAAACGCTATGAGCGCCTATCTGCCAATGACCAGGCCGCCAATTGAGCAAGTACGTAGACGCCGGTTTGAAGAGGGAGGGGGCTGAACTTTTAGCCGCAAGGTTATTTAGGTCCCATCAAATGATCGGAGCGTAAATTAATTATTTCGTCACCGAAGAGGCACATCTATTCAACAATTAAACCACGTTTTCCTATCGTCTCACCCTCCCGAATGACTAATGGGCTTCAAGACACTTCCAAGATAAAACTGACTCGCATATGATTTCTTTTCGGCAGGCCAAGGGGTTATCTGCGGCTTCCTTCAAACTCCACCTTTCGGCGGATAGCCTTGTTGTTTAGCTGGTGGTTCCCGTTATCAGGGCTCACGGAGGGTTTTCACCTCCAGATCACCACTTGGTAACCGCAACCAAATGAATGGTGCTGACACCCCAGGTAACTTGGTGGACGCACCAAAAAAAGGTCGGGAGATTGCTCTCCCGACCATATTATCTTGATTGATTCTCATATAGGGTGGGCCATTTGGCCCACCCCGGTTGCACTGTTACTGTGCTGCGTCAATGATGGTCTGGCGACCTTCGGGGAATTCCTGCGGAACCCAGCCGTTCTGGTACGCATGACCCCTGGTGGCGCTGTCGGTGTGGCAAGTGATACAAGCAGTTGTCGTCGCGCCCTGGAGCTTGTCGTCAAGCTGGTTGATCCACTCGTCACTGCCGGCGTCGACGGTCGTCGCCATCGCTTTTGTCGGATCAGGCATGAAATCAAAGGCCGCGTCGTGGCAGGCAACGCAGGCATTGAGAGCACGCGGGTAGGTCGCCGAATGGAAGTTATGGTTGATCACCATATCCCCTTCGGAACCATAAACAACCTGCGGTCCCGTTCCCGGCCAGTTGGGAATCGCCGACTCGTCAGGACCAAAGGCGTAGATGCCACGGTTCCGATAGACGAGGTAGGTGGGCGAATCTTCGACACCAGCCGCGTGAATGCGATGGAGCATGGTCTTCATTTCAAACGTTTCACCAACCTTGCCATCGTAGGCTTCGGATGCATCTACACCCAGGCCAACACGAACGCTCTGCTCGTTGGATGCTGAGTTGTGGCAGAGGATGCACATGTCGACGTTGTCAACGCGGTTGCCGCCGTGCTGGTAGAGTGAACCAACATGGCACTTGAGGCAGGCGTCAGTATCGGCGATGAGGCGACGAGTATCAGTCGGCAGAGCACCGGTACCCACAACCCACTCACGCGTCGGGGTCACAGCGCGGACGGACATGGTCTCGGCAGGATCTTCAACACTGACCACACGTGGTTTGCCCTGCAGAGCGACGATGCCACGGTCGGCGTCAACGTCATCCACCGGAATGGTGGTGGTTGCGACAAAACCGGCGCAGGTGGTGTTGGTGGTTGTGACGTTCACGGCGTTGGCCTGGCCCGGAGCGCTGGTGGACTGGCCGAGGATAAAATCATCACCCTGGGCGTAGCTGCGCAGCATGCTCAGGTTACCGCTGCCATCCGCATGGAACACCGGTGCTCCGGCACCGACGGTAGCATTACATGGATCCACAAAGAGGCCATCGTATTCGGCTTCCCAGGAGATTGCCAGATTCACGCCGTCATCGACGATCCCGGTAATCTGCCAGTCGAATTTCGCACCTTCTGTCACCGAGGTATCAACGCCGTCCCAGATGATGCCGCCGCGGCCGGTGGTCAGCCCGTTATGGAACTCAGCAACGGTAACACGCGCTATGCCTCCAACCGTATGGCAGCCTATGCAGGCGGTGGTCTCGTCATAGCTATTGTGAAAGGCTGTTTGGCTGAAGTCAAAAGAGGAACTGGTCATGTCACCGTGGCAGCTGAAACAGTTCGGGCCCGTGACCGGCATCGCGTTGGCAGCGGCGAGGGCGGATACACCTGCGGCCGGAACAACGTTACTGTCGCTATGGCAGACGCTGCAGTTGGTCATGTAGGTCGGGTAGGTGACATCATAAGTCGTGCCTCTACGCGACAGGAACTCGCCGTCCGGGAAGTTGTGCGAGTTGTGGATGCCGTGGATGATCTCAGCGATCGCACCGTAGGATGGACGTTCGTCATCCACAGTTGCCGGGTCGTCGCTGCGATGACAGACGACACAGGCGTCTACAGTCATCGGCGCGGAGTAGTGACCACCACGGTTATCGGGGGCAAAACGTCCAACTTCACCACTTTCACCGTGGCAGTTGATACAGGCCATGTTGCTGGCCAGCCCGGCACGCCCAAGGGGGTTCGGATAGTCGTCATAGGCTACGACCTCAAGTTCGTTGTCACCACTCTTCAGGATCACCAGGTAGCGAAGGTCGTCGCCGCCGAAGCGGGCCACACCGTCGACAATCCTGACCTCGTAAGTGCCGTCACCGTTGTTGGTGAACAGTGTCGGGTCAAGCTCGATTTCGTCGGTCAGGGTCGTGCGGGTCGTGCCGTCGCCGGTATACGCGCGGTAGAAAGTGGCATCCGTTGCGGGAGCGCCGTCTACTTCAACACTGAAACTGACCAGCAGGTCAGCACCGTCGACGGTAACCGCGAAGTTATCAAACGCACCCATGTCGAAGAATTCGTGAGCTGCCTCAGCAGAGTAGACAGAGCCCGTATCGTGACACACGGCGCAGGATTCTGCCGGATTATCTACTCCTGCCGGCACTTCAATAATGGTGGTTACGCCGTCAATTCCGTCTTTTCCGTCGCTACCGTCATCACCGCAGCCGCCCAGTATCAGTGCTGCAGCCAGCAGACTGAAAAAGGACAGCCTTCTCCAATAAAATTTACCTCTCATCATACCTCTCCTTGTGTAGGGTTGTGATTGCCAGGTCACCGGGAAACTCCCGGTGGCTGCCTGACAGGTATATAACAGATGCGAACATTGCCCATTCAATCCCCGCATCTACGATATCATTAGGGGGTGGCGTAAACTGGAACCGCGCCCATATCAATGATAGCATCAAAAAGCAGTTGTCGCAGATATAATCCGTTGTGGATGTATCCACCTTTATCTTTTTCAGCAAATTGCAGGTTGTAGGCAGCTTTTAGCTGTGCCTGCGTTGTGATTCCGGAAAAATAGGGGTAGCTATCGAGTTTGGTAACCCCGGACAGGGTCAACACGTCTTCCAGCTGAGTTTTAAAAGCTTCAATGCGATTATAGTTGATACTGATGCCACCGTTGGAAGCACCTAGGATGCTGCCCAGGGTTGAAAAAGAATCACCGCCGGGGTGGCAGGTCTGGCAGGTTGCCAGGGTCACCTCAAAGCTGTGCTCTGCCGCCGCCATGTGACAGCCAGTGCAGGTTGTCAGCTCGGGGGCCCCGGCAAAAGCATGTATCTGGAAGCCATTGCGAGGAGTGTAATCGCGCCCCTCAAACTCGTACCCGCCCTGTACGTCACTGCCGAACAGGGTCGCCCCGGCGGGTGCGTAGTGAATATTGGAAAACGCAAGATTGCCGGCGGCGATACGCTCGTTGACCGTCGGGGTGGAAGAACGGCCCTGGTGGCAGGTTAGACAGAGGTTGTTGCCGGCATCAATAGTAACTTCTGCCCCGGAGGGGAATGTCACGCTGGGGATCGGGCGCAGAGCGCCGAGTTCAAAGTCACCACCAGCATTACGCGCAGTCAGGTCATGGCAGGCACCACAACCGATCACCTGGCCACCGCCGCTGGGGTCGATGGAATCTGCGGCAACGCCAGCTACAGTTTGCGCAAAAACAGGACCGGAATGGCAGGTCAGGCAGTCGGCACCAAAACCGCCATAGGTAAAGCTGAAGCTTGCTGCGTCCCCGTGCCCGGACCCTGTCCACTGGGTGGTGATATCTGCAGCATTGGCTTGCGCAAATCTGGTGCCGGCGTGGGGATCGTGACACTGGGTACAGGCGTTTTTGCTGCCTGCGTAGTCAGCAATAAAGACATTGTGGCTCGCAGGAAAGTCGGCGATGGCTGCAGCGCTGTCACTGTGACAACTGACACACAGGTTATATTCACCGGAGCCGGTGCCGGCAACGGACTTCAGTAGCTCTGAACCTTCGTTGGCATGACAGGCAAAACAGCTGCCTTCGAAATCAAGCTGGGACGAATGTGCCCCCTGCTGGTAGGTTTCGTTAATGATTTCACCCTGGCTGCCACCGGTATCCGGTAACTGCTGGGGACTGCTGCTACTGCTGCCGCAACCAGCAAGGGTCGCAACCAGCAGGAGTGCAAGGTAGGGCAGGTACTTTTTATATGCAGGCATACTTAACACCTCGTTGGTCTAAGTAAAAAAATCAGTAACTATCATGACACATTTTACAGGTTTTACCACCGCTGGCGTCCTTTAGCCGACCACTGCGGCTGCTCCAGCCACTGCCATGGGGGTTAAAACCACCGGCGCCACTGACTGCACTGTGGCACTGAATGCAGACATCACCACCAGGGTGACAGGACTGGCAGGTGGTCAGGCTGCGCCGTGCTTCGCGGGCGTGATTGCGTGACCAGTCGTGAAAGCTGTCGGCAACGGTTCCGCCTGTGTGGCACAGGCTGCAGTTGGTTTCGGGGACCGTGGCACCATGAACAGCCTCAAAATCGGCACCTGAACCCAGGGCAAAAAACTGCAGATGCGATGGACTGTTGGCGCGGTTGGTGCGGCCAACGCGGCCCTGAAAGTCGCTGTGACAGTCGTTACAGAATTGCGGCTCATGACAGCTGGCGCAGGTCTGCTGATTGCCGCGGGCGGCCAGCGGGTGGGTAATATGAAAGTCACTGGAGTGGCTGTTGATCATGTTGTTACTGAAGGAGCCCTGCTCATCAGCAAAGCCGGAAACATGGCACTCCATGCAGTAGCTCTGGGAGTGACAGGTCGTGCAATCCAGGGCGTTGCCCTGGGCCATGCCACCATGGTTACGTGCCCAGGTCGGACCATGGGTGTTGAGGGAACCGAAAGAGGTCATTTCAACGTAGAATTCATCATGGCACATCAGGCAGGCTTCCGCCGGAGGAATAATGGTGGTGGAGGTGTCCATGTGACAGGCGCTGCACTCCATGCCGAAGGCGTACTCCTGGATATGGGTATCATGGTCAAAACGCATTCCTTCCGCCCAGGCTATGGTGCCACCGAGCAGGAGCAGCGCGGGTATCAGTATCAGCTTTTGGTACATATATGAACTCCCTAACCTAGAAGGTGACATTCAAGCGCACGCGGCCACGGTTGTAGTGATCCCAGATGTCGCTCTCAATCCGCTCGACTTTGGCCTGAAGATTCATCCGTTCCGAGAAGTTCCAGGTACCGTCCACCCAGTAGCGGCTGCTGGTGGTATCATCGGTGCCGGAATTTTCATCAAAGTAGTTGATGGCCCGTTCCAGAACGTCAACATCAATACCAACACCGGCCTGGATGGCCCGGGTAAAGCGGCCGGCCAGATAAAACTTGAAACCGTGGAGATCCTGACCGTCTTTGTCATCGCGATAGACCGCTGTCAGGTAACCGGAGTATTTGTCGGTTCGCCGTTTTTCAACACCGGCCTCAACGACATTGGCATCGGCAAAATCGGTGTACATTTCACGGGTCAGGCGGACAAAGGAACGCCAGCCCTTCTCAATATTGATGTTGTAGGTAACCTCCCCCATGACCTCCTGGTACTCATCAACGGCAAACACCGAGTAGATACTGGTGGCGGAAAAGACCGGCAGGGAGTAAAGGTACTCAAGCCGGCCCGACCAGCGTGGTGACAGGTAATAGTGGGCACCGGCAAGGAAATAACTGACACGTTCAGAAATATAATCATACTGGGTTTCGCTGTAGAGGAAGAGCGTCTTTGCAATGTCGTATTCGAAATCGAAACCGATCAACTGTTGGACCAGACGGCCGTCATCCATCTTGCCGACGTAGGACAAGCCCAGATCAAGCCCATCGGCAAAACGGTCAGAGATGCTGAACTCGGCGCCCAGGACCAGATCCTTGGCGCTGTAGCCTTCGTAATAAACAACATCACCACCACCAAACAGGGTCAGGTTGTAATGATCCAGCAAACGATAATCGAGGCGCAGACCGTCCATGACCGAAGCACCTGCGGTGGTGGAAATAAACTGACGACCCAGACGGAAATCGAGGGATTCAGAGAGAAAGCCCTGCTTTTCGAGGTAGGCCAGATAGAGGCGACTGTCATCATAATTGCTGTTACTGCTGAGTTCGTCGGCCAGATCGTAGCCCAGCCGCCCATAGCCGTAAAAGTTATAGCCGTCACTGATATCGCGAACGTTGAGCTGCAGGTACTGGAAAGCCGGAACAGCGGTATCACCGCCAGTGGTATCAAACCATTCCACGACCGTACTGGAACGACCCGAGACCGCTGCCGCCTCCCCATGAGTCGCTGGCAACAGGATCAGCGTAGCACACGCCAAAGTGAAGGCGAGACCCTGCCGGAATTTCATGAGACCTCCTTATTACAGGTATAATAACAAATGTCGATGGATTGGTTGCCGACTCGAAGTCAGGCAAGCTGGACTGTGGCAGTTGAGTTATGCATGCAACCATCGACCATCACAGAAACGAGTGTTCATTGCATTTTGCTTTGGCTATATCACCAAAATTGTCCCACTATGTCAAAGGTTAAATACACATAAAATCACTAGGTATTATATAGATCTTTGAATGTAGAAATTGACTGTTCTTGTTGGGTACTGGAGGAAAATGAACTGAAAAATTTCATTGAATTTGCGATAAATGATTGGTTTTATGAGCTAAATAAACATTGTGCTGATACGTTTAAGCTGGACCTGAACGTGTGCAATTGCACATATCCCATAGCGACGCGCTCAAGATCTTCAACATTATTTTTTTCTTATTAGAGGGAAGTGGCAAGGCATGGAGGTGTCAATTTTGGTGAAACAGCCAATCCAGCCGGTGAAATGACTAAAAGGGAAATCGGGGGAGGGAAATCGGGGGACATAATACCGATTACGAAATAATCGGTATTA
>RRYU01004477.1_pt1 | contig 19862 bp, 18 predicted proteins | sample 2162651 | NCBI WGS metagenome assembly RRYU01 (sample SAMN10267283, study PRJNA491782) | microbial mat metagenome | isolation source: biomat in the production well | place: Japan: Minami-Kanto gas field, natural gas well KTG3 | collected 2017-06 | reverse complement strand
AGGACACTGCCGGGATTTTTTATTTTTACTTATTTTTGTTGTATAATGTAGGGGCAGACACAAGGTCTACCCCTACGACTTATAACTGGATAACCGGGTAATTAAAAATAATTGGTCAATTGGAGAATTGGGAAATTGGAGACATTAGTACAAAAATTATGTATTTGGATGAAGGATAAGGTAACAGAAGCTAATGCTAAAGGCCTAGTATTTGGTTTGAGTGGAGGATTGGATTCTGCCGTAGTGGCAGCCTTAAGCATAAAAATATTCCCACAAAATACATTAGCAGTAATTATTCCTTGCCATAGTCTCGAAACCGATATTAATGATGCTTTAGATTTTATTAATAGATTTAATATTCTTTATAAAATAGTTGATTTATCAAAAGTCTACGATTCATTCATTCATTTGCTAAACGATGAAGAAAAAAAGAATAACACAAGATTAGCGGAAGCAAACATAAAACCTCGATTAAGAATGACTACTCTTTACTATTTTGCAAATAGATTAAATTATTTAGTTGTGGGAACCGGAAATAAAGATGAGTTAATGATAGGATATTTCACTAAATATGGGGACGGAGGAGTAGATATTTTACCCTTAGGTAATTTATTGAAAAGTCAGGTTAGAGAATTAGCAGAATATTTAGGTATTCCTGAAAAAATTATAAATAAACCTCCTTCTGCAGGTCTCTGGAAGGGACAGACCGATGAGGAAGAAATCGGCATAAGTTATAATCAATTAGACAACTATTTAATCACGGGAAAATTAGATAATAAAATTATAGAAAAAAAGATCCAAGGTAAAATTACTAAAAGTGCGCATAAGCGAACTACTCCTGCAAAACCTCCTTTCTAGATAAAATATATTTCATGTTTTTTTATCTTATAATTACAATATTTCTCCCTACCCCTTCATCGCTTAACGGTAACCATCAAGAACCAACGATCAATTGAAACCCGAAATAGATAAGTGATTTGCATTTTCTCAACTATATGCTGATATTGTATACTAATCAGGTTTATAACTTCTGTTTTCTCAACGAGATACGATTTACAAGATATGAGATACAAAGTTGGTGTTAGTGTGCACTTTAGTAATGTAGCAAGAAAGAAAGAAAAAATATTTATTGCCTTTGTTTCTCTATCTTCTTTTTTCTTCAGTTTTTTTCTTCACGTGAAACGAATATAATGACTAATTTATTGAAACTACTCTTTTAATATGCTAGAATTATTAAGAATTAATTACAGTTAAAGTTGTATAATTTTATATTCGAGGAGAGATAAAATATGTCTGGACATTCAAAATGGAGTACCATTAAAAGAAAAAAAGGTAAAGTGGATGCACAGAGAGGAAAAATATTTACAAAAATAATTCGAGCGATAACCGTTGCTGCCCGTACAGGAGGAGGAGATTCTGAAACTAATGTAAAATTAAAAGCTGCAATTCTATTAGCAAAAGAAAACAATATGCCTAACGAAAATATTGAAAGAGCTATTAAACGGGGAACCGGTGGAGCTGATGGAGTTTCTTATGAAGAAATAACTTACGAAGGTTATGGACCGGGAGGCGTTGCAGTTTTAATAGAAGCTTTAACTGACAATAAGAATAGAACGACTCCGGAAATTAGAAAGATTTTTTCCAGAAATGCGGGTAATTTAGGTGAAAATGGCTGTGTTGCCTGGATGTTTGATAAAAGAGGATATTTTATTTTCGAGAAAGCTAAAGTCAATGAGGACATTATTGTAGATTTAGCACTTGAAGCAGAAGCGGAAGATGTAAAAAGCGATAATGAAAATATCGAAGTTATTACTCTACCCGAGAATTACGAGATATTTAACAATTTAATACAGGAACAAAATATTGATTACCTGCTCAGCGAAGTTACTTTAATTCCAAAAACGACTGTAGATTTAGAAGGAAAAAAAGCTGACCAAATGCTAAATTTAATGGAACAATTAGAAGAACAAGATGATGTGCAGAAAGTATATGCTAATTTTAATATTGATGAGGAAATTATGGAAGAAATATCAGCCCAAAAGGATAAATCGTGATTATTTTAGGTATTGATCCAGGACTCAGTAATACTGGTTATGGCTTAATCCGCTATGAGAAAAAGAAAATTGAATTAATTGATTACGGATGCGTATTGACTGGTAAGAAAGATACTTTTAGTGTTCGAATAAAAAGAATACATTTTAAAATAAAAGAACTTATAGAAAAACATAATCCACACGAGGTTGCCATTGAAGAAATATTTTTTAATAAAAATGTTCGAAGTGCACTTACAGTGAGCAAAGTTCATGGTATGGTTGCCATAACTGTTGTTCTATTGGGGTTGGAACTTTATGAATATACGCCATTACAGATCAAACAAGCTACTGTAGGAAATGGGAGAGCGGAAAAACATCAAGTTCAATCGATGGTTAAAATTCTGCTCAATTTATCTGAAATTCCTCAACCGGACCATGCTGCAGACGCCTTAGCTGCGGCAATTTGCCATGTGCATACCAAGTATTGAATAGCGTATTTCGTATATTAGCGTAGAGCGTAGAGCGTGTAGCGGATAGTGAAGAAAAATAGAAAAAAAGCAAACCAGAATAAATCCTTGTCGCATGTTATGCTAGTTTCCTCTTTTGTCATTGCGAGCGAGAGAAACGGCCGAAGCAATCTCAAACGGGGATTGCTGCGCTCTGATAAATCAGACCTCGCAATAATTATGTATACTAACGACTACTCACTATCGATTAATTTAACTGGTGAATCGGCAAACTGGTTAACCGGGTAACTCTAAATAATAAAGAAATTGACTATCAGACTTTTAAATGGAATAGATTCTTTTCTTGGAATTATTTTGGGAGGTAAGGATTTGATATCTTTTTTAGAAGGAATAGTTGACGCAGTTGGTGTAAATTATCTTGTATTAGATGTAAACGGCATAGGATATCAAATTAATATCCCTGCTTATAATAATCTTCATTTGAAAACCGGTGATAAAAGTAAAATTTATACTTATCTATATTTAAGAGAAGATAAAATAATGCTTTATGGATTTTTAACTAAAAAAGAAGAAAATTTCTTTGAGTTGTTGATTAATACACCGGGAATTGGTCCAAAAGTAGGTTTAAGCATTTTGTCCAAAATGACTCCCGATGATTTTGGCAATGCAATTCTTCAAGAAGATTTGGATTCAATTACGGCAATAGTTGGTATCGGGGATAAGTTAGCAAAAAAAATTGTGTTAGAATTAAAAGAAAAAATAAGCAAAATCTCTTTTTTGGAAGCAGGCGTAGAAAAAATTTTTAAATTTGAGAATATAAGTGATGCCATAGATGCTCTTAAAGTGTTGGGCTATACTTACAAAAAAGCAAAATCTGCAGTAGAAAAAACTCAAGAGAAATTCAAAGGGGAATTAACGGTGGAAGAGTTAGTTCGAGAATCTCTGAAAATTATAGGATAATTATCAATTTTAACCTACTAAAAGTATTTAATAATTATGGTTACGGGTTTTAAAAATGTTTTGTTTTAAAATTTAATGGAGTAATTATGGAATTTAAAGAAAAAGCTATTGATTTGGGATTAAGGAAAGAAGAACCGGATTTAGATATAAACTTAAGACCGAAATTTTTTAAAGAATTTATCGGACAGGAAAATATCAGAAAAAACTTCAAAATATATATAAGTGCTGCTCGAAAAAGAGAAGAACCTATTGACCACATTCTTTTATATGGCCCACCCGGTTTAGGTAAAACCACCTTAGCTTATATAATATCTAATGAGATGGGAGTCAACATTAAGATGACTTCCGGTCCGGTTATTGAAAGAGCCGGAGATTTAGCAGCTATAATTACTAATCTGCAGGAAAACGATGTTTTATTTATTGATGAAATTCATCGATTAAATCGAGCAGTAGAAGAAATATTATATCCCGCTATGGAAGATTACGAATTAGATATTCTGATCGGTAAAGGTCCAAGTGCTCGTTCAATACGTATAAGCTTGCCAAAATTTACTCTTATCGGAGCCACAACTCGTACTGGGTTAATTACCTCACCCCTTAGGAGCCGCTTCGGAGTTATTACTCGAATTGGTTATTACCAGGAAAATGAACTTGAAAATATAGTAACAAGATCTGCTAAAATACTAAAAGTTAAAATAACCGAAGAAGCTGCAAAAAAGATTTCTTTAAGATCAAGGGGAACTCCCCGTATTGCCAATCGGCTTTTAAGGAGGCTTCGTGATTATGCTCAAATAAAAGGCGAAGGAATCATTGATAAAGAAATTGCTGATTATGGTTTAGAAATGATGGAGATCGATGATTTTGGTTTGTGCAGTATAGATAAGAAATTATTGCTGACTATAATAGAAAAATTTTCGGGCGGTCCGGTGGGCTTACAGACATTGTCAGCCTCCATCAGTGAAGACACAGATACTATTTGTGATGTTTATGAACCGTATCTTTTACAAAAGGGCTTTCTTCATCGGACTCCCAAAGGTAGAGTAGCGACGGATTTAACTTATGAATATTTCGGTAAAAAAAGAAATACTCAGGAAAAATTATTATAGAAAAAATAGCGAATAGCAAAACTAGCATAGAGCGTGCAGTATGTAACATCACAACATTGTCGTAATGAAGAAAGAAAAAGAAAAGGAAATATTGTGAAAAGTCTCTTGCTTATCATATTACTACATACTATTCCATGAAAAAAATACGAACGAAGAATCAAAAAGAGGAGATAGGACAATTGATAAAGTTAAATACGGGGAAAATTGATAAATTTTTTTTATTTTTAGGAATATGTATTTTTCCGTTACTAATATTTACCGGTAGTATCCTGGCAGCAGAAAAAGAACCAGTGCTCCGGGTAGGCATATTTTTAAATCAAACTGAGGTTAGTGTTAGCGGAGACGGTTCTTTTAAGATTTATAATTTAAAATCAAACAACATTGTAAGTGAAGAAAAAAGCAAGACAGTTAAATTGTTACCGCGTGAAAAAGGAATAGAAATTTTGGGAAAGGGTGTTTATTCCGGTCCCATAAGAATAATTCCGGTGGGAAATAATAAAATTATAATTGTGATTAACGGGCAAAAATATCGTTACCGAGGAAATATAGAGATAGACATTGATAAAGAGTATGGGAAATTAAATATCATTAATATTATTAGCATGGAGGAATATCTTTACGGAGTTTTAAAGAAAGAAATATCCCCTCGTTGGCCGAAAGAAACTTTAAAGGCTCAGGCAATTGCAGCAAGAACTTTCGCTATATTTAATATGAATAAATATATCGATAAAGGTTATAATATTTGTGCCACTACCAACAGTCAGGCTTACGGAGGGGTGAATCATGAAGATCCTTTAACTAATAAAGCCGTTGACGAAACTCGAGGGGTAATCATGGTCCATGAAGGCAAACCAATTAATGCGGTTTATCACTCCGATAGCGGAGGATATACGGAAGATAGCGAGAATGTCTGGGGGAGTTATTTGCCATATTTAAGAAGTGTAGAGTCAAAATTCGAAGAAAAAGTTTCACCCCCGAATCACACCTGGTCCTACTCTGTAAACGAAAAAGATTTAACTGGAAAACTGCAAAAACAAGGCATTAAGATAAATTCAGTTTTCTCAATTGAACCAGTTAACCCAAGTAAAACCGGTAGAATAAATGAATTAGCTTTTACTGCTGAGGATGATACAGTTATTAATATGAAAACCAATGAGTTTAGGAGTTTAATAGGTGTAGATTTGATCAGGAGTACACTTTTTCATATCGAAGTGATTGGAGAGAGAACAATTATTACGGAAAATACAGAAAATAAGAAGGAAATTGAAGACAAAGAAGAGCAAAAAGAATCAATAGAGGAAATATTATCTCAAAAGGAAGATTGGACTATTCAAGAATTACTTGAATTAATGAAGAAAAATAAGCAAGAAAGAGAAAAAGAAAAAGGGAAAATCGTACCTAAAGTAAAAATTGTAGAATCGTACACTCCTTTCACTTTTCTCTTTTCTGGTTTAGGGAATGGACATGGAGTTGGAATGTCCCAATGGGGTGCATACGGTATGGCAGTTCAAGGATACAAATATCAAGATATTTTGAGATATTATTATCAGGGAATAGATATTATAAAAAAATATTAAGGGTATACGGAAGATTGAAAAATGAAATTAGAAGAATTTGATTATTATCTTCCTCCGGGTTTTATTGCCCAAAAGCCGATTAGACCAAGAGATTGTAGCCGTTTGATGGTTCTGAATCGATCCGAAAGCGAAATTCAACATAAATTATTTAAAGATATTAAAGACTTTCTTGTAAATGGCGATCTCTTAGTTTTAAATAATACAAAAGTTTTACCGGTAAGGTTATATGGCTTTAAAGAGAAAACAAAAGGGAAAGTAGAAGTATTACTTCTTAAATCTATAAGTGACAGATACTGGGAAATTTTGATAAATCCGGGGAAAATTGTTCATTTTAATACTAAAATAATCTTTAGTTCTGAATTAGAGGGGGTAGTAAAGGATAAGAGTGAAGAAAAGGGTAGTTATTTTGTCCAATTTAATTTCGAAGGTAATATTAAAGCAATATTAAATAAAATTGGCCAGATGCCCACTCCTCCTTATATTAAGGAAGGATTAAAGAAAGGAAACGATTATCAAACGGTTTATGCTGTTCATGATGGCTCAATTGCTGCTCCTACTGCCGGGTTTCATTTTACCAAATCTTTACTAAAAGAGCTCACACACAAAGGTATTGAAATAGTGTATTTGACTTTACATGTAGGTCGGGGAACTTTTAAACCAATAAGGGCTCTAAAAGTGGAAGAGCATAAAATGGATTCTGAGTTTTATTCTATTTCTTCCGAGGCTGCTAAAAAAATAAACCAAGCCCGGTGTGAAAAAAGACGGGTTATTTCAGTAGGAACTACCACAACTCGTGCCCTGGAATCCGCTTTTGATTTTAATCAAAATGAAACTGTAAGCGGCACTAATTGGAGTGATATATTTATTTATCCCGGTTATGAATTTAAGACCGCAGATGTGTTAATAACTAATTTTCATCTTCCCCAATCAACTCCATTGATGCTTGCTGCTGCTTTTACTGGAAAGGATTTTCTCTTTAAGGCTTATCAAGAAGCAATAAATAAAAAGTATAGATTTTACAGTTTCGGAGATGCGATGATTATTATTTAGTTAGCATATAGCGTACAGCGTTTAGCATTTAGATGCGGGATGTAGATACAAGTAATTAGTAATGAGTGATAAAGAAGAAAACAGTATTGGGTGAAAAGCAATATTGAGCATATAATGAAAAAGATAAAATACGGGCTTGAATCGTAAAAGGTCTATTGCATACGTCCTATTGGCTAATAAATGAATATTAAGGTTAAGATGGTGGGGAATTTTGTCTATTAGATTCGAAATTATTAAAGAATGTAAAAAAACTAACGCAAGATTAGGGAAGTTATATACTTCTCATGGAATAATTGATACCCCAGTTTTTATGCCGGTAGGTACTCAGGCTACGGTAAAAGCAATGACCCCTCGAGAGTTAGAGGATTTAGGCATACAGATTATTTTAAGTAATTCCTATCACTTATTTTTAAGGCCAGGATATAATTTAATTGCTCAAGCAGGAGGGTTGCATAAATTTATGGGGTGGAAAGGAGCTATATTAACTGACAGTGGAGGCTTTCAGGTTTTCAGCCTGGGAAAATTAAATAAGATAAATGATGAAGGAGTATCTTTTAATTCTCATATTGATGGCTCAAAACATTTTATTAATCCAGAAAAGGCGATGGAGATTCAAATGGCTTTAGGCTCTGATATTGCCATGGCCTTTGATGAATGCACATCTTATCCTGCTGGAAAATATCAGGTAGAAACTGCTGCTCGAAGAACCATTCAATGGGCTAAGAGGTGCAAAGAAGCACACCATAGCACTAGTCAGAGTTTATTTGGAATTGTTCAGGGTGGTGGCTATAAAGATTTAAGAATTGAAAATGCAAAAAAATTGATAGAATTAGATTTCCCCGGGTATGCAATAGGAGGGTTAAGTGTAGGTGAACCAAAATCACTAATGAATGAAATTTTAGATTGCACAGTGCCTTGCCTGCCGAACAGTAAACCCCGATATTTGATGGGTGTAGGAGCACCACAGAGTATATTGGAGGGAACCATAAGAGGGATTGATATGTTCGATTGCGTTTTGCCTACTAGGAATGCCAGAAATGGTTCATTATTGACTTCTTCGGGTAAATTATCTATAACTAACGCAAAATTTAAGGATGATTTTTCACCTTTGGATAGTAAATGCAAATGCTACACTTGTCGGAATTTTACTAGAGCATATCTGCGTCATCTATATATATCCAATGAAATACTTGCTTCGACTTTGGGAACCATTCACAACCTTTTTTTTATGTCTTCTCTAGCGAAGAATATAAGATTAGCTTTGGCAGAAGAAAGGTTATTAGAATTTAAGGAAGAATTTCTTTCTAAGTATTTTTGATTTTTTAAATAACAATATGCAAAAATAACTTGCTAAATAAAATTAAATTATGTATAATTTAAAAGGTATTTTTTTAAAAAATAAAAAAGAAAGGATTGATTCAAAAAATGGAAGCTCTTCAACAATTTTTACCTTTAATTATTATATTTGGTATATTTTATTTTATCCTTATTCGTCCTCAACAACAAAAACAGAAAAAACATAAATCAATGCTCGAAAGTATGCAAAAAGGGGACAATGTGATTACTATCGGGGGAATATATGGAATAATCAAAGATATCAAAGGTGATACTTTAACCTTGGAGATTGCTAAAGATGTACTTATAAATACTACACGTAATGCTATCGGGGTCAAAAGGGAAAAATAATACCACAAAGTATTTTTAAAAAAGAAAGAAAATATATAGAGATAAAGAACTATAATAATTTAAAGGCAGGTATTTTTTTATACCTGCCTTTAAATTTTAGTATATCAATCGATTTATTACAAAAAATCTTAAAAGACTAAATATTTAAGAACAATATTTCGTTCTTTCTTAATGGAAAAAAATTGAAATGGAAATAAAGGAGATTTCAAAGTACAAAGAATTTTCCCATGACCATCTGTCAATATTATAGTATTTTCGTTGACAAAGAAATTACTATAATATTATAATAATAAGGTTATAATATTATAGTAATACGTAATAACAAGATACAGGGTAAGAAAAATTAGAAAGAGAGGATTTTTATATGAATTGGATCAAAACCTTAAGGATAACCAGCATCTTTGTAGTAATTTTTATTGCAATTATATTAGCGTTTCCTCTAAACGAAAAGATAAACTTGGGGTTAGACTTACAAGGCGGTTCCCATGTTATCTTGGAGTGTATTGATACTCCCAATGCACCGGTAGATAATGATGCAGTAAATAGAGTATTAGAAATAATAAGAAACCGCGTTGACCAATTAGGAGTTTCAGAACCGGTAATTCAGAGACAAGGCACAAATCGTATCCTGGTACAGTTGCCCGGCGTGGAAGATCCGGAGGCAGCCGTAGAATTAATTGGCAAAACCGCTCTCCTGGAATTTAAAAATGAAGAAGGAGAAACTCAGCTAACCGGAGCTCATTTAATAAGCGCTAAATCCTCCTTTGACCAATTCAGCCGTTCTATTATTTTAATTGAATTTGATAAAACAGGAGCAAAAGAATTTGGGGAAGCTACTAAAAAGAATGTGGGAAAAGTCTTAGCTATTACTTTAGATGGGCAGGAAATATCCGCTCCCGTAGTTCAGGAACCAATTCTCGATGGGAAAGCTCAAATTACCGGAAAATTTAGCGTGGAGAGCGCAAACCATTTAGCATTACTTTTACGATCCGGTGCTCTTCCGGTAAAAGTTGAAATTTTAGAAAATAGATCAGCTGGACCAACCTTGGGAAGAGATTCCATTTCCAAGGGGATAAAAGCCGGGATAGTAGGATTAATCTTAATCTTAATCTTTATGTTAGTTTATTACAAGGGTTTTGGATTAATAGCAGATTTTGCTTTAGCCGTATGCATGGTGTTAATTGTGGGAGCTTTGGCTGGTTTAAAGGCGACTTTAACTCTGCCCGGAATAGCCGGAATGATTCTTACTATTGGTATGGCAGTAGATGCTAATATCCTGATCTTTGAGAGAATAAAAGAAGAATTGAGATTAGAGAAAACTTTTAGGGCTTCTATTGATGCAGGCTTTAATAAAGCATTCCGTACCATATTTGACGCTAATGTTACAACCTTAATTGCAGCTCTTGCTTTATTTTATTTTGGCTCGGGAGCGATCAAAGGATTTGCGATAACCCTGAGTATAGGTATTATAGCCAGCATGTTTACTGCAGTTGTAGTTACCAAGATTGTTTTAGAAGTAGCATCTACTAAATTTAGTTCTAAAGCTTTATTATAGACATAGTAAGGAGGATACATTTAATGGACCTAATTGGGAAAAAGAAGTTTGATTTTGTAAAGAAAAGAAGAGCAGGTTATATCATATCTGCGATTATCATCCTGGTTGGTTTAATTTCAATTATTTTTCAAGGATTTAACTACGGTATTGATTTTGCCGGAGGAACTTTAATTCAAATAAAATTTAATGAATCTGTTTCAACTACTGAAGTTCGAAACGCTTTAAGCGAATTTAATTTAAGTCAAAGCACTATTCAAAATTTATCAGGGAATGAATTTGTGATACGTACAGAAAAGATTGATCCAGAGCAAAGAAAGGGAATATTGTCAGGCTTTAGAGAGAATTTAGCTGATTTAGAGATATTACGTGTAGAGACAGTAGGGCCGGTTATTGGAGAAAATTTAAAAAGGCTAGCTATTTATGCCTTGCTTTTTGCTTTTGTGGGAATTATTCTCTACATTACTATGAGGTTTGAATTTAAATTTTCTATTATTTCAATATTAGCGCTTTCCCATGATTGCTTAATTGTTTTAGGAATTTTTTCTTTATTACAGAAGGAAATAACTATTCCGGTAATAGCAGCAGTTTTAACCATAATAGGATATTCTTTAAATAATACAATTGTAATTTTAGATAGACTTAGAGAAAATATCAAGTTTAAAACCAGAGAACCGTTTGAAAATTTAATAAATATGAGCATTAATCAGTCTCTGTCCAGAACGATAAACACAGCTCTAACTACTATTATTCCCATCTTAGCCTTATATTTTTTTGGTGGAAATATCCTCTCTGATTTTGCGTTAGCTTTATTTATAGGAATGGTAGCCGGAACTTATTCGTCAATTATTATTGCCAGTCCGTTATTGTTGGAGTGGAATAAAATATTTAAAATACACCATAAAGGAAATAGAATTTCCAGCAAAAAGAGCAAAAAATAGATTTAAAATTTATTAGTATCAAATATTGAGTATCGTCTTATGGTAGGAGTTTTGCTATATGCTATAACATAAACGGGATACGATATACGAGAAAGGAGTGTAGATAAAATAGAGTGGTGCGTATTAAAAGAAAATAAAAAGTTACAATCAGATTTATCCAAAGAATTAAACATCTCTCCAATTTTAGCTCGCTTACTAATAAACAGAGGTACAAAGGAAACTTTAAGTGCCCGGAAATTTTTAAAAGCAGATTTTAAAGATTTAAGAGATCCTTACATCTTTCAAGATATGGAAAAAGCTGCAAACAAAATATTAAGAGCAGCAAACAATAATGAAAGAATATTAATTTACGGAGATTACGATGTCGATGGAATAACCAGCGTTGCCTTATTGTTTTCAGTTTTAAGAGAGTTTACCAATAATTTATACTACTATATACCTAATCGCTTTCAGGAGGGATATGGACTAAATGAAGAAGCAATAGATATTGCCTTTAAAAATCATTTTAAATTAATTATTACCGTTGATTGTGGAATTAGTTCTATTTCAGAAATTGAGAAAGCAAAAAATTATGGAATAGATGTTATAATTACCGACCACCACCAACCTCAAAAAGACATTCCCTCTGCTGTGGCCATAATAAATCCTAAATGTGATGCGAATTATACTTTTAAAGAATTGGCAGGAGTAGGAGTAAGTTTTAAAGTAGCTCAAGCTCTATATTCAAAATTGGGAAAAAACCAGGATGATTTACAAAATTGGCTTGATTACGTCGCATTGGGTTCGATTGCTGATTCCGTTCCTATTGTAGATGAAAACCGTATCTTGATTAAACATGGATTAAAGATGCTTAATCAAACCAAAAAAGAAGGTTTGAAGGCATTATTAATAGAAAGCGGAGTAAATTATCGGAGTTTAGGAACCAAAGAAGTAAATTTTGCTCTTGCTCCTAGAATAAACGCAGCAGGGAGATTGGGTGATTCTAAATTGGCTTTAGAATTATTACTAACTGATTCCGAAACCAAAGCAAAATATTTATCCCAAAAATTAAGTGAAATAAACAAGAGTAGAAAAGAGATTGGAGATAACATCTTAAAGGAAGCTAGAGTATTTGCTTCTAAACAAGTGCAGGAAGAAGATAACAGGGTGTTAGTTCTTGCATCAGAAAATTGGAATCAAGGGGTAATCGGTATAATAGCCTCCAGATTAGTAGACGAATTTAATCGTCCTGCAATTGTAATTTCCAAAAAAGATGGAGTTGCAAAAGGTTCAGGAAGGAGTATTAATGGTTTTCATTTGTACAATGTTTTGGAATTGTGCCAGGATATTTTAATAAATTTCGGTGGCCATAAGTTAGCCGCAGGCATTACTATAGAGTCTAATAAAATTCCTGAATTTAAATCCAGGATAAATGAAATATCTCAAGATTTCATTAAAGAAGATGATTTAAGTCCGGAATTAACAATAGACGCTCAGATTTTACTAAGTAATATTAATTTTGGATTGGTAAAAGACATTAACATTTTAGAGCCATTTGGAATAGGGAATCCCCAACCTGTCTTTTGTAGTTATAAAAATACAATATCTGATTGGAAGCTGGTTGGAGAAAATAGAGAGCACCTAAAGCTTAAAATTAGAGAAGAGAATAGCACACTGGAAGGGATAGGGTTTAAATTAAGCAGAATAGGAAACCAAATATTTTCTAAAAATAAAGTAGTAGATTTAGCTTTTAATATCGAATTAAATAAATGGAATGGAATGGAAAACGTACAATTAAACATAAAAGATATAAAAACTATTATTTAGGAGGCAAATAAAAGTGATAGACTTAAGAGAAAAAATCAGGAATATTCCAGATTTTCCGGTAAAAGGCATACAATTTAAGGATATTACCACTCTGTTAAAAGATAAAAAGGCATTTAAATATAGCATTGATGAAATAATAAGACATTGCAGTAAATTCCAAATTGATTATATTGCGGGAATAGAAGCTCGTGGTTTTATTATAGGTGCTCCCGTGGCTTATCAATTAGGGATTGGATTTTTACCTATTAGAAAACCAGAAAAGCTACCTGGTGAAGTTGAGAAGGTATCTTACGAATTAGAATATGGGGAAAATATTTTAGAAATACATAAGGATGCTATAGATACCGGGAACAAGATCATGGTTATTGACGACCTTCTCGCTACAGGTGGTACTACAGCTGCGGTATTTAAATTAATTGAAAAACTAGGAGGGAAGGTTATTGGCGCTTCCTTTATAATCGAACTTGAATTTTTAAATCCTCGGGAGAAATTAGAAGGATATGATGTTTTTTCCCTGGTACAGTATAGCTAGTATCGTGTAAAGCTAGCGTAGAGCGTACAGCGTTTAGCGTATAGTAATTCAGAGGTCGAATTTATTCACTCGAATTATTTCAATTTTTTATAGCGGGCTTGATAAATCAAGCCCTACTGCCTCTGCACTAAACGCTATACCCTCGAATACTATTCACTATCGAATAATAAAGAAGGTGTAAATTATTTCTCAATTAGCTTTAATAAGATATATCTTAAAAAGAATATCCCGATACGCTCCTCATGCTGATTTGGGCTTAGTAAAAAAAGCTTACAAATATTCTGCAAAAGCCCACCAGAAACAAAAGAGGTATTCTGGAGAAGCTTACATTTCACATCTTTTGGAAGTAGCTAAAATATTAGCTGACTTAGAACTTGATATGATTACTATTGCTGCAGGGATTCTTCATGACGTAATAGAGGATACCAATGTCCCTTTATCTACGATTGCAGAAGAATTTGGTGAGGAAATAGCAATGTTGGTTAATGGTGTCACTAAATTAAGTAGAATTTCTTTCAAAACACAAGAAGAGCAGCAAGCAGAAAATTTCCGCAAAATGTTTTTAGCTATGGCAGAAGACGTAAGAGTTATTCTGATAAAATTAGCAGACCGATTGAATAATATGAGAACCCTGCAATATATACCCTCCCACAAGAGATTAAAAGTAGCCCGAGAAACTCTGGAAATATACGTTCCTATTGCCAACAGATTGGGTATTTCCAGAATTCAGTGGGAATTAGAAGACCTTTCTTTAAGTTATTTAGAACCAATAAAATATAAAACAGTGGTTAGCAAGGTAGCAAAGAATCGGCTGGAAAGAGAGAAATATGTTGAATCAATAAAAGAAATTATACAAAAAGAGTTACAAAACGTAAAAATAGAGGCGGAGATTCATGGTCGTCCCAAAAATATTTATAGTATCTATAAAAAGATGGAAAAAGGGAAAAAAGATTTTTTCCAAATATATGATTTAATTGCAATTAGAATAATTTGCGATTCTGTCCGGGATTGTTATGCGGTTCTGGGATTGTTACATTCGATTTGGAAACCTATGCCCGGCAGATTTAAAGACTATATTGCTATGCCAAAATCAAATATGTATCAGTCTTTGCATACTACAGTGATCACTCACAAGGGTGAACCCCTGGAAATACAAATCCGTACCTGGGAGATGCATAAAACTGCTGAACAAGGGATTGCTGCTCATTGGAAATACAAAGAGAAGGTTGATTTAAAAAAGGATAAGAAGTTAGAAGATAGACTTTCTTGGTTAAGACAGATATTGGAATGGCAGAAAGATTTGAAAGATCCAAAAGAATTTATGGAGAACTTAAAAATAGGTCTTTTTCAAGATGAAGTTTTTATTTTTACTCCAAAAGGTGATGTGAAAATTTTGCCTTCAGGTTCTACGCCTGTAGATTTTGCATATCTTATTCATACAGATATAGGACATAGCTGCATAGGTGCTAAAGTTAACAAGAAAATCGTGCCTCTGGATTACAAATTAAAGAGTGGGGATATTTTAGAAATATTGACTTCTAAATCAGGCCGGGGTCCTAGCAGGGATTGGTTAAAAATAGTCAAGACATCAGGTGCAAAAAACAGAATCAGGATTTGGTTCAAGAAGGAGATGAGGGAGGAGAACATTCAAAAAGGCAAGGAACTTTTTGAAAAAGAGATGGAGAAGTATAAAATAGAAAGTTCTCCCGAACTTACTAAAAAATTAAAAGAAGCGAGCATTGAATTAGGTTTTAACGAATTAGAGGCAATTTTTGAAAACATCGGATACGGAAAATTAACTTCTTATCAGGTTTTATCTAAAATAATTCCTCAAGAAAAAATATCCCCGGTTATTCCCTTGGTAAAAATAAAAAAAAGAATTGACCAGGGTATCAGGGTTCAGGGGATTAACGATATCATGATAAGATTTTCCCGATGTTGCAACCCGGTTCCGGGTGATGAAATAATCGGTTATATTACCAGGGGGAGAGGAGTATCTGTGCATAAGGCAGATTGTTCCAATGTTGATTTCATTTCCGCGGATAAAGATCGATTGATTAAAGTGGAATGGATAAAGATGGAAGAGCTGTATTATCCGGTAAAGGTAAAAATATTAGCCGATGATCGCCCAAATTTAGTATCCGATATTATGCTATTTTTTTCAAGTTTTAAAATTTCTGTGACTGCCATACATGCAGTAGCCAACACAAATAATACTGCAAATATAGATGTAACTCTCTCAATTAATAATCTTGCTCAACTTCAAGAAATAATAAAGAAAATAAAAAAAGTAAAAAGTATAATAGATATAAAAAGAGTAAAAGCATTCTAAGAAATGATCAGGATGAAAGATGTTTTTTACGGAGGAATAAACAATTGAAAGCAGTAGTACAGAGAGTAAAAAAGGGATCTGTAGAGATTAGAGAAGAAGAAATTGGAAAAATAGAAGAGGGTTTAGTGATACTTTTAGGAGTGGGACAGAACGATACAGAAAAAGATGCAGAATATCTGGCTGAAAAAATAGTAAATTTACGTATATTTGAAGACAAAGCAGGAAAGATGAATCTTTCTGTGAAAGATATAAGTGGCCAGATTTTGGTCATCTCTCAATTCACTTTATATGGGGATTGTAAAAAAGGAAGGCGCCCGAGTTTTATTTCTGCAGCTCTTCCTCATAAAGCGGAAAAATTATATGATTATTTTATAAAATATATAAGCAATTATGGTCTTAAAATTGAAACTGGAGAATTTCAAGCTATGATGTTGGTTAAGATTTACAATCATGGTCCTGTTACCATTCTTTTGGACAGTGAAAAGTTAATTTAGAAATAAAATAGCCTCACAAGGAGAAAATGTGATGAAGTTGCCACTAATTATAGGGCATAGAGGAGCGAAGGGAATTGCTCCTGAAAATGGTCTCTCCGGTTTCAAAAAAGCAGTTAAATTAGGGATAGATGGAGTGGAACTGGATGTACACCTTTCCAAAGATGGAAAATTAATTGTAGTTCATGATATGGATTTAAAAAGGTTAACCGGATCAAAAATTCCCATTAAGCGGCATACTTTTAAAGAATTAAAAAAGTACGATATTTCTAAATTATTTACTAAAAATCAGGAGAAAATTAAAGAAAAATTACCTGATGAGGTAAAATATTTTTTAGAATTGAAAGCAATTCAAGCCAATTCGTTTTATTTTAATATTTATAATCAATTAACCAGGAAGAAAATTAGCTTCTATTTGCATTGGGACGGTAAGCGGTTTGATGTAGTTAAGAAGCTTTTTTTATCCAGAAATGATGGAAAGAAGTTGTGCTTCAAACAATTAAAAATTAAGAAGAAAGACATACTTGACTTAGAAAAAGGCAAAGTTAGGAAGTATCATAATCAACAAATGCCTTTACTTAAAGATGTGCTTAAAATATTAAAAGGAAAACTTTATGTAAATATTGAAATTAAGGGAGGGGAGAAGATTTATCCGGGGATTGTTGATAAATTAGTAAAAGAGACAAAGAGTTTTGGATATGAGAATATTCTTTTTTCATCTTTTGATAGAGATACAGTAATCTTATTAAAAGAAAAGTATCCTGCACTTAAAGTAAATGGACTATTTGCAAAATGGATAAATCCTAGAAGATATATTAATGGAATGGATGGTTTAAACCCAAATATTTTTTGGTGCAAAGAAAAACTTATTTCTTATTTGCGTAAATCAGGCAAAACAGTGTATGTGTGGACAGTTGACAAGGAGGTAGATATGATTCGTTTTATCTTATGCGGGGTAGACGGAATCATTACCGATTATCCCCAGATTCTAAAAAAAATAAGTAATACAATGCAATTCATTTTGGAAGATTTTTAATAGAGGATTTTTTTATTTAAGAAAGTAAAAACAATTTGATAATTGAAATTTTTAATGAAAAGTTTTACTAAAACAGAGGAATATATAAAATGTTATTAAAGAGACTGGCGGTAGGAGCTTTAGAAACTAATTGTTATCTAATTGCCTGTGAAAAGACTAAAAAGGCAGCAGTGATTGATCCAGGAGGAGAAGAAGAGATAGATTTAATTTTAAATTTATTGCAAAAAAATAATTTAAATTTAAAATATATTATAAATACTCATGGTCATATAGATCATATTGCTGGTAATAATTTACTTAAAACTAAAACCGAAGCGTTATTATTGATCCACAAGTTGGATGCTGACATGTTAGTTGATGCTAATAAAAATTTTTCTTCTTTTATGGGAAAAGAAATAAATTCACCCCCCGCAGATAAGTTTTTGGAAGAGGGAGATGAGTTATCTTTGGGTAAATTAAAGTTAGTAGCAATTCACACACCGGGACATACTCCGGGAGGAATTTCTCTTGTTATAAATGATTTTATCTTCACCGGTGATACTTTATTTGCCGGGAGCATTGGTCGAACCGATTTACCCGGTGGTTCTTACCAGGATTTAATAAAATCAATTAAAGAAAAATTGTTTATTTTAGGTGATGGTAAAACAATTTATCCCGGGCATGGCACGGATTCGACTATAGGCGAGGAGAAAAGAAAAAATCCATATATTCAAAATTGACCAATTAAATTAGTTAGAGAGTTAGTTTGTTTGCTAGTTAATTAGTTTTAATATTTTTTACCGATTAGCTAACTAACCATAAACTAATTAACAAATTTAAAAAGGGGTATTAAAAATGAATTACGAAATAAAGGATATTAATTTAGCCGAAAAAGGCAAAGAAAGAATTGAATGGGCTGATAAGCAGATGCCCGTTCTTTCAAGCATACGAAAAAGATTCAATAAAGAAAAACCCCTAAAGGGGATTAAAATATCTGCTTGCCTTCATGTAACTACCGAGACCGCTAATCTAGTAAGAACCCTGAAAGAAGGAGGTTCGGAAGTATATTTATGCGCTTCCAATCCCTTAAGCACTCAGGATGATGTCGCAGCTTCTCTGGTTAATGATTTTGGGATTCCCGTATTTGCTATTAAGGGAGCGGATAAGGAAATTTATTATCAACACATTGAAAAAGTGCTAGATTGTAAGCCCGATATCACCATGGATGATGGAGCTGATCTGGTTTCCACTATTCATTCTAAAAAGAAAGAAATAATTGGAAACATCATTGCCGGTACCGAGGAAACTACTACCGGAGTTATTCGGTTAAGAAGTATGGAAAAAAATGAAGCTTTAAAGTTTCCAATTATCGCAGTAAATGATGCCCAGACAAAATATCTCTTTGATAATAGATATGGTACCGGGCAAAGCACCATCGATGGCTTGTTGAGAGCTACCAATATTCTAATTGCCGGTAAAATATTTGTAATTTGTGGTTACGGCTGGTGTGCCCGTGGTTTGGCGATGAGAGCCAATGGTATGGGTGCAAAAGTGATAATTACCGAAGTCGATCCTATGAAAGCATTGGAAGCGGTAATGGATGGTTATCAAGTTATGCCTATTAATGAAGCGGCTAAAATCGGAGATATTTTTATAACTTTGACCGGCGATATAAATGTAATATCTGCAGAAGAATTTCCATTAATGAAGGATGGAACAATTTTGGCAAATTCGGGGCATTTTAATGTAGAGATTAACATAGAAGCTTTAGAAAAAATATCAGTAGATAAAAAGAAAATTAGAGAGTATATTGAGGAATATACTTTTAAAAATGGGAAAAAGATATATCTTCTGGTAGAAGGAAGATTGCTTAATTTATCTGCTGCCGAAGGACACCCGGCCAGCGTGATGGATATGAGTTTTGCCAATCAAGCTTTGTCTGCTGAATATTTAGTCAAAGAGGGGGGAAATTTACAGAAAAAGGTATATGGAGTTCCCGAGATTATTGATAAAGAGATTGCCAGATTAAAGTTAGAATCGATGGGAATAAAAATTGATAAGCTTACCGAGGAACAGGAAAGGTATCTTTCCTCCTGGCAGATGGGAACCTGATTCGTCGTTCGTATCGCCTATCCAGTATCTTGTTAGAGAAATAATCTTAAAACATAAAAATTTCTTAAATACCATTTTAATTATATTTTTTTACGAAATACAAAATACGATATACGCAATACTGTTAGATTAGGATTAGTATGAATAATCAAAATATGATAGAATATATAACAGAAGGGTTGCTTAATTTTATTTTTCCCTT
>RRYU01021333.1_pt1 | contig 19869 bp, 15 predicted proteins | sample 2162651 | NCBI WGS metagenome assembly RRYU01 (sample SAMN10267283, study PRJNA491782) | microbial mat metagenome | isolation source: biomat in the production well | place: Japan: Minami-Kanto gas field, natural gas well KTG3 | collected 2017-06 | reverse complement strand
TTTTTTCACCACATTCAAAGCCAGTCTTAAAGGATATGCCAGACCATACCCAACAGTAATCGCCAACATCACATGTAACCGGTACTTTTTATACAACTTATCAATTGTGTGCTGATCTTGAATCTTCGGTGCGTCTTTTCCTGTAGCAAAAAATCGAAATGGATTAAACATATATACCTCTTATATAGTGATTAATGGTATTAATTACCAAAATATTCCTGTTTTATTTCATCAATTTTAACAGGACGATTTTCTGCAAATGATTTCTTTGCAGCTAACCCAATTAGAATTGATACTAATCCTGCTTCACCGTTTGCAGTGATTTTTCTATCTTCTATTATAGCTGTAAAAAATTCATTTACTTCTAGTCTAAATGAATCTTGATAACGTTCAAGAAAAAAATCTAAAGGACGTTCAGAAATTGTTCCATCTGCCGTCTTCAATATTGTGCGTGTTGCTGTATTATTCTCAGCAGTTATGCTACCCTTTGATCCAAATAGTTCAATTCTTTGATCGTATCCGTAAACCGCTTCGCGACTATTATCAATAACCGCTAGGGCACCATTTTTAAGAGTTAAGGTAGTTATAGCTGTATCAATATCACCGGCTTCACCGATAGCAGGATCCACCAATACTGCTCCTGCGGCATAGACTTCAACAACTTCGCTACCTGACAGAAAGCGAACCATATCAAAATCATGGATAGTCATATCAAGGAACATTCCACCTGATTGATTTACATACTCAGCAGGAGGTGGCGCAGGATCTCTGGCAATAATTTTAACCAAATATAAATTTCCTATTTTACCAGATGCATAAACTTCCTTTAAATAACTAAAATTTGGATCAAATCTGCGATTAAATCCTACCTGTAATTTTACATTGGCCTTCTTAACAGCATCCAACGCTTCTTTTATTAAAATGGGTTCAAGAGCGATTGGTTTTTCGCAGAAGATGTGTTTTCCTGCTTTTGCTGCTTGAATAATTTGCTCTGCGTGCATAGTGGATGGTGACATAATAAACACGGCATCAATCGCAGGATCCTTAAAAATTATTTCAGGACTTGACACAACTTTTAATTGTCGACTTTTTGCCCATTTATGATCCATAAATGGATCAGTGATAGCCTTGATTGATACTTTCTGATTCTGTAATAAATTATCACAATGAAGCTTGCCAATACGACCTGCCCCAATCAATCCAACATTAACTTGTTTCATGTTCTCAAACTCACTGGTTTATTTGATTTTAAGGATTCTTGAGCTGCAATAGCCACCTTTACTGCTTTATAAGTATCTTTACCATTTACAATTGGCTGTTTATTATTTACCAGGCAATCAATGAATCCTTTTATTTCTTCTAGATAGGCTTCTTTATACCTCTCAATGAATGAATAGTATAGCGGATCTGAGGATATCCCATCTGTGCTACTTAATAATACTGATGTTGGTTTTAGATTTTGAGCTCGGATACTACCTTTCGAACCAAAAACTTCTATTTGCTGATCATATCCATAATTGGTTTCTCGGCAAATATCAATATTACAAAGTGCACCATTACTTAATTTCAGTGTTATTAAGGCAGTATCAATATCGCCTAATTCACCAATTTTTGGATCAACCAGATTAGCTCCACGAACATATATTTCATCGATATCGCTACCTGTTAAAAATCTTACCATATCAAAATCGTGCACACAAAAATCCATAAATAACCCCCCAGAACCTGGAATAAATTTAATATCCGGTCTTTTAGGATCCCGACTCGTTATATTTATAATGTGTGGCTGACCTATCTCGCCCGATTCAACTATTTTTTTTACTTTTAAAAAATCAGGGTCAAAACGCCTATTAAAACCAACTTGCAGTATAACTCCTGCTTTCTCAACACTATCAATCGCTTCTTGTATCGAATTTAAATCGAATGCAATTGGTTTTTCACAAAATATATTTTTTCCGGATCCAGCCATAAGTTTTATCATATCCACATGTGTATTGGATGGCGTTGAGATTAAAACTGCACTTATATCTGAATCATTTGTGATCGTAGCAATATCCTTTGACGGATTTGGAATGCCTACTTTGTTGGCCCAAACAAAATCTAATTCTAGATCGACAATCGTTTTTATATGAACCATTGGAAAATTGGTTAATATGTTCTCGGTGTGCATTTTACCAATCCGACCGGCCCCTACCATACCAAGCGTTATTTTTTTATCGTACATTATAGGTGATCTCTCAATAATTTAGTAATGATTTCGCTGTTATTAATTCAATTTTAACTGGTATTTCTTGAGGAATGGGTTGACCTTGGAGCAATTCCCAAGCTTTTTCCAAAGCTACTTTCCCCATTTCATAAGGGTGTTGAGCGATTGAAGCTGACATCAGCCCCTCTTTAATCGCTTGACGTCCATCAACGATTGCATCAAATCCGACAACTATTATATTATCAGTTTTTCCCATTGCTGCAATTGCCTCTATTGCTCCGAGTGCCATCATGTCATTACAGGCAAAAAGTGCTTGGATATCAGAATGAGATTGCAGAATATTTTGGAATACATTATACCCCTGGTCACGCTCCCAGTTTGCAGTTTGTGATGCTACTACTTTGATCCCGGGTTGCTTAGCGATTACTTCATGAAATCCTTTTAACCGGGCATCACCTGTTTCATGTCCGGGAATTCCTTCCAATACTGCCACTTTGCCAATACCTTTTAGCTGCTCAATTATATAATTACCGGCTATCCTACCACCATCAACATTATCTGATCCAATGAATGCAGCAATTTTTCCATCCGATTCTTCTAATGTTTTTATGTCTACCCGGGTGTCAACAACAATTATTGGAATATTAGCTTTATTAGCTTTTATAATAGCTGGTATGATCTCTTTCGAACCGCTCGGTGCTACACAGAGTACATCGACCTGGCGTTGGATCAGATTCTCAATGATCTGCATCTGCTTTTCAACATCGACCTCCCTCTCTGCCGCTTGCACGATCAAATTTATTCCATATTTTTCAGCGGTTTTCTCAGCACCGCGCTGCATATCGATGAAATATGGATTATTTAATGTTTTCATTACGAAGGCCACAGTCGGACCAGATATCTCGGATTGTCTTTTACGCTGACAACTGAACATTAAAAACACCAATAGAATACCAATAATAGTTAATAATGGTAATTTTTTATTTAATCTTCCCATTACTTTTTCTTCCTTTTCATAGTCATATCCACCAAAACTGCAATAATAATGACGGAACCGATGATGGTCTGCTGCAAGAATGATGACACACCTAGTAAATTGAGCCCGTTACGTAATACACCCATAATCAAGGCGCCAATCAAGGTTCCGGTCACTCTACCTTCACCACCTACTAGACTTGTACCTCCGATAACCGTTGCTGCGATAGCATCTAATTCATACATAATACCGGCGATCGGCTGAGCCGAATTTAATCGTGCCGTTAGAATAACTGCTGCTAAAGCACTAAGTAAACCACCAATTCCATAAACAATTATTTTATTAAATCTCACATTTATTCCTGACAAGCGAGCGGCTTCAGCATTTCCCCCAATAGCATAGATATACCGACCGAGCCTGGTTTGGGTTAAAATAAAATGTGCAATTATATAAACTAATACCGTGATAATTATTGAAATTGGTATAGAAAATATTTCCCCATTAGCCAAAAAACGAAATTCACTAGTGAAGCCCGAGATCGGGCGTCCATTAGTATACATCAAAGCAGCCCCACGGGCAACACTCATCATGCCTAAAGTTGCTATAAATGGAGGTAATTTCCCGTAAGCAATCAGCACTCCGTTTACGCTACCACAGATCACACCGATCAGTAAACCCACCGAAATAGCTATGGGGATGGGCAGACCAATCTTCAGGACACTGGCTAATACAACACCGGAGAAAGCCATTATCGAACCCACCGATAAATCTATGCCCGCTGTTATAATTACGAATGTTAGTCCAACGGCAATTATGGCATTAATAGCAGTCTGTTGAGCAATATTCGAAAGGTTTGAAACAGTGAGAAAATGGGGTGTTAGAATCCAGAAAAATAGAATCAAAACTAATAAACCAAACAAGGTTCCCATCTGACGATTGGGATGTATAAATAATTTTTTAAGCTTCACCGATACTCCCTAGAGCACTGGAAAGAATTTTTTCTTGGCTGAATTCAGCCTGCACAAATTGATCTGAGATTTTTCCATGGCGCAATACTATTATTCGATCACTTATAGCAATCAATTCGGGTAAGTCGGATGAAATCACAATAATTCCTGCGCCCCGTGCCGTTAGATCATTCATTAGTTGGTAGAATTCCTGTTTTGAACGTACATCAATCCCTCTAGTTGGTTCATCAAATATAAATATATCGGCTTGGCTGCAAAGCCATTTACTTAACACAACTTTCTGTTGATTTCCTCCGCTTAAATTCAGAACCAATTGAGTATGATCTGCGATCTTGATATCTAATTCACGACAATAGCGGTCAGCTGTTGCCAATTCTGAATGTTTATTAATCACACCCCATTTGGAAAAACGTTTCAAATTTGGCAATGAGATATTTTCTTTAACCGTCATCGTCATTACCAATCCTTGTGACTTTCGATCTTCGGTTAAAAAACCGATTCGATTTTTGATGGCTTTTAGTGGTGAATTTAGTTTATGTCGATTTCCATGTACGAGTACTTCTCCTGATTCTATTGGATCTGCACCAAATAATGCTCTTGCTAACTCTGTACGACCCGATCCTAATAGGCCAGCAATGCCTACTAACTCACCTTTTCTCAGAGTAAAATTTATATCGTTAAAAGATGTCGAACGAGTTAATCCTTGTACTTGTAATACCTCCGTACCAAGATTTGATTGCTTTCTAATAAAACATTCATTTAATTCTTGGCCGATCATCATCCGAATCAACTCTGCCCGAGTGGTTTTTCTGATTGACTTGCACCCGACACTTTTACCATCCCTTAGAACAGTAACTTCATCACCGATTTTAAATAATTCGTCCATCCTGTGTGAGATATAGATTATGGATATACCTTTCTTTTTTAACCGCTTTATTGCTTGGAATAATAGTTTGATTTCCGATTCTGTCAAAGCCGAGGTAGGTTCATCCATAATTAAGATATTAGCATTGAGCGACAAAGCCTTGGCAACTTCCACCATCTGTTGCTGGGCAATTCCTAAATCTTTCACGGGGCAATCAGAATCAATAATCAAACCTAAGCCATCTAAAATTTCCTTTGACCAAGTTTTCATTAGTTGCTCGTTTAATCTAATCCCGTTCTTGATAGGTTCACGTCCTAAATATATATTTGCCGATGCAGTTAAATTACCAATTAGATTTAATTCCTGATATATAATACCAATTCCAAGTTCTAAAGCATGACGAGGATTGCGAATTGTGACCTGCTTGCCATTTAGGAATATTTTACCCGCTGTCAGCATATGCGCCCCGGATAAAATTTTTACAAGTGTAGATTTACCTGCTCCATTTTCACCCAATAGAATATGTACTGTACCCTTTTTCAAACGAAAATCAACGTTATCCAAAGCCATTACGCCAGGGAAAGTTTTACATAGTCCTTCTATATTGAGGACTTCTTCAGCTCTGCTAGCAATATTAGGCATATTCTGTTTAAACTATATTACCAACATAGATTAACTGCTTTAAAATCGAACAGCAATTTTCGCATATATTTAGCAGTTCTTTCAGCAGCAGTATCAGGATCAGGTAAAGGAAGAATTTCAGCCGAAACAAATCCTTTGTAGTCAATTTGATTTAAAGATTCAATTATTTTGGAAAAATTTAAATGGCCCGCACCAGGATACCAGCGATTCGAATCAGCAATATGAAAATGGTATAGGCGATCTTTAGCCATTTTAATACTATCATAAATTGATGGTTCTTCAATATTCATGTGAAAAGTATCTAAAAGCAGTCCGACATTTTCATATTCTACTTTTTCTAATAACCGCAAACCTTCCTGAACTGTGCATATAAGATCACATTCATAACGATTTATCGGTTCAATGATCAACTTAACTGTTTCATCCTCTTTAGCACATTCACGCAAAGCTTCAACGAGCCACAATTCTGTTTGCTTCGTGGAAATGTCTTTATCTTTAAATCCTCGAATCAGTCCGATTATCACCATTGAACCCAGTTCTTTTGCCAAGCGGATATGCGCTTTTATTCGATCAATTGCCGAGGCTCGAATTTTCCACCTTGGATGTACAAATGATAATCCATCTTCACCAAAGGCTTGCCCTGTTCCAATAGCAGGCACCGTTAAATCGAACTCTGATAGCAATGAAATAATTTCAGATTGATTGACCAATTGAGGGTCACGTATGGCCAGCTCAATTCCATCAAAACCTAATTTGCTTATTTTCGCAGCATTCTCTGCCAATTGTCCCTTGTAAGCCAGGGCAGAAAATTTAGCCGCTTGAGTCGATAAAACGATGCCTAACTTCATGACCTCTATAACCCCATTTTTTGAATTGTGTAAATTGGTCTCCAACCCTTAGTAAATGGCTCCTTCAAATAGGGCTCCATTTCTTTAGTTGTCCGCATTGTAGTTTCCTCGATGGGAGGTAGTTTACCCGGAGGGAATGCTGTACGAATTTCATCATGGACCAGCGTCAAATATGAAAGAATTGCTGCAATTGTCCTTTTAGCCTTAGAAGCAGTTGCAAGAGTTGGTTTTCCGACGACTCCTTCAGGAATTGAACCTAATTCAATTGGAAAGTGTCCTTGTCCTTCCGACCATTTGCTTGGTCTCGAAAATGGATCTACTGCCTTATCAAAATGACCATCAGGCAAATAACCCTGTACTTCAGTTTCTTCAGCCAAGGCCATTTCCACATATTCCGGTGCCAAGAGCAGCATTACTGATGTTTCCGCCTCGTCGGCATGTACAAAGTCAGTATCCCAATCACCACCACGAGCCTTTGTTCGGAAAAATTCTCGAACTGCCCTATGCCAATCTATCACCCTGAATATACCAGGCAAATTCCATGTTTTTTGCAATTCCTGAATTGCAGCTTCTAATAACCATTGATGTCCATGATTATTAATTAAGATCATTTTTCGAAAACCATCGTTCCATAGACCAACCATGACATCAATTAATACCCGCTTTAAAACCTCATCCTCCAAATGAATTGTTCCCGGCATTCCAATATGATGATGTGGATGTCCCCCGTAGTTCAACGGAGTCCACACTAAATTTACAGGATCTCCTGTTTTGGCGGTATATCTCCTTACTCCTTCTAGAATTTGAGTAACCATAAAGGTATCCAAGGCTGTTACAGTGTGACGACCGTGTAACTCAGTACATCCAATCGGAATGAAGACGATATCGTTCTTTTTTCGATTATCGACGACTTTTTGTCTAATTGTATTCTGTACATAGACACCAGGTTTTCCTAGCTCAGAAGGAGTAGGGATTTCATAATCTTTTAAAATTTTGTCAATCTCTTGCTCAGAAGCATCCCATATCTTTTTTTTCAAGCGACCGACAGATGTATCTTCAAATCTTAGATCTGGACGATCAGTTTCAATCCATTTTGTCATTTGTTCTCCTATTTAAAATCAGTAATTGTGATTTTTACTTCGTTACGATCAGTTTGCAGGGTTACCAGGTTATCATATACATCATCAAGTTTGATCCTTTTTGTGATCATCGGCGATACATCCATTCCGGTTGCCATACAGTTAATAACATTAGGAAATGTACCGTGTCCAGAATGACCTTGCGAGCCTACAACACTTGCGCGGCGAACTTGTAACACTTCGCCATTCAGAGGAATCCGATCATCAGCTCTAGCAACTACTACTACGGTTGTATTTAGTGCTTTACCTTCCCAAATAATTTTCTCTACATCTGGCCATACTAAACCCGGCAATCCAGTGGCTTCTAATATAATGCCCGCTCCATGGCCATTGGTTATATCCAAAACAGCTTCAGCTGCGTTGACTTCGAGCGGATTTATGGCATGGGTAGCACCCATCGAAAGAGCCATTTCTCTTCGCGAAGCTGATGGCTCAGAAAGAATAACGGCTGCTGCGCCTTGTCTTTTTAAAACTGCGCAAGCCGCGGCACCTATCGGTCCTCCACCAAGAATAACAACATTCTCACCAGGACGTATTCCACCACCCCGTTCAATCACAGCATTATAGGCCACAGAAGTAGGCTCAACCAAGCTGCCAAGTTCAAACATCTTCTTTTTACCGTATAATCCTTCTAGGTGATCAATATTCCAAAGGTAGCGTGCATCTACTTTGATATATTTAGCATAAGCTCCATCGATTGAAAAACCAAGTTCTTCTAATCTTTCACAGTGATTTGGGAAACCATCCGCGCAAGGTCTACAAGTAGAACACCAAATCATTTCTTCAGCACAAACCGCTTCACCTGGTTGAAATTTTTTCCCGGTTTTTTTACTGATCGCTGAATCACCAGCCTCTACCACAATCCCTGAAAATTCATGACCTAAAGTGGCTGGAAAGGCAGTCAGTCCAGGATAAAATATATAACCTGATTTATCACTTTGTAGCATATGCACATCACTACCACATATCCCACAGGCTTTCACCTCTATTAGCACTTCGTTGGGACCGGGAGCTGGCGTATCCTTCTCGACAATCTCGATTCTTGGATTGTGCCATACTTTACTGCCCAAGTAGGTTAGCTTTCCTTCTATATCCTTTGAACCCAATTTAAAATCTGGTTTGGGTTTCCAGTCAGCATTTAATACTACTGCTCTCATTTCAAACTCCTTATTTAGTTTTTACTTATACAAATCTTACTGAGGACCTTTCCACCAGATAAGATTTTAATACAATTTTTCGTGGTTCAGACAAGTCACCTTTTATGCGTGACATAATTAATTTCATGCTTTCTTGCCCCATTTCGTAAATTGGTTGATGCATGGTCGTTAATGATACCGTAGTAAAATTAAGATCATCATAGCCAACAATTGATATGTCATTAGGAATAGAAAGTCCCTTTTTTATAGCTGTTGCATATAATACCAATGCAATGCGATCGTGACCGGCAAATACAGCTGTTATTTTAAGATCAGTGCTAAATATCTTTTCTGCGATTTGGCTATATCGAATATCAGAAAAAGGTCCATTATGAGTGAAAATTAAATTCTCTCTTATCGGTATATCATGAGCCTCTAAAGCATTTTTATATCCTTCTAACCGATCACGTTCCGTACTGATTAATGTACTGAGAGTTATCGCAATCCTTTTATGACCTTTCTTGATTAGATATTCGGTCAGTTCATAAGCGCCTTTTAAGTTATCAGCAGTTACCTGATCAAAGTCTTCAGTTGGTAATACCCTATCAACTAAAACTACCGGGATATTGCTACGTTTTAGTTTATCTAGTATCTTTTTATTTTGTTCATCGCTTGCTGCTGTGGGTATGTAGATTACACCACCGACAGAATTTTCAATCATGCGATCAGCATGGAAATCAGCTCTAATAAATAAATCGTCTGTATCGCATAAGATTAAACTATGTTTATTTTTGGCAGCTTCATCTTGAACTCCTCTAGCTAGAACCGGAGCATAACCACGGCGAATATCGGGAATTAATAAACCAATTGTAGTACTATTTTTGATCGAGTGAACTTTTTCCAATACATAGGTTCCCAACCTGCGTTTACGTATCAACAATCCCATATTAACTAGATTTTGAACTGCTTGACGGATAGTCGCCCGCGCCAAACCTGTGACATGACTCAATTCCTCTTCTGTTGGAATACGATCTCCGGGTTTAAAAACCCCTTGTTCAATTTGCTCTCGTAACCAGTTCTGAAGTTGAAAATAGATCGGAATTGGACTATTTCTATCAATAATCATTGCTTTATTTAAGACCCTTCACTCCTCTTAATTATAATTATATTGTTTATTTGTCTATACAATATTAATAATCAAATATAACAATTGTCACGTGTTTTTTAATATTTTGTATTGTTTTTTACTATATTTTCAATGAACTCAATTAAATGCAATGAGGTCGCATAAAAGAATATATAAATATAATATTATCTATATTATAGGATATATATGCAATATTCTTATAATATTGAATTTACGTTTGATAGCAATTACTTATATATGATGCCAATCAATATAATATTTTATTAGGATAAAAATATAACTTGACCTTATCATCTTTTTATTGTTATTATGTATAGACAATTAGTCTTTTATTAACCAAATCTTAAGGTATGAAAATATGAAATCATTAATACATAAATTAGATCAATCAAGTGTAAAAATATTGTTTATTATAGTTTTTATACTTGGTTTCGCTATTACCCTGCCTGCTGCTACAGTTACGGGAAAAGTTTCGAATGCTAGCACTGGTGATTTTTTGCCGGGTGCTAATGTAATGCTTTTGGGTACTAATTATGGAGATGCTTCTGATAAAAGTGGAAATTTTGTAATGCTTAATGTTACACCCGGAAACTACACAATTTCTGTCAAATACATTGGTTATAAACCTTATACACAGGAGATAACTGTTTCGTCAGACGCTTCTGAAAATAATTTTGACATAGGTCTGGAAGTTACCTTTGTTAAGTTAGGAGAAGTTGTTGTTCCGGGATTACGAACTGGTGAAGCTAAAGCCCTTAACCAGCAAAAAGCTTCAGATAAAATTCAAAATATTATTGTTGCCGAGCAAATCGAAGCATTTCCTGATCCAAATGCTGCTGAAGCGCTCAGAAGATTGCCGGGTGTTTCTGTCCAACAGGACCATGGGGAGGGTCGCTATGTATTGATACGCGGTACTGAAGCAAGATTAAACTCTACTCAAATAAATGGTAATAATATACCTTCTCCTGAAGATGATAATCGCAATGTATCATTGGATGTTATTCCATCGGATCTTTTAGGGGCAATTGAAGTGAGTAAAGCATTAACTCCTGATATGGATGGTGACGCCATTGGAGGTTCTGTTAATTTAGTTACAAAAAATGCTTTTGATTTTGATGGACAAATAATTAAAGCTGATGTATCAGGAGGTTATCGAAATTTGCGTGGTGATCTAGGTCAAAAAATGACCTTCACGTATGCAAATCAATTTATGGGTGGAAAACTTGGTTTACTAATTGGAGGAAGTTATAATAATAATAATATGGCTACCGATAACATTGAACTTGAATGGAATGATGAATATGAATGGGTAACCGACGAAGTTGATGAAATCGATGATGGTGACATTATTTATGCAACAGATTCTGAGGATGCCAAAGTAATTGATGATATGCAAATGCGTGTTTATGATCTGAATCGTAATCGCGTTGGTCTAAATCTAAATCTGGATTATAAAATTAATGAAAACTCATTATTATATTTCCGTTACTTACATAACACTTACACAGATACGGAAACCCGGCAAATGCTACGTATCAGGTTTGGCAAATCAGTTGATGATGAAGAACCAGGTTCAGGATATTCCGACGCAAACAGTGTTGTGGGCGCACCCGTTCTACGCGAATTGAAAGACCGTAAATCAGTATCGGTCATTCAGAGCCTTGCTTTCGGAGGTATAAATCAATTGGGTAATTTAACATTAGATTACAACCTATCTACTTCATTTGCTAAGGAAGTCCGTGATCCTAGTCGTGATATTGTTTTTGAACAAGGTGGAGTCGATCTGGATTATGACATAAGTGATTATAATTTCCCAACATATGCTGTCACTAATGGAGCAGATCTCAACGATTTGGGGGAATATGAATTCGATGAAATGGAATACAAGGATGGTGAGAAAACCGCTGATGAGGACTATACAGGCTCTTTAAATCTGCAAATGCCCTACAGATTAGGTTCAGCATCCGGCAATCTTAAATTTGGTGCTAAAGCTCGCATTAAGAACAAAACTTCTGATAAAACTTCTGAATTAATATATGGTTGGGATGGAGATGATGATCTGACAATGACAGGTTTTGGCATGGAGATTGACGGTGGGGAACTTATGGATGGTCATTATTCCAACGAAATAGGAATTGATCCTGACAAATTTTATGAATTTTGGGAAAACAATGATGATTTTGAATCAGAACCCGGATATGAAGCAAATTATTTCGAAACCTGGGAAGCCGAAGAAGACGTTAAAGCGTTTTATGGAATGACCAACATTAATTTTGGCAAGCTTATGCTACTAGCTGGTGCTCGAGTAGAAATGACCAACACTACTTATCATGGTTGGGAAGGTGATATTGCACTCGTTGAAGATGATGAGTCAGCTATGACAAAAGTCAAAGGAACTAATAACTACACCAATATCCTTCCAATGATTCATCTAAAATACAATATCAATGAACGTTTGGTTGCACGGGCAGCATTCACTCAATCAATTGCACGGCCGGATTATGTTACTTTGGTACCATACAAAAAGTTTGATGATGGTACATTAGAGGAAGGGAATCCTGGATTACTTCCGACGCTTTCGACCAACTTTGATATTATGGTAGAGTATTATATAGGTACACTGGGTATTGTATCCGGCGGATTCTTCACTAAAACAATGAAAGACTATATCTACAATTCATTTGAAGAATTTGATGATGAGACTGAACCATTTGGTGACGAATGGGTTGAGGAACGTTTTTATCCGGTCAATGGTCCCAATGCAACTCTAAGCGGATTTGAACTTCAATGGTATCAAGCTCTTACTTTTCTGCCGGGAGCTCTTGATGGTTTAGGAATTTATCTAAACTATACCAACACTACCTCTAAAGCAAAATATTATGATCGAGATGCAACAAGCCTACCAGGACAAGCAGCTAATGTAGGAAATATCGGTCTATCCTATGAAAAATACGGATTTGGTGCAAAAATAGCGGCCAATTTCCATGGAGAATACATTGCTGAAGTTGGTGGTGATGAAGATGAGGACATTTACTATTCTAAGAATACTCAGATTGACCTGTCGGCATCATATAGAATAAAAAATAATATCAAACTATATGCAGATGTAACGAATATTACCAATGAACCAGTAGTGTACTATATTGGGGATCCCGAATTCCCGATCGCACGTGAATTGTATTCATTTGGTGTTCGTGCAGGAATTAAGGTAGATTTTTAAGTACAAAGAGTAAGTATATAAAAAAGCTGGCACTCTAAATATTAAAGTGCCAGCTTTTTTTAAAACAAAAATAGATAAAAGGATTTATAAATATGAAACAATTAATTGGTTTGTTGGTGTTACTATTAATAGTCAGTTGTAATACTGACAAAGCTTATGTCATAAATGATACTGCTCATCCTGTTATGGCAACTATGGAAACTACCCCTGTTCCGAGTAAGGATGATGCAGCTGATGATCCATGTATATGGATTCATCCAACTGACCCTGCCCTATCTACAATAATCGGTACTCATAAAAAAGAGGGTGCAGGACTGCTAATCTATGATCTAGAAGGAAATGAAATTCAGCGGGTTCCTGATGGTCGCATGAATAATGTAGATATACGTTATAATTTTCCATTAGGTGGAGAATCGGTGGCTCTTGTTACTTCCGGAAATCGTGATCTAAACTCGATTTCGATTTATAAAGTCGATCCGGACACTCGCAATTTGATTTCAGTATCAGCACGTAATATTCCGTTGGGACTAGACGATGGCGTTTATGGTTCGTGCATGTATTTTAGTTCTTCAACCGGCAAGTTTTATGCATTTCTGAATGATAAAACTGGCAAAATCGAACAATGGGAATTATTTGATAACGGAAGTGGACTTGTAGATGGAAAGCTAGTCCGTACACTGAATGTTGATTCTCAGCCAGAAGGTTGTGTAGCCGATGATATACATGGTATACTTTTTGTAGGAGAAGAAGATTACGCATTATGGAAATTTTTCGCAGAACCTGATCACGAAACCACAAAAACATTAGTTGACTCAGTAGGCAATCATATATATCCTGACTTGGAAGGATTAGCTATTTATTATGCCGGTCGTGATAGCGGATACCTAATTGCTTCTAGCCAGGGCAATAATACGTACATTATATATACCAGAGATGGTAATAATGATTATGTAGGTACCTTCCAGATTGTTGATAGTGAAAATATCGACGGTACTCAGGAGACAGATGGACTGGACGTGACAAATTTCGGTTTGGGTTCAAAGTTTCCTATGGGCGTTTTTATAGCTCAAGATGGTAGCAATCCAGGTGCAACACAGAATTATAAATGTGTTCCATGGGAATCGATTGCATCGCAGTTTGAGCCTGCATTAACGATTAATACTGGATGGGATCCAAGGTTACTTAAATAGCTAAAAACATCTATAACATTATATCATATAAAAAACCACTGGTTATTAATCCAGTGGTTTTTTACATCCATATGTAGATATTTCTATGGTCTTGGTGGAGTATAATTTGCACCATGTACACTTTGATCATAATCCATTATCACGCCAGTCATCATGCCTGATTTGTCTGACAATATGAAATAGGATACTTCAGCTATCTCTTTCGGCTTTATTAAACGCCCTAAAGGTTGATCGCTTTCTGCATTAATTAACCAATCATCTGGAGCATTGTCACTTTCTTTTTGAATTTTATGTTCTCCTGGAGTATCTGACCATCCGATATTCAATCCGTTAATTCTAATGCCGTTACGCATATAAGCAAATGCAGCATTTTTTGTTAATGTAGCAAGGGCTCCCTTGGATGAACTATATGCTGATAGTTTTGGTTGTCCACCATGACTCGACATACTGATAATGTTTAATATTGAACCAGAATTTTTATTAGAAATCATATTTTTTACAACACCGCTCATTAGAAAAAATGGTGCACGCACATTCACCGCAAATATTTTATCAAATAATTCAAGTGTAGTATCTATTAGTGTTCCCCTTTCTGTAATACCTGCACTATTTACTAAAATGTCGATTGTTCCAAATGATTTATTTGCAATATCAATTATCTTATTGCAATCATCAATTTTATTCAAATCAGATTCCACATAGATTGTTTTACACCCTAATTCTGTGTATTCCTTAGATAACTTGATTCCCTGTTCCTTATTTCGACCGCAAATAATTAAATTGTTTAGACCTTCTGATATTAATTTTCTTGATATAGCCTCTCCAATTCCTTGAGTACTACCTGTAATTATTGCACTTTTACCTTTCATATGTTATTATCCCTATTCAATATAATATATATAGCATTTTATAGTCCAAAACAACCATCCCAACCTTACAATATTTATGTTTTATCGAGGGTGGAATTTACAGAAAAGACATTGATAATTTATATAAAATTAATATAAACCTTTGATATTAAAACTTTATTTATATTTATGCAAATCTCAAAATCAAAACGCTTCCCGTATTTTGGGGAGATTATTTCGGCTATATTAAAATACAAAAACTTCCCAAAACGTAGTCTATTTTTTAGACTTGAATTATATGTGATAAAAAGTCCTTTGTTTTTTCTTTACCTGTGGTTACACCACAAACATGTCATTTGTTGGCATTTAATGGCATATTTTGGCAATTTTACAAAATGAAAAAGGGAAGTATTTACACTTCCCTTCTACTCTCTACCTGTTTAAATATCAATAACTTACGGTAGTACCCGGGGCCGGACTCGAACCGGCACGGACTCATCATCCGAGGGATTTTAAGAACTATGAGTTGGTTGGATAAATGCTAGTATTGTTATACTTATAGGAATCGATAAAAAGAGGTATTACGCAGGTATTACTCAAATATTCATGTTTTGTGTTACTAAAAAGTTCCACAATTCTACGAGGCTTTTTCTACATTGTATTGTTTTAGATTATTTCAGAAACATTAGCTTAAAAGTCTTTACATTATTCCCTACAATAATTCTACTTAAATAAATACCCGCAGATACTTTATTCCCTTGTTGATTCGTCCCATTCCATATTACAGAATGCCAGCCTTGTGTTTGACACTCGTTTTGAAGTGTTGATATTAAATTACCAGTTATATCATAAATATCTATTACTACATGACTATCTTTATCTAATCCAAAAGTTATTGTTGTGCTAGGATTAAATGGGTTTGGATAAGCAGGTATAACTGTGAAAGTATTAGGAATTGAATTAATTAAATCAGACAAGCCAAGTTTATAATCACCGCCACCAAATAGCCATGTTTCATCATTGTCACTTGAATAGTCGCCACCCGCATATAGTAATAATCTTGTAGGATTTGTCATATTTGTAGTAGCAATTCCAAAAAGATTCCTTGCAGATGGATTATTACTATTATTGTCTTCAGTCCAATTATTTGTTGATAGATCATAGACCCATGCATCACCTAGTATTATATTATTATCTTGATCTTCTCCACCAAAGAGAAACGCTTTTCCATTTCCCATGTATGCCATATCATGTCCAACTCTGACAATCGGACTATTTGTTGGGTTCATATTTGTCCACGTATTATCACTTAAATCATATATCCATGTATCATTTGGAGTTGCGCTCCATGACCCTCCACCAAATAAAATTGCTTTATCATCTCCAATATAACACATTGCGTGGTCATTCCTAGCGCTTGGTTGCGGCCAGGGTGATACTTGAGTCCACGTATTATCGCTTAAATCATATATCCATGTATCATAACCAATTGATCCATCTACATTTCCACCATAAATAATTATTTTATCACCGCCAATGTAAGCAATGCCATATCCACTCCTTGCCTCAGGTGCATTTTGTGGGCTCATATTGGTCCAAGTATTATCACTAAGATCATATACCCATGTATCATTGACGTCTTCAATTCCATTTCTATCGCCACTAAATAGCAAAACTTTATCATCTCCAATGTAAGCCATTCCGTGCAACCATCTACTATCAGGTGCATTAGCTGGATATTGTCGCGTCCAAGTATTATCACTAAGATCATATACCCACGTTTTATTAAACTGATCAAAGCCATAATTACCATGATCACATAGCAAGATCTTGTCGTCACCTATATATGCCATTGAATGTCCTGTCATATTTCCGGGGTTTGAATTAGGAAAATTTTGAGTCCAATCTTCGTCAGCAAGTAATAAAGAGGTTATAAGAGGAAAAAATAAAATAAATGAAATTATATTTTTCATACCATATCCTTTGATTTATTGTTCAATGAGTCAGCACGATTTATTCCGTAGTTGGTAGTGTAATTTAAATAAAATATTTAATAGAGTGACATCAATTTCTGTCTTGTATGGAAAAAGGATCCAAATTTAAATTTTGTTAACAATGACTATTTACTCCTAGCAATCACATATCTAGATATTCCTGTTTATAATAATAATTGTAATCATATGGCTATGAGCCCAAGGTAGTGTACAATATATCAGTAACTTTCAGAATAGTGTAGGGATAATGCTTACTTAAAAGGAAAAGCCACTTCATTGAGAGGTGGCTTTTTTTATGAATTGTATTTCAAAATAAACGTCCTAAAATCTATTATTCTGTCTGTATTAATAAGATCAACACCATTGTCAAGCAAAAACCTCCACACATTTTCATTGTCAGGTGCACCCCAAAGCCTTACTATTTTATTTTGAGCATGCGCTTTTTGTACTAACATTCTCAGTTTATTTTTTTCCCTTTCATTAATCTTTCCGTAACCGTTCCATGATAATACTTTGGAATATTTATCGCTAATAACAGGCATTATTGCAGCTGGAATGTTTTTTTTAAGTTCTTTAGGTTTACCATCAATTCCTACAAGCTTAGGCTCATCATCTAAAATATTTCTTATAGATCTATTACCAGAAATAAAAATGTTAACAGGTCCTTTTCGCTCTTCCCCGTGCTCTGTAATTGAAATGATTGATAAATAATTTGATAGGATCTTTTTTAGCTTGTCATAACTCGGTTTTGCAGATGATTTAACGTCAATCATTAAATAAAATGTGCCAGAATAATTTGGATAAATACTTCCGTTATTCTTTAGAATATGATCTTTCAAAGGATTAAGGTAAAGTGTTTCTAATGTTAGAGACGGGTTTAATTCTTTTGGAAAATCATGAGAAACATATAATTTATCATTAATTAAGTGCACATCTGCTTCGACTGATGTAAAACCATTTTCAATTGCGTCGAATAAAGGTTTTTTGTTTTCATAGTCATTATGAGCATGCCCTTTAATTATTTCTATTTCTTGACTGTAACATAATACTGCAAGCAATAATAAGGTTATTAATACAATTGACTTCCTCATAATTTTTTAATCCATTTTGTTAATTGACTGTACATCAAAATAATAGCATTGTGTAAATTACAAATTTGAAATGACAGAAATAAACAAATGGAATGATTCTATTAATGTTCATTAAAATTTCTAGCACAATGTAATTGTAAGATTAAGTCAAATTAGGAGCCTAACAGAGTATCAGCAATATCAGAAGCTACAGAAACCTGCATGATAGAACGTAACCATTTTTCATACAGATAGCCCCTTTTGTTACTTTTTATTCTTATTAATTTACCCATTGGATGCAACTTATTCAGTCTACATTGTAGACTCGAATTAAATTTAGGAAAATGAAAGTCCTTTGTTTTTTCTTTACCTGTGGTTACACCACAAACGTGTCATTTAATGGCATTTTATGGCATATTTTGGCCAAATTGGAAAAATGAAAAAGGGAAGCTTTTACACTTCCCTTCTACTCTCTACCTGTATATATATCAACAACTTGTTAGTACCCGGGGCCGGACTCGAACCGGCACGGACTCATCATCCGAGGGATTTTAAGTCCCTTGTGTCTACCAATTCCACCACCCGGGCAAACATCGAGGCGTCGGCCGGATTCGAACCGGCGAATGACAGTTTTGCAAACTGCTCCCTTGGACCACTTGGGTACGACGCCAATATTATTAAATAACCAAAAATATGGCTCTGAAGTTAAATAGTATTTTTATCCAATTCAATCATACAAAACGATTTTTGAGTATTGAATAAGCAGTTCCTTTATATTATTAAATCTTGTATTTTTAAATATGGATTTAGAAAAAATAAATATTTTTCAACGATTGCGTGATTTCAACGTACCGGCATCGGTTCTCGATGAAATATTTAATAATGAGGATGATCTTTTAAAATTAATCAACGCTTGGAATGCCTTAAAATCTGACGGATTCTCAGATGATGATGCTGCAAATGAAATAGCAAAAATATTCTTTAAGGAATTAGATTTACCAAAAAAATAAAAAGGGCTGCTTATGCAACCCTTTTTATTATCAATAATTGGCGTGATTATTACTTAAGTAATAATTCTTCCATTTGAATTACTAAACTATCAAATAATTGCATTGCTTGTTCCACGGGTTCCGGCGAAGACATATCAACTCCGGCTTTTTTCAGTATCTCGATCGGATAATCACTGCCACCGGATTTTAAGAAAGTCATATATCTTTGAACTGCTCCTTCCTCTCCGTCTAAAACACTTTTTGCAAGTGCTGTTGATGCACAAAAACTCGTTGCATACTTGTAGACATAAAATGCACGATAGTAATGTGGTATTCTGCCCCAGGTAAGCTCATACCCTTCTCCCACTACTGTAGATTCACCATACCAATTTTTATCAAAGTTTAGCACTACGTCGTTTAATGATTCGGCAGTAATTGGAATGCCATCCTGTACCATCTGATGCGCTGCTTTCTCAAATTCAGCAAATCTAACTTGTGTGATAACGGTTCCGATGAAATTATCTACCCATTGATCGATCAAGGCAAGTTTTTCATTTTCGTTATCAGTTTTTTGCATTAAATAATGTAACAGAAGATTCTCATTAAATGTCGAAGCAACTTCTGCTAAGAA